>Ga0335082_10000785_pt1 | contig 33081 bp, 30 predicted proteins | sample Lox_Sample_41_FD_206718 | JGI IMG/M metagenome (GOLD analysis project Ga0335082, IMG submission 206718) | Soil microbial communities from Loxahatchee National Wildlife Refuge, Florida, United States - Lox_Sample_4.1 | ecosystem: Environmental > Terrestrial > Soil > Wetlands | place: USA... | reverse complement strand
ATCCGGGTTTCCGGCCGCAGGCACCCGTAGGCCTTGGCGATGGCGTCGCCGAGGCCGTTGAAGAAGATGATGTCCTCGGGGGTTATCCGGGCTCCGCCGCGGCTGTTGGTGGTGGCGCAGATGAATTTGCGGGTCTCCAGCACGCCCCGGGTGTGACAGTACCCCCACGTGTCGTTTTCCATGGCCTCGCGGGCGACGATCTCCTTCATCCAGGCGGGGATCACCTCCCCCTTGACGATGGGGTCGCCGATGTTTTCCCAGTTGATGGCGATGCCGTGTTTCTGGAGTTTTTCCGCCACATTGACGATGTTGCGGATCTCGTAGGTCAGTTCCCCCGCTCCGGGGCTTACCAGGTCGTTTCTCATGCAATTCCTCCCGACTATTGTTTGAACCGGCTGAAACCGAATCCGTGACGGTGAAAAAACGAAAAGGCCGCGGGTGGTACCCACGGCCTTTTCAGTACTTGACGGCGAAACGGTTACGTCAAGGCGGCGGGCAGACCTGCGGCGGAAAACGCCGCTGCGCTGATAGCTCGTGCTGCCGGTGCGATGAACAGGGACCCGTTGCGTGCCATGTACTCTCGAATAGCACAGACCACCGGGCAAGTCAATAATTTTGTGAGGAGTTTCGCAGCGGCACCGCGATGAGGAGACGCCCGTCGCCGTCCCGCCAGCGGAGCCATCCCGTGACGGCAGGGGAGAGGGTCGCCTGCAGCCAGTCATCCTGTACCCGGCCGGCGCGAAGGGAGTCATGCGGGTCGACGGGGACCGACTCCCGGCACTGATCGGCGGGGAGGGCGACAAGCCGGTAGTATGAAGTCTTGAGCCCCGGCAGGAGCCGCACCTCGCGGCCCGGCAGAAACTCCTCCCAGCTCCGGTAGCTCCACCACCGTGCCCGCTCCAGCCAGGCCGAGCGGCCGGCGTCGTCGAAGACGACCTTCAGCCAGTTTCCCCTCTTCTCCAAGACCGCCACCGCGTAGGCTCCCGCGCCGTTTTCGCCGGGAGGGGTGATGGCGGGAAGAGCGCCCGCGGCGATCGTGGCGATTCTTCCCACCCCCGGTTGCCGGTAGAGGGGGATGGCGGCAAGCTCGTCCGCCCGCTCGGGGAGGAAGGGGCTGACGATGAGGACTCCCCGGCCACTGGCGGGGCGGGGCAGGGGTATGGCGGGGGCGGAGGGGGAGTTCGCCGTGACGATGAGCACGGCAAGGAGGATGGTGAGGGCCGCAGCCCGGACCAGTCTCATACCCGGGCAGTGAGGAGGGCGAGGTAGGCTTCCGCCTGCGGCGTACCTTCCTCGGGTGCCCATGGCGCCTTCTCTTCCTCGGAGACGGGGAGATAGGGGCCGGCCTTCGCCTCGAAAAAGACCGTCCCGCTTTCCAGGGCGACGGCGGTATGAAAGATTCCGTGGGGGACGTCCGCCGCCACGTTCGCCCCCCCGGGGGAGAGCACCGCGGTCTCGCCGACGGCGCCGTCCTCATCGAAAATGAAGACGGCGAGCCTGCCGCGAAGGATCACGAAGGCTTCGTCCTTTGCCGGGTCGAGATGGCGGTGGGGCCGGATGTAAGAGCCGGGTTCGATGGCGTTCAGCAGGCGGTGGCAGCGGGCGTCGTCGGCGGGATGGAAGTTGCGGTTCTTGCGCAGGCGCGGATTGGCCGCGGCTTCGGCGGAAAGGCGGTCGAGGAGGTGCTGGTCGATAACTTTCATTGTTGCTTCCACATGCCTGTAAGAATAGTTGTCAGTGTACAGTTGTCACATTTCGGCTGAAGACCGGATGCGTCAACCGTGCGCTGCCGACACCCGGTAAACAGAAAAACTCAAAACGCGAAACCCGAAACGCGAAACGCGAAACGGCCTTACCCTTCCACCAGGGCGAACTGGTTGCCGTCCGGGTCGCTCACTACCGCCATCTTCCCCCAGGGGGTCTTCTCCAGCGGCTCGGCAAAGGACGCACCCGCCTCAGACAATGCGGCGCAGAATGCCTCGATATCCGTGACCCGCAGGGTGATTCCCGTATGCCTGCCGACGAGGGGGTAGGCGGCCTCGTGCATGGCAAGGGAGACCCCGAGGGTGGGGCCGCCGGGGAAGAACTCCATGATCGCCGTCGACTCCTGGACGAGGGGGAGGCGAAGGAGTTCCTTGTAGAAATGCTGCGCCCGGGCAAAATCGCGGACGAAAACCACGACGTTCTTCATTCCCGTAATCATTGTTCATTCCTCCTGCCGGCGGATTGCCGCCGTTCATACATAGCAGAGTGCGAGTCGGCTGACAAGGGTAATTCTGCGCCGAAGCGGAACCGGCCTACTCCCCGATGGCGGTGCGGAACTCCCGAAGGAGCCGTTCCCTGGGGCCGCCGCCGATGAAATCCCATGGCAGGAGCTCCTCGCGGGGAATGGTGCGGTGGACGATCAGGTCGGTGGCGGGGGAAAACTCCCTGGCTGCCCGCTTCCAACTGGAAAGCTCCGCAGCCCGGAGAAGAAACGCCGAGAGGCGCCGGTCGCCACGGGAGAGGAGGGCCTGGAGATAGGCGTCCTTCGGACTCTCCGTCTGGAGGCGGATGTTGGGGAGGCGGCCGCACGTCTTCCCGAGCCAGGCAAATTTCCTTTCCAGCGACTTCACCTCCTCCATGCCGCACCACTGGAACGGGGTGAATGGTTTGGGCACAAAGGGGTTCACCGACAGCACCACCGACCCCAGGCGCCGGTTTGCCCTGGCCGAGGCCACCACCCGCTCCCGGATTTTCGCCACCAGGTCCGCCATCTCCTCCAGGTCGGCCATGGTCTCGGTGGGCAGGCCGACGATGAAGTAGAGCTTCAGGTTGAGGATATCGCGGCCGATGAGCCGGTCGCAGGCGGCGAGGATCTGCTCCTCCGTGAGGTCCTTCCTGATCAGGTCCCGCAGCCGCTGCGATCCCCCCTCCGGGGCCAGTGCCACGGTCTTGTGGCCGCTCGCCACGAGTGTATCGATCATCTCCTCGTCGAGGGCGTCGATGCGCAGGGACGACACCGAGACCTTCCCGCCACGGGAGCGGATGTGGCGGCAGAGCTCGCCGATCCCCCGGTAGTCGGAGACCGCAGCTCCCACGAGGCCGATCTTCTCCCGCCGGGCAAGCCCTTTCTCCACCTCGGCCTTGAGATCGGCCAGCGGACGCTGGCGGTGGGGGAGGTAGATGAAGCCGGCAGCGCAGAAGCGGCATCCGCGGGGGCAGCCGCGGGATACTTCGATCAGGTACATGTCGGCAAATTCGCTCTCGGAAGAGAGAATGCGGGAGGCTGCCCCCTGGCGGCCCAGGTCGGCCGTGACCCGTTCCACGTGCTCCGGGGCCCCGGCAGGGCTGTGGACAGAGATCAGACGCGCTCCGTCATAGACCGGAGTATAGAAGGACGGGACGTACATGCCGGGAAGCCGGGCCGCGGCCCTGAGAAAATCGCCTCTTTCGGCATATCCCCGCTCCCCCAGGAGCTCTATCAACTGCGGCAGGATCCCCTCGGCCTCGCCGATGCAGGCCAGGTCCAGGAAGTCGGCCACCGGTTCCGGGTTGAGGAAGATGGCGGCACCGCCGGCCACCACCAGCGGATGGGACGAGACCCGGAAAGCGGCGAGGGGTGGAATGCCGGCGAGGTGGAACAGGGCGGGGATGTTGAGGTAGTCGCTCTCGAAGGAGACGGAGAAGGCGATCACATCGAAAGCTGCCACGGGGCGCTGCGACTCCAGGGAGAGGAGGGCGGTGCGGGACTTCTCATACTCCCGCAGCTCTTCAGGATCGGGGAGGAATGCCCGTTCGCAGACCACGTCCGGACGGTCGTTCAGGAGGTCGTACACCGCCTGAAACCCCAGGTTTCCCATGGCCACGGCGTAGCGGTTCGGATAGACCAGGCAGACCGTGAGCTTGCCTCCCCAGTCCTTGGGCCGGGCTCCTTCTTCACAGGCGAGGAGCGCACGGTATTTTTCGATGATTTTCCACGACATGGGTAGAAAGTAGCATGAAAGGAAGGGATGGCGAAAGGGGAAAAAAGACCCGGCCCCCCGTGGAGGGGGGAAAGGGAGGCCGGGGAATACAAGGGTGTGCGGGTGGCGGGGGTAGTGCCACCCGTGGAATCGGTACTGCCTCTGTCCGGGCGGAGTGTGCCTCCGCCCTGTCTGCGGGCACCCGCAGGGGGTGCCCCGGTGATGCCTAATCCACCGATTTTCTCAGGAAGGTCGGGATGTCGTACTGCTCCTCCTCGTCCATGAGGAAGCTGCGCTGCCGCAACCCCGACTCCCTCTGCTGCTTTTCCCTGATGAAGGTGGGGATTTCCCGGTTGATCTCGTTCTGCCTGATGAGCGGCGCCACGTTCTTCAGTTCCTTCTTCTCCAGGTCGAAACGGTCGCCGAAGCCGGTGGCGATGGCGGTCACCTTGAGGGCTTCGCCCATGGTCTCGTCGATGACCACCCCGATGATGATGTTGGCGTCCTCGTGGACCTTCTCGTGGATGATCCGGTTGACCGCGTCGAAATCGTCCATGGTCATGGAGCTGGCGCCGGTGATGTTGACGAGGACCCCCTTGGCGCCGGAGATGTCGATCTCCTCCAGGAGCGGGCTGGAAATGGCCTTCGTTGCCGCTTCCACGGCCCGGTTGTCGCCGCTGGCAATGCCGATCCCCATCATCGCCATCCCCCGTTCGCTCATGATCGCCTTGACGTCGGCAAAGTCGACGTTGATGAAGCCCGAGGTGGTGATGAGGTCGGAAATACCCTGCACGGCCTGGCGCAGCACGTCGTCGGACGGCTTGAAGGCGTCGAGGATCGACATGGTCTTCCCGGCAAGGCCGAGGAGCCGGTCATTGGGGATCACCACCAGGGAGTCGACGTGCTTCTTCAGCTCCTTGATCCCTTCGTCGGCCTTGTGCATCCGCTGCTTCCCTTCCCGGGTGAACGGCCTGGTGACGATGCCGACCGTGAGCGCCCCCACTTCCCGGGCCACTTCGGCGATCACCGGCGCCGCGCCGGTGCCGGTTCCACCGCCCATGCCTGCGGCGATGAAGATCATGTCGGCACCCCTGAGCACTTCGGCCATCCGCTCCCGGTCCTCCATGGCGGCATCGCGCCCCACCACGGGATTGGCGCCCGCGCCGAGCCCCTTGGTCAGCTGGCCCCCCAGCTGGATCTTTACCGAGGCCTTGGACATGCGCAGCGACTGGGCATCCGTGTTGGCCGTGATAAAGTCGACGCTGTGCACATGGCAGTCGATCATGGTGTTGACGGCATTGCTGCCGCCGCCACCCACACCCACGACCTTGATCTTCGCCCCCTGCTCAACACTCTCATCGAATTCAAACATACCCTACCCCCTTTCGTGATATCACCCCAATAAAAAGTACCAGTTACGGAGTCCCGAGTTAGTGAGTTCCGAGTCAAAGGCTGTAACTCCTCAACTCCAAACTCCGAACTCCGAATCTGTTGTTAGAAAAACTCTCCGAACCACTCCTTCATCCGCCTGCTCACCCGACGGAAGAGGTTCTCGTCGGTCTGGGCCGTGGGGAATTCGCGGATCCCCACGTTCTTGCTGCCGTACACCACGAGGCCGACGCCGGTGGCGTACACCGGTGAATTGACCACGTCCACGAGGCCGCCGATCTGCTGGGGAAGGCCGCGCCGTACCGGCAGGTTGAAGACCTGCTCCGCCAGCTCCGGCATCCCCTCCAGGATGGTGCTGCCGCCGGTGATCACCACCCCGGAGGCGATCATGTCCTCGTAGCCGGACTTGACGATCTCCCGGTTGACGAGGGTGAAGATCTCCTCCACCCTCGGCTCCAGGATCTCGGCGAGAAGCTGGCGGGAGAGGACCCGCGGCTTCCTCCCGCCGACGCTGGGGACCTCGATGGTCTCGTCCTTGCCGATCATGGCGGACATGCAGCAGCCGTACTTCTGCTTGATCTTTTCCGCCTCGGTCATGGGGGTCCTGAGCCCCACGGCGATGTCGTTGGTGAGGTGGTTGCCGCCGAGGGCGAGGACCGACGTGTGCTTGATGGCCCCGTCGATGAAGATGGCGATATCGGTGGTGCCGCCGCCGATGTCGATGAGGGCCACGCCCAGCTCCTTTTCGTCGGCGGAGACCACCGCTTCCGAGGAGGCGAGCTGCTCGAGGACGATGTCGGCCACATCGAGGCCGGCCCGGTTGCACGACTTGATGATGTTCTGGGCGCTGGCCACGGCGCCGGTGACGATGTGGACCTTGGCCTCGAGACGCACCCCGCTCATCCCGAGGGGCTCGCGGATGCCGTCCTGGTCATCGATGATGAATTCCTGGGGGAGAATGTGGATCACCTCCCGGTCCATGGGGATGGCGATCGCCTTGGCCGCGTCGATCACCCGTTTCACATCCTCCGACGATACCTCGCGGTTCTTGATGGCGATGATCCCCTGGGAATTGAAACCCTTGATGTGGCCGCCGGCGATCCCGGCATAGACCGACTTGATCTCGCATCCGGCCATCAGTTCCGCCTCTTCCACCGCCTTGCGGATGGAGGCGACGGTACTCTCGATGTTGATCACCACCCCTTTGCGCAACCCCCGGGACGGGCTCGTGCCGATCCCGATGATGTCGATCCCCTCATCGGTGACGTTGCCGACGATGGCACAGATCTTGGTGGTGCCGATGTCGAGGCCGACGATTAAGTTGTCTCTGCGAACGGTCATACCTGGGTCCCCCCCTTGCGGATTCTCCTGACGTTATTCACGATGAAGTGTCACACTCTCTTGACGATGATCTTGTCGGTGTAATCGAGATCGATGTACTGCAGCTGCGGCAACTGTACCAGCAGGTCGCGATAGATCCTGGCGAGCCGGGTCAGCTTCTCCTCCAGGTTGCCGTTGCCGAGCCGCACCGGCACCCCTCCCCTGACGGTGAACAGGGTGAAACCATACCCCTTACCATAGTGTATTTCCGAGATGTCGGCAAGGGGAAACGGGGCCTTTTCCTTCAGGAGTCCGAGAAGCTGGAGGGAGGCCGCAATCCCTTCCCGGAAGCCCTTCGGGTCCTTGCCCAGGTCGTCTTCGGAGAACCCGGTCAACACGGGGAAATCGAGCCGGTCACCATCGGTCAGCGGCTTGAAGACGTCCCCCTTCCGGTCCACGTAGTAGAGGCACCCCAGGTTGACCACCGCCACCGGTTCCCGCTCGGTGATGTCAATGGCCAGGGTGTGGGGGAAGTACCGGTGGACCCTGATCTTTTCGATCCACGGGTTCTTCCCCACCTGCTCTCCGATGCGCGACAGCCGAAGCCCCAGCATGTCGTCGCCGGGCCTGACGCCGGCAAGGGCGATGACCTCGTCGCGGCTGAGACGCTTCATGGGACTGACTTCGATCTGCGTGAGCCGGAGAAGCGTGGTCCGCGCCAGGACCATGTACACTTCGAAACAGACGATGCCGGCAAGGGAGATGGCGATGAAGAAGCCGACCGCCCGCGCCCCCTTCTTGAAGTAGCTGCGGTAGTTGACCGGCGGCCGTCGCTGTTTCTTGAGCCGGTTCTGCGGCACGCTTTTCGTTTTTTTCACGCGCAGATCGTGCATGACACCCGTAATCCGGGATCGGGAATCGGGGGCCGGCAAAGGTCCCCGTACCCGCACCCCTGTCCATCGTCCCTAATTCCCGCTCCCGATCTTGAGCGAAGCGGCCAGGAGGATCCGTTCCACCAGTTCCCCGAAGCCGATGCCCGCCTCCTTCTCGGCGATTTCCGGCAGCAGCGACAGGGCGGTCATCCCGGGGAGGGTGTTGACTTCGAGGATGAAGCACTCACCCGCCCCGGTTACCAGGAAATCGACCCGACTGTAGCCGGAGCAGCCGAGGAGCCGATGGGCCGCCTCTCCCGCGGCCAGCACCTTCCGGCGGGTTTCTCCGGGGAGCTGTGGCGGGCAGATATGCTCGGCCATCCCCGCCGTGTACTTCGCCTCGAAATCGTAGAATTCCTTCTTCGGGACGATTTCGATGGCGCCGATGGCGCGGTCGTCGAGAATTCCCACCTGGATCTCCCGGCCCCGGACAAATTCCTCCGCGAGGACCTCGGCGTCGTACCGGAAGGCCTCGGCGAGCGCCGCCGGCACCCCGGCCTGATCCCTCACGATGCTCACTCCCACTGACGAACCCTCCTGGGAGGGTTTTATCACCAGGGGGAAACCGAAGCCGAGGGTGGCCGTGTCGAGCGCCTCGCCGCGCCGCACCACCCTGTAGGAGGCGACGGCCAGCCCGCCTGCCCGGAATACCTGCTTGGCGAAGATCTTGTTCATGGCGAGGGCGCTCGCCAGGACGCCGGAGCCGGTATAGGGGATCCCCATGACCTCCAGCACCCCCTGGACCGCCCCGTCTTCCCCGTACCGCCCGTGAAGGCAGATGAAGGCCGCGTCGATCCCCTCGTCGGCGAGGCGCCGGGCGATGTCCCGCCTCACGTCGATGGCCACGGCGTCGTATCCCCGGGATACGAGGGCCTGGTGTACGGCGGCGCCACTGGCAAGCGACACCTCCCGTTCCGCCGACAGGCCTCCCATGAGAACGCCGATCTTCCTGGTTTTCAGTTCTTCCCTCGTCATGGCATTGCTCGCTTTACGCCGGTCCCCGGTCCCGGGGTCCGGATTTTCAATCCTCACCGACTATCCGTACCTCTTCCTCCAGGTCGATGTCGCTCTCCTTCTTCACCTTTTCCTTGATCAGACCGGCCAGCTCCAGGAAGTCCCGGGCGGTTGCCCCTCCGCGGTTGACGAGGAAGTTGGCATGGGCCTCCGCCACCTGGGCCCCGCCGATCCGGTATCCCCGCAGTCCCGCCGCGTCGATGAGCCGCCATGCCTGGCCGCCCGGCGGATTCTTGAAGAAGGAGCCCGCGCTGGGAAAGGGCACCCGCTGGGCCGTGCGCCGATGAGCCAGGAATCCCTCGATCCGTTCCTCGATCGCCGCGGGCGCGCCGGTCGTCAGCTGGAACGTGGCCGCCACGACGATTTCCCCCGGTTCCAGGCCGAGGTGCCGATACCCGTAGCGCAGGCTTTCCCGCCCGGTTACCGCCATCTCCCCGTTCCGGATGGTGGTGAGGGTCGCGAGCCGGTCAAGGAGCGTCTCTCCGTGGGCCCCGGCATTCACGGCGATCCCCCCGCCGATGGTCCCCGGAATCCCGCTCAGGAATTCCAGTCCGGTGAGGCGGTGCTCCTCGGTGAAGCGCACCGCTCTGCCGGTAGTGGCGCCGGCCTCGGCGGTGATCCTGTCACCGGATAGAAGCTCGATCCGGTTCAGGTTCGCCAGGGAAATGACGACGCCGGGGAAGCCGCCGTCCCTCACGAGGAGGTTGTATCCCCCGCCGACCATCAGCCAGGGTGTTCCCGTCGTGGCCAGCAAACCCGCCAGCCGCTGCAGGTCGTCGAGATCGGCGGGGGTGACGAAGTACGCGGCCGGCCCCCCCACGTGGAGGGAGGTGTGCCGGGCCATCGGCTCGTTGCGAAGAATCTCGCCGCGCAGCTCTCTGCCCAGGAGAGATGCGAGGGCCATCGTCACTTCCCCTCCCGGAGTTTCTGCAGGAGCGACTCACCCGCCTGCCAGATGTTGCCGGCGCCGAGGGTGAGGATGATGTCGCCGTCCCTCGCGACCCCCGCCAGGTGGCCGGCGATGGCCTGTCGGTCGGCGACGTACGTCACGTCCTTCTGGCCGTGCTTGCGCATGGCGGCTGCCAGCGCCTCGGCGGAAACCCCTTCGATCGGCTGCTCGCTCGCCGCATAGATGTCGGTGAGAACGAGAAGATCGGCATCGTAGAAGGCGGTGACGAATTCGTCGAACAGTTCCCTGGTCCTGGTATAGCGGTGGGGCTGGAACGCCACCACGAGCCGTCGCTCGGGCCAGCCGTTCTTCGCCGCCGCCAGCGTCGCCCGTATCTCCGCCGGGTGGTGGCCGTAGTCGTCCACCACCATGATGCCGTTCTCCTCTCCCTTGATCTGGAAGCGGCGGCCGACCCCGCCGAAGCGGGCGAAGCCTTCCTGTATCTGGGGGAACGGCACGTCCAGCTCCATGGCCACCGCGATGCAGGCCAGCGCGTTGAGGACGTTGTGGGCTCCCGGCATCCGGAAGGTGACCTCTCCCATCCGGTACCCCTTGTAGTGGGCTACGAAGGAGGTGCTGTTTCCCTCCAGGCGTATATGGGTGGCGCGGATGTCGGCCTGGGAGGAGAGGCCGTAGGTGATGAAGCGCTTTTTCACCCGGGGGATGACCTCGGCGATGTTCCGGTCATCGAGGCAGAGGACCGCCAGACCGTAGAAGGGGACCTTGTTGATGAAATCGACGAAGGTCGCCTTGATCTCCTCGATCCCCCCCTTGTAGAAGTCGAGGTGGTCGGCGTCGATGTTGGTCACCACGGCGATGGTGGGGGAGAGCTTGAGGAATGAGCCGTCCGATTCGTCCGCCTCGGCCACGAGGAATTTCCCCTGGCCGAGCTTGGCGTTGGTGCCGAGGGTATTGAGCTTACCGCCGATGACGATGGTCGGGTCGATGCCGCCGTGGGAGAGGACCGTGGCCACCATGGAAGTGGTGGTGGTCTTGCCGTGGGTACCGGCGATGGCGATGCCGTACTTCATCCGCATCAGCTCCGCCAGCATCTCGGCCCGGGGAATCACCGGGATCATCCTCTCCTGGGCCTCGATCACCTCGGGGTTGTCTTCCCCCACCGCCGTGGAGGTGACCACGACGTCCACGTTCACCAGGTTCTCCCGTGCATGGCCGATGAAGATCTCTCCCCCCAGCGAGGCGAGACGCTCGGTGGTGTCCGACGGGCGCAGGTCGGAGCCGGAAACCTTGTACCCGAGGTTGAGGAGCACCTCGGCGATGCCGCTCATGCCGATGCCGCCGATGCCGACGAAGTGGATTTTCTCGATTTTACCGTACATGTTGCTTCCTCTCAGCGCCGGGGCCCGACTTCCCGGCGCTTGGAAACGCCTCCGGGTCCCGGCTCTGTGCTCCGTGCCTAGTGCCCCGTGCCGTTGTCTTTCAGCATTTCGTCCACGATCACCCGGGCCGCATCGAGGCGTGCCAGGCGCCGGGCATTTCCCCCTGCCTCGGCGATCTTCTCCGGATGGTCAGCCAGTTCCAGGACGAGCCGTGCCAGGCTCTCGCCGGACAGCTCCCGCTCCAGGAGCATGAATCCCGCCTGCTCCTTGAGGAGTGCCTCGGCGTTTCGCCGCTGGTGGTCGTCCACGGCGTGGGGAAAGGGGACGAAGATGCACGCCTTGCCGCAGGCCGTCACCTCGGCGATTGTTGTGGCCCCGGCCCTGCAGACGATGAGGTCGGCCCGGCGGTAGGCGGCCGCCATGTCGTCGATGAAGGGGACCACCTCGCCATGCACTCCGGCGGTCCGGTACGCCTCGCGGACCTGCTCCAGATCGTCGGTGCCGGTCTGGTGGGTGATGGTGAGCCGGCCCCCGAGACCGCCGAGGAGCGGGAGCGCGGCGGCCACGTTCATATTGAGGGCGCGGGCTCCACGGCTGCCGCCGAACACTAGAAGGTGGAAGCTTCCCTTCGCCTCCTCCCTGTGACCGCTTTCCCCGATGGCGTCCACTATCTGGCGCCGGAGCGGGTTCCCGCTGAGGACCGTCCGCTCTTCGGGGAAGAACTTGCGGGACTCTTCCAGGGAGATGAAGACCTTTTCCGCGACCCGTGCCAGGAACTTGTTGGTGAACCCGGGGATGGCGTTCTGCTCGTGGATGAATCGCCGCACCTGGAGTCCCCGGGCCGCAAGCACCACCGGTCCGGAGGCGTATCCCCCCACCCCCAGGACCCGGTCCGGCCGGAACGCCTTGAGGATCTTGCGGGACTGCGAGTAGCCGTACAGCAGCATCGCCATCCCTTTCAGCTGGGAGAGCCCTCCCTTTCCCCTGATGCCGGCCGCCTCGATGCATTCCAGCGGGTAGCCGAGCCGGGGGAGGATGCGTGCCTCGATTCCCCGCTCCGTTCCCACGAAAAGCACCTGGTTCGCAGGGTCCCTCGCCAGGAATTCCTCGGCCACGGCAATGCCGGGGAAGAGGTGCCCGCCGGTGCCGCCGCCGGCAACGAGGAGTTTCACAGCGTCCCCCTCAGCCGCGACGACACGTTGAGGAGGACCCCCACCGCGAAGAGGGTGATGATGAGGGAGCTGCCGCCGTAGCTGATGAAGGGGAGGGCCAGCCCCTTGGTGGGGAGGAGCCCCGTTACCACCGCGATGTTGACGAATGCCTCGATCCCCAGGAGCGTGGCGATGCCGAAGGCAAGGAAGCGGCCGAAATTGTCCTCCGCCTGGAGTGCCACCCGGATGCTGCGGTGAACCAGGAGCAGGAACATGGCGGCGATCACCAGCACGCCGATGAGGCCCAGCTCTTCCCCCACTACCGACATGATGAAGTCGGTGTGGGCTTCGGGGAGGTAGAAGAGCTTTTGCTTCCCCTCGCCGAGCCCCTGGCCGATCACGCCGCCGTTGCCGAAGGCGAGCCACGACTGGATGATCTGGAACCCGGCGTCGGTCGGGTCCTTCCACGGGTCGAGGAACGCCTTGATCCGCCGGAGGCGGTACGATTCGGTCATCACCAGGTAGCAGATAAACGGAACCGCCAGGACCCCCATGCCGAGGATGTAGCGGGGACGGGTGCCGGCGGTGAAGAGCATGATGATGGCCACCGCTCCCATGGTGAGGGCGGCACCCAGGTCGTGCTGCTTGAGGAGCAGCGCCAGGAGGATCGCCAGGAGGACCATGTAGGGGGCGAAGCCGGTGGAGAAGAACTTCACCTTTTCCTGCTTCTTGTCGAGGGAGTAGGCCATGTAGATGATGAGGGCGATCTTGGCGAATTCCGACGGCTGAAAGTTGAACCCGGGGAACCGGATCCAGCGGGAAGCCCCCTTGGCCGTGCCGCCGATTCCCGGGACGAACACGAGGATGAGGAGGACGAGGCAGCCGAGGAGCAGGGGAACGGCGTACTGGCGCCATTTCTGGTAGTCAGTCAGCATCGCCAGGGTCATGGCCCCGAAGCCGAGGAAGGCGTAGATCCCCTGACGCTTCAGGAAGTAGAACCCGTCGTGGAATTTTTTGGCCGCCATGACCGACGACGCGGAATAGACCATGACAATCCCGAAGCAGGTGAGGGACACCGCCATGAGGAGGATGATCAGATCGTATCCCTCCATCCGTTTCAGCATGGCGTCTTCTCCTCCAGGCCGCGGACAAGGGCCTTGTACCTCTCGGCCCGCTCCTCGTAGTCCCTGAACATGTCGAAGCTGGAGCAGGCCGGGGAAAAGAGGACCACCCCACCAGTCCCGGTGAGCGTCGCAGCCAGATGCACCGCCTCCTCAAGGGAGCCGGCCATGCGGGTATCGGTGAGATCCCCCAGTTCCCGGGCGATCCGCTCCTTTGCCTCCCCGATGAGAATCATGTGGCGCACCCGGGACCGGACCAGGTCGGCCAGGGGCGCATAGGAGCCCCCCTTGTCCTTGCCGCCGGCAATGAGGGTGATGTTCTCGAAGCTGGCCAGCGCCTTCTCCACGCTCCCCACGTTGGTCGCCTTGCTGTCCTCGTACCACGGGACGCCGTTCACCGTCCGCACCAGCTCCATGCGGTGGGGAAGTCCCCGGAAACCGGCCACTGCCGCCTGGCTCTGCGGGGCCCCGCAGCCGAGGGGGAGTGTCGCTGCCAGGGCTGCCATGATGTTCTCCATGTTGTGCACGCCCTGCAGGTGGTACCCGGCAGTGGGGAACCGCTCCTCCCGCCCTTCCCAGCGGCAGGTGATGGTCCCCTCCCGGTAGGTGAGCCCCTCGGCCAGTTCCCGCGTCCGGCTGAAGGGGACAACCCGGGCGGCGATTCTGGCGGCGAACCCTGCCACCAGAGGATCGTCCACATTGAGGACCGCATAGTCGGCGCTGTCCTGGTTTTCGAAAATCCGCGCCTTGGCGTCGATATACTCCTGGAAGGTGGCATACCGGTCCAGGTGGTCTTCGGTGATGTTGAGGAGGACCGCGACCCGCGGGTGAAAGCGCCTGATCCCCTCCAGCTGGAAGGAGGAGAGCTCCACCACCACCCGGTCTGCCCGCTCGCCGGATGTGACGAGTTCGATGAGGGGGTTACCGATGTTGCCGCCGACAAAGGTGGCGAAGCCGCTGGCCCGGAAGATCTCGCCGGTGAGCGTGGTCGTGGTGGTCTTGCCGTTGGTGCCGGTGATGGCGACGATCGGTGACTCGATGAAGGCCGCGGCCAGCTCGATCTCGCTGACGATCTCCTGCCCCCGTGACCGGGCCGCGAGAAGCGGCGCGATGTCCATGGGTACGCCGGGGCTCACGACGACCAGGTCGGCACCGAGGAAGGAGTCTGAGTCGTGGCGGCCGAGCTGGAGGGTGACGGGGAGGTCGGTCAGCTGCTCCAGCCAGGGGGCGAGCTGGGTCTCCCCCTTCATGTCGGTGACGGTCACCGCGGCCCCCCGTCCCGCGAGGAAGCGGGCCACCGCCACCCCCGTCCGGGCGAGTCCGACAACCAGTACTTTTTTGTTCCGAAGTTCCATGGTGTCCCTGTACATCTGTTCCATGTTCAACGTTCTATGTTCAAGGTTCTGTTCTTGTTCAACGTCGAACGTAGAACATTGAACCTCGAACCTTGAACTGTCTTTACCGCATTTTCAACGTCGAGATCGCCACCAGCGCCAGGATGATGGTGATGATCCAGAAGCGGACGATGATCTTCGGTTCCGCCACCCCCTTCAGCTCGAAGTGGTGGTGGATGGGGGCCATGCGGAAGATTCGCTTCCCCCGGTATTTGTAGGAGCCGACCTGGAAAATGACCGACAGCGCCTCGATGACGAAGACCCCGCCGACGATGACCAGGAGGATTTCCTGCTTGGTGATCACCGCCAGGGTGCCGAGGCCTCCGCCGAGGGAGAGCGAGCCCACGTCCCCCATGAAGACCTCGGCCGGATAGGAATTGTACCAGAGGAATCCGAGTCCCGCCCCGACCATGGCGCCGCAGAGGACCGCCAGCTCGCCGGTGCCCGGAACGTAGGGGATTTGCAGGTAGCCGGAGAGCCGGGCATTGCCGGCGATGTAGCAAAAGAGCATGTAGGTGGCGGCGTTGATCGCCACCGGTCCGATGGCGAGTCCGTCGAGACCGTCGGTGAGGTTCACGGCGTTGCTCGCGCCCACGATCACCAGGGCGGCAAAGGGGATGTAGATGAGCCACAGATCGGGGTGGAGCCGCTTGAAGAAGGGGAAGTAGAGCTCGGTGGAGAACCCGGTCCGGGTGAAGAGGAAGATCCCCACGAGGGTGGCGAGGACCACCTGCCAGAACATCTTCTGCCGGGGGGAAAGCCCCTTCGGGTCCTTTTCCACCACCTTCTTGTAATCGTCCACAAAGCCGATCGCCCCGTAGCCGGCGATGATGAAGAGGGTCAGCCAGACGTACAAGTTGGAGAGATCGGCCCAGAGGAGGGTCGGCACGATGATGGACGCCAGGATGAGGACCCCTCCCATGGTGGGGGTCCCGGCCTTTTTCAGGTGCGATTCGGGACCGTCGGTCCTGATCACCTGCCTCGCCTGCAGCCCTTCGAGCCGGCGGATGATCCACGGGCCGATGACGAAGCAGACGACGAGGGCGGTAATCATGGCATAGATGGTCCGGAAGGTCAGGTACTTGAAGATGTTGAAGAGCTTGACGCTGGACGCCAGGGGATAGAACAGGTGGTAGAGCATCAGTTGTCCCCCTTGCCGGCCTGCGGCGCAAATCTACGGCGGATCCCCTCTGCCACGGTCTCCATGCGCATTCCCCGCGATCCCTTGACCAGCAGGTATTCTCCCGCGCCCAGCTCGCGGCCGAGCTCGGCGATGATGTCATTGTGACATGCCGCCACCGTCACGGCCTCGGCGTCAAGCCCGCCTTCCATTGCCCCCTCTGCCATCGTTTCGGCCATGGAGCCAAGAAGGTAGAGCCGGTTCACGCAGGTTGCGGCCAGCCTTCCCACTTCCCGGTGGGCCTTCGCTGTTCCTTCCCCCAGTTCCAGCATGTCGCCGAGGACGGCGATGGTGGAAGCCTCGCCGCCGATTTCCCGCAGCGTCACCAGTGCCGCCGCCATGGAGGCCGGGTTGGCGTTGTAGCTGTCGTCGATGAGGACGATGCCGTCGATCTTTTCCGGGCTGAAGCGCTTTGCCACGGGGGTAAAAGTTTCGAGCCCCTCCCGGATGATTTCCGGTGCGATGCCGAGTGCGGCTGCCGCGGCAGCCGCAGCCAAGGCGTTGTAGATGTTGTGGAGCCCCAGGGCCGTGAGCCGTACTGGGATATCGGTATTCGGCAGGCGGAGGGTGAAGCTCTGTCCGGCCACACCCTCGCTCCGTACGGCAGTGGCGCTGATCGCGGCACCTTCGATGCCGAAGGAGAGGCGATGAACGCCCGAAGGAGAGGGACAGCGGGAGATCAGCAGGTCGTCGGCGTTGTAGACCGCCCATCCCCCCGGCTGCAGGCGGAGAAACAGCTCCCCCTTCGCCTCGGCCACCGCCTCCACGCTCCCCATGCTTTCCAGGTGGGCTGGAAGCGCGTTGGTGATGACTCCCACGTCAGGCCGTGCCAGTTCAGCGAGGCGGTCGATTTCCCCCGGTTCGCTCATTCCCATTTCCAGGACCGCCCAGCGATGTTCCCGGGTAAGCTGCAGGAGCATCTGCGGCAGGCCGATCAGGTTGTTGAGGTTGCCGCCGGTTTTCAGGCCGGGAGCGGTCCGGGTGAGGATGGAGGCGAGCATCTCCTTGGTGGTTGTTTTACCGTTCGACCCGGTGATGCCGACCACGGGGAGGGAAAACCGCCGGCGGTGGAAAAGTGCCAGGTCGCCGAGACCCCGCAGAGTGTCGGCCACGGCGATGCAGGTAGCGTCCTCGGGGACCTCGTTTCCCGCCCGCCATCCCCGGTCGGCGAGAAAAACCCGTATTCCCCGCGCCAGGGCCGTAGCGATGAAATCGTGGCCGTCGAAACGCCCACCCTTCAGGGGGACGAAGAGCTCTCCGGCCTCGACGGTGCGGGAGTCGGTGGAAACTCCGGAGACATTTCCCGCGGGAACCCCGAAAACCTCGCCGCCGGTCGCCCGGACTATTTCCTCGATGGTGAACATGGTGACGTTGACTTTCCCTGACTATTCTTTCACCTTTTCCAGCTCCCGGAAGGCGGCAGCCGCCTCTTCCCGGTCGTCGAAATGGAATTTTTCCCGTCCAACGATCTGGTAGTCCTCGTGTCCCTTGCCGGCGAGGAGGACGATGTCGCCGAGGCCTGCCAGACGTACCGCCAACCGGATTGCCTCCCGGCGCGACTCCACCATGACGAAACCCTTCTCGCCGAAGCCTCCGGCCAGATCGGCCGGCCGGTACTCCCGGAGTCCCAGCGGCAGGATCCCCGCCCGGATTTCGGCCATGATCGCCGCCGGCTCTTCAGTGCGCGGGTTGTCGGAGGTGACGATCGCCAGGTCGCTCAGGCGCCCGGCCACCTCGCCCATGACCGGCCGCTTCCCCCGGTCGCGGTCGCCGCCGCAGCCGAAGACGGTGACGATCCTCCGTGTGGCGATCTCCCGCAGGGTGGTCAGGACGTTTTCCAGGGCATCGCCGGTGTGGGCGTAATCGACGAGCAGGCTAACGCCGCGGTCGTTGTCGACCCGCTCCAGGCGCCCGGGTACGCGGCGATGGCCGGCAATTCCCCGGGCGATGGCAGCCAGCGGCAGCCCCAGGGCGACACCGACGCCAGTCGCCGCCAGGATGTTGTACAGGTTGAACTTCCCCACCATGGACGAGGCGATTTTCACCTCTCCGCCCGGGGTCACGAGGGTCCCGGTGATGCCGTCCACCGTGAAGAGGGTATCCCGCACCGTTACATCGGCACCTTCGGAGAGGCCGTAGGTGAGGACCGGGCATGCTGAAACCGTCGCAATCCGTGCTCCATGTGGATCGTCGCAGTTCACCACCGCACGGCGCAGGGGTTTGACCGCATCGGGGGCGAGGAGCCGGGCGAAGAGCCTCTCCTTGCTCGACAGGTACGTTTCCATGTCACGATGGTAGTCAAGATGGTCGCGGGTCAGGTTGGTGAAGACGCCGACATCGAAACGGCAGCCGTCGGCACGCCGCTGGTCGAGGGCATGGGAGGAGACCTCCATCACTACTCCCCGGGCACCGCGGTCGACGACTTCCCGGAGGATCCTCTGCAGTTCCGCCGATTCCGGCGTCGTATGGGGGGCGGCAACGGCCCATTCCCTGAACCGGTAGCTGACGGTGCCGAGCACGGAAGAGGGGATGCCGGCCTCTTCGAGCATCCCCTCGATCAGATAGCTTGTTGTCGTCTTGCCGTTCGTGCCGGTAATGCCGACCAGGACTGCAGCGTCGCCGGGATTGCCGTAAAAGGCGGCAGCCAGCTGGGACATGGCGAGGCGGGCATCTTCCGCCCTGATCCAGGTCACCCCGGCCGGCGCCTCTTTCTCATCCTCCAGCAGCACTGCCGCCGCTCCCCCCGCCACCGCGGCGCCGATGAAACGGTGTCCGTCGGAGGCCTCACCCCTCAGGGCACAGAAAAGGTCGCCGGGCTTCACCTGACGGGAATCGTAACAGATTCCCCGGATATCGAGGGAAGTCTCCCCGTGGACGGCGAGGGGGGTAACTACGGTGAGTAAATCGGCTAGACGCATTTGACCTCATCGGGGTGAAAATGTCAAAAATTTTCTCCCGGAATGTAACTGTACCGTTATGCTGATGGTACCAACCGTACCCAGACCTGATCAGTCGGCCCGATACGGTGGCCACCTGCCGGGTTCTGCTCGACAACCCTGCCGCTGCCGATGAGCTTGACGTTCAGCCCTTTCTTCTCCATAACCTGCAGCACCTGGCGCATGCTCATTCCCCGGAAATCGGGCATGGCCACCCCGCCTTCCACCATATCGATGGTTCCTTCGGCGGCAGCTGGCGTTGCCTCGACCGGCGGCGTTGCCTGGGCCTGGACCAGCTCCGGTTTGCGGTGCTCGATCCGGTCGGCTGGAACCTTGAGGTAGCAGAGCGACTGGAGGGCGATGGCACCGAATGCCGGAGCCGCCACCACCCCTCCGTAGGGACTGGTCTTGGGTTCGTCGATGACCACGAGGATGGTGAGCTGCGGGTTCTCGGCCGGGACAAAACCGATAAAGGAGGCGGTCCGCTTGTCCGCCGAATAGCCGTGGGTAACGGGATCGACCTTCTGGGCCGTCCCGGTCTTGCCCGCCACCCGGTACCCCTCGACGGCGGCGTTGGTGCCCGTTCCCCCCGCGGCTGTCACCCCTTCCATCATTTTCGTGACGGTTGCGGCGGTCTCCGGCGATATGACCCGGCGCCGCGTTTCGGGGGCGAATTCCTGCAGCACAGTGCCGTTCTCGTCACTGATTTTTTCCACGAGGTACGGCTTCATCAGCAGGCCGCCGTTGGCCACCGCCGAGAAGGCCGTCGCCAGCTGGATGGCGCTTGCCGAAACGCCCTGTCCGAAGGAGATGGTCGCCAGGTCGACGGCGAACCACTGCCCCTGGCTCCGCAGGTACCCGCTCACTTCACCGGGAAGATCGATGCCGCTCTTCTCGCCGAAACCGAATTTCCGCAGGTAGGCGGAGAGGTATTCCTGGCCGAGCCGGGCACCGATCTTTGCGGCTCCGATGTTGCTGGAGTACTTGAGGACATCGCCGACCGACAGGCTGCCGTAGTGGTGGGTGTCGTGGATGACACGCCCGCCGATGGCGTAGCTGCCGTTTTCGCAATTGAACGAATCCCGCGGGGAGATGACCCGCTCTTCCAGGGCGCCGGAGATGAGAAAGACCTTGAAGGTGGAGCCGGGCTCGAAGCTGTCGACGATGGTATGGTTGCGCAGGGCCTGGGGCGAGTATTTCGCATAGGAATTGGGATTGAAAGAGGGGTAATTGGTCATGGCCAGCACCCGACCCGTCCGGGGCTCCATCACCAGCGCCATCCCACCCTTGGCCCGGCTGGCCTCCACGGCCTTCGCCAGTTCCTTCTCGGCGATGTACTGGATGTTCTTGTCGAGGGTGAGGGTGACGCTGTGCCCCTTGGCGGCCTTCGTCACGACCATCCCCTTGAGGGCGATGTCCCGTCCCAGGGCATCCCGCTCCGTTACCAGGTAGCCGGTGCTGCCGAGGATGGTCGAGTCGTACCGCAGCTCGATCCCTTCCAGTCCTGCCGGATCAAGGCCGGTGAAGCCGATTACCTGCCCGGCCACTTCCGCATTGGGGTAGAAGCGCTTGCTCTCCTTGACGAACCCGATTCCCTCCAGTTCCAGGTTCCTGATCCGCTCCGCCTGTTCGGGGGTACAGCGGCGCTGCAGCCAGACGAAGTTCTTGCTGGCGGCGAGCTTCTTTGTGAGGGCTTCCCGCGTCATGCCGAGAAGGGGGGAGAGTTTCGCCACGGCCTCGGGGATATTCTCGATGTTCCGCGGTTCGGCGTAGCAGGAATCCATTTCGATGGAGACTGCAAGGGCGGCGCCGTTGCGGTCGTAAATCGCCCCCCGGTCGGGGGTGAGGGGGACGATCTTCTGGTGCTGCTTTTCCGCCAGCTTGATGAGCTGGTCCTTCTTGACGACCTGGAGGTAGAAGGCGCGGGCGGAGGTAATGGCAAAGAAAAAGACGAAGAGGCCGCCGATCATCCGGATGCGGACCCGCGTCCATTTCTCCCGCCCCTCTCTCATTTGACGACGATCACCTGCTGGTCGGTGGGGAGTCCCATGCCCAGCTCACCCTTGGCGACCGCTTCGATCCGTGCCGGAGTCTTCATCGATGCCACTTCCAGTTTCAGCCGGCTGTTCTCCTGCTGCTGCTCCTTGAAGAGCCTCCTGCTCTCGGTGATCTGGAGGTTCAGGTCGACCACCTTCACCCGTGACCAGACGTGGAAAATGGAAACCAGAGTCAGGAGTACGAGAATCGCAATGAGATGGGGGAAGAAATTCCAGTGGAGCAGGGCCACTTCTTCCAGCCGCCGGGGCGCGACTACCTTGCTGAATGCGGTCCTGGATTCGGCCATACGTGCCTCCTTGAAAATTGGTTCGTGGTTCGATGTTACGGGGTGCGGATGCATCAACCCCGAACCGTACGCCACGAACTCCGAATCGCTACAGTTTCTCGGCGGCCCGGAGTTTGGCGCTGCGGGCCCGCGGGTTCAGCCGTACCTCGGAATCCCCGGCCCTGACCGGCTTGCCGGTCAGGATCGCCAACTGCGGCGTCCCGCCGCAGACGCAGCGGGGAAGCTCCTTCGGACAGGTGCAGCGGCGGGCAAGGGAGCGGAAACTCTCCTTGACGATGCGGTCTTCCAGGGAATGGAAGGAGATGACGACGACCCTTCCCCCCTTCTTCAGCAAATGGAGTCCCGCAGTCAGCCCCTTCTCCAGGCTGGCGAGCTCGTCATTGACGGCGATGCGCAGGGCCTGGAAGGTGCGGGTGGCCGGGTGGAGGCGTTCTTCCCATTTTGCCCGGGGGATCGCGCCCTTGACGATGTCCGCGAGCTGCGAGGTGGTGGCGATAGGGTTCTCGCTTCTCGCCCTGGCGATGAAGGAGGCGATCCGCTTGGCCCACCGCTCTTCGCCGTACTCCCTGATGATGGCGGTCAGCTCCTCTTCCGGGAGGGTGTTCACCAGGTCTGCCGCGGTTGTCGGTTGACCGGCGTCCATGCGCATGTCGAGGGGGGCGTCCCCCTGGAAGCTGAAGCCCCGTTCGCTCCTGTCGAGCTGGGGGGAGGAAACTCCCAGGTCGAGGAGGAGTCCGTCAATTTCCGTGATCCCCATCGCGGCAAGATGGTCCGCCATCCCGGCAAAATTGGATCGCACCAGCCGTGCCCGCTCTCCGTAGGGAGCAAGCCGGGCGGTGGCGGCGGCAAGCGCATCGGGGTCACGGTCGAAACCGATGAGGACCCCGCCAGGAGAGGAGATTTCCAGGACCATCGCCGCGTGTCCCGCCCCGCCCACGGTGCCGTCCACGTAAACCCCCCCGGACCGCGGCGCCAGGTAGTGGGTAACTTCGGCGGGCATGACCGGGAGATGATGGAATTCCATGGCCTAGAGACCCAGTTCGGCCAGCGCCTGGGTGCCGGAGGGGAAATCCTGCTCGGCCTGGCTGCAGACCTTGTCCCACGTCTGCTGGTTCCAGATCTCGACCCTGTTCTCGGTCCCCACGAAAACGATATCCCGCTCCAGGGCTGCGTAGGAGCGGAGCGTCGGGGGAATGAGGACCCTCCCCTGCTTGTCGGCGGAGCATTCGACGCCGGGGGCCAGGATGAGGCGTTTGATGCTGTTGAGCTGGGCAGCGGTCAGGCCGCTCCCGCCCTGCTGGAGCTTTTCCCTCAGGGCATGCCATTCCCGCAAGGGATAGACCGAAAGGCCGCGGCTCACCATGCCGTTCCCCATATCCACCGGGCACTTGGTAATAACGAACCGCTCGTCGCCCAATACCTCGCTGAACACCTCGCGAAGTCTTGCCGGCATGCTGGTCCGCCCCTTGGCGTCTATGGAGGTATAGTGTTCACCACCGAACATGGCCCCTCCGGCACTATTTACCACACTTAACCACAATTTACCACTTGCGTGAAATGAAATATACCCCCCGTCAGACGGCTTGTCAAGGTAAAATGTATACCGTTTAAGATATTTTTTCGCTTTGTTTTTCAATGGGTTAAAAAGGATGGGGAGGGTCGTCGGCAGCATGCGGGACTACGGGTTGGCGCTGCCTGGTTCGTGTCCGCCGAATTGCCGGTTGAAGGAGCGGGTGCCACGCCTGTAGACGACGGAAAAACCCGATTCGGCCGGGGTGTTTTGGTGGTATACTTACATCAAGAAAAGGAGAGAAAGGAAGAAGACGCCGGCCCCTGAAAGTGGGAGGGGAGGCAGAGAGGAAAGGTGGTGGCAAAGATGAACGTGTTCGATTTTGCCATGCGGATGGAGGAAGAAAGCCGGGCATACTACGAGCAGTTGGCTGCCGCGGCCCGGAGCGGTGAAGTGAAAACGCTCTTTCGCCTGCTGGCCGATTCGGAACGGGAGCATTACGGTCACCTGGCCATGCTCAAGGCGGGCACCGATCCCCGGACGGCCCAGTCGGCGGTGCTGGAGCGGCTGAGAAACCACGTGAGTGAAATTGTCGGAGGACCCACCCCCGCCGAACTGCTGGAAAGCGACGAGGATGGCTACCGGCATGCGATCAAGGCGGAAGAAGAGAGCATCAGGACATACGAAAAACTGGCCGAGGAGGAGACCGATCCCACGGTGGCAGATCTGCTGCGGCGGCTGGCCGGCGAAGAAAGGCATCACCTCGAGATGGTGGAAAACATCTACGACTTCGTCGAAACGCCCCGTACCTTCCTTGCGTGGGGAGAATTCAGCAATCTCCGGGAATATTGACGAAAATATCGGCCAGTGTATCCTCTCCCAGACGGGAGGGGCAAAAAAATCAGGACCCGTTCTCGGGCCCGGATTTCGCTGTTACACGGTCCTTTTCTTGCCTGATCATCCTTAGGTGGCCGATCTGTATCTGCCCATCTGAACGGCCAGCGTGACCGCAGATACAACCATCGGTGTCACAGCCGTCTAACTCATCCTTCTCTGCTTTTTTTATACGATTGTGTGCCTTTTTATGGAAGTGATATTCACTGTCCGTAGCGCTGCGGGCCATGCTTCGAATCCAGCGTTGGCACGGCCTGCAGGTTCCGGCTCCGCACCGGGTCCTGCGGTCACTTCCTGAAGATCTCGGCGAAGAAATCCTGGAGGGCCTGCCACGACCTGCGGTCAGCCGCCCCGTTGTAGGCCACCCCCTTGATCCCCGCCTTCCCCGCATCGGGGTTGGTGAAGCTGTGCACCGCCCCGCCGTAGTAATTCATCTGCCAGTCGACCCCTCCCTGACGCATCTCCTCCTGGAAAGCGGCGATCTCTGCCGGCGATTCGAAGGAATCGTCGGCGCCATGGAGTACCAGCACCTTCCCCCTGATGTTTCTGGCATCTGCCGGGTTGGGGGTGGCAAGGCCGCCGTGGAAGCTGGCAACCCCTTTCAGGTCGGCTCCGCTCCGGGCCATCTCCAGGGCCACCGTGCCGCCGAAGCAGTATCCGATGGCTGCGAGCCGGGTCGGGTCCACCTGGGTACGTCCCCGCAGCACGTCCAGACCCGCCGCCGCCCGGGAGCGCATCAGTCCCCGGTCGCTGCGAAACGCCCCCGCCAGCTGCCCGGCCTCTTTCGCGTCCGATGTCACTTTCCCCGACCCGTACATGTCGACGGCAAATGCCACGTACCCGAGCCGCGCCAGTTCTTCCGCCCGCCCCTTCGCGAAGTCGTTCAGCCCCCACCATTCGTGAACCACCACCACCCCGGGGCGCTTTGCCGTCAGGGCATCGTCGTAGGCCAGAAATCCCGTCAGTTCGACGGTGCCATGCCGGTACGCCACCTTCTCCGTGTGGACCGCCGCCTCTGCTCCTGTTGCCACGAGAGCCGCCATGAGTAATCCTCCCAGTATCGCTTTCATCATCCGCCTCCCCCTGTTGAAGTTCACTGTGGATAGTATAGCAGGCGGTCGAAAGATTGCAGGTGTCCTTTGTGGGAGCGGAACGGCGGGCGAAGGGAGGGTGCTGCGGGGGAAACGGCGACGGACGGGCTGCCGCTCAGCGGGTTTCCCACCCGGCGGCACCGATGAGGGGGACGAACATGACCTCCATGAGGATCTCGCGGCGGAAATCGTCCTCTCCCAGGCGGCGGACGCGGACGAGGGACTGCACGCGGGGATGGGGTCCCACCGGGATGACCAGCCTTCCCCCCGTGACGAGCTGCTCCAGGAGGGGTTCCGGCACGCTGGGCGCACCGGCGGTCACCACGATGGCGTTGAATGGCGTATGGCCGGGGAGTCCGAGGCTGCCGTCAGCCACATGGACCCGGATGTTGCCGTACCCGAGCCGTCGCAGACGCTCCTCTGCCGTTACCGCCAGGCCGGCGAGGCGCTCCACGCTATGGACCTCCGTGACGATTCTGCTGAGGACGGCGGCGGCATACCCCGATCCGGTGCCGATTTCCAATACCCGGTCATCGCGGTGAAGCTCCAGGGCCTCGGTCATGTACGCCACCATGTAGGGCTGGGAAATGGTCTGTCCTTCCTGGATGGGAAGAGGATGGTCCCCGTAGGCGAGATCGACCGTGTCGGCGGCCACGAACTCTTCCCGGGGGACTTCCCGCATTGCCGCGAGGACGGCGGGATCCCTTATCCCCCGCGCTTCCAGCTGGTCCCTGACCATCATCTCGCGCAGGACGGCGAAATTGCCCATGGCGTTGCTCCCGCACTTCCGGTTGAAGGTGGTGCCTCGCACACCGTATGGTGTAATTGTAGCGGAGTTCCCGGCAAATGCCAGCGCGGGCGGGAAAGGAGTGGAGAGGGGAAGGGTGGGGACCCAGGGCCGAGGGTGACGCCGTTGGCGCCTTCGGCCTGGGGGTGGACGGTCGGTCGGGACGGAGATTTCCGGCCGTGCCGGGTCACTCGCCGCAGTGAAGGTGCCCGTCAGCCGACAGAGCGGAGGAAGCTGGCCAGTTCCCGGTCCGTTCCGCTGATGTGTTTCAGGAGCCAGTTCACCATGACCTGATTGGTTTCGATGACCACCGAGAGGGACGATCCCTCCTGGCGGATCTGGTCTGCCAGTTTGTGGAGGTCGGCGATGAACCGTTCGTGCTCTTTCTTGTGGACGTCATATCCCCCGTAGTTGTACCGTGCCTGCAACTCTTCCTCTGCGGCAAAGTGCGACCGTACGTAGTCGCCGAGGAATGACAGGAGCCGGCAGACCTCATCCTGCCCCCTCCCTTCCTTGCAGGCGTTCAGCAGGTTGTTGAACCTCTTGAACAATTCCTTGTGCTGGCTGTCGATCGTCTCGTGTCCTGTAGCCAGGCTTTCCCGCCATTCAATGGCCATGCCGCTTCCTCCTTGGGTTTTCGTTGATCTGCCACCCCCGGGGTTTCCACACCCGGGGCAGTTCACGGGACGTGACCGGGCTTCCGCACCAGATAGCGCACGCGGTTTCATCCCCATCGATCGACAGGGGTAGCTGTCTGCGTACCCGCTCCGTCGTTACGGATTCTTGTTCATCGTCTTGAAGCGCTTGATGTTTTCGCAGCCGTCGGTGTTCTTCAGGGAGCAGGCCTTGGTGAAGTCGGCCAGCGCCTTCTCCTTCTGCTCCAGGCCGATGTAGGTAATGCCGCGCTGGTTGTAGGCATCTCCGTAATCTGGCTTCAGGCTTATTGCCCGGTTCAGGTCGTCGAGGGCCTTGTCGCGGAGCCCCTTGTTCCGGTAGGCGCGCCCGCGGACAAAGAGGATGGACGGGGAGTCGGGCTTGAGGGCAAGGGCCTTGCTATAGAGGGCGATGGCGCCGTCCAGGTCTCCCTTCTTGTTCAGCTCGACCCCCTGCTGATAGAGCTTCTGGTAATCGGACTCCCCGGCCAGGGCGCCGGCGGGGCCGGTTGCCATCCCCAGGCAGAGGAGCGTTGGTATAAGGAATTTCATGGGTACCTCCCGGTGTTTCGGGGAATTATAGTCGAGGGCGGGGAGATTCGCAACTGGAGAATGGCTTCTTGCCGTGAGGGGCGGGGCCGGCGGTTGTCGTCACCCGGAAGAAAGCGGTCGCCGGCTAAGTGCCGGAACCTCTCGCGCCGGTTATCTTGGCGAAAACCGTTTTCCTGCAGGCCGGACAAATGCCATGGGTGATACGCGGGATTTTTCCCATGGCAAAAAGCCGGACGGCATGGATGGCGCGCAATGCACAGGGTCATTGTCAAGCAGGGGTTCTTCGGCTACAATGAAAGTTCGGCGCCGCCGCAGCGCCGCGGGCTGTCCGGATCGAGACGGACCGCCCGGGAAGGATACCCCATGAACAAGGAATTTCACCCGCGCAGGGTCTATCTCGCCGCATCATGGATGGCGCCGGTCGGCCGATACAACGGTAAGGAGCGGGAGGAGCTGTCGTTTCTCGATCTGGCCGAGGCAGCCGGGGAGGTCTTCGCCGGGAGCCCCATCCGTCGGCGCAACATCGAGGCGGTGGTGGTGGGATGTCAGAACCCGGTGGCCTTCTCCGGCGTGGACAACACCGCTGCCAAAGTGGCGGGGGTGCTGGGGATTTCCGGTGCCAAATCGGTGCTCATCGACACCGCCTCATCGTCGGGGGCTTCGGCCCTGGAGAGCGCCTGCCAGCAGATCGCCTCCGGCCGCTGCGATCATGTCCTGGCCATCGGCATCCAGAAGATGAGCGACGTCTCCACCGTGGAGGCGACCCGGGTCGTGGCCGGGGTGATCGACCGGGAGGAAGCCGAGTTCGGTCTCACCATGCCCGCCTGCGGCGCCCTCGTGGCCCGGGCGCTCATGGAGCGGCTCGGGCTCTCGGAGGAGGAATGGACCGGCTATTCCGCCCTCCTGACCCAGCGGGCCCATCGCTTCGCCGCGGGGAACCCCTCTGCCCACCTGAACTTCGAGATCCCCGTCGAGGAGTACTACCGCCAGATCGTCACCGGCAAGAACTACCTCTACTGGTGGCCCCTGCGCTACCACGACTACTGTCCCATGTCCGACGGGGTGGCCGCCGTGATCCTCACCAGCAGGCCCCAGGACGTGCTGGTGGCTGGGGTCGGGAGCGCCACCGATATCCCCACCATCGCCGACCGCAATTATTTCCATTCCTTTCCCGCCACCGTCCTGGCTGCCGGCGAGGCCTACGGCATGGCGGGAATCAAGGAAATCGGCGACTTCGCAGGCAAGCTCCACGTGAACATGCACGACCCGTTCAACGGCTTCGGCCCCATCAATATGGTGGACCTGGGGATCCTTCCCCGGCACCGCCTCCTGGATGGACTCTTCGACGACGGCCTGACCGGTCCCGGCGGCCTCTTCCCCACCAACCTTACCGGCGGCCTCAAGGGGCGCGGACATCCCCTCGGCGCCACCGGCATGATCCAGGTGGTGGAAAACCATCGCCTGATTCGCGAGGAGGGGTTCACGGCGGGGCTCTCCCACTCCATCGGCGGCCCCATCAACAACAACGTGGTGATCATGCTGGAAAGGACGGGGCATTTCGAGCGCCGCCGCCACGAGCCGTTCCGCCCCTGGGGGCTTCCCTCCCTCGGCACGCCGAAGCCGAAGCATGTGACCATCGATCTCCTCCTGGCGGGTGGGGAGACGGTGGAGGGAAGTTTCGTCACCGCCACCACCCGTTTCGACCACCGCGACAGCGCCCCGCTCCAGACGGTACTGGTCGTATCCAGCCGCATCGGCGGCGAGCGTTACAGCTTCCTCTTCGGCATCGGCGGCGAAAACTACGACAAGGTCGCCGGCCTCGTCCCCGGAGACCGGGTGGTGCTGGAGCGCTCGGGGAGCGATATCCTCGTGAACCGGGCAACGGTCAAGCGTTTTTACCGGCGGACCTTCGAGGGTTTCGTGGAACTGGCCGGAGCAGGGTGGCGCAGGCTGCGGGGCGAGGAAAGGGGGAGGGAATGAGGATCGTGGTGCTCGACGGCCATACCCTCAACCCCGGGGACAATCCCTGGGACGAGGTGGCGGCGCTGGGAGACCTCGCGGTGTTCGACCGGACCCCGGTGGAGCGGGTCGTGGAGCGGGGGGGCGACGCCGACATCATCCTCACCAACAAGACCCCCCTCGCTGCGGCCACGCTGGCGCAGCTGCCGCGCCTGCGCCTCATCGCGGAAATGGCCACCGGCCACGACAATATCGACGCGGCCGCCGCAGGAAGGCTCGGCATTCCGGTCGTCAATGTGCCGGAATATTCCTCGGTGTCCGTGGCCCAGCATGCCATGGCGCTTCTCCTGGAACTCACCAACCGGGTGGGGGAGCACGCCGCGGCGGTGCGGGAAGGGGAGTGGTCGCGGGCTCCCGATTTTTCCTTCTGGCGGCACGAACTGGTGGGGCTGGCGGGGCTCAGGCTGGGGATCGTGGGTCTGGGCCGGATCGGCGGGCGGCTGGCGGCCATTGCCCATGCCTTCGGCATGGAGATTCTCGCCTGCAACCCCCTCCATCGGCAGGCCCCGGAGGGTATTCCGGTCACCTGGCTGGAACTGCCGGAGCTCTTCGCCGGTGCGGACGCGGTTTCCCTCCACTGCCCCCTCACACCCGACAACCGTGGTTTCGTCGACCGGGGCCTTCTCGGGACCATGAAACGGAGCGCCTTCCTCGTCAATACCGCCCGGGGGGCCCTGGTGAACGAGGCCGATCTGGCGGCCGCCCTGAACGACGGCATCATTGCCGGGGCGGCCCTCGACGTGGTCTCACGGGAGCCGATCTCTCCCGACAATCCACTCCTCGCGGCCCGCAACTGCCTCATCACCCCTCACCTCGCCTGGGCCTCTCTCGCCGCCCGCCGCAGGCTCATGGCTGCCACCGCCGGGAACATCCGGGCCTTTCTCTCAGGGGAGCCGGTCAACGTGGTGAACGGGGGATACCTGGCAAAGGAGAAGGCATAGGATGGCGAAAGAGAAGTCCCCGGTCACCCCGGCGGTCCGCGTTCTGCGGGGGGCAGGCATTTCCTGGACCGACCACCTCTACGACTACGAAGAGAAGGGGGGAACTGCGGTTTCCGCCCGGGAGCTGGGTGTGGACGAGCACTGCGTGGTGAAGACCCTCATCATGGAGGACGAGACCGGCCGTCCCCTCGTCGTCCTCATGCACGGCGACCGGCAGGTCTCTACGCGGGAGCTGGCGCGACAGGTCGGGGCGCGGAGCATCCACCCCTGTACGCCGGAAACGGCCCACAAGCACACCGGTTACCTTGTCGGCGGCACCTCCCCCTTCGGCACCCGCAAGACGATGCCGGTCTACATGGAGGAGACGATTGCGGAGCTGCCGCGGATCTACCTCAACGGCGGCAAGCGGGGGTACCTGGTGGGGCTCGACCCGCGGGACGCGGTGCGGCTGCTGAGGCCGGTGCTGGTGAAGGTGGCTGTCTGAATTTCGAGTTTCGTGTCCGGAGTTCGTCGTTACGACTCGGAACCCCGAACCGTGGACTTCGAACTGATGGGAGGTTTTCATGGATCTCGGCGATAGATTTTCCAAGGCGGCAGAGGCGGTTCGTCGTGCAAAGGCCCTCGTGATCACTGCCGGCGCGGGGATGGGGGTCGATTCTGGGCTCCCCGATTTCCGCGGCGACACGGGGTTCTGGAATGCCTACCCCATGTACGAGCGGCTCGGCATCAGTTTCGTCGGCGCCGCCAACCCCGCCCACTTCGAGCGGGACCCGTCCTTCGGCTGGGGGTTCTACGGCCACCGCACCAACCTCTACCGGGAGACCGTTCCCCATACCGGTTTCGGACTCCTCATCGACTGGATCGGCCGCTTCGGGCTGGAGTATTTCGTGGTGACGTCCAACGTGGACGGCCAGTTCCAGAAGGCCGGTTTTGCCGAGGAGCAGATCCTCGAGGTGCACGGCTCCATTCACTTTCTCCAGTGCACCCGTCCCTGCAGCGATGCGATTTGGGAAAACGACGAGACCGTCCCGGTGGACTTCGCCACCATGCGCGCCCGGCATATCCCGGTCTGCATCCATTGCGGCGCGACTGCCCGTCCCAATATCCTCATGTTCGGCGACTGGTCCTGGATTTCCGACCGCACGGCCCGCCAGGAACGGCACTTCGACGAGTTCCGCACCGACCACCGGGATATTCCCCTCGTGGTGATCGAAATGGGGGCGGGGACGGCGATCCCCACGATCCGCTATACCAGCGAACAGCTGGGGACGCGTCCCGGCGTGACCGTGGTCCGCATCAATCCGCGGGAAGGGCAGATAGCTCCGCCCCACATCTCGCTGCCGTGCGGGGCACTGGAGGGGTTGCAGGGGATCGCGGCGAAGCTTGGCCAATAAAAAAAGACGTTTCGATTTCTCGAAAGCCTTTTTTCCGGATTCCGCATCCGTCCCCCGTGAAGGGGGTCATGTCCGGGCCGACGGTTTGCTGCTACTTGTGCATGCCGCCCTTCCCGCTTGATGACTTGACATTATGGCCGGTTCCCGTTGATGTGGTTGTCCGGCCGGTCGGTTTCATGGATGATGTGCTGGCGGTTGTCCGCCCTGACGACCGGCCCTTGCCGACCTCCTTGACACTGGCGACGGTACTCTTGGTTCCTCTCATCTCTGGCGCCCCCTTTCTCCAGGTGCCCCGTAGATTCCGTTGTTTCTTGTAGGTATAGTATACCACATTTTGTTGAATATGGATGTCAAAAGCATTAATAACTCACTACTTTGATTGCGGAAATGTCTACACTGCTTCCGTGGTGCTTTTCCTGTGCCCCGGCGGCATCGGTTACTGGACGGATGGGGCGGCTTCGCGGGAATCCGGAGACGCACGGTCGTGGCGAAGAAGGAGGGACGGTGCCGGTCGGAGATTTTTTCGTTGCGTTTTTTGCGGGAGCATGGTTTATCGAGGACAGGGGACGACCATGAACGACCAGCACTACTTTGTCACGGCGGCCAAGGGGGTGGAAGAGCTCCTCGCTGCAGAGCTGCGGGGCCTCGGTATCGGCGACGTCCGGCCGGAGACCGGGGGGGTCCGCTTCAGCGGCGACCGCTCTGTCTGCTACCGGGCCGGACTCTGGCTCCGCACGGCCAGCCGCATTCTCGTGACCCTCGGCGAATTCCCCTGCGACACGCCGCAGCGCCTCTACGACGGGGTGCGCGCCTTCGACTGGGGCCGCCGTCTCACCCCGGACATGACCCTGGCAGTGGATTGCGTCCTGCGGGATTCGGCCATGACCCATTCCGGCTTCGTGGCCCTCAAGACCAAGGACGCCATCGTGGATGCCATCCGGGACCGCTGCGGCCGGCGTCCCAATGTGGATGTCCGCGATCCGGACCTCCGGGTGAACGTCCACCTGGTGAAGAACCGCTGCACCGTCAGTCTCGACGCCTCGGGAAGCCCTCTCGACCGGCGCGGCTACCGTCTGGACAGGACCGAGGCCCCCCTGCGGGAGACCCTCGCCGCGGCCCTCGTGATGTTGACCGGCTGGGATGGCACCGTCCCCCTCGTGGACCCGATGTGCGGTTCCGGAACCATCCCCGTCGAAGCGGCCCTCATGGGGGCGCGGCGGGCCCCCGGCCTCTTGGGGAGGCGGTATGGCTTCCAGCGCTGGCCCGATTACGACCCCGGCATCTGGAAGCGCCTGACGGAGGAGGCCCGGCAGGCGGCGCTCGATGCCGTTCCTGCCCCGGTCATCGGCTGCGACCGGTCCGGCACTGCCCTGGAGACGGCCCGGCGAAACTGCGACCGGGCGGGGGTGACAACCTCCGTGACGTTGCACCGCAGCGACATGCGGGAGTTCCTCCCCCCCGCAGGGCCGGGGATTCTCCTGGTCAATCCCCCCTACGGCCAGCGCCTCGGCGAGGAGGAGGCGCTGCAGACCCTCTACCGGGAAATCGGCGATACGCTGAAAAAGCGCTACACCGGCTATACCGCCTTTCTTCTCACCGGCAGCCGGGATCTGGCGAAGCACGTGGGGCTGCGGGCGACGCGGCGCATCGTCCTCTTCAACGGCCCCATCGAGTGCCGGCTCCTGCGCTACGAGATGTACTGACGGTAGTACCACAGTTCCTCCGGTTGGTCCGCGAAGGTGGAGGGGGATTCCCCCTTCACCTTCGCGGACAGGGAAACGATAAAGTGCTTGACAGGGTCGTGTCGCGAATAGTAGACTAAAATTTCGCTTTACGGGCCTATAGCTCAGTTGGCTAGAGCTACCGGCTCATAACCGGTCGGTCCCAGGTTCGAGTCCTGGTGGGCCCACCACTATTACCAGCACAACCGGTTTTCCTCCCCTCGGGGAGGGGATCGGCTACCAGGAAGATGTGGGGATGCCCTTAAAGCGCCTGACGAGACGAACACCAGCCCAGAGCATGGAGAATGAGAGTGCATACCGCGAGGGTGCACTCTTTTTCTTTGGAGCGTGATGATACCCCCCAGAGTTTCTGATGTAGTTGGAATTATTAATAAAATAGCGCCATTCCGGTACGCCGAGGAATGGGACAACGCAGGACTGCAGGTGGGGGACCCGGCTTCTCCGGCCGGGAAAATCATGGTTGCCCTCGATGCCGGACGGGAGT
>Ga0335082_10000784_pt1 | contig 33112 bp, 26 predicted proteins | sample Lox_Sample_41_FD_206718 | JGI IMG/M metagenome (GOLD analysis project Ga0335082, IMG submission 206718) | Soil microbial communities from Loxahatchee National Wildlife Refuge, Florida, United States - Lox_Sample_4.1 | ecosystem: Environmental > Terrestrial > Soil > Wetlands | place: USA... | reverse complement strand
AGCAGGGGCGATTCGCGAATCGCCCCTCCGGAATCCGGAGGGAAAGTTTAATGGAATACATTCCGAATACAAAAGAAGAACAGCAACAGATGCTTAAAACGATCGGCGTCGAGACGATCGAGGATCTTTTGGGCGATATCCCCTCCGAGATCCGGCTCACCCGAGGGCTTCAGCTTCCCCCGCCGTTGTCCGAGCCGGAATTAAAAACCGAGTTGCTGCGATTGAGCGAGAAAAACGCCGATCTTCTTCATCACGTCTCGTTTTTGGGCGCCGGGGCCTATGATCACTATATCCCATCGGTGGTCAACCATCTGGCGTTTCGATCCGAGTTCTACACGGCCTATACGCCGTATCAGGCCGAGATGAGTCAAGGGCTGCTCCAGACCATCTACGAGTTTCAAACGATGATCTGCGAGTTGACCGGGATGGAGGTGGCAAACGCCTCGCTCTACGACGGCGGGTCCGCGTTGGCGGAGGCCGCGATGATGGCGCTGAGGGTCACCAAGCGAAACAAGATTCTCGTCTCCGCCACGATCCATCCCTTCTATCGGGCCGCGCTCAAGACCTATCTCTCCGGCACCCGAGCGAGGATCGTCGAGCTTCCGGCCGAGAACGGGGCGACCGATCTTGTGGCCGTTGGAAAACAACTGGCCGAAGATGTCGCTTGCATTCTGATTCAAACGCCCAACGTCCTGGGTTGTCTTGAACCGGTGGAAGGTCTGGCGCAGGAAGCCCACCGCCATGGTGTGTTATTGGGCGCCGCGGCCGATCCGATCAGCTTGGCTCTACTAAAATCGCCCGGCGAGGCCGGGGCCGATATCGTCGTTGGAGAAGGCCAAGGGATGGGGTGCGGTCTTAACTTCGGCGGGCCTTACCTCGGTTTCTTTGCAACGAAGAAAGAGTATGTCCGCCAGATGCCGGGACGCGTGGTCGGGGCGACGGTGGACACCAAAGGCCGACGGGGTTACTGCCTGACGCTTCAGACCCGGGAGCAGCATATCAAACGCGAGCGGGCGACGTCCAATATCTGCACGAATGAAGCCCTGGCCGCCTTGGCCGCGACCGTCTATCTTTCCGTCATGGGGCGGCAGGGGCTTCGCGAGGTCGGCCGCCTCTGCCTTCAAAAGGCCCATTACCTGAAGCACCGGCTTTGCGAAATCAAGGGATTTGAGATGGCCTATCAACGGCCCTTCTTTAAGGAATTTGTCGTGAAAACACCCGTGCCGTCCGCCCGATTGAACAAGGGCTTATTCAAACACAAAATCATCGGGGGGCTGGATCTGGGCGAGGTCGACCGCAAGCTGAAAAATCACTGGCTCGTGTGTGTAACAGAGAAACGCACAAAGGATGAAATGGATCAGCTTGTAGCCGCCGTCAAGGAGATCGTTTCGTGACAACGGTCTACAAAGGACGCGTGGTGGAATTTAATTTGGAAGAGGTCCGTCTTCCGAATGGCCGAACCGTGCAGCTCGAAATTCTTCGCCATCCCGGTGCGTCGGCCGTCGTGCCTTTGCTGGAGGACGGGCAGGTCGTGCTGATACGCCAGTATCGCCACGCCGCCGGTGGGATGATTTACGAGATCCCGGCCGGTCGGCTGGATCCGGGGGAGTCTCCGCTCGAATGCGCGCGCCGGGAACTGGCCGAGGAGGTCGGTCAAGAGGCCGCGCAATGGGAGCGGTTGGGCGCCATCTGGACCACCCCGGGCTTTACGGATGAGAAGATCCACTTTTTCCTGGCCCGGCATCTGACCCCGGTGGGCCAGTCCCTCGAGTATGACGAGGTGATCGAAGTGGTGAAACGGCCGCTGGAGGAAGCCATCGCGATGGTCCGACGAGGCGAAATCGAGGACGGCAAGACGATCTGCGCATTGATGTTGGCGTTTTTTCAAATCAAGGAGAAGGGTCATGGGTGAACCGTTGATTTTTGAGAAGAGCGTACCGGGACGCAAAGGATACTCGCTTCCGGATCTGGATGTGCCGGAGGTGCCGATCGCCGAGTTGATGCCGGCGGAGTATCTTCGAAAAGACCCGCCGCTTCTGCCGGAACTGAGCGAGGTGGATGTGGTAAGACACTTCACCAATCTTTCGCGCGACAATTACGGCATCGACCAGGGGTTCTATCCGTTGGGCTCCTGCACGATGAAATACAACCCGAAAGTGAATGAAGACGTGGCGCGCTTTGCCGGTTTTGCCGCGCTGCATCCGCTGCAACCGGTCCATCAGACGCAGGGCGCACTGCAGGTGTTGTATCAACTGGAGGCGGCCTTGCGCGAGATTACCGGGATGGACCGCGTGACACTACAACCGGCGGCGGGGGCGCAGGGCGAATTGGTCGGGATGTTGATGATCCGGGCGTACCACCGTTCGAATGGCAATACCCGTCGGAAAGTGATCGTGCCGGACGCGGCCCACGGGACGAACCCGGCCACCGCGACCCTGGCGGGCTATGAAGTCCAGGTGGTGCATTCCAACGCAGACGGTTTGGTCGATCTGGACGATTTAAAACATTTGGTGAACCCGGATACGGCTGCGCTGATGCTGACCAATCCGAACACCCTTGGGTTGTTCGAACGGGACATTCTCAAGATCGCCGAACTGCTGCATGGCGCCGGAGCGTTGTTGTATTTGGACGGTGCGAATCTCAATGCGCTGCTCGGACTCTGCCGACCCGGCGACATGGGGTTTGACGTCGTCCATTCCAATCTTCACAAAACCTTCACAACGCCTCACGGCGGGGGCGGTCCCGGTGCCGGTGCGTTGGGGGTCAAATCTTTTCTGTCTCCATTTCTTCCTGTGCCGGTCGTGGAGAAAACCGAGAAAGGGTATGTACTAGATGACCGTCGGCCTCAGTCCATCGGAAAGGTTCAGACCTTTTACGGAAATTTCGGAAACTTGGTCCGCGCGTATACCTACATCCGACGGATGGGCGCGATCGGGTTTCGAAAGGTCAGCACCAACGCGATTTTGAACGCCAATTATATCCGAAAACGTCTGGAGGAGGTCTATCCGGTTCCCTACAATCGATTCTGCATGCATGAGTTCGTGGCTTCGGCCAAAAAGTTTCGCGACCGGGATGTCCATGCCTGGGACATCGCCAAGCGGTTGATCGACTACGGCATCTACCCGCCGACCGTCAACTTCCCGCTGGTTGTCGAGGAGGCCTTGATGATCGAACCGACCGAGACCGAACCGAAGGAGAATCTCGACCGGTTTTGCGAAGCAATGCTTCGAATCGCGAAGGAGATTGAGGAAGATCCGGAGCTGGTCAAGAAGGCGCCGCACAGCCGTACGGTCACACGGTTGGATGAAATTAGGGCAGTCAAGGAGCTCAATCTTCGATGGAACCCCGCATGATCGAGGAGCGGATTATCAAAACCCGTGAAAGCGCGGAGTTGATCGATGTGACGTCCGACGTTCAGGCGGCCGTCAGCAAAAGCGGCGTGAAAAACGGAATCTGTGTCGTTTATGTGCCCCACACCACGGTCGGCCTCATCATTAATGAGGCCGAGCCGGGATTCCATTCGGACCTCTTGCGGGTTCTAAACCAGCTTGTTCCCGAGAAAGGGACCTACCGCCATCCCGACGGGAATTCCCACGCCCACATCAAGGCCAGCCTGTTGGGTTCCACGCAATATCTTCTTGTGCGGGACGGCCGCGTCGTTCTCGGAACGTGGCAGGCGATCTTCCTGTGCGAATTCGACGGGCCACGAAGCCGAAAGATCCTTGTCACGGTGCTAGAAGGGTAATCGAATGCGCACGCACGACATCCTGATCGTCGGCGCCGGCTTGGCCGGGATGCGCGCGGCCGTGGCGGCCGCGCCCGGACTGGATGTGGCCATCATCTCCAAGGTCCATCCGGTTCGCAGCCATTCGGTTGCGGCCCAGGGCGGGATCAACGCGGCCATCAGTCCGAACGATTCCTGGGAGGCCCACGCATTCGATACCGTAAAGGGAAGCGGCTATCTGGGCGATCAAGATGCGATCGAGGTGATGTGCCAAGAGGGGCCGGCGGATATCCTGGAGCTGGAGCGGTTGGGCGCGATTTTCAGCCGGAATGAACAGGGTCAGATCGCGCAGCGCCCGTTCGGCGGAGCAGGCTATCCCCGCACCTGCTATGCGGCCGACCGGACCGGCCACGCGCTGCTGCATGTGATGTATGAACAGTTGGTGAAGAAGGGGGTGTTCGTTTATGAGGAGTGGTATGTCCTCTCATTGATCGTCGAAGACAAGGTCTGCAAGGGCGTGATTGCCATCGACGTCCTGCGCGGCGAGCTTCAGGCCATCGGCGCAAAGGCCGTGATCTTCGCCACCGGCGGCTACGGCCGGGTCTATTCCACCAGCACCAATGCCGTCATCAACACGGGAGACGGGATGAGCATGGCCTACCGCGCCGGCGTGCCTTTGATGGACATGGAGTTCGTTCAGTTCCACCCGACGACATTGCGGGAAACCGGGATCCTGATCACGGAGGGTGCCCGGGGGGAAGGGGGATATCTCCTCAACACGCTGGGAGAGCGGTTTATGGGCCGGTACGATCCGCAAAAGATGGAACTGGCCACGCGGGATTTCGTCAGCCGCTGCGAACAGCAAGAAATCGAGGAAGGCCGCGGGGTGAACGGGTGTGTCTTGCTGGACCTCCGTCATCTTGGAAAGAAAAAAATCATGGAACGTTTACCGCAGATCCGGGAGCTGGCGATCAGCTTTGTGGGCGTGGATCCGATCGAGTCCCCCATTCCCGTAAGACCGGGAGCCCATTATTCGATGGGGGGAATCCGGACGAACGCCTGGTGCGAGACCGAACTGGCCGGATTTTATGCGGCCGGGGAATGTGCCTGCGTCAGCGTCCACGGCGCCAACCGCTTGGGTGGGAATTCCTTGTTGGAAACGATCGTCTTCGGCCGTCGAGCCGGCCTGCGTGCATCCGAGTATGCGCATGCGGTGAAGTCGACCGACTTTTCTTCGAGACGCCTCGAGGCAGAGCGGAACAAGATCGATCAACTTTTAAAACGCAAAAACGGGGAACGAATCGGGCCGCTTCGCGAGGAACTGGGAGCCGCGATGACGGAGCATCTTGGGATTTTTCGCAGCCGGGAGCGAATGGAAAAGGCCCTACAGAAAATCCATGAACTGAGGAAACGGTATGAGCAGATTTATCTGGAAGACCACGGGAAAATATTCAATACAGAATTAACAAACGCGCTGGAGGTCGGCTCGTTGATCGATCTGGCCGAAACGATCGTGGTCGGCGCGATCGCTCGAGAGGAAAGCCGGGGTTCCCATTATCGGAAGGAGTTTCCTCAACGGAATGACACCGGTTGGTTAAAACATACCCTGGTTTATTGCACGGATTCGGGCCCGCGACTTGAATATGCGCCGGTGACGATCACGCGCTTCGCTCCACCGCACTGAAATTACCAAAGATCTTCAGCGCCTCTTCTTGTTACTAAAACACAACACGCATGTTCGGCTTTGTTGTCTTTATACAACAAGGATTAATGACTATTCGTCTAGCCGGAAAATAATATAATAAATGCGTCAGTTTTTTTCTTTTTTATTACAATCAGTTATATAAAAGTCAGAAATATATTAAAGATAACTGATTCATGGTACATCTCTTGCAAAAGATCAGGTGGCGTTTGGAGTAATCATGTTTCTTCAAAAAACAATCCAAAAAATCGTTCAGTGCTCCGGAATCGGTCTTCACTCCGGGGGCCCGGTTAACCTAAAGCTAGTACCGGCTCCGATTAACTCCGGGATTACCTTTTTAAGAAAGACGGCGCATGGCCCGGTACCAGTAAAGGTGGACGGAACGAAGGTCGTCGGGACGTTGCTCTGCACCACAATCGGCGAAAATGGGACAAAAGTCCAGACGGTCGAGCACCTGCTGGCCGCGCTAACAGGTCTTCAGATCACCAATTTGATCATCGAATTAGACTCGGCTGAGCTGCCGATTATGGACGGGAGCGCCAAGCCGTTTGTTGATTTAATCCTTGACGCCGGAATTGTTGAGCAGGGCGTCCCGCAACCTTATATCAAGATCACCCGGCCGGTCGAGGTGCGTGACGGTGGGAAATGGATCCGGATCCGGCCTTCTTGGAAATTCCGCGTAAACTGTACGATCCGGTTTGACCATCCCCTCTTGGCCCATCAGACCTGCTCTTTCGAGCCCATTTCGGAAGATTTTGTGGAGTGGATTGCGCCCGCACGGACCTTCGGTTTTCTGGAAGAAGTGGAGGCGCTTCGCAACCATGGTTTGGCCCGGGGCGGCTCGCTCGAAAACGCCGTCGTGGTCGGCCCGGACGGCGTCTTGAATAAAGAAGGGCTTCGATATGCCGATGAGTTCGTCCGTCACAAGATCCTCGACATTCTCGGGGATCTGTCGTTGTTGGGCATGCCCATTTTGGGCGAGGTGGAGGCTTACTGCTCGGGTCACCAGCTGAACACGAAGCTGGTCTCCGAGATTCTGTCCTCAGCCGATTCCTGGACAATAATTAAGGACCGCTCGTCAGCTGTTCCAGCACCGTCGCCAATTGAAACCAAGATCGCGGCACAGGTATAAGATGAAACGTTTTCGAACCCGAGTCAAAGCCACCGTCCTTCCCCGCCTCGTCGAAGTCGGACGTTTTATTTTCATGTCTTTGGCCTTCCTGTTTTTTGTGATGCTTTACTGGGCCGTCTCCCTGATCGGTCATCATTCCCACTAAGTCTTGTTCTTTTCTTCTCAACCCTCCTCGGTCCCACTGGAAGCGGTTGACCCTCTTCGTCCAAACCTGTAGAATTCGATAAAATGTAAAACGAGGTTTCTTGCGTGGCTGATCCTGTAGTCCTCTCCGCATCGGATATCGCCCTGGCTCGTTCCGATCCCTTTGGTTTATGGCAGGATCATCACGGGGACCCGAGGCTCAAAGACCCGGAAGATGAATATGCCCTTTTTCTTAAGGAGCAGGGTTTACGGGTTGAGAAGGAACTGCTGGTCAAGCGGCACGAACGGTTCACCGATTTAAAGGGCCTGTCCTTTGAAGCGGCCGTAACCCAGACGACCCAACTCTTAAAATACGGGCATGTGGTGATATACGGCGGGGCGCTGGAGTCACGCGCGCTGGGTCTGCGCGCGCGTCCGGACGTGATCCAGGTTGAGCGGGGGAGGTGCGTCATTGAAGAATACAAACTCGCGGGTATACCGGACGAGACCCATCAAATTCAGGCATTGGTTTACGCCTATGTGCTGAAAAAAGGCTACGGCATTGAAAATGAATGCCGCGTGGTCTCCCGCTTCAACGAGGAATTTCCGATTCCGTATGATGAAGTGGAAATCGAGGCGGCCGTTCGACGCGCGCGCGAAATCGTTTCCCGGGAGACGCCGCCCTACCCCACCTACAATTGTCGTTCCGGGTGGGGAAGACTTCAAAACAAGGCCTCGCGGGATCTCCACGATGTCACATTGGCTTGGAACGTGGGAGCGGTTCACGCTGAAAAATTTCATCAGATGAACATTCATACACTGGAGGATCTCGTCCGCGCGGACCCGCGGGCGTTGAGCACGATCAAGGGACTCGGCCCGAAGAAAATTCCGCGTGTCCTCAACTCGGCGCGATCCCAGCTTACCCGAAAGGTGATCCGGTTGGGCCCCTACGGCCCGATCGAACATCCTCCCGAGGTGGAACTCTTTTTGGATTTGGAGGGCACCGGTGAGCTGTTTCAAGACGATCCGGTTTGGAACTGCATTTATCTGATCGGCCTCGTTCCCCGGGCTGACGGTCGGGAAGGGGCGTACCGCGCTTGGTTGGCCAAGAGACCGGAAGATGAAAAAGTGATCCTGAGCGAATTCCTGGACACGTTGCGAAAAGAATCGCGTCGTTCCCGTCTTTATCACTGGGGTCATTACGAGATGACGCAACTGAGAAAGGCCAGCGAGCGCCACGGTCTCGTGGAGGATTATGAGGCGTTGATCCGGCCGCAACTGGAAGATCTCTGCCGCGCGGCCCAGGAATCCTACGTTCTGCCGACCCCCGGCTACAGCATCAAGGTCGTCGCTCCGTACTTTGGATTTCACTGGTCGCAGGACGCTACGGAGGTGGATGCGATGAAGAGCGCTATGATTTGGTACAAGCAGGCGGCTCAGGGGGGGACCGGTCATGCCCTGGAGAAAGTCCTAAGATACAACGAAGACGATTGCAAAGCGATGATCGTCGTCAAGGATGGGTTTGAAACATTGGCGAGGGCTGAATAGGAACGGTTCGCGCTCGCCTGCCGTCAGGCTGGAATCGTCCCTACCGGTAATTCGTGAACTGCAACGGGAGATTGAAATCCTGCCCTTTCAGAAAAGCGATGACGGCCTGGAGTTCGTCTTTGTCCTTACTCAGCACGCGAACCTGGTCTCCCTGTATCTGGGTCTGAGCCTTGAACTTCGCGTCCCGGATCGCCTTGGCGATGTCTTTGGCCTTCTCGGAAGAAATCCCCTGCTGCAATGTGATTTTCTGCCGGACCGTCCCGCCCAGCGCTTCTTCCACGGAACCGTAACTTAATGCTTTGAGGGAAACACCGCGCTTCACCAGCTTGGACTGGAGGATATCCTGGACGCTCTTTAACTTGTATTCGTCATCCGAGAGGACGATCAGGTCGGTGCCTTCCAGAGTGATGCGGCTCTTGCTCCCTTTGAAATCGAACCGCTGGGCCAGTTCTTTGGAGGCCTGATCCACGGCATTCTTGACCTCTTGCAGGTCGGTTTTGGAAACGATATCGAACGAATTGAGATTGGCCATGACAGTCTCCTTTAGCATAGGGGCTCGCGTCGCCCCTTCGGAAAGGCCAAATTCTAAAGTTTGAAGGCTGAAGTGTCAGGAATTTCCTTTGGCCTTTAGCCTTCCTCCTTCAGCCTTCCTCCCCCTCTCGCTTGCCCTGCTCGCTGGATTTCGACGAAGTACGCGCGAGAATCTCGATGACCAGTTCCGCCAGTTTCTGCGGACTGAAGGGTTTGCTCATATAGTCCGTCGCACCGAGGGAGATGCCCTTTTCATGATTCTCCTGTTCGCCCCGCGCCGTCAACATCAAAACCGGGATCCGAGCCGTGGTAGGATTGGTCTTCAGTTTTTCGCAGGCTTCAAACCCGTTCATTTTGGGCATCATCACGTCCAGCAGGATCATATCCGGCCTCTGGGCCTGGGCCATCTCGACGGCTTCGAGACCGTTGGCGGCCTCAAGGACCACCAGCCCGCATCGACCGAGTTTGATCTTGATCAGTTCACGAACGAATTTTTCGTCGTCCACCACCAGGACTTTTTTCCCGGCGACGTCGGCCGCCTCCGGCTGCGTCATGGCGTTCCTCTGGAGGTTTGGACCGCGGCGGAAGGGTGGCTATATTTCACGACGCAATTCCCGCCGCGCGCTCGGGCCTCGTCAAGGGCTTGATTGGCATGGACCATCAAGTGCTCCGGCGTCTCCCCGTCTTCAAAGAAAGTCGCCAGGCCGATGCTGATGGTGAAATGTCGGGCCGGGCTCGGGCCGGTGGGGGCCGTTTCGCTCGATGCAAACGGATGCCGCTCGACGATTCCGCGTATTTTCTCTCCAACCAGGACGGCCGAGGGTTTTGTCGTTTCGGTCAGGATGACGGCGAACGTGCTTCCGCCGCATCGGCAAAGGGGGTTGGCCGCCCGCGTGTTTTTCCGCAACAGATTGGCGGTCTCCTGGATCACCCGGTTGCCGGCTTCAACCCCGTGGTCCTCATTGAAAGACTGGAAATGATCCAGGTTAACCAGGAGCAGCGAAAAAGTCAGCTGGATCCGAAGCGCACGGCTTGACTCATCGGCGAGACGATTCTGCAGGTAGCGTTCGTTGTAAATGCCGGTCAGGCCGTCCACCATGCGGGCCTTGTCGGGATAAAGCTTCTCGAACTTCCGAATCTCGGTCAGCAGCGCCTCCCGGAGGGAGTTGCCCTTCTGGATCACGCCTCGGATTTTGGCGTTCAGCCGGGTCCGATCTTCCTCGTTCAGGGTGCGCGCGGTGAAGATGATGACCGGAATATTTTTAGCCGTCGGGTGGAGCTTGAGTCGCTCCAGCGCTTCAAACCCGCTTACATCCGGCATCAGGAGGTCCAGGAGAATCAAGTCCGGCTGGATCTCGATCGCCAAATCAATTCCCTCAACGGCCTGGTGGGCCCGTACAACGCCGTAACCCTCGGACTCGAGGATGGCGGACATCAGCTGAAGGACTTTCGGGTCGTCGTCGATCACCAGAATGTTAACCGGTTTGCGTTTGATTTTACTGGAGAGGTCGAGCTTCTTCAGGCTCTCCAGAATCGCTTTACGGTCGATGGGCTTGGTAAAATAATCGGTGGCCCCCAGGCTGAAACCCAGCTCCCGGTTTTCAATGATCGAAATGATGATGACGGGGATGTCCTTCGTCTCGGGAAGCTGTTTTAATTTCTGAAGGACGGCCCATCCGTCCTCGCGCTGCAACATGATGTCCAGCGTGATCGCAAACGGTTTGAGCAGAACCGCCTTCTCAACGGCTTCCTCCCCATCGGTGGCATGGTCGACATGGTATCCCTCCTGGTTGAGATACAATGTCAGAAGCCGCTCAACGGTGGGGTCGTCTTCCACCACCAAAATGCGCGGCAGGGCGGCCGGTATCGTGGAGTTCATCTCGACCGACGTTGGGCCCGGGGCTTGATCCCGTACCGGCAAAGCCGAGGGTTTGGAATCTTTGACGGTTAGCGACGGGGGCGTTTCCCGAAGAAGGGAGGGCGACGGCCGGGGCTCCGACTGCATCGGGAAAACGATCGTGAAGGTGCTGCCGCGGCCGTATACGCTTTCGATGCCGATGTCTCCGCGGATCAGCTCCAAAAACTGTTTGGAGATGGTCAATCCCAAACCCGTTCCGGGATAGTCGCGCGAGAAAGAGCTGTCCAGCTGTTGAAACTCTTCGAAGATTTTCTCTTGGTCCTCCGGCCGGATGCCGATCCCGGTGTCCGAAACCGCAATCGCCACGGCCGGCTGGCCGTGCAGTGTCGTCAGCCTCGACCGGACCCGGATCTCGCCGCCGGCCGGCGTGAATTTGATCGCGTTGCTTAACAGGTTGAGCAGGATCTGTTTGACTTTCCCCTCATCCGTGTAAAGCGCGGTCGCCTCCGGATCCAGCCGGGTTTCCAGACTCACGCCCTTCTTGGCCACCAGCGGAGCGACCGTCCGTTGGATGCTGTCGATCAAGGAAGCCAGGTCAAACGGATGAAGATGGATCTCCATCTTTCCGGCGCGTAATTTGGACAGATTGAGCAGATTATTGATGATCTCCAAAAGATGGTGCCCGCTCTCCTGAATGTTCCGGATATAGTCATCTTGGTCCGGCGTCAGATCTCCTGGAATGCGATCCAACAGAAGTTCCGAAAAACCGATGATCGAGGTCAGCGGCAATCGGAGCTCATGGCTGACGTTGGACAGAAACTCGGACTTCAGCCGGTCGATCTCCTTCAGCCGGTCGACCATCGTTCGCTCACGCGCGTACAGCGTGGCATTGTCGATGGCGGTTCCCATCTGGTTGCCGATGGAGGAAAGAAGTTGGAGATCGGAGGGGATAAACCGGCGCGGGTGCATGCTCGCAATCGTTAGGGTGGCAACCGTCTCATTTTTGCTATTCACCGGGATGCAGACGATGGAACGGCATCCCCCCTGGACGAGCGGACTGTCCGTGTTGTCCCGAAGTTGGGGTTCTTCGATTACGATCGCTTTTCCGAGCCGAGTCGCTTTTTTAGAGAGCGGGTCGCCGGGCTCGACCGCGGCTGAGGTTCGGACCTGTTCGTTGGAAAGTCCCCGGTGGGCTTTTAAGGAGGAACGGCCATGCGCGGCGTCCCAGGTGTGGATGATCCCGATTTCCACATGCATCACGTCCAGAATTTTTTCCAACGTCGAGTCTAAGATTTCCTGAACGTCCAGAGACCGATTGACGGTCAGTGCGATGGTATTCAGCGTCGACAGCTCTTTTGTCCGGTCCGCCACGCGCTGTTCAAGATTGGCATAGGACTCCTCAAGATGGACGGCCATCCGGTTGAATTCCTCCGCCAGTTGCTCGAGTTCGTCGTTCGTATCGATCTTCAAGCGGTGACGGAGATCGCCTTTGCCGATCCGTTCGGCGCCTTCGTGCAGTATGTGAACCGGCTGAACCAGCCGCTTGGACACCGCCAGGGCCAGAAGAACCATTAAACCGACGAGAAGCACGCTCCAAACCGCGACATAGATCAAAAGAGAATGGATGGGCGCGTACAGTTCCTGGGGGTCCTGACGGGTAAAACCGAACCAGGGCGCCGAACCGGACCGCGTCAAGATCAGATTCGAGCGGTCCAATGGGGCGGACCCGACGATCGAGTTGGTTCCGCCGTGCGCATCGTTGCGGACCAAAGCCCAGTTGGATTGCTGTGTCCCCGTGATGGCCTGCATGAGTTGGGGATCGGTGACATGCATGCCGGTGGGCAGGATCGGGCAGATCAGGACGCGGCCGTTGCCGTCAATCAGCATCGCATGACCCGTTTTGCCGAAACGAACCTCTTCGATTCGCGTCTTGAAGAGCTCCTTGATATCGCTGACCAAGATCAAGGCGCCGATGGCACCGCCGGTGGAAGGATCTAGAACAGGGACGCCCATGGCGACCAGGAAGCGGTCGGTTTTGGCGTCGCGATAAAGATCGCCGATGTAGGGTTGACCGTGCCCGTCTGAAAGGATCTTATTCCATTCCGTTGATTCCGACGAAAGGAAGGGCGGATGATCGTTGATGCTGGCCACAAGGGCACCGCGTCTGTCGATGACATACAATGCGACACGGGAGGCCTGTCCCTCCTGAAGCGTCAAGGCGTTTGCCAGATAAGTTGAAGCCGGGTTGGAAAGGATGCGCTCTCCAATTTCCGAGGCTCGGGGAGCGTCTTCCCAGTCCTGTCTGGACCGGTTTAACCGTTGCTGAACGGCCGGTTCCGACAATCCTCGATAGGCCTGATCGGCCCGCGCAACGGTGTTGACAACTTCCGCCTCGGCGGCGGCGTTCGTCAATTCCTCGATCTTTCGATTGATCAGCAGGTCGGTTTTACTTGCGGCCTCGCGCGCGAGTCCCGCAAAGTTTTCGCCCAGGGATTTGCGGAGTTCCTCGGTTCCCTTGAGGTAGGTTAAGGTCAATCCCAAGACGACGGGCAGTAAGCCGACGAGGACGGTGGCCCCGATCAGTTTTCTGCGCAATCCCGTCTTCCGTTCCATCCCGTTCATTCCCGATGCTCTCCATCCGATCGCCGGGCCCCTCGTATGGTCTCTGGTGCGGACGTCAGGGCCTCCGGAGAGGCGATTCAACCACCACGACATCCTTGGGTGGCGTGAAGATAAAAAACCGATCCTTCAGGCCGGTGTCGTTTTGGATCCGCGCGAACTGAAACCCCGATTGATTCCCGTTGGCTTCAAGCAATGTGAGCTTCGTGATGAAATACGTCGCCGGATCCACCTCCATGAGAAGTTTTGTCAGGCCCGTGTTCGGATCTTTAGGGATCAGGGTCAGCGCGGGCCGGTTCTGCGGGCGCGGCCGGGTCGGATCCGTCCACTGCACGTTGAAGTCGCGGTCCAGCAATCCGACACCGCTGAGGAGATGGAGAGGCAATTGGGAATCGGAGATTTCGGCGAACGGGCTCACGATGACCTGCTTCTGTTCCGGGGTATAGATCCAGATCTTTTGCTCATTGACGAGGATCTGGTGTTGATTCGGCTCCCGATAGTCCCACCGCAGTCTACCCGGTTTCTTGATGTACACCGTTCCCCGCGAGGTGATCGGCGAATCAAATCCCTCGATCCGCGTGACCTGCTCAAATTCCGCCTTCCAATCGGTCGTACGTTCGTACGCGGCCTGGATTTTCCGGGTCACCTCGGTCAAGGAATTCTCGACGACCGGTACCGGTGCGGGCAAGGCAAGACCGGGCAGTTCAAAAAGGCCGGCCAGGCCGAGGAGGATCATCCAGACGGTCTTCGATCGAACGGGTTTCATCTGGATCATCCGACCGGCTCATCCCGTCGGCTGAGGACTTCCCGCGGTTTGCCTCCCGCGGCCGGGCCTACAATCCCGTCCTCTTCCATCATCTCGATCATTCGGGCCGCCCGGGGATAGCCGACGCGAAGCCGTCGTTGGATGAGCGAGGCCGAGGCCGCTCCGGAAGTGACGACCATCTCGACCGCTTTTTCGTACAGCGCATCCCGCTCGTTCGCGTCCGACTCCTCGGTCTCGCTTCCACCGCCATGGGCGGAGGATGAGAGGTCGATGTACTGCGGTTTCCCTTGAGATTTGACATGATCCACAATAGCGCGGATTTCGTTTTCGGAGACATAAGCGCCGTGAATACGCGTGATCCGGCCCGTTCCCGGGGCCAAAAAAAGCATGTCGCCTCTTCCCAGCAATTGCTCGGCGCCGTTGGCGTCCAGAATCGTTCGGGAGTCGGTCTTGGATGACACCTGGAACGAGATCCTGGCGGGGAAATTGGCCTTAATCAGGCCGGTCAGAACATCCACGGAGGGCCGCTGTGTGGCCAAGATCAAATGGATGCCGGCCGCGCGGGCCATTTGGGCCAGTCGCGCGATCGAGTCTTCGATTTCGCGCGCCGCGACCAGCATCAGGTCGGCCAGCTCGTCTACGATAACGACCAGGTAGGGAAGCGGAGCGTTGGGCTGTGGCGGTTGAGCGTCGGGACTTTCTTCGGATCCGATGGAGGTTGTTGCCCTTGCAAGTCGCCCCGGCCCCTCACCCGCCTGCTCCCGTAGCTTCTTGTTGTAACTCTCGATGTTTCGAGCGCCGGCTTCGGCCAGAAGGCGAAACCGTTGCTGCATCTCGGCCACGAGACGCTGAAAGACCTTGGGTGTATCCTTGGCCCGGACGAGAACCGGTGTTTGAAGATGCGGGATACCGTCGTAGGCCGAGAGTTCCAGAAGCTTGGGATCGATCATGATGAACTTGACTTCTTCGGGCGTGGCGGAATAGAGGAGACTCAAGATCATGGTGTTGAGGGCGACGCTTTTACCGGAGCCGGTGGCGCCGGCCACTAGGAGATGGGGCATGCCGGCCAGGTCCGCCACGATAGGGGTTCCAAAGATGTCCTTTCCCAGCGCAAGGGTGAGTTTGGATTTCGTCGTGGTAAAGGCCTCCGCGGTCAGAATCTCCTTGAGGTAGACATCCTCACGACTGGTGTTGGGAATCTCGATCCCCACGACCGATTTCCCGGGAAGGGGGGCCACAATCCGGACGCTCATGGCTCGCATCGCCAGCGCCAGGTCATCCGAGAGGTTGACGATACGGTTCACCTTGACGCCGGGTGCGGGCTCGAATTCATACATCGTGACGACCGGTCCCGGATGGACTTGCGTCACGCGGCCTTCGATCCCATAGTCCATCAGTTTCTTTTCCAGGATCTGGGAATTGGCCAGGAGCTCTTCTTTTGAAATCTTGTTGGCCGAAGCGGGCGGATCCTGAAGAAGGGTCAGCGGGGGTAATTCATAATCTCCCGCTTCCTTCATGAAGGGCAGATCCGCCTGCCGAGGGGGCGCCTTCGGGGCCTTCGGTGGAGCGGGCGCGTCCACAATCTTAGGCTTCTGAGGCGGCCATTTCTGTCGGATCTTGTCCTCGGTCTTCCATCGACGGGACTGTTCCTGATAGATGGTCAGCGCGGTCTGGGCCGATTCGGCGAGTTGTTTGGAACCGGAGACCAGCTTTTGAACGGCGTCTCCGGCCCATTCCATCATCGTCAAGAGCGAGATCGAGGTGGTCATAATCAGTGACAGAAGGACCGCGGCCGTCACCAAGATGTATGCTCCGAGCGGGGCGAAGTATCCCGAAAGCCAATCCGCCGTCAGCTTTCCGAGCAATCCGCCCGCGTGGCCGGCCAGGATCGGTCCGCCCGCCAGCGACGGCAGACCGGTCCACAAGAGATGCAAGAGGGCCGTGGACGAGGTCAAAAGCAACGCAAAGCCGGCGACCTTCCAGCGATGGAACGGAATCGGTCGAGCCAGAAGCTTCCGCCAGCCGATCAGACCGAAGCCGATCGCAAGCAGGTAGGCACTTCCCCCGATAAGCTGAAAAAGCTCGTCGGAGAGGTACGCGCCCACTTTCCCGGCAAGATTATGGACGGAGGGATTAGAGGAAACGGAATTGAGCGAAGGGTCCAGGGGATCATACGAGATCAGACTGACCAGCAACAACAGGCCGATGGCCAGAAAGAGGACTCCCAGAATCTCGTGACGACGGTATCCCGATTGGATTGCCTTTGCCATTTCAGTCTAAAAGTTATCATAGTTGAGGGGTAAATTCAAACAGTTTATCGGCGAGGCGGGCGAATGCTTCGATCGAGAGCGTCTCGGCGCGGCGTTGGGGGTTTTCGGATGTGATCGCAGAGGCTGAAAGCGCGTTTTCGACGGCATCATGAGGAAAGCCGGCGTCTTTGAGCGCGTTCCGGAGCGATTTGCGACGATGCGCAAACCCGGCCCGAACGACCCGAAAGAAGAACGCTTCGTCTTTGACGATGACTTTCGGCGCGGGACGGATCCGGAGGCTCAAAACGGCCGAGTCCACGCGAGGCTTCGGCTGAAAACATCCGCGAGGGACGATGAATTCCAGGCGGGGCTCGGCATAGAACTGCGCGCCGACGGATAAGGGGCTGTAGTCCTTGGTGCCGGGCGTGGCCGTGATCCGTCGCGCCACTTCCAGTTGAAGCATAAGGACCATCCGGTTGACACGGGATCGCAGCTCCAGAAGCCGAAACAACAGCGGCGTGGAAATGGAATAGGGCAGGTTCGCCACAACGACAAACGGGGTCGGGAGGCCCTCAAAAGGATAGGTCAATGCATCCGCCTGGATGATTCGGACGTTGGAAATCTTCGCGAACTCTTTTTTCAGATTCTCATAAAGCCGATGATCCAACTCGATGGCAAAGGTTTTTGAACCCGTATTGCATAGTGCGCGCGTCAATATTCCGCGACCGGGTCCGATCTCGACCACCGTCTCGTCAGGCTGAATATCGGCCAGGGCGATGATTTTCCGGACGATGTTCCGGTCGTGAAGGAAATGCTGCCCGAGCGCTTTGCGTTTGGATCTCATATCCGCGTTCATGTAGGGGCGTGATTGATCACGCCCGCATCAGGACGCAATGAATTGCGCCCCTACAAGTTCTTTTTCGCAGAAAAGTCGACGGCCAGACGGATCGCCTCGATCAGGCTCCCCGGATCGGCGATGCCTTTTCCGGCGATGTCGTAGGCTGTCCCGTGATCCGGCGAGGTCCGGACGAACGGAAGGCCCACGGTGACATTCACGGCCCGTCCGAAGCCAAGCAGCTTGATCGGGATCAGCGCCTGGTCGTGATACATCGCGACCACGAGGTCGTATTTCCCCTCGAAGGCCTGACGGATCAGGCTGTCGGCCGGGAAGGGGCCGGCAACCGGGATGCCGTCGCGTCGGGCCTGCTCAACGGCCGGACGGATGACTTCGTCTTCCTCCCGTCCAAAAAGCCCCCCTTCTCCCGCATGCGGATTCAGGCCGGTCACCGCCAGCCGGGGGCGGCGAAGACCGAAGTACTTTCGAGCGGCCTCATGGCCCAATCGAATGGCGGTCAGCACACGTTCCCGTGTTAGACGATCCGGCAGATCGCGCATGGATAGATGCGTGGTGGCCAGAAGGATTCGGAGCTGAGGCGTAAGGCGGGTGCGATTCGGCCGGGGCAAGGAAGCCACCATCAGCATGCCGACCTCCTTCGTTCGGCTGAGTTCGGCCAGGAGTTCCGTGTGTCCGGGGTAGGGATATCCCGCGGCATGCAGCGCCTCCTTGCTGATCGGGGCCGTGACAATCGCCGCCGCCCGTCGTGCCAGGGCCAGTTCAACCGCTTTCCGGATCGCCTCCACGGCCGTCCGGCCGCCCGCGGCATCGGGCCGGCCGATAACCAAGCGCGAAAGGTCGACATTTTTCAGATCGATCAGATGTAGGCCCGCTTTGGAGGCGCGCACCGCTTCGGGATCGTGAAGGGGTTGAATCACGCAGGGCGATCCGAGACGTCTCGCGGCCTGTTCGAGAACGCCCCGATCCCCAATGACCACCGGCCGTCCGATGCGCTCGATCCGGTTCACGAGGGGTTTCGAAAGGGTCTTCACGATGATCTCCGGACCGATGCCGGCCGGGTCACCCATCGTAATGGCGATGACTGGTTTCATATCGGGTCCCCAAATATTAAGCGAGGATCAGGCTTCGCCTGTCCGAGCGCAGGGCCAGGCATCCGGCTCTGCCGGTGACGGGCCGGGGTATGGGGGCATTGCGAACGAAGCGAGCAGGCCCCCGTATAGAATGAGGCTGGGGGCATCGGAGCGCCGGTCCTTTTATTTAGGCGCACGGGCCCCCACATATTAATGTGTCGCGTGTTCCGCGTCGGGCTCGACATGGATGACGATATCCACCACTTCCGTCATCTCTTTTTTGATCAGGTCCTCGATCTCGTGGACAAGAACATGGGCTCTCTCGGCCGTCATTTCGGGTTGGACTTGGATGTGGCAGTCCACGAAGACATGGTTCTCCAGACCCCGCGTGCGGATGCTGTGACAGGATTTTACACCCGGGATCCGCATCGCGATCTCCCGCACCAGGCGAGGGTCGACGCAGGAGGCGTCGCTCAATACACGGGAGGTCTCGAACAGGATCTGAAAGCCGGTTTTCCCGATGAATCCCGCGATCACGAGGGCCATGATCGGGTCCAAGATGGGAAATCCCATCCGCACGGCGGCCAGGCCGATCAGGACGGAAAGGGAGGAATAGACGTCGCTTAACGTGTGCATCGCGTCGGCATGAAGAATCTCGCTCTTCAGCTCGGTGGATTTTCTCTGTTCGTACCGTGTCACAAACAGGTTGATCCCGATGGTGATCAGCATCACGGCAAAGCTGACCCACGTGACCCGCGGGACGCTCGGTTCGCTCAAGCGTGCGATGCTGCTTTCGAGAACCCTGAAACAGGCCAGAAAAAGAAAGACCGAGATCGCGAAGGCGGCGAACGTCTCGAATTTTCGATGACCGTAAGGATGGGCTTCATCGGGAGGATGCGCCGCGGCCCAGATGCCGATCAGCCCGATCATGTTTGAGGCCCCGTCGAACATCGAATGGAGACCGTCGGCCCACATGCTGAGGGTGCCGGTCCATTGACCGTAGACCAGTTTGCTTCCGGCAACCAGAGCGTTCAAGACGAGGATGAACCACAGGACGTTTTGGATATCGCGATCTCGAGAGGTTCGCATCGACCCTTTCCCCAATTTGTCCGATGTTAAATCGGCAATCCCTTGAAACGGCCCTTCCGGTGAGCCGACACGAACGCCCGAATCACCTCCGGGTCGAATTGAATTCCCGAACTCTTTTGCAGGAGATCGACCGCGATTTCCTCCGATCGGCCCTTTCGGTAGTACCGATCCGAGGTGATCGCATCGAAGGCGTCCGCGACGGCCATGATCCGGCTGGGAAGAGGGATGACATCCCCCTTGAGGCCGTCCGGATAACCGGAGCCGTTGTAATGTTCGTGTTCATGCCGGACCCATTTAACGATGTGTGAAAACTGTTTCACTTGATCCAGAATCTGGACGCTGTGTAACGGATGCCGTTTCATCTCTTCCCATTCCTGTTGGGACAACTTATCCGGTTTGAGAAGGACCTGTTCCGGAACGCCGATCTTGCCGACGTCATGGAGCAACGCGGCCAGTTTGATCTGCTCGACTTCCAACGGCGAGAGGCCGAGTTCATCCGACAGAATGGACGACACCTCGGAGACGCGCAACGAGTGTAAGTGAGTGTACGGATCCTTGGCATCGATCGCCATCACCAACGACTTGACCGTGCTCAGGAAGAGGTCCTTGACCTCGGCAAAGAGGCGCGCGTTTTCGAGGGCCACGGCGGCTTCAGCCGCGATCGCCATAACGAGCTTTAGGTCGTACGTGGAAAATTCCTTTCCGTCCAGCTTGTCGCTGACATTGATCGTTCCCAGCGTTTTCGGACCCAGCGTCATCGGAACGCTCAGCAACGAGGTGATCGGATAGCTTGCCGGAACGAATCCGGGGTCCTGTCCGACATCGCAGACGATCAAGGGCTGGCCGGTTTGGGCCACCCGTCCCGTGATTCCCTGCCCCGGTTGGACTTGAAACGGAGAGTGCCGGTGACTGTGCCGGTCGACCGCGATCTTTGAGTGAAGGACGCCGGTCTGCGCATCGATGAGGAGAATCGATAAATTCTTTGCGGGGAGGACGGACTGAACCTCATCGGCCACGATCTGACAGATGCGCTCCAGATCGGATTGTGCGCTGAGTTTGATCGACAGGTCGTACAGAAGCGCCAGTTCTTCATAATTGCGGACGATCTCGGACGATAGGTTTAGAAGTTCGTATCCTGTGTCCAAGAGATCTTGGAGATGGTCCCGAATCTGTCGGACTTCCCGCTCCTCTTGGGAATGACGCTTCGAATCGGCGGAATCCCTTTGAAACCGGACCAGGAGGAGTCCGACGGAGACGCCCTGGCAGAAAAGCGGTGCGGCATAGAGAGAGCGGGTTGGATGTCGGAGGATGCGATCCGGAATTTTTTCCTTCAGTCCCTGCTGAATCAGGTCCGGATCTCCGTCCGTTTCATCTGAAGGCGGGATCCCTTCAACCGGCGCCGGGAGCGGTTGTCCATTCAAGTCCAGGACGGAGAGGGAGACGGCATGGGATTCGGTCGCTCGATGCATAAACTTCGACAAGCGTTCCGGAAGGATCAGGTCCGTCAATTTCAGGGGGGAGGGCGTCATGGATCTCCCGCCGGGTTTATTTTGTCCGGATCGCGGCCGCCGGGAGCGGCGGGGCGTTCGAAAGTCATTGGAGGATTGCGGGGAGGTTCAAACCAGAGGGGAACGGTAAAATGAAACCGGCTTCCATTCCCCAATTGGCTCTCGCACCAAATTTTTCCGCCCAGGCGTTGGATGATCTCGCGGCAGATGGAAAGCCCCAATCCGGTGCCCCTCGGTTTGCCGGTCCGGGTATCCCCCAGGTGGTGAAATTTGTCGAAAATCTTTTGAAGGTCCGCGTCCGGGATCCCGACGCCGGTGTCGATGACCGAGATCCGGACCGCGCGGTCTTCCTGCACACCCTGGATCGTGACGTGGCCGCTGTTCGAAAACTTAATGGCGTTACCCAGCAGATTGTCCAGAACCTGAATCAGTTGGTCTCGATCCCCCCGGATCTTCGGAAGGCTCTCGGGAACGTCGATCACAATAGGCAAATTTTTCTCGACGGCCATGGCCCGAACGGATTTTACGGCGTGAACCACGATCTCGGACGGCGAAAGGGGCTGGATATGCCATTCGGTTTTGCCGGCCTCGATCTTTGAGATGTCGAGGATGTCGTTGATCAGACGGGTCAGTCGCTCGCTCTCTTCGTTGATGATCGTTAGAAACTCCTGCCGGGTTTTGAGATCGATGTCCTGGTAGGATAACAGGATCTCGGCAAATCCCTTGATCGATGTCAAGGGAGTCCGGAGTTCGTGAGAAACTTTGGAGACAAAATCCGATTTCAGTTGATCGAGCTTCTTGGTCTGCTCGAACAGTCGGATCGTTTCGGCGGCGATCGCCAACTGTTCGGCAATGGGGATCAGGATCTCCAGGTTCCGATGGACGTAGGTCCGCGGCTGGCGGCTGGCCAGGTTCAACGTTCCGATCGATCGGTTCTGGGAAACGATCGGCACGACGATGTAGGACCGCAACCCCTCGTCCTTGATGAGCTGGTCCTCAGCGAATTCGTCGGCCTCGAGGATGTCGGCCCGAATAAAAGGCTGTTGCGAATCGACGACGCGGCCGATGACCGTTCCGGTCTTGGGTTGAGGGCGATCATGAACGACGGTGGGAATGTCGTTCGTCTTGGTCAGCCGAAGCGCGATCTGTTGCTGGTTGTCGTCGAGCAGTACGAGGCTGATCCGATCGTAGTCCAGCAGTCGCTTCACTTCGTCGCAGATCGAGTCGAAGATTTCCGTGATGTTCAGTTTGGAACTGATCGTCCGGGTGATTTTATTGACCACCGCCAGCTCTTTGGTTCGTTCGTCCACCTTTTGTTCCAGGCCGGTGTACGACGTCTGCAGCTTAAGGGCCATCTCGTTGAATTCATCCGCCAGTTCCTGGATTTCATCTCCTGTCTGAATCTTTAAGCGGTGGTTCAGGTTCCCGAACCCGATCAATTTAACGCCCTCTCGAAGATCTTGCAAGGGCCGGACAACATAATGGGCGGCGCGGAGCCCCAGGAACAACAGCAGGACGATCCCTGAGCCTCCCGTGAGGAAGATCCAGTTCAGCAAGGTGCTGATGGAAGAATATGTTTCCGTGGGGTTCTGGCTGGTGAAGATATACCATTTCTTTCCGTTGAAGCTGGCGGGATGGATATCCGCCCGGGACGAGACCGGCGCATAGCCGTTGATGCTGTTTCGACCGCTGTAGTGGACATCGGCTCGGGTAATCGCCCAACCGGGGCTATCTTTGAAGATGGCCTGCATCAGTTCCGGTCGGAGCGTGTGGTTTCGAATCAGAAAAATCGGGCAAAAAATCAATGTGCCGTCCGAGCTGGCCAACATCGTATGGTCCGACTTGCCCACGTGGACTTGGGTCACGGCTTCGAAAAACTGTTTGATCTGGAGATCGGTCTTGAAAACGCCGATGGCCCGTCGGCCGGTCGCCTCCATCACGGGAACGGCCATCGTGATCGCGAACACCTTTTCAGACCCTTCCGTAGTTTCCTGGAATGTTTCGACATCCGAGATATACGTGCTGCCGCGGCCCCCGTTGAAGGCGGCTCGCCACCAGGGCTCCTCCCCATAATAGATTCGGGCGGGCTTGGCGTCCGCCCCGATGAGCAGGCCGCGTTCATCCGTCACGATGATCGAGAGGTGTTCGGCCCGTTCGTCGGGGTTCCGGAGAAAACCGTTGATCAAATCGGAAGCGGGATTCGCGAGAAACCCATGGACAAAAGGATCGTCCGCTCCCTTGCTCCGGCTCCACAAGTCTTCGAGGGATTTGATCCGAGTTTGGATGCCGGCGTCGTCCAGGCGCCGTTTTGAATAGGCGGCGTTCGCCAATTCGACGCTGTTCCGGACGTCGGAGGAAAGGGCCAGCACCGTCACCTCCGTGACATTCGCTTCGATAATCAGTTGAACTTTTTGAGCGGTTTCCAGGGCCAATTCACGATACTGCGCGCCGATGGTGTTTTGGAGATGGTTACGGGCCACACGGTAGGTTACGGAGAGACCCATCAGGACGACCAGCATGCCGACGACCAAGATCAAAACAGTGATCTTGGTCTTAAAGCTTTTGAATATCCGTAAAGGATCCACGCTACGAGCCTGTTGTGGGACTCCCCAAGAGTTCCCGGACACGCGCCAGGACCTGTCGGGGGCTGAACGGTTTTGTGATATATTCGTCGGCCCCGGACGTTAGACTTTTTTGCTTGTCTTCTTCCTGTCCCTTTGCGGTCAGCATGATGATGTGGGTCGAGCGAAGGACGGGATCCTTCTTAACCTCGGCGCAGACTTCAAAACCCGATTTCTTGGGCATCATAATATCGAGAAAAAAGATTTTCGGCCGATGTTGTCTGACCATCTGCAGCGCTTCTTGGCCGTCCGTTGCGATGGCGAAGGAAATGCCTTCCCGTTGGAGAATATACGAAAGAGAGCGGACGATGTAAGGTTCATCATCCGCGATGAGAATCGTTACCGATCCCAACGGTTCAACCTTTCCCGCAATGAGGTGCGCAAGGGATGGCGTTTCGAAATGGACGGGTCACCCAAATACGTACAGGATGTATGTTAAGTAAAAGACCATACACCCGATCAGGTGAATGGGCCGCCAGCGGCTCCAAAACTGAATAATACCGTATAGCACAAAGGCGGCGAGGATCGCAAGCCCGGCGCTGGCCAGTCCGAGTCGGTCCAGGTGCCAGGCGGTCCCGGTGAGTCCGACCGAAACGGGAAAGGTGCTTTGAAAGACCATGGCGCCGGTGATATTGGCCACGGCCAGCGTGTCTTTCCGTCGGGCGATCCAGATCAGGCTGTTAAAGCATTCGGGAAGCTCTGTCGCGATCGGGGTAATGATCAGCGACAGGACGAGGGGAGAAACTCCGATCATCTGGGATAAACGTTGCATGCCTTCAACGAAGAAGTACGCGCCGCTGACGACGAGACCGAAACCCAGCGCCACCTGGATCAGGATCAAAACCGTAGGGGGGTGCTCGCGGTTTCGGGTCAGGCCTCGGGAGAGGATCAACGGCTCCAGGTCTTCTCCGATACTTCCCTCCTTGATGAGCAGCCGCCTCAGATAAAAAAGGTATAGCACGACCAAGGTCGCCGCGGCCGCATAGCGAATCCACCGTCCCGATTCCCCGAGCGGGAGAAGCGCCATCAACAGGGCGATTCCATAACCGGTCAGGAAAAACCCCAGGTCGATCCGGACCGACGAAACATTGAGGGGAATCACGGTTGTCCGTTTTCCCATCGAGGAGAAAAGGAGGACGCCGAGCCCCAGGAGAGGGAGGGCCAGGCAAGTCAGCATGAATGGGGCGCCGAGAATCGCCCCAATGCCGACCGCTTCGCGGGATCCGCCGTCCCCGAAGAAGATCGCTATGACGGGGACCATGGTTTCCGGCATGGCCGTGCCCACGCCGGCCAAAACGCTTCCGACCACGCCTTCCGAGAGCCGAAGCCGTTTCCCAACCCATTCTACTCCGTTCGTGAACAGATAAGCCCCACACAAGATGGTCAGCAGGCCCAAAAGCAACCGGCCGCTCACGCGGAGCCTCCGGCCGAACCGGGTCGAGAATTGCGGGAAGACGGGTTGAGCGTTTCTTCCAACTCGTCCATAATCTGCCGAAGCGGGAGACCCGTTTCCTGGGCGATCCGTTTGCAGTCTTGGTATTCCGGAAGTCGTTTTTGCTGGCCGCCGGACCGGGTGACGACCTTGACCTGAACAGAGCCGAATCGGGTCTCGACCCTTTGGGAGCCGCGGGGTATTTTACGACGCTGGATATCGATCTGCCGGATTCCGAGCGTGGTTGTTTCCTGGAACACGATCTCCGATAAGGTCATGGCCTGGTGCTGTTCCGCCAAGACACTCAATAGAATGCCGGGGCGCCCCTTTTTCATCGTGATGGCGGTCAGGTAAACATCCAGTGCGCCGGCCGCAAAAAGTCGTTCCATCAAATGCTCATACACTTGAGGGTTGAGATCGTCGATGTTGGTTTCCAGCTGAATCATCCGTTCGGTCTCGGTGACTTGCTGGGATTCCCCTACCAGCATCCGAAGCATGTTCGGCCAGTGGGGAAACTCGCGGCTGCCCGCGCCGTAGCCGACTTTCTGGAGACGCATCTCGGGGAAGGGGCCGCCGGCCGTTACCAGCGTCGTGATGATCGCGGCCCCGGTCGGAGTGGTCAACTCTTGCGGGGGTCCGCTCGAGTAGACCGTGAATCCCCGAACCAATTCCGCGGTGGTGGGGGCCGGCACCGGAACTTTTTGACCGTGTACATCGACCAGTCCGCTGCCGAGATTCAGCGGCGAGGCCATGACCTCGTCGATCCCCATCAGGTTTAAACCGAGGACGCATCCGACGATATCGATCAGCAGATCGATGGCCTGATTGGCTTGAAAGCGCAGCCCCTTGGCCGAACCGTGGGCTTTAATCTCGGCCTTGATCCATCGTTCCAAAATCGCCTCGACCGTTTTTTTGGTCGAATCGTCGAGCCGGCTGTGTCGGATGACATTTTCCAGTTCACGAATTTCATAGGATTTTTGTTTTTGAGGCTGGACATTCACGTCCACTTTCGTTCCGATAAAAGGTCCGCGCTGGGCCGAGCGGGTCTTGAGCTCAAACCCTTTAAGGGGAAGCGGATTGAGCCGCTCCTTGAGACGGGATAGCTCAAGTCCCGCATCCACCATTGCGCCCAGGATCATATCGCCGCTGACCCCGGAGGAACAATCAAAATAGGCAATCTTCATACTCCCTCGTATGGCTCTGTGTATGTGGCGTGAATGGGTTCTATTGAAAAGCCTGACCGATCTTCATTATTCGATGGGCCAGAACCGCCGCTCCGAAACCGTTGTCGATGTTCATTACCGCCACCCCGGCGGCGCAGGAGTTGAGCATGGTCAGGAGCGCGGCCACGCCGCCGAAGCTGGCACCGTATCCGACGCTGGTCGGTACGGCCACAATCGGTTTATCCATCCAGCCCCCGATCACGCTGGCCAGGGCTCCGTCCATTCCGGCCACGACAATCAGGACCCGGGCCGCCTCGATGCGAGAACGGTGATCCCAAAGACGGTGGAGTCCGGCCACGCCTACATCGTAGATGGCCTCGGTGCGGTGGCCGAGAAACTCCAGCGTCACTTTAGCCTCCTCGGCCACCGGGATATCCGACGTCCCGGCTGTGATGATCAGAATTTCCCCTCTCGTTTCCGGAGGTCGCGACCGCCGGCGTTGGTTCCGTTGCTGGATCGTAATGGCACGGGCCGAGTCGTGATAAACCGCTCTCGGCTCGATCCGCTTCACGGCTTGAAACAGTTGGGGGGTCGCCCGCGTGGCCAGAACCGGACTCTTGACGGCCACCATCCGGCGGATGATGGCCACAACCTGTTCCGGCCGCTTCCCCTCGCAGAAGATGACCTCGGAATGCCCTTGCCGGAGCGTACGATGGTGATCGATGGCCGCAAACCCCAGCGCTTCGTAGGGCAGATGCCGAAGCCGTTTCACGGCGGCATCCACCGAGAGATTCCCTTTTTTTACCTGAGCCAACAGCTTCCGGGTATCCTCCGAGTTCATGGGTTATTGCTCTTCAACGATGGGATACGCGATACTGGTTACGTGGTGGTTGATCCGGACCAGGTTGGTTAAGACGTCGAGATGGATCGCACTGGTCTCGATCGATTCCGCGAGGCCTGCATGCAACCGCTGAATATGTGCGGCTCGAAGCTCACGCTCAAGATGTTTGACCTCGTCTTTGGCCTGAATCACTCGCTGGGCCAGTTCCGGATCGTGGCTTGCAAAAGCTGAAATCACCCGTTCCAAGTTTTGACCCACCCGGCCGTGAAGCTCGACAATCTCCTTCAGCCCTTGATCGGAGAAGCGCAGACCCTTATAGATTTTTTTCTTGGCCAGTTCCATTAAGTTGCGGTCGATGATGTCGCCGATCGTTTCCAGATCGCTTGTCAGGGTCAGGAGGTCCACTTCGCGCACCGATTGTTCCTCCGTCAGTGATTTCGCGGAGAGCTTGGTGATGTAGAGCTTAATTTCACGGTTTAACGCATCCACCCAGTCGTCTTTCCGTTCGATCTGTTCCAGGACCTCCTGGTTATCTTCGGTGAAGACCTGAATGGTTTCCCGATACATATCCCGGACGATATCCGACATGCGCAGGGCCTCTCGTGTGGCCTGACCCAGAGCCAGGGCCGGCGAATCCAAAACATGCGGGTCCAGGTATTTCGGCCGCGAACTTTCTTCCAGGGAAGGTCGTTCGGGAACCAACCAGGCGACGAACCGGGCGAACGGAGCCGTGAACGGGAGAAAGAGAAGCGCGATTCCGAGATTAAAAAGCGTGTGAGCGTTCGCGATCTGCCGCACGATGTTTTCGGATGTCTGACCAATGAAGCTCTCGAAAGGCAGTAGAAACGGGAAGATTAGGACGACGCCCAGGAGTTTGAATAGAATATGCGCCAAGGCCACGCGTCTGGCCTCGGTGGTCGTGCCCAGGCTGGCCACCCAGGCCGTGGCGCAGGTCCCTACGTTGGCCCCCAGGATGATGGGGATCGCCGAGGCCAGCGGCATCAGTCCCTGGGTCGCGAAAGCGATCGCAATCCCGATGGTGGCGGCGCTGCTGGAGAGCAGCGCGGTTAAACCGGCCGAGATCAAGATCCCCCAGATCGGGACATCGCTGACTCCGAACAGCACCTCACGCACCAAGCCGTTTTCCTTGAGCGGGGCCATGCCGTCTGAAAGAAGCTTCAAGGCGAAAAACATCAGACCGAAGCCGAAGAGGACCGTGCCGACCAATTTGATTCGACGTTGTTTGCTGAAAAAGTAAAGGGCGAATCCGACGGCAAGAATGGCCAGCGCATAGTTGCTGATTTGGAAGGCGATCAATTGAACGGTGAAGGTGGTGCCAAGATCGGCGCCGAGGATCAGCGCAACCGTCTGGGAAAGCGTCATGAGCCCGGCGCTGGTAAAGCCGACCAACATTACCGTGGTCGCGCTGCTGCTTTGAATCACGGCCGTAATGAAGGCGCCTGTCGCCAGTCCAAGAAAGCGGTTCTGTGTAAAAGTGGCCAGAATTGATCGGAGCCGGGCTCCGGCCAGTCCTTGCAGTCCGTCCCCCGCCCATTGAAGGCCGTGGAGCAAAAAGGCAACGCCGCCCAGCAGGCTGAAGATCATCAGGGTGGTCAAACGCAAGCTCCTTTTCTATCTATTATATAGGAACTCTGCGAGTGAAAATGCATGTAAGCGCGGCCTTGGTTAACGGATTTCATCGCCAACGGCGCTTTCCATCAAATCCGTTACGGCCCGACGTGGATCTTTGTCCTCGAACAGGACGGAGTAAACCTGCTGGACGATGGGCATCCGGACACCGTGCTTTTGAGCCAGGAGATGAGCGGCACGCGTGGTTTGGATGCCTTCGGCGACCATCTTCATCTTTTTTAGAATTTCGTGGAGCTTCTCGCCCCGTCCGATTTGATATCCCACGGTACGGTTTCGGCTCAGGGCTCCCGTCGATGTCAGGATCAAGTCCCCCAGTCCGGACAGGCCGGAAAAGGTCTTTGGATCGGCGCCCAAGGCCTGTCCGAGCCGGGTAATCTCGGCCAACCCTCTTGAAATGAGTGCGGCCCGCGTGTTATGGCCGAAGCCCAGCCCGTCGGCACCGCCGGCGGCCAGCGCGATCACATTTTTAAGCGCCCCTCCGAGCTGCACGCCAAGAATATCCCTCGTCGTGAATGCCTTAAAGTAGTGCGTTGTAAATAATGGCTGCAGTCGCACGGCCAGATCGTGGTCCTTGGCCGCGAGCGAGACGGCGGTCGGATGACGCTGGCAGACTTCTTTGGCAAAGCTGGGACCGGAAAGGGCGGCGATGTTGGAAGGGGGAATCGGTAGCACCTCTTCCATAATCTGTGACGTCAACAAAAGCGTGTCGTTCTCGATTCCTTTGGTTCCGCTAATAACGGGCGTCTCTTTGGGAAGAACCGGTCCAAGTTTTATCAAAACCGAACGGGCCACATGTGACGGGACCGCAAACAGTACCACCCGCGCATCCTTGACCGCTTCCTCCAAAGACGATGTCGCTGCAATCCGGTGTGAAAGCGCCACACCCGGCAGAAATAAGTCATTTTCGTGCTGATCATTTATGGAGGCGACGAGATCCTTTTCGAAGACCCAGATCGTTACGTCATAACCCCGATCGGCCATGAGGAAGGCCAGACCCGTGCCCCAGCTTCCGCCGCCGATCACGGCAATCTTTATGGACATGGTGGACGGCCTTTAAATGAGGGTTCTCGTGTCAGAAATTTTTTTAATTATAACGTGTTATGAAAAAGACTGTCAAGCCGATGAACCGGAGATCGGCTTGATGGCCTCGATGAACTGTGCTATAGTGAAACCGGATTAGGGAGCATCATGGAGGAAAGCCTCATTTATAGCCTCTCGGCCGCGTTGATTCTGGGTTTGATCATCGGGAGTTTTTTAAATGTCTGCATCCATCGTCTTCCACGAAACGAATCTTTGATCGCCCCCTCTTCTCGTTGTCCTTCTTGCCATCATTCGGTCCGCTGGTGGGACAACATCCCCGTGATCAGCTTCTTGATCCTCGGTGGCCGATGCCGAGATTGCGGACGACCGATTTCGTGGCGATATCCCGTCGTTGAGCTCGTCAGCGGGATCGGCTACCTCCTTCTGGTTTGGCGGTTCGGCGTGGGATGGCAAACGGTCGTTTATGCCCTGCTGTTTTCCTCGCTGTTGGTGATCACGTTTATTGATCTGGATCACCAGATCATCCCGGATCGGATTACGCTGCCCGGGATGATCGTGGGTCTAATTGCTTCCTCGCTTATTCTACCCATAGGCTTCTTGGATGCTCTGATCGGTCTTCTGTTGGGCGGCGCACTGTTCTATGGAGTTGCCGTGGCCAGCCGGGGTGGAATGGGCGGCGGGGATATTAAACTCATTGCGATGATCGGCGCCTTTCTCGGGTGGAAGCAGGCGTTATTGACTATTTTCATCGGTGCGCTGGCCGGCTCCGTGATCGGGCTGTTCCTCATGACCTTCAAAGGAAAGTCCAGAAAATATCCCGTTCCTTTCGGTCCCTTCTTGAGTCTGGGTGCCGTGGTCTCTCTGTTCGCAGGACCGGCGATCTGGGGTTGGTATCAACATTTGGGTTCGTTTTAATGCGGCCGGCGGGAATGGCGCGGCCTTTTCGGTTTTCGGAAGAACTTCTAAGCCGTCAGGGAGCGATGGAGTTGACCCACCTCGTTCGGTTAGCGGCGGTGCTTGTGATTCTGTTTGCAGGGCTGTGGGGCCTTCAGGCCGCCGTTCTGCTTCAGACCGCAAAACGGTATCGGATGGAAGAGGCCACCCGGTACCTGGTTGCGGTCACCCGGACCTTGGCGACAGAATTCCGGACCACCGGGCAGGACGCATTAACCGACCCTGTTTTCTTGCAGAAGCTGGCAAAGCAGTATGGGGCATACCGACTCTCTATTTTGGATCGCGAAGGCCGATTATTGCTGGACACGTCCGATCCAGACCGCATCGGCTCCTCGAACCCCCTGCGGGGAATAACGCCTCAACAGTTCGAGCAGATCTTGGAGGGTAAGAATCTCGTGAAAATTCCGGATTCGGATTCGTCCGGAGAGCAAATTCTGTCGTATTTCGTTCCGCTTCAAAATCCGGACCCGAGTCGTGTCGGTGTGCTCCGCGTGGATTTGGGATTGCGTCCGCTGGAAGCCGGAGGCGCGGCGGCGACAACCACATTACTGTTGAAGGTGGCCGGGATCACCATTCTCGTCGTAATGGCGTTCTACTCTGTCCGTACGGTCATCCGGAGCCGACGCTCCAGCGCTGAAGCGGGGGGGCAGTCGAGCGAAACGGCCGCGATGATCGTCACGTTTCACGAAGTGGTTCGTCAACTCAAAGAGAAGGAGCAGGAGTTGGAGCATTTGAGAACCCGGGCGGAGGAACGAGCGGCGGATATTGAAAGCTACAATGAGAACATCCTTCAAAGCGTGGTCAGCGGCGTCATTACGTTCAATCCCGAGCATATCATCACCACCTTCAACCATGCGGCCGAGCGGATTCTGGGCCGGTTGCGTTCGGCGGCGATCGGTAAAACCTGCGAGGAGGTGTTTGGTGCCCAGAGCAACATCGTTCATCTGCTCGATCAGGCGCTGACCCATCAGGCCACGATCGCGCGTCAGGAACTGGAGTTGACCCGTCCGAATCCCGGCCAGTCGAGCCCGCAACGGATCTGGGTCGGAATCAGCACGTCGTTGCTGCGGGACCGTCAGAGCGAGGTGATCGGTACGACCTTCGTCTTCACAGATCTCACCGAGATCAAGAGCCTCCAGGAACAGGTGGAGCTCAAACGGCGCCTGACCGTTCTCGGAGAAATGTCCGCCGGAATTGCCCATGAGTTCCGGAATTATATGGGGAGCGTGATGGGATTTACGAAGCTGCTTTCTAAGAAACTACCGCCTTCCGATTCCGATACCGGTCAGGAGATGGTCGCGTCCATCATGCGAGAGCTGACCGCGATGAATCAGTTGATTGAACAATTGCTGAGTTTCGGTCGCCACGACGAATTGCACTTAGAGCCCGTGGCCATTGAGCCGCTGATCCGCCGCCTTCTGGATCAATTGTTAATGCAGGCCAAGGCGGACAAACCCCGTTTGGAAATCAAGATTCCGATCGGTCTCCCGGAGATACGGATGGACGAGGTATTGATGCGTCAGGCCATCGGAAATCTTCTTCAAAACGCGATGGACGCCATGCCGCGAGGCGGGGATTTGGGCATTCGGGCCACCATTCTGGACCACGATTCGAGTTCCGGTCTAGGAAGCCGACGGCACCGGAAGGAATTGTCGCTTGAAATCCGAGATACGGGGATTGGCATTCCTAAAGATAAACTCGATAAGATCTTTCTCCCTTTTTTTACCACGAAAGAAAAGGGAACCGGCATGGGGTTGGCCCTGGTTCACAAGATCGTGCTGTCGCACGGAGGCCGGATCGAGGTGAACAGTGAAGAGGGTCGCGGTACGACCTTTCAGATCCTCCTCCCCCTGGCCGAGGTGGCCTAATGGCGGTCATTTTAGTAATCGAAGACAAGGAAAGCATGGCCCAGATGCTGAGTCAGGCGCTGCAGTCCGAGGGGCATCAGGTGATCGTGGGTCGCGATGGACGGGAGGGTCTGGAAAGGTTCAAAGAGTCCAAGATCGATTTGGTTGTGTCGGATTTACGGCTTCCGCACAAGTCCGGACTGGAAGTGCTGGAGGTGATCAAGGAACACAATCCCCTCGTGCCGGTGATCTTGATGACGGCTTACGGGACGATCGAGACGGCCGTCAAGGCCGTGAAAGAAGGAGCGTATGATTTCATCACGAAACCCTTCGACCCTGACCATCTCATTCATTTGATCAACAAGGCCCTGGAAAAGCAACGACTCGTCACGGAGAATCTCATCCTGCGTGAAGAGTTCGCCAAGCAACTGAAGTTGCCCAAGATTATCGGGAAGAGCCCGAACATGCTTGAAGTGGTGGGGAAGGTTCAGAAGGTGGCGGCCAGTCAGACGACGGTGCTGCTGCTCGGCGAGTCCGGAACGGGCAAAGAATTGTTCGCAAGGGCGGTTCACTATTTAAGCCCCCGCAAGGACGGTCCCTTTGTGGCGATCAACTGTGCCGCGATTCCCCGCGACCTGTTGGAAAGCGAACTATTCGGACATGAGCGGGGGGCTTTTACCGGTGCCGTGGCCCGAAAGATGGGAAAGTTTGAGTTGGCGAATAAGGGGAGCATCTTCCTGGACGAGATTGGGGACATGGACCTGGCCCTTCAGGCGAAACTGCTTCGA
>Ga0335082_10000783_pt1 | contig 33139 bp, 26 predicted proteins | sample Lox_Sample_41_FD_206718 | JGI IMG/M metagenome (GOLD analysis project Ga0335082, IMG submission 206718) | Soil microbial communities from Loxahatchee National Wildlife Refuge, Florida, United States - Lox_Sample_4.1 | ecosystem: Environmental > Terrestrial > Soil > Wetlands | place: USA... | reverse complement strand
CGAGCAATCCGAATGAAGCCATTCCGGATGCAATGGCTCCGCCGGCATACGGCGAGACGATTAACATCGAGAATGCCAAGAAAGCCGCCGCTGGCGCGATCGCTGAAGCCCAAAAGCGGAATTGGAACGGATTCTGTGTGGCGGTTGTCGGACCATCTGGCGATCTCGTCTATTTCGAGAAACAGGACAACTGCCAGTTTGCTTCGATCTCCATTTCACAACACAAGGCACGCACCGCGGCACGCTATCGCCGCCCGACGGTGGTGTTCGAACGTCTCCTCGGCAAAGGCGCGTTCTTCGCGTACTTGCCGACTCTTGATGATGTCATCGCGTCACGTGGCGGAAATCCGATAATGATTGGCGGCAAGGTCGTCGGTGCCGTCGGTGTAAGCGGCGGAACGGGGTCGCAAGACGACGTTGTCTCACAAGCTGGCGTCGCAGCATTAAAGTAGGATCGCAGCCATGAAATGACATCCGCCGGGATCCAGATCCCGGCGGATTCTTGTCTGGCATCGGGAGGGAAATCATGAACAGAGTAATTCTTGTGACAATGGCGTTTGGAAGTTTCGCGGCTTTTCAATTGGCGACGGCGCCTGGCGCATCCTCGAAAGACTTAAAGGTCATCTCGGACAAAACCGTAACCGGCTTCGGCCACGTTGAGTCTGTCGCGTACGACCCCAAAGAAAAGGTTTTTTACACCGGCGACTTCGGCCCCGATCTCAAGCCCGCCGACAAGGATGGGAAAGGCAAGATCACCAAGGTTTCGCTCGACGGAAAAATTCTCGAAGACGGATTTCTGCCGGCCAAGGGTCAGGTCCTCAACAAGCCAAAGGGAATCTGGATCTCGGGCAATCGGCTGTGGGTGACAGATATCGACTCTGTGTGGGTGTTCGATCTCAGGAGCAAGGAAGGCAAGAAACTGGAGTTGCCGAACGTTACGTTTGCCAACGATCCGGCAGTGATGGGTGGAGCGCTCTATATCAGCGACAACCGCTCAGATCAGGTCGTTCGGGTGGAACCGGCCGATTTTCTTAAATCAAAGACGGCGCCGAGAATCAGTGTGATGTTCAAGGACAAATCCATCAATCCAAACGGGCTTTATCCGGGTAAAGGCGGCACACTTTTGATGGTCGGTTTCAAGGATAAGGACAATCCGCGCGGCATCTATTCCATGGCGCGAGGCAAAGATCCGGTTGCCCTTGCTGACAAGGTCGGCATGCTCGATGGACTTTACCTGATGCAAAACGGCGACATCCTGGCCACCGACTGGACGTCCGGTTCCTTGTTTCGCTGGAACAAGAAGGACGGCATGCAGAAACTCGCGTCTGGCTTCAAAGGCCCCGCCGATTTTTGCGTGGTACCTAACAAGCAGGGGTTGCTCGTTGCAGTACCGGATCTTGTTAAGGGCGAGATCCGCCTGATCCAGCTTGGCATGTAACTTCAGAAAAAGAGCTTGGTGAATTTCCGCCGGGGGGCTAAACCCCGGCGGATTTTTTCACCACAGCCATCGCAAGATATGCGAGATCAAGTCGCCGATCGTGAGCAATGTCGCCGCCCACGCAAAGGCCGAGACGAAGTTGGCGATCTGAAATGGCCAGAACGGCATTTCAAAAATTCCGGCGATCAGCGGCACCGAAGCGCGCAGCGGCCCAAAAAAGCGGCCGATGAAAATGCCAAGAATGCCCCACTTCTTCATGAAGGCTTCGCCGCGCGGAATGAGCTCGGGATGGCGTGACAGCGGCCATATGTGCGCGACCGTATGTTCAAGCTTGAGCCCGATCCAGTAGGACAGCCAATCACCGAAGGCGGCACCGAGCGAAGCCGAAACCCAAATCGGCCAGAAGCTGATGCCGCTTGAGCCTATTAGCGCGCCGATCGCCACCAGCGCACCCCAGGCGGGAATCAGCAGCGAGATAAAGGCGAGCGACTCCCCAAACGCCAGTGCAAAAACGATGGGTACCGCCCACCCGCCGTTATTGTGGACGAATTCAACGACCTGCTGTGCAATGGCCTGGAGGTCCATCGGAGGATCGGCTGACCGCGTTGTCTTTCGTGTCTAGCCCGGAGCGGGCACGGCACCAGCACGCTAGGCCGGTAATTCCGGTTCATCTTTGGGGAAAACATGGCCGACCGCAACCAGTGCCATAATCAATAATGGCACCGCCAGGAAAGCGCCAACCGGCCCCCAAAGCCAGGTCCAGAAAACCAGTGACAAAAATACGGTGAGCGGATTGAGCGTGAGCCTGCGACCCATGATGCTCGGCGTAATGAAATGGCCCTCCAATGTCGCAAGCGCCAAGAACAGCAATGGTGCAAGCAACGCATGTGTGAGGGTAGGAAAAGTCACGAGCCCGACCATAAACAGTCCGGCTTCCATGATCAGCGCCCCAATATAAGGGATGAAGTTGAGAATAAAGCCAAGCACCGCCCAGGCGACCGGGTCCGGGAGACCTGCGACCGCTGCGGCGATTCCACCGCAAATTCCCACCGCAATGTTGATCAATGCCACGATGCTTAGATAACCGGTCAGGTTTTGTTCAATGTCGTTCATGATCTTGAGCATGCGCAGGCGTGATTCACGTTCGTCGAAAAACGCGACCAGCACGCGACGCAGCTGCGAGCGGCCGAGCAGCATGAAGAACAAGGCGCCAAAGAATATGAAAGTCTGACCGATCGCTGGTGTCACGACGAGGAGCGCGGGCTGGACGAAACTCATAATGTCGACGCCAATACTGCCCTTTTTTTCGGATGGCAGCAGCGTATCGCGCAGCGCTTGTAGTGATGCCAACGGGCGATCAAGCACGTGAAGTTTTTCTTGAATGTTGCGGCCAATATCCGGTGCTTTGCCGATCCAATCCACGACCGGGGATGCCAGAAGGACAATCACGCCGTAGAACACCGCAATCACAAGCAGCCAAAGAACGATGGCCGACACCAAAGATGGAATGCGGTATCGCTCGGCGCGCGCCGACAATGGCCCGAGCATCATGGTCACCACGAATGCCGATGCCACGGGTAGCAGTACCGATCGCGCGAGACTAAGCGCCACAATCAGAAGAATCACAAACATACCGATGGTCGCCGCCTGGGCTGCAGTACGCCAGAACCGCGCAACCTCGGTCATCGGCTGGGGGTCGCTGACCGCAAGGGCAAAACGTGGCTGACTCGCGCTGCGGGAGGTATCCAGCTTCTCGACGCGTCGAAGGTTCGCCCTGGTGGCGCCCGGTTCCATGGCCTTGATAACGGGCGAGAGACTGTTTGGTTGCCACGGACCCCATCCACAGGGCATTTGCACTGCTGGCGCCAAGCCAGGCTCGCCTTTAAACCTTCCCTTAAGCGGCGCGGCGCAGGTTGTGCCGGTCTAAGCAGCGCAACCATGGCATAGTGGGTGGCAACCGAATCGCCGAGACCCTATTTGAAAGCTTCAATGGCCAAATCAGCAACCAAGAAAAAGCCCACAAAACAAGCCGACCTTTTCGATCTGCCGCGGGCCAGAAAATCACCGGCCCGCAAGGCACCGAAGGCGTCGGCCCGTGCCAAAACCAGTGGTCGGACAAAACCTGCCGCGCGGGGTACGAGTGCGGAAGCCGGTTATACCGCCAAACACATCGAGGTCCTGGAGGGACTGGAGCCGGTCCGCCGCCGGCCCGGCATGTATATCGGCGGCACCGATGAAAAAGCGCTGCATCACTTGTTTGCGGAAGTCATCGACAACGCCATGGACGAGGCGTTGGCCGGCCACGCCGACTGGATCGAAGTCGAGATGGAGGCGAACGGTTTCGTCAGCGTGACCGACAATGGTCGCGGCATTCCGGTCGACCCGCATCCCAAGTTCAAGAGCAAGTCGGCGCTGGAAGTCATCATGTGCACGCTGCATGCCGGCGGCAAATTCGACTCCAAAGTCTATGAAACGTCAGGCGGTCTGCATGGCGTCGGCGTCTCGGTCGCCAATGCACTCTCCGAGCGTATGGAAGTCGAGGTCGCGCGCGAACAGCAGCTCTACCGGATGGCCTTCGAACGCGGCAAACCGAAAGGCAAACTGGAAAAAGCCGGTCGCGCGCCCAATCGGCGCGGCACTCGCGTCCGCTTCAAGCCCGATCCCGATATTTTCGGACTCAAGGCCGCGTTCAAGCCCGAGCGCGTTTTCAAGATGGCGCGCTCGAAGGCCTATCTGTATGGCGGCGTCGAGATCCGCTGGCACTGCGACAAGGCGCTACTCAAGGGCGTTGAGGACGTGCCTGAGAAAGCGACGTTCCATTTCGCCGACGGACTAAAAGATTATCTCGCTTCCAATCTCACCGGCGCCACCCTGGTGCATCCCGACATCTTCACGGGCTCGGCCGGCAAGACCGGCCGCCACGGCGCTGTCGAATGGGCCGTGGCCTGGACCGCCGACACAGACGGTTTCCTCAACTCCTACTGCAACACAATCCCGACCCCGGATGGCGGCACGCACGAATCAGGTTTGCGCACTGCCCTGCTGCGCGGATTAAAAGATCACGCCGAACGCGTCGGACAGGAAAAGCGCGCCGCGCCCGTCACCAGTGACGATGTCATGACGGGTGCCGGCTGTATGCTTTCTGTCTTCGTGCGAGAGCCCGAATTCCAAGGTCAGACCAAGGATCGCCTCGCTACCGCCGAAGCCCAACGCATCGTCGAGCAGGCGATCAAGGATCCTTTCGACCACTGGCTTGCGGGCAATCCGATGCAGGCCAACAAGCTGCTCGACTTCGTCGTCGAACGCGCTGAAGAGCGTATACGTCGTCGGCAAGAAAAGGACATTGCGCGCAAAACCGCCGTGCGCAAATTGCGTCTCCCGGGCAAGCTCGCCGATTGCAGTTCATCGGCGTCGGAAGGCTCCGAAATTTTCATCGTAGAGGGCGACAGCGCCGGCGGTTCCGCCAAACAGGCGCGCGACCGGCGCACGCAAGCCGTACTGCCGTTACGCGGCAAGATCTTGAATGTCGCGTCGGCCGGCAAAGACAAGCTTGCGCAGAACGCACAGCTCGCAGATCTGATCCAGGCGCTCGGTTGCGGCACCGGGTCGCACTTTCATGAAAAGGATTTGCGCTACGAGAAGGTCATCGTCATGACCGACGCTGACGTAGACGGCGCGCATATCGCCTCGCTGCTGATAACGTTCTTTTACCGGCAGATGCCGAAGCTCATCGAAGGCGGGAGACTTTATCTGGCTGTACCGCCCCTTTACCGATTGTCGCATGGGGGTAAGATTTTTTACGCTCGCGACGACAAGCACAAAGAGACTCTGCTGAAAAAGGAATTTCATGCCAATGCCAAGGTGGAAGTCAGCCGCTTCAAGGGCCTTGGCGAAATGATGGCAGCACAACTGAAAGAAACCACCATGGACCGGAGCAAGCGTACGCTGCTCCGCGTGGTCCTGGCGGACAAAGAGATGAAACCAACGGCGCGGACCGTTGAGCGCCTGATGGGGACCAAGGCCGAGGCACGCTTTGAGTTCATCCAGGAAAAGGCCGAGTTCGCAAACGCGGAATTGCTGGACGTATGATCAGTGGCTGACGCTGCTTTCGTGGCATTTCTGCAACAATGGCGTCCTTTTGCCGCGCGCGAGAGCGACGCCGTCCTTAACTCGTATCGCACCGCCATCGGTCTGATTGAATAGCGTCCGTCGCGTATGGTCGCGCACCGAGAAAACGAGTTTCTGCCGCTCTTCGATCTCGGTGCCAGGCTGGAAAATCACATCGACCGAAAGACTGGTCGCTGACACTCGTTCGGCCGAGAGAACGCTATAGCGGTTGACCGTAAAATCGGGGCCTAGGTTGTGGTCTTCAAGGACCAATCCTGTGCTCGGCATCGTGATGCTGACGTGCGGATTGCCCGGTGTAGCGGGCTTGTTGCACTCGGTCGCCCAGGATCCGAATAAGCCAAACTGTTGGAACAGTTCTTCGACCGACGCGGCATATGCCTCATTGAACAGGATCAACGACGCAACCAGAACTGCTACCAACTGCATGTCACCGCCACTCCACGATCTGGCAACAATAGCAGCGGCGCGCGCGGCGGCAATTGGTCTACGGTAGGGGCATCGCGTGCTGTCGAAATACGGCCGATGGCTACTTAAAGATGGCTACTTAAAGGTGAGGTTGGCCGCCTTCACCACTTCAGCAAAACTCTTGATATCGGCTTCGATGCGCGTCCTGAAAGCCTCGCCAGTGGGCCCGCCCGGTTTGACGGCCATTTTTTGCAGACCCTCTTTCACCCCCGGATCGGCAAGTGCCTTGCCGAGTTCTGCCGTGAGTTTGGCAACGATCGGAGCTGGAGTACCGGCAGGAACAAAAAAACCGCTCCATAGCTGGGTGTTGACTTCCGGGAAGCCCGCTTCGGCCATGCTCGGCACGTCCGGCAGCTCGGGCGAGCGCTCAGAGCCGGTAACTGCCAATGCACGGATTTTGCCGCCATTGACCAGCGGGATCACCGGAGGGCCGTCGGAGATAGTGAACAGACATTGCCCAGCGACGACGCTGAGGTTCGATTCATTGCTGCTCTTGTAAGGAATTGCCACTCCCGGCATTCCGGTTTTGAGCTTGAGCAATTCGCTCGCGATCGTAAACGCCGGCGAGGACGTGCCATAGTTCGACTTATCAGGATTGGCTTTTGCCCACGCGACGAGTTCTTTCACATTCTTCGCAGGATGGTCAGCCGGCACGACCAGAACCAACGGGAACGAAGCGATCATGTTGAGCGGGATGAAGCTGTTGCTGGCGTGATAGCCAAGATCGGGGAAAATCGCGGTAGCGATCGACATCTGCCCGGTGGCGCCGACCAGAACCGTGTAGCCATCGGCCGGCTGACGCGCCGCGAATTCGGCAGCGATCCGGCCGCCGGCACCCACGCGATTTTCGATCACCGCGGTTGCACCAGTATTCTCCTGAAACTTTTGCACCACCAGACGAGCGAACAAATCATTGCCGCCGCCGGCGGCGAAGCCGACGATGAAATGGATCGTTCGGTTCGGATACTCGGCCTGGGCGAGCGCATTTCCGGCGAATAAGGCCGCACACACCATCGCTAGTCCGAAAACTATGCCGCTGCGAATCTTCGTCATCACATTGCAGTCCCCTGTTTGCGCGCCGTCACTCCCCGGTCACGCTAGTTAAAAGCGTACACTGAGCGCCGCCCGTTGGAAAACGTCTTTGTCGTGATGTGTTATTGTTTCGCTCCTCAAGGATCGCATCCGCAGTACCCATGACCTCAGCACGGGCGTTTCAAGCATACAACCAAAGCGCGAGTCGAGAAGTTTTCGGTCATCCACGGGGGCTCGCCTATCTCTTCGCGACCGAAATGTGGGAGCGCTTTTCGTATTACGGGATGCGGGCACTCCTTGTGCTCTACATGCTCAAACATTTGTTTGCAGCACAACACACGGGCGAGGTATTCGGCCTTGCTGGCTTCCAAACCGTGCTGGAATCGGTGTTCGGACCGCTCGCGCCGCAACCGCTCGCCTCGCAAATCTACGGCTTTTACACAGGGCTGGTCTATTTGACGCCGGTCCTCGGGGGGCTGTTGGCCGATCGTGTGCTCGGCCAGCGTCGCACTGTCATCGTCGGCGCCACGTTGATGGCTATTGGCCATTTCATGATGGCATTCGAACAACTTTTTCTGTTTGCGCTTGGTTTTCTCATTCTCGGCAACGGCGCATTTAAACCGAACATCTCGACCCAGGTCGGCGCACTTTATGCACCGGGCGACCGGCGGCGTGACCGTGCCTTTTCAATTTTTTATGTCGGCATCAATCTTGGCGCGTTTCTCGCCCCGTTGATCTGCGGCACGCTTGGCGAACGGGTCGGTTGGCATTACGGATTTGCTGCCGCCGGTGTCGGCATGACGCTTGGCCTCTTTATATATTTGGCGGCGACGCCACACCTGCCCAAGGACGCTTTCGAAAAACGTGCGGCCCCAAAGGCGCCGCTCGATCGAACCGCGTGGCGGTCAATCATCGCCATTTTCCTGTTGTTTGCACCGGTCAGCCTGTTTTGGGCGACCTACGAGCAGCAGGGCAACACGATCACGCTCTGGGCTGATCAGTTTACCGACCGCCATTTTTTGGGTGGCGAAATTCCCGTGACCTGGTTTCAGGCTTTCAACCCCTTCATGATTTTTGCATTCACACCATTCGTTGTCGCGTTATGGCGCCGCCAGAAAAATAACGAACCGTCGACCGCCACAAAGCTTGCAATTGGCTGCCTGATCAACGCCCTCGCCTATCTTATTATGGTGACGGCGGCCTGGAGCGCTGGCGATGGAAAGGCGAGCTGGCTGTGGCTGCTCGCCTTTTTCGTCGTCATTACAATCGGTGAACTCTATGTCTCGCCGACGAGCCTCTCGCTGGTGACCAAGATCGCGCCGACATCGCTGCTATCGATGATGATGGGCGTGTGGCTTTCGACCAGTTTTGTCGGCGGATTCCTTGCCGGGTACCTGGGCACATTCTGGTCGACAATGGAAAAACCATACTTTTTCCTGATGCTTGCGCTTATCTCGACCTTATCCGCAATCATCATCGCTATTTTGCGCCGCCCGCTTCGCTCCGTCCTGAGCGATTAATCCAGCGGCAGCCCGACATATTGTTCTGCCAGTGAAGTAGCTGCGGCTTTCGAACTGGTCAGATAATCAAGATCGGAGAGCTGACGCCGGCGATCGAAGGCCGATTCATTCGGGAAGCGGTGCATGATTTGAGTCATCCACCAGGAGAAGCGCTGCGCATACCAGACTCGCCGCAAACAGGTCTTCGAATAGTTATCCAGCCGATCATTCCGCTTAGGTTTGTAGAAGTCTTCCAGCGCGCGCGACAGCATCATCACATCGGCAAAGGCAAGGTTCATACCTTTGGCACCCGTCGGCGGCACGATATGTGCGCTGTCACCGGCGAGAAATAGCCGTCCATACTGCATTGGCTCGACCACGAAGCTGCGCATCGGTGTAATCCCTTTTTGCAGGATTTTGCCTTCAGCGAGTTTGCGCGCCCCGCCAAGCCGTTTGTGCAATTCGTCCCAGATACGGCTGTCGGGCCAGCTCTCGATATCCTCGTCATGATCACATTGCAGATAGAGTCGGGCCAAAGTCGGCGAACGCATTGTGTAAAGGGCAAAGCCGCGGTCGGTATAAGAATAAATCAATTCGTGATCCGGTGGCGGGCTCTCTGACAATATGCCGAGCCAGCCGAATGGATAATCGCGTTCGAACACGCTGAGCACCCCGTCTGGAATGATCGGCCGGCAGATTCCATGAAAGCCGTCACATCCAGCAATGAAATCGCAATCGATCTCCTTTGTGTCACCGTCGTGTTTGAATTTTATCTTTGGCTTTTGCGATTTCAGGTCAGCGACGGCGACGTTATCGACCTCGAACAGCAACGGGCCGCCGTCAGCGAGCCGGCGCTCAACCAGGTCCTTCACAACCTCTTGCTGGCCGTAAATCGTAACTCGTTTGTTCACCAGCGACTTGAAGTCGATGCGGTGGAGGTTGCCGCTGATCCCGATATTGATGCCCCAATGCAGCATGCCTTCGCGTTTCAGTCGCCCGCCCACGCCAACATCGGTGAGCAGATCGGCGGCCCAGTGCTCGATCAAGCCGGCTCGAATGCGGTTTTCGATATAATCACGGCTACGATTTTCGATGATGATGGATTCGATGCCCTGCAGGTGCAGAAGCCGCCCCAGCATGAGGCCGGCGGGGCCCGCTCCAATAATTCCGACCTGCGTACGCATAGCTTATTCCCGCAATATTTTCGATGCCTGCTATAGGCGTCCGTCCGTGTGAACGCAAAGGGACGAAGCCCGGAAAGCATTGCACAATTCATTTGCTTCCGCGCGCAGACCGTTCAGGTGGAGAGCCATTCGGCGAGCGCCGCATTCACCGCGTCGGGTTTATCGACGGTGGATAGATGTCCGCAGCCCGGCACAACGACGAGGCGCGCGCCCGCAATACCGGCACAGATTTCTTTCGACAGTTCGGGCGGCGTGAGTTCGTCGCCGTCACCAACCAGCACCAGCGTCGGGCAACGGACTGTTGTGAGCAACGGTCGGGAATCCTGCCGCGACATGATAGCCCTTTCCTGACGCACAAAAGCCTGCGGTCCCGTATCGGCGGCCATATTTCGTACAGTGCGCTTGAATGTCTCATCGTTGTGCTTGCTGCGGTGCAGGAAACGCAATGCAAGAGTCTCCACCACATCATCGAACTTGCCGGCCTGCACCATCGCGATCAATTTTTCACGTCCTGCGGATTGTTCTGCCCTATCCGGTCGCGCTGAGGTATCGAGAAGCGCAAGTTTGGCGATGCGCTCGGGCGCCAGCCGCAACATAGCGAAGGCGATGTGACCGCCCATGGAGAGACCGGCGAGTGCGAACCGTGGCGGCGCGTCGGCAAGAATGCGGGCGGCAATCGCGCTCATCTCCGCATCACGGCGGTGATCTGCCACCATAATCGGCCCGAATGGCCAGAGCGCTGCTATTTGCGGCGCATAAAGCCGGGCACTGCACAACAACCCGGGTACAAGGACGAGCGGCAAAACAGGTGCCATCATGCGCTCCAGTGCCAAAAGATTAAGAATTAATAAGGCTTAAGGGATGCAGAAGCATTGACTTTAGCCCTTCGCACCCTATGTTCCCGAGCAACCGATCAGACTTTAAGATTCGGTCGCCCCCCGCGCAAAGCAATCGGTTTTATCTAGTCCGGCGCGATCTGGGCGGCTTCTGAGGTTATATGCCTTTTTCTCATCTCGGCTTATCCGCCAAGGTTCTCACGGCCATCGGAGCGGCCGGCTACAAGACCCCCACCCCCATTCAGGACCAGGCTATCCCGCACGTGCTTGCGCGGCGCGATGTGCTCGGTATTGCGCAAACCGGGACCGGCAAGACCGCTGCGTTCGTATTTCCAATGCTCACGATGTTGGAAAAAGGGCGCGCACGCGCGCGTATGCCGCGCACGCTTATTCTCGAGCCGACGCGCGAACTTGCCGCACAGGTCGCCGAGCATTTCGAGAAATATGGCAAGAACCACAAACTCAACGTCGCGCTGATCATCGGCGGAGTTTCGTACGACGACCAGGATGCCAAGTTGTTACGTGGCGTCGATGTGCTGATCGCCACTCCTGGTCGCCTGCTCGACCACTTTGAACGCGGACGGCTGCTTCTGTCCGGCTGCGAGCTTCTCATTATCGATGAAGCCGACCGCATGCTCGACATGGGTTTCATTCCCGATATCGAGCGCATCGGCAAGCTCGTTCCGTTCACGCGCCAGACTCTTTTCTTCACCGCGACGATGCCCCCCGAGATCCAGCGTATCGCCGATAATTTTCTGCACAATCCGGTTCGCGTCGAAGTGACCAAGCCCGCGACAGCGGCCACGACTATCACGCAGTTGCTGGTGCCGACCGGCCGCGATCCCCACGAGAAACGTGAGACGCTGCGTCAGCTGATCCGTTCTGCCGCCGGCTTCAAGAACGCCATCATCTTTTGCAATCGCAAACGCGAGGTTGCCAACTTACATCGTTCCCTGCGGCGTCATCAATTCAACGCGGTCGCTTTGCACGGCGATATGGACCAACCCGCACGCATGGCGGCACTCGACAGTTTCCGCCGCGGCGAAGTCGAATTGCTGATTGCATCGGATGTCGCCGCACGCGGTCTCGATATTCCTGAAGTCAGCCACGTATTCAATTTTGATGTGCCGCATCATCCTGACGACTACGTTCATCGCATCGGGCGTACCGGGCGCGCCGGGCGAAGCGGCACGGCAATCACCATCGTCGCCCCGATCGACGGCAAATCGGTCGGCGCCATCGAGCGTCTGATCGGCCAGACTATCCCGTGGATGGGCAAGCCTGCATCCACCAAAACACCGCAGCACGCGCCGTCGCAAAACAGCGAACGACCAAGCACCGCCGGCCCGCGTCATCGGCAGCGTGACCGCAAACCGGCGCGCCGGACGAAAAAGGAAATGCCCGCCCGCAACTTGCCCTCGCATCCTCCGCGGACGGAAGAAACCGAAAGCGGCCATTTGCCGGCCTTTTTGCTGCGACCCGTCAAAGCCTGACGGCTCGCCTAGCCTGCGCAACTGTAAGTTGCATAGTTAGTTCCAAATTTACCCCCTATTCACCTCCGTCACATACGTTCGCAACGAGGCGCCTTATGTGTCCTCCGCAAGCGCAGGCTTGCAGCTGGGGGGTATTGGCTATGACCGGGCGTGCCGAAGATTACGAACGCACGATCGCGTTCGCGGACATTGCGCTCGGACAAATGAAGGCGCTGCGCCAGGCCGCGACCCCGCGAAATTATGAAATCTGGTACGCCTACGCGACTGGTTATCATCCTGCGCTGAACCAGCAGGTCAATGCGATCCTCAAGGCCAAGCGGACAATTTCCGAAGCCGATCTGGCGCAAATCTACGAAAACTTCCTGTCGCCCGCACGACTGACAGAACGGATCGACCAGGTCGGCAGTCTCGTCAAAGGCGAGATCGAACAGGTCATGGCGATGATAGACGCCGCGGTCGGCTCCACCACCAGCTATACTGAAAGCCTCGTGGGCGCGACCGAACAACTCGACCGGTCAAAGGATCGCGAGGGCTTGCGCGCGATCGTCGAAAGTCTGGTGCAGACCACGAAAACGATGGAGGCATCCAACCGGCAACTGGAGCAACGCCTCTCCGCGTCAAAGCGGGAAATCGATGAATTACAGGAAAATCTCGAAGCGGTTCGCACCGAAAGCCTCACCGATCCGTTGACCCAACTCGCCAACAGAAAGTTTTTCGATATTGCCCTGGATAAAGCGATTGCGAATGCGGTTATTGCGGACGAGCCGCTCTCGCTGATGCTCACCGACATCGACCACTTCAAAAACTTCAACGACAGCTTCGGTCATCTTACCGGCGACCAGGTCCTGCGCCTGGTGGCGATGTCCGTGAAACACAACGTCAAGGGTAAAGACACCGCGGCGCGGTACGGCGGTGAGGAATTTGCCATCGTTCTTCCGAATACCGTTTTGCGCGCGGCAGTCACGGTTGCCGACCACATTCGACGCGCGATTATGGCGAAAGAACTGATGAAGCGTTCGACCGGCGAGCATCTGGGCAGCGTAACAATTTCGATCGGGGTTGCCTCACTGCACAACGGCGATGATGCCCAGTCGCTCATTGAGCGCGCCGATGAATGCCTTTATGCCGCCAAGCGTCATGGCCGCAACCGCGTGATGTGTGAGACGGACCCGGAAGTCGCGGCCGACAATGCCGCCACGGAAGTGGCCTGATCGCGCTACTCTGCGCCTTTCGCCGGGGTAAGCTGCACCGACTCGCCGCATCCGCAAGCACTGGTCTGGTTCGGATTGTTGAAGATGAATTGGGCCGACAGCTTCTCGGTCTTGTAATCCATCTCGGTACCGAGCAGGAACAAGACTGCCTTCGGGTCGATCAGGATCTTGACGCCCTTGTCCTCGACGACCTCATCGGTGGGCTTGATCGCGTCGGCGTATTCCATGGTGTATTCTTGGCCGGCGCAGCCGCCATTCTTGACACCGACGCGTACACCGGCGACCGGTTTGCTGGCCCGCGCCATCACGTCCTTGATGCGCGCTGCGGCGGCATCGGTGAGCCGCATCACTTGGGGTCGGGGTCGCGCAGTCGCCATGGCCGTCCTCTTGCTTCTCGCCTTTATCTAGTGTCTTCGTTCAAAAAATGTAACTCACCACATATTGAGCACTAACCGGGCCTCGTCCGACATCCGACTGGGGTCCCAGGGCGGATCCCATACAATCGCGACTTTGGTCTCTTTCACACCCGGCACGCTCGATACGGCATTCTCCACCATGACCGGCAGTTCCTGTGCGGCAGGACAATTGGGGGACGTCAATGACATGTCGATTTTCACCGTTCGGTCGTCGCCGATATCGATTTTATAGATCAGGCCCAGTTCATAGATGTCAGCCGGTATTTCCGGGTCATAGACTGTTTTCAGCCCTGCGATGATGTCATCGGTGAGCTTGTTGAGTTCGTCGGGCGGCAGCGCCGGCGAGCCGACCACCGCAGCATTTTCCGGGGCCTTCTCCGCCACAGGTGCACTGTCAGACGTATCATCGGTCATGCAAGAATTCCTGCGCCTTGACGAGTGAGGCGGCGAGGATATCCACCTCATCCTTCGTATTATACAAGCCGAACGAGGCGCGGCAGGTGGCTGTCAGTCCGTACCGCGCCAACAGCGGCATCACGCAATGAGTTCCGGCGCGCACGGCAACACCTCCACGGTCAATGATTGTTGCCACGTCGTGCGGGTGCGCGCCTTTCATTTCGAATGACACGACGGGTCCCTTGTCCGGCGCATTGCCAATAATGCGAAGCGAGTTGATCTGGCCGAGCCGCTCGTGCGCGTACTTGATCAGCCCGCTCTCATGCTTGCGAATGCGCGGCTTGCCAAGTGAATTGACGTAGTCGATTGCCGCAGCAAGCCCGATGGCCTGCACGATTGCCGGCGTACCAGCCTCGAACTTGTAGGGCGGCTGGCCATAAGTAACGCGGTCCTCAAACACCTCGTGAATCATTTCACCGCCGCCATTAAATGGTGGCATCGCGGCAAGATGTTCATACTTTCCGTAGAGCGCGCCGATTCCGGTCGGCCCGTACACCTTGTGTCCGGTAAACACGTAGAAATCGCAACCGATGTCGCGTACGTCGACATCCAGGTGAACAGCTGCCTGCGCTCCGTCGATCAGCACAGGAATCCCACGCGCATGCGCAAGCCTTACAACATCTTTCACCGGCACGACGGTGCCAAGCGCATTCGACATGTGCGTAATCGCCACCATCTTGGTGCGAGGCGTCAGCAATTTCTCATATTCGTCGAGGAGGAAATTTCCGTCGTCATCGATCGGCGCCCACTTTATCACCGCGCCTTGACGCTCGCGCAGAAAATGCCAGGGCACGATATTGGAATGATGCTCCATGATCGAGAGCACGATTTCATCGCCGGCCTTGATGCGCTCGCGGCCAAAGGTATAGGCAACCAGATTAATCGCTTCGGTGGCGTTTCGCGTGAAGATAATTTCTTCCTTGCTCTCGGCATTTAGAAAAGCGCGTACAGTCTCCCGGGCCGCCTCATAAGCCTCGGTCGCCTCGTTGGCGAGATAGTGCAGCCCGCGATGCACGTTGGCATATTGCTGGGTATAAACCTTCTGCAGCCGGTCGAGCACTTGCTTTGGCTTTTGTGCCGAGGCCGCGTTGTCGAGATAAACCAGCGGCTTGCCGTAGACCTGCATCGCCAGCGCGGGAAAATCCTCGCGGATGCGGGCGACATCATAGGATCCATTGCTCACCGCGGGATGCATTGTCATGCCCGTGCGTCCAGCCATTTGACTGATGCCTGTAAGAGCGCTTCACGGACATCTTCATACGCGATGTCTTCGATCGCTTCACCCACGAAAGCCTGGATCAACAAAGCTTCCGCCTGCTTCTCGGGAATGCCGCGCGACATCAGGTAGAACTTGAGCCCGCTGTCGAGTGCTCCCGCGGTCGCGCCATGTCCGCACTGCACGTCGTCGGCGAAGATTTCCAGTTCCGGTTTGTTGTCGGCTTCCGCCTCATCAGACAGAAGCAATGCATGACTCGCCATCTTGGCATCGGTCTTTTGTGCGCGCGGCTCGACCACGATCTTGCCCTGGAATACGCCGTGGCTTTCGCCGTCGAGAACCGATCTGAATCGTTCACGGCTGGTGCACCCGCCCGCCGCATGCTCGATGACCAAGGTATTGTCGACATGCTGGCGATTCTTGATCAGCGTCGCGCCGCTGATCGAGGCCTCAGTCCCTTCGCGGCCAAAACGCACGAAAGTCTGGTTGCGCACCACGGCGCCACCGGTCGTGAAGGCAAAATCCCGGTAGTTGGCTTTTCCATCGACCGTCACGCCCAAAGTCGAAATTCGCAGCGCAGCGTCGCCGTCTCGACCAACCTTGATATGATCGACATGGGCACCTTCCCCTATAACAAGCTCGAGCGCCGAATTAACCTGATAGTCGATGCGATCGGGACCATCGAAACTTTCAATCAGCGTCAGCCGTGCACCAGCCTCGACGATCACCACGGACCGCGGATACGTGGCGGCTCCTGCACCGCCAGCGAATACATGAGCGATATGGACCGGCTTTTCGATGCGGGCGCCTTTCTTGACGCGCAAGACAACGCCACCGGTCATGAAGGCAGTGTTGAGTGAGACCGCGGTATCGTCTTTGCCAGGCACATTGCCGAGACGGTAGCTGGCTTCCTCGGCTGCAAAAGCGAAAAGCTCGGTCAGCGTCATGCCGGGATCGTGCGCGTTGAAATCGCTCCAACCCGGCTCGTAACGGCCGTTGACGATGGCGATGCGGCCAGCCTCAACACCGGAAAGCCCTGGCACCTTGCCTGTCGTCTTGGCAGGCTCTGCCAATGGCTTCGCTTCGCGCATGAGTGCGCGCAAATCGGTGTATTTCCATTCCTCAATGCGACGATGCGGCAAGCCACTGGCATCGAAGCGCCTGAAGGCATCCTCGCGCAACGCAACAACCGAACCTTTGCCCGGCAGCTTGTTGCGTGCCGCCGCAAAAGCAGCGCTCAGCGCCTGTTCGGCCGGGGTCTTAACGGCGCGCACGTCCGCGTTCATCAGGCCGCCTCGCCTTGGAATTGGGCATACCCCTTGGCTTCCAGCTCAAGCGCGAGCTCCTTGCCACCCGATTTCGCCACCCGGCCCTTGGCGAGCACATGCACGACGTCAGGCACGATATAATTCAGCAGGCGCTGATAGTGCGTTATCACCACCATCGAGCGCTCGGGCGAGCGCAGCCGATTGACGCCGTCTGCGACAATCTTGAGCGCGTCGATATCAAGGCCGGAATCGGTTTCATCGAGCACCGCGAGACGCGGCTGCAGCACCGCCATCTGCAAAATCTCGTTGCGTTTCTTCTCGCCGCCCGAAAAGCCGACATTGACCGCACGTCGCAGCATGTCCTGGCTAATACCGAGATGGCCGGCTGTGTCGCGCACCAGCTTCATAAACTCCGGTGTTGACAATTCGTCCTGCCCCCGCGTTTTGCGCTGCGCGTTGAGCGCGGTGCGCAGGAACGTCATCGTGGCAACTCCGGGGACTTCCACCGGATACTGGAACGCAAGAAACATACCTTTGGCGGCGCGTTCATCGGGCGCCATGTCGAGGATGCTTTCGCCGTCGAGCAACACGTCGCCTTCGGTGACCTTGTAGTTGTCCTTGCCGGCCAGCACATAGGCGAGAGTCGACTTTCCAGAGCCATTCGGGCCCATGATGGCCGCGACCTGGCCTTTATCAACAGACAATGTCAGGCCGTTGAGGATCTTCTTGTCCTCGACCTCGACATGCAGATTTTTAACTTCAAGAAACGCCATTCGACTAACCCACGCTTCCTTCCAGAGAGATCGAAATCAGTTTTTGCGCTTCAACCGCAAATTCCATCGGCAACTGCTGAAGCACATCCTTGACGAAACCGTTGACCACGAGCGCGGTCGCCTCCTCCGCCGACATGCCGCGCTGCCGGCAGTAGAACAGCATGTCCTCGGAAATTTTCGATGTCGTCGCCTCGTGCTCGAAAATCGCCGAGGAATTCTTCGCCTCGATATAGGGCACGGTATGTGCGCCGCAGTCATGGCCTATCAGCAGAGAGTCGCAATTGGTGAAGTTGCGCGCACCCTTGGCTTTGCGATGTGCAGAGACAAGCCCACGATAAGTGTTATTCGATTTTCCCGCCGCAATACCCTTGGAAATGATGCGGCTGGTCGTGTTCTTGCCCAGATGCAGCATCTTGGTGCCGCTGTCGACCTGCTGATGGCCGTTCGAAATTGCGATTGAATAGAATTCGCCGCGGGAATGATCGCCGCGCAGGATGCAGCTCGGATATTTCCACGTGATCGCCGAGCCGGTCTCAACCTGCGTCCAGGAAATCTTCGACCGCGTGCCGCGGCAGTCGCCACGCTTGGTGACGAAGTTGAAGATGCCGCCTTTGCCATCGGCATCGCCGGGATACCAGTTCTGCACGGTTGAATACTTGATCTCGGCATCGTCGAGCGCGACCAGCTCGACCACCGCGGCATGAAGCTGGTTCTCGTCGCGCATCGGCGCAGTACAGCCTTCGAGGTAACTGACATACGCGCCCTTGTCGGCAATGATCAGCGTGCGCTCGAACTGACCGGTGTTTGCCTCATTGATTCGAAAATAGGTGGAGAGTTCCATCGGGCAACGCACCCCCGGCGGCACATAGACGAACGAGCCGTCCGAGAACACGGCGGAATTCAGGGTCGCGAAGAAATTGTCGGAGGTCGGCACCACTGAACCCAGATACTTTTTCACCAGCTCGGGATGTTCGCGGATCGCTTCCGACATCGGCATGAAGATCACGCCGGCTTTTTTCAGCTCTTCCTTGAAGGTTGTGGCGACTGACACGGAATCGAACACCGCATCCACTGCCACGCGCCGCTCTCCCTCCGGGCGCACGACGCCGGCGAGGATTTCCTGCTCGCGCAGCGGGATGCCCAGCTTCTCGTACGTCTTGAGGATCTCCGGATCGACCTCGTCGAGAGAGGCCAGCGACTTCTTCTTCGGTGCCGAATAATAGTAGGCGTTCTGGTAATCGATCTTCGGATAGTTCACGCGCGCCCAGGTCGGCTCGCGCATGGTCAGCCAGCGCTTGAAAGCTTGCAGTCGCCAATCGAGCATCCATTGCGGCTCGTTCTTCTTGGCCGAAATGAATCGAACGGTATCTTCCGAAAGACCCTTGGGAGCCTTCTCGGATTCGATATCGGTGACGAACCCGTATTTGTATTGATCAACGTCGATACGGCGAACCTGTTCGACGGTCTCTTGGACGGCCGGCATTCTTCCCTCCGCTCACGGTTGCAAGGACCGCGGGTTGGATTTGTCGGTTATGGTATTCGCGCTATTCCGGTGCGCTGTTTCCCATGGTTGATGATGTGGATCGCATGTCGCACGCGCTCAGGCGGCGATACCACGTTTCTCCTTAAGTAATGACCCGGTAAGCGTTTTCCAAGTTTTCAGGAACTGATCGACCTCGGCCTCGCTGGTACTCCAACCAAGGCTGGCGCGCACGGCACTGCGGGTCATTGCCGGGTCGACACCCATGGCGGTCAACACAGTCGAAGCCTGGACCTTGCCGGATGAGCAGGCGGAGCCCGACGAAACCGCTATCCCGTTGAGATCGAAAGCAATTATTGCCGTTTCCGCCTTCAGGCCGGGGACCGCGAAGAGCGTTGTGTTCGGAAGGCGCGGGGCGGACTTGCCGAATATCACGGCACCCGGCGTGGCAGCCGCGATGCCTTCTTCCAACCGATCGCGCAGAAGTTCGGTGCGCTCGGTCTCGGTGTTCTTTGCGGCCGTGCAAGCCGCGCCGAAGCCGGCAATGGCCGCAACATTCTCGGTTCCCGCGCGCTGACCGCGCTCTTGACCGCCGCCCTTTATCAGAGGCTCGGCGATATGGATGTCGCCGCGGCTGATCAATGCCCCGGCGCCCTGCGGGCCGCCGAGTTTATGTGAAGACAAGCTCACAAGATCAGCGCCGAGTGTCGCGACGTTGCAGTCGATGCGGCCAGCGCCCTGTACCGCATCTACGTGCAGCACACCGGAAGCCGCGTGCACGATGTCGGCGATTTGTGCGATGGGCTGAATCACGCCTGTTTCGTTGTTGGCGAGCATGATCGACACCAGCGGACGTTCGGAGCTTTCGAGGGCCTTCGCGAGCGCGACGAGATCGACAACGCCGTCGCCGGTGACCGGCAACTCCTCGACATCCTCGACAGCAAAACGCCCACCGCCGCGCACCGAAGGATGTTCGATCGCGGACACGAACAGACGATCACGCAAAGCTCTTCGGCCGCCGATCTCGATCGCGGGCGCCAGTGCCATCGTGTTCGCTTCGGTGGCGCCGCTCGTGAACGTGACGTTCTTGGCTTCCGCCCCTACCAGGTTGGCAACGTGTGAACGGGCCTCCTCCACCAACCGGCGGACAGCGCGCCCCTCCGCATGCACCGAAGAGGCATTGCCGGTGTGCTCCAAGGCGTCGCGCATAGCCTCGCGAGCCTCTGCCCGCAGAGGCGCGGTGGCATTCCAATCGAAATACGCTCGCTCCGCCATAACTTTTGCCAATACCTAATTACCGTTCAGCTTTAGGCCCTGCAAAAAGCTTGCTTTTTGCCCCGGGGATCGTGTTAGAAGCCCCGAAATCGTCCGGCCCTTATAGCGTGTGTTACGGCTGGAAACAGCGGAATTCCTATAATTAGAATAATTCTAAACTAAATGGCCGATTTGCTCAGTTCCATCAGGCTGCACCACATCGAGATGCCACCAGCTAAGGCGGCAAGCCCGGTTCGAGGTCGATAGCAATGCCCGAGATTATCTTCGCCGGCCCTGCCGGACGCATTGAGGGGCGATATCACCCTGCACGGCAGAAAAACGCGCCGATTGCCATCATCCTGCACCCGCACCCGCAGTTCGGCGGGACGATGAACCACCCGATCATCTACCAGCTCTACTACGCCTTCGTTCACCGCGGATTTTCGGCGCTGCGCTTTAATTTCCGTGGCGTGGGGCGCAGTCAGGGTTCGTTCGATCATGGCCAGGGCGAATTGTCCGACGCGGCGTCGGCGCTCGACTGGGCGCAAACCATCAATCCCGAGGCGAAGAGCTGCTGGATCGCAGGTTTCTCATTCGGCGCCTGGATCGGCATGCAGTTGTTGATGCGCCGACCGGAGATCGAGGGATTTATTTCGATTTGCCCACCCGCGAATCTTTATGACTTCTCGTTCCTGGCACCCTGCCCGTCGTCGGGCCTGATCATTCATGGCGACAAGGATGCCGTGGTGCCACACAAGGATGTCACCACCCTGGTCGACAAGCTCAAGACCCAAAAGGGCATCGTGATCGAGCAAAAGGTTGTGCAAGGCGCCAACCATTTCTTTGACGGAAAGGTGGAAGCGCTGCTTACTTCGATCAGCGCCTATCTCGACAAGCGGCTGAAGACCGAACGCAAGCCGGCGGCGTAAAAATTCGGCGCCGGACCGGTCTGCGGGGCTTGAAGGAAGTCTGGCGTCAGAATTGGCGACACGCGGATTCGCCGTCCGCATTGCAAATCATGCTTCTCGTCAAGACTTACCTCGATAAAAGCGCCATCCACGGACTGGGTGTTTTTGCGGGCCAGGCTATTCGCAAAGGCACAAAGGTCTGGCGGTTCGTCGACGGCTTCGACAGGGTTTACTCACCGACGCAATTCGCAAAATTGCCCAAACCCGCGCGGGACTACATCTGGAACTACGGATACCGGGTGGATGGCGAAATCCTGCTGACCAGCGACCACGACCATCACATGAACCATTCGGACAACGCCAACACCCATTGGCATAACGGGCACATCGTCGCACGTCGCACCATTCGCAAGGGCGAAGAAATCACCAACAATTACCGGGAATTCGATGCGGGATTTTGTGCGGCGTTTCTAAAAAGGAAGAAATGATACAAGCGCCCTGTTTCAAGGGCGCGCCACCACGATAATTGGCAAGTCGTTGAGAGTCCGCACCGCGAGGTAAGCGAGAGCCTGCGCCTTACCACGTTCCGGGGGGGCATGCGTTGGTTGAATCCGACGCCGGACCTGTTACACCACCCGCCACCAGGGAGCGACCCAGCGCCAGTCGGAATACCAAGTCGCTATCAATGGGTACATCGATGAGCGCCTATAAATCCGATTTTCTCAATATTCTGGCCGAGCGCGGCTTCATCCACCAGGTCTCGGAACCGGAGGCGCTGGATGCGCGAGCCAAGGCTGGCACGATTACCGCCTATATAGGCTTCGACTGCACCGCCGCCTCGCTGCACATCGGCTCGCTGTTGCCGATCATGATGTTGTACTGGCTACAGCAGACGGGGCATCGTCCAATCGCGCTGATGGGTGGCGGCACCACGCGCGTCGGCGATCCGTCCGGCAAGGATGAAAGCCGCCGCGTTCTCACCGATGACACGATCAACGAAAACCTCAAAGGCATCCGCGCAATTTTTTCGAAATTCCTGAAATTCGAAGGCGCTGGCGGCAACGCCGTCATGGCCAATAATGCCGACTGGCTTAACAAGCTTAACTACATCGACTTTCTGCGCGACGTAGGCCGGCATTTCTCGGTCAACCGCATGTTGTCTTTCGACTCAGTGAAGCTAAGGCTTGATCGCCAGCAGGAACTCTCGTTCCTCGAATTCAATTACATGGTCTTGCAGGCCTATGACTTCGTCGAACTCAACAAAAGATATGCGTGCATCCTGCAAATGGGCGGCTCCGATCAATGGGGGAATATCGTCAACGGCATCGACCTTGGGCGTCGTATGCAGAATGCGCAGCTATTTGCGCTCACAGCGCCACTTATCACCACGTCCTCCGGCGCCAAAATGGGCAAAACGGCGGCCGGAGCCGTGTGGCTCAACTCCGATCTGGTGAGCCCCTACGACTATTGGCAATACTGGCGCAACACCGAGGACGGCGATGTCGTGCGCTTCCTCAAGCTCTTTACGGTGTTGCCTCTCGGCGAAATCGCACGTCTGGCCACGCTGAAAGACAGTGAAATCAACGAGGCGAAGAAATTGCTCGCCACTGAAGCAACCGCGCTTGTGCATGGCCGGACGCTTGCTGACCAGGCCGCGGAGACCGCGCGGAAAACATTTGAGGAAGGCGCGCCGGCGGAAACACTACCGACCGTCGAAATCGAGAACGGCATGGGTATTCTCAATGCGGCAGTGGCGACCGGCGCCGTAACGTCAACAAGTGAAGCCCGACGCCAGATCAAAAGCGGTGGCATCAGATTGAATGGCGTGGTCGTCGTTGACGAGAAGATGACGCTCTCGAATAGCAATGCAACGCCCGAAGGCGTACACATTCTATCATTCGGGAAAAAACGCCATTTCCAGCTGAAACGCAAATAGCGTTGCTCACCGCGTCGGCGGCAGGAAATTGGGATCGAATGTCCCCGGCGAAGGAATGAATTTGCGCAACAGGCCAGGCGCTATCGCGCTGACCGGATTGACGGTTATGCGCGGGGCGCCGGGCGGGCCGACCGCTTCATAATTGATACCGAGCAGACCTTCCTTGTTGCCGCCCCCGAGGAACAGGCCGACGATCGGAATTTGCCCGAACATATTGTTGAGCCCGTAGAAGGGCACGAACGTGCCGCGGAGATGGACGTCGTCACGTGTGTAGTCGATGTTACCTTCAACTGTGGCGCCGACCAGCGGCCCGCGCACGACGCCATCTCGAACCGACATCTTGCCAGGAAAGCGGGTAAAGTCCGCGCGCATCTCACTGAAATCGACGCCGGTTGCCCCCGCGGTACCCGGCGCTCCCGATACGACCCTTTCGAGTGCGGGCTCTCCGCGCACCGCAAAGCTGCGAATATAAAGCGTTCCGACTTGGGGCGTTTGTTCCTGGGTCGGCGGGTCGAGGGCGACCCACATTTGGCCGCCAAACATGCGCGGATACATGTCGGTAAACCGGAACAGCGAGCCGGCATCATCCGTTTCAAAATAGATAACCTGATGGTTGTCGCGCGCCCGTACGCGAAGATCGCCGTTCAACGGAGTGTCGCGGCCGATTTTGCTTGTCATTGCAAAACTGCGGATGCGACCGCCACGGCGGGACAATTTCAGATCAAGACCACGCAAAGTCTCGCCGTTGTGGCCCGCGACAGTGCCGACTTTGATGTCGAGATCAAGATCTTCCTGCTTTTGTCTGGCCTTGTCAGTTGAGGCCAAAGACGACTTCACAAAATTTCGACCGTCATAAATATCGCCGCGCATGGCTACCCGCAGTGCGCCGTCAGTGCCGCGATCTGCTTTCAGCGTCAACTTGTCACCGTCCGACATGGCGAAAACAGGAAAGTTTGCCGATACAAGTTCGTTCGCGCCGTCGAATTCGACCGAGCCACGCACGGTCGCGCCTGAGCCGTCGATACTCAGATCATCGAAACGAACCGCTTTATTGTTCTTTACCAGTGTGTAGGTCGCGCGCGCAGGCCTGCCTGCGGATTTCACCCAACCGGGTAAAAGATTGTCGATCTTCACAGGCGTCAAATCGGCTTCCACGCTCATGCCTTCATCGCTCACGTTATCGCCGACGCGGGTGATGACTTTGACAGGAATAGCGCCAGTAACGGTCGAGCCGAGATCCATGCCAAGGCGATGGCGGGCGGCTTCGTCGATCGTCGATTGCATGCGCAGTTCGGCGCTGGCATCGCCTTTCTTTTTACGCAGGTCGATCGTTGCCGGCATGCCGTTGATTTTGACATCGCCTTTGACTTGAAAGCCGTCACTTGTTGCCGCGACTTTGAGAGTTGAAGCCTCGACTTTCTGACCCAGCAACATTTTGTCCGCGGCAAAGTTCATAAGGTCAGCATTGATCGTGTAACTCGAAGCATCCTCCGGCATTGGTCGTGCTATCGCCAATTTGACCGCAACCTGAGCGGCAATCGTGCCGCGCGTCGACGCCGGATCAAGCGTGATGCCGACCTCATCGCGCAGACCCTCGCTCGAAAGCAGCGCGGCGGCCGCCGGCATGCCCCCATCGATACGGAAACTCGCGCGCGCCGGTGCTGGTTTGGGATGGGTATCGGGCACTTCGAACACACCTCCGGCAATATTGAGTTTTCGCCCAGGCACCGCCTCAACGGTCCCGCGGCCGAGGCTGACGACGGCATTGCGGCCGACGATGCGCAAGGTGAGATCGGCATCGCGAATGGGCGGCAAACTTGCGATGGGGCGCGCCGTTGTTCCGCTGGTCTCGACATCGATAGACAAGCCATCATCCGGCATCGGCGGGCCATTGTGCTTGAAGTCTCCCAGGGGCGCGTTGCCGGCAACAACGACGCGCTCGACCATACCGCCCGCGATATGCTCGTCGACCCATGCCCGTACTTCGGCGGCGGCAAAAAACGGCCAAAGCCGCTTCAACGCCGACACAGGCATCCGCGTACCCGCAACACCAAAGGCGACGTAGGGCTCGGCACCCGAATAGTCCAGACTTCCAGTGACAGCCATGCCGATATTGTGCGAGGGGCGCGTATCGATGCGGCTGAGATCGCCTTGCTGAAGCTCGATGCGTTTGCGGTTTGTATCGAGGCGCGCGCGTACAGCCACCCGATTGATGGCTATCCCCTCATCGTCTGCCGTTGCGCCAGGCGCAAGTATAACAGGGTCAATCACGGAATCTCCGCGCGCCACGTTGAGCAACCAAACTCCGTCTTGCTCCGGCGCGGTCTCCAACGTCGCACGCATGGTAAATTGATTGGCGCCTGATTGAATCTGAAACGGAACAATCAAGCTCCGCCGCCGCGCATCCCAATCGAAGCGAAAATCGGCGTGATCGATATTCAGATTTATTCTGTCGTATTGCCGATCGGCGATGGTACCGGCATCGGAAATGAGCTGACCTTGCACCAATTGCGGCGTGCCTTCCGGCGAGATCTCGGCGCGAACGCTTGCCGACAGCGGGAGGTCGACATCAAATTCGCCCGTGTTCATTCGCAATGCCAGGAGAATATCGCGCGTCGAGACCTTTCGCGCCTCGATGCCGACAGCACGCACCCCGTCAGTAAGCGGCCGCATTGCGGCACTTAATGCCCAAGGACGCTCGGTATTGTCGGATTCGAGCCGGAAAATGACGCCACCCTGCCGGGGCCGTGTCAGACTCACGTTGATGCCATCAAACTTCCATTGCTTTCCGTTGCGCCGATCATCAACAACTAGATTTCCGTTTTTGAGACCAAGTTCGCGCAGGTCGTGCCCGTCAAGACCGGTCTCGCCGACCGCATCGATCCGCGCCATGATGGCCGCGAGATTTTGAAACTCTGCGTTTAAAACACCTTGAGGCGTGGGGGCAGATCGCGCGGCTGGAGAAGCCAAAGGACCGACCGTCGGAGCTGCCGTGGCTATTGGCCGCTTGTCGGCGCCGGCGAATACAGTAAGGCTGCCATCAGTTTCAATTCGCACCGACATCTCGGCGCCAACGAGGTTGAGGCTTTGAGCACGCAGCCGCCCCATCAAGAGACTTTTGCCCGAGAGTCCGACTTCCGCTTTTGGCGCGCTCGCAACGACGGTGCCGTCGGCATCGCGAACGACGATGTCCCGCAAGCGCAGAGACGTACGGCCCCGTTCGTCGCGCTCGAGCTGGGTGCCTCCCACGACCACGCTTCGATTGCCGCCGAAGTTCTCCTCGATTGCCGCCTTTAGCCAAGGCGTGGCCAGGTCAAGTTCGATCGGGCCGCTGGATAGGCGCCACCACAGACCCAACGCCGCGAGCGTCACGATCGCAAGGCAGATCGCCGAAGACCAGAACAGTCGCCGCACAAATCGCGAGCGAAGAAAGCGGAGACTTCCGCGCTGCAACGCGCTCCAGCGCCATGGTCCAAGCCGATACGGCATGCGCCGCCGGCGCGGTGCGTGACCCACTGCGACGGCATGGGCGCGGTGTCCGTGCTCGTGCTCTGGACCTGTCATGCGCTCGGTCGCGTCCTTCGCGTCTGACAAAGCATGCGTGTTTTAATGGGACCCAGACCAATAACTGGGGGCAGCTTAAGGTCCATACCCGTGGAACCCGTTGCGCCCCTCCGACGCAAATGGCATGTGCGACATGACCGCTCGAAAACGACGAAAGGAAGGCACATGACGGGGGACCCTGTTGCGGGTGCGAAGGCTCCCGCCTTCACACTGCCCCGTGCCGGTGGCGGCAAAGTCTCGCTGAAAGACTTCAAGGGCAGAAACCTCGTCCTTTATTTCTATCCCAAGGCCGACACACCCGGCTGCACCAAGGAAGCGCTCGCATTCTCCCGATTGCGTGCTGAATTCGCCAAGGCCAATACCTCAGTTCTGGGGGTGTCAGCCGACCCCGTGCAGGCACAGGACAAATTCATATCCAAGCATAAGCTCGCCGTCACGCTCGGGTCCGACGAAACCAAAAGGATGCTCACAGCGTATGGGGCATGGGGCGAGAAATCGATGTACGGACGCAAATACATGGGCATCATACGCAAGACCTTCCTGATCGACGCGGCCGGCCGCATCATTCGGATCTGGCCGAAAGTCCGGGTACCGGGACACGCCGAAGAGGTGTTGTCAGCCGCCCGCGGCCACTAATCCATAGCAATTGCTGGTGAATCATAGCCATAACCCACCGGGATTACGGCTTTCTTAACCATATCCGATTGATATCGACCTTGCCGGTTGCGGCTTGATCGCGGCCGAACCCGGTGTGGAGTGTCGATGTCGCATTCGTCCCCTTCGTATTATTCGACCGCCGACCAAACGATCCGGCACGCGCATCCACGGGCGCAATCCGCGGCCGCGATTTCTCGACATCTGCACCGGAATCACGACGGCTACACACTCACACACGCGGGACACCAAATTCGTATTGGTCCGGTCGCGTTCTGGATCGTCGTCGGCACTCTTGTCATCATGGCGGTATGGTCGATTGCGACAGGCAGTTATTTTGCATTTCGTGACAATGTCCTCACACGCCTGATCGGCCGGCAGGCCGAAATGCAATTTGCTTATGAGGATCGTATTGCCGAATTGCGTGCGCAGGTCGACCGCATCATGAGCCGCCAGTTGCTCGACCAGGAACAGTTCGAGAAAAAACTCAATGCCCTGCTCCAGCGGCAAGCCACTTTGGAGCAACGGAGCTCAGCTCTCTCCGGTGATCTGTCGACGACAGGTGCAATCAAACCCGCGCGCATCGCGCCGCCTTCGGCAAACGCTACCGAGAGACCGGTACGGCCCTCGCCAATCAGCGACACCGTGATTTTCGTTGCACCGCCCGATCGGGAAGCCCGCCTGCAATCGCGCGAGTTACCGGCGAGCGCAACACGTATTGCGGAGCGCGAGACTGCCGTTGGCCTCAACGGCATGTTGGCGCGGATCTCACTGTCCCTCGATAAAGTCGAGCAAAGGCAGGCAGCGACGCTTACCGATCTTGAAGAACGCATCGATACAAGAGCGCGCCGAATGCAAAGTGTGCTGGCAGACCTCGGAGTTAATATCGGCCGCACATCGACCGAAGCACCCATGGGCGGACCTTTTGTTCCGCTAAGGCCGCCACAATCTGGCGCCAGTGCCTTCGAGCGCCAGCTCTATCGTATCAATGTCGCGCGCGCGCAAATCGAGCGCTACACCCGCTCGCTGGTCGCCGTGCCCGTCCGCAAGCCTGTCATTGGCGAGGTAGACATGAGTTCGCCATTCGGAATGCGCATGGACCCATTTTTAGGCCGCCCGGCTGTCCATACTGGCATCGATCTGCGCGGGGAAATCGGCGAACCGGTGCGCGCAACGGCCACTGGCAACGTGACCATCGCCGGGCGTGAAGGCGGATACGGGAATATGGTGGAGATCAATCACGGCAACGGCCTTGCGACCCGCTATGGGCATTTGTCCGAGATCAAAGTGAAAATCGGGCAATTTGTGCGTATTGGTGAAATCGTCGGCAAGATTGGATCGACTGGCCGCTCCACCGGCCCGCACCTGCACTATGAGACTCGGATCAACGGCGAGGCCATTGATCCGCAGAAATTCCTGCGCGCGGGACTAAGGCTCGGCGACGTCTAGAAGGCGCAGGGCACCAGGAAAAGGCCTGCGCTACTCCACATCCTCAATTTGCTCAGGCCCGCCACCGAACGCCTTTTGTGCGAGCGCTGCTTGCATGAATTCATCGAGGTCGCCATCAAGCACGCCAGCCGTATTTGAAGTGGACACGCCGGTGCGCAGGTCCTTCACCATCTGATAGGGCTGTAACACGTAAGAGCGGATCTGGTGGCCCCACCCGATATCAGTCTTGGCGGCCTGGTCGACCTCGGCCTTGGCCTCACGCCTTTTCATTTCCGCTTCGAATAGTTTGGCGCGCAACATATCCCACGCCATGGCCCGGTTGCGATGCTGCGAACGATCCTGCTGGCACTTCACCACGATATTGGTCGGGATGTGGGTGAGCCGTACGGCCGACTCGGTCTTGTTGACGTGCTGGCCGCCGGCGCCGCCCGAACGCATGACGTCGGTGCGCACATCATTTTCGTTGATCTCGATCTTAATGCGGTCATCCACCACCGGGAACACCACGACGCTGGCAAACGAAGTATGCCGGCGTGCGTTTGAATCGAAGGGCGAAATGCGCACCAGGCGGTGGACACCGTTCTCGTTTTTCAACCAGCCATACGCGTTGTGGCCTTTGATCACTACGGTTGCAGACTTGATGCCGGCACCCTCGCCTTCGCTTTCCTCGATCCATTCGACCTTGTAACCATGCGCTTCAGCCCAACGCACGTACATGCGCATCAGCATATTGGCCCAATCCTGGCTCTCAGTACCGCCGGCTCCAGCATGAACCTCCAAATAACAATCGTTGGCATCGGCCTCGCCGGACAGCAGCGCTTCCAACTCGCGCCTTGCTACTTCGGCCTTGAGCCGCTTCAGCGCGGCCTCTGCATCGGTGATGGTCTTTTCGTCTTTCTCCGCCTCACCGAGTTCAATCAACGTGAGCTGATCTTCAAGCTCCTGCTCGATGCGGCCAATCGCCTTAAGCTGGTCATCAAGCGCATCGCGCTCGCGCATGACACGTTGCGCGCGCGCCTGATCGTTCCAGAGGTTGGGATCTTCTGACTCTTTGTTTAGTTCGGCGAGGCGCCGCGTCGCAGCATCGACATCAAAGATGCCTCCTCAGCAGCCGCACCGACTGCTTGATTTCCTCAACCAAATTCTGCGTTTCAGCACGCATGGTGATTTCCAATGCCGCAAGAGCGTCGTTTTGATTCGTGTGACGTGGATTTAGCGATGCTACCCGGCCGGCGCAACCGCTGTTGCGTAGACGATCAATAAAGTCCGCCGGTGCCCGACCGAACCGCACGATCGGCATCAGGGCTGACGCCGACGCCCCAGGACCGTCCTCCTCCACCCTCGCTCCCATCGCCGACGACCGAGTAGTTGTCAGGAGGCGCAGTGCCAGGCTTGAAGGCTTCCAGGATTGCCCGCTCAGTTCCCGGGCCGGCGCGTGTCCCGGTCTTCAGGTCGACGCGGACGAGTTTGATACCTGGTGGTACGCGGAACGGTGCCGCCGGCTTGCCGGCGAGTGCGACCTTGAGGAAATCCTTGACGATCGGCGCAGAAAGATGGCCTCCGGTTGCACCACGACCAAGATGGCGCGGCTTGTCGTAGCCCATATAGACACCGACCACGATGTCCGGCGTGAAGCCGATAAACCATGCATCCTTTTCGTCATTGGTGGTACCGGTCTTGCCGGCAATCGGTTTGCCAACTTCCTTTTGGAAGCCAGCTCCCGCCGCGGTGCCACGCTGAACGACACCTTCCATCATCGAAGTGATCTGATAGGCGGTCATCGGATCAAGCACCTGCTGGCGCCGGTCGACTAACGAAGGCTCGGGCTGGTTCTCCCACTTCTTCCCGTCACAGCCGATGCACTCCCTCTCGTCGTGCTTGTAAACGGTGTGGCCATAACGATCCTGGATACGGTCGACCAATGTGGGCTTGATGCGCCGGCCGCCATTGTCGAACATCCCATAAGCGGTCGTCATGCGAAGCAAGGTGGTCTCGCCTGCGCCAAGAGCGAATGAGAGATAGGGCGGCAAGTCGTCATAGACGCCGAAGCGCTTGGCATATTCGGCAATCAACGGCATCCCGATGTCCTGCGCCAGACGCACTGTCATGACGTTGCGTGAGTGCTCGATGCCGTACCGCAGCGTCGAAGGACCGTTAAAACTACCTTCGTAATTTTCAGGCCTCCAAACGCCAATACCAGGCCCCTGGTCTATCTCGAGCGGGGCATCGAGAACGATGGTCGACGGCGTGTAGCCATTGTCGAGCGCGGCAGCATAGACGAAGGGTTTGAAAGACGAGCCGGGCTGACGCAACGCTTGAGTGGCGCGGTTGAATTGGCTCTGGTCGAAAGAGAAACCACCAACCATGGCGAGCACGCGTCCAGTCCATGGGTCTTCCACCACCATCGCGCCGGATACTTCCGGTATCTGATGCAAGACAAACTGGCCCTCGGTCTTGGCAGGCTCCACATAGACAACATCACCGGCATTGAGGACCTGGCCGACTTTACCGACCGCCTTTCCGCCGGTCTTCGCCCATTTCATACCTTCAAGCGGCAATATTCCGACCGTGCGTTCTTTGCTGACATAGCCCCCGGGTTCACGTCCCGGCTGCAATCCGATGCGAGCCGACTGGTCGCTAACCTCAAGCACAACAGCCAACCGCCAGGGCGCCACGTCCGACAGGGATTTCACATCGGCGAGTTTCACTCCCCAGTCGCCGCCAACGTCGATCTTGGCAACCGGGCCACGCCAGCCTTGTGTTTCATCAAAGCGGACCAAGCCGTCGGTAAATACCTTGCGCGCGAGCACCTGCAATTTGGTGTCCAGCGAAGTGCGGACGGAGAGTCCGCCCTCGTATAATTTCTTCTCGCCGTATCGTTCATAGAGTTCGCGGCGAACTTCTTCGGCAAAATATTCGGCAGCGAAGATATGAGCGCCGGTCGCCTTTGTCGTCACGCCGAGCGGCAAACGCTTGGCCTGTTCGGCGTCGGCAGTCTTGACGAAGCCCGCCTCGGCCATGCGATCGATCACCCAATTGCGCCGCTCAAGGGCGCGCTCACGCTGGCGGAATGGATGGTAGTTGCTCGGCGCTTTGGGTAGCGACGCGAGATAGGCGGCCTCTGGAATGGTGAGTTCATTCACCGCTTTATCGAAGTACACCAGTGACGCGGCAGCGATGCCATACGCACCAAGGCCCAAATAGATTTCGTTCAAGTAAAGCTCGAGAATCTTTTCCTTGCTGTAAGTGCGTTCAATCTTCAGAGCCAGAAGCGCTTCCTTGACCTTACGTGCCATCGAAAGTTCGTTTGTCAGCAAGAAGTTCTTGGCAACCTGTTGAGTAATGGTTGAGGCGCCCTGAGGACGCCGGCTCGACCCGTAATTCTGAAGATAGACAACGGCGGCGCGGGCTATGCCGGTGAAATCCAGTCCACCATGCTCGTAGAAGTTCTTATCCTCGGCGGCGAGGAAGGCATTAATCACCAGTTTCGGTACTGCCTGAATCGGGATGTAGAGGCGCCGTTCGCGGGCATATTCCGCGACCAATGAGCCATCTGCCGCATGCACCCGTGTCATTACGGGCGGCTCGTAATCCTGCAATTGCGAATAGTCCGGCAAGTCCTTGGAAAAATGCCAGAGTAATCCGGCGGCCGCGGCTACACCCACCACAAACAGGATGGTCCCTGCCGCGAACAGAAGGCCGAAGAAGCGTAATAAAAGTCTCATGGTCGAATGGTCCTGCCTTGCGCCCGGTCGTCGGCTTCATCCGCAGAAACAGCGAACCGCAAGACTGGCAGACATCTTAGTCCCGCCAGGCCACCGCCGTCATTAGCATGAATCGCGGCGAAGCCCCGTGTTTGCCCGGTTTTATGTTGAAACTGAGGCCGGTCGCCCATCTCAGTTACGCCCCCCGCCGGCTCCGGCTACCCGCGGCGTAAAGAAGCTATCGACCGCCTGTGCCAGCGCCTGGGCCGTGCGGGCACGCCAAGTTGCCGACGTGAGCTGCTTGAGGTCGTCTTTGGTCGACATGTAGCCGAGCTCCACCAGCACCGATGGCACATCGGGAGCCAACAGAACCTTAAAGCCCGCCGACTTTAGCGGGTGTTTGTGCAGTCGCGCGGCGGACTTGAGTTCACCGACCGCCGTGCGGGCGAATTGCATGGAATATGTCTTGGTCTCGCGCTGGGCGAGATCGACGAGGATGTTGGCAACGTCATCAGGCTCGGTGGTGAGATCGACGCCGGCAATGACGTCAGCTTTGTTTTCTGCCTCGGCCAGCCGCGCCGCTTCCGCATCGGACGCATTTTCCGAGAGGGTATAGACGGTCGCGCCTTCAGCCTGGCCCTCGTTGCGCGGCAAGGCGTCGGCGTGCACCGAGATGAACAAAGCCGCGCTGCGCGAGCGCGCAAAACGCACCCGCTCCCCGAGAGGCACGAACGTGTCATCTGTGCGTGTCATCGCGACGCGATATTTGCCGCCG
>Ga0335082_10000781_pt1 | contig 33220 bp, 29 predicted proteins | sample Lox_Sample_41_FD_206718 | JGI IMG/M metagenome (GOLD analysis project Ga0335082, IMG submission 206718) | Soil microbial communities from Loxahatchee National Wildlife Refuge, Florida, United States - Lox_Sample_4.1 | ecosystem: Environmental > Terrestrial > Soil > Wetlands | place: USA... | reverse complement strand
CCACGCCCATCGCATCGAGTTCATCGATCTCATGTTGGCTGCAAATTCCCCCCGCCGCGATGAACCCCCGCGATGTCCGCGCCCTCAATTCACGCACCACGTCCATCGGAATGCCCTGCAGCATCCCCTCCGTGTCGATGTGCGTGTAGAGGAACGCCGAGCAGCACGGCTCCAATGCCTCGAGCATCGACGCGGGTGTGATTTCGGTGAGCGTCTTCCAACCGTGAATCGCCACCCTTCCGCCGCGCGAGTCAATCGCCATCACCAGTCGCTCCGCGCCCACTGCCGCGGTCAACTCCGCCGTGAACGCCACATCCACCGCGCCACCGCGCACCAGTGATGAGCCCAGAATTACCCTCGCTGCGCCCTCGCCCAAGACTCGCCGCGCATCATCCACCGCACGAATCCCGCCCCCCACCTGGCACCTCAGCTTGCCGCAGAACTCTGTTATCAGGGCGCGGTTGCCACCCTTCCCCATGGCCGCGTCGAGATCGATCAACTGCACCAGCGGATACTTCGCAAACCGCTCCACCCACTCCGCGAAGTTTTCGAACTCCAGCGCCTTCTTCTCGCCCTGCACCAGTTGGACGATCTTTCCGCCCATCAAGTCAATCGATGGAATCAGCACGTCAGCCTCACCGGAATGCCCGCATCCCGCAGCGCTCGCTTGATCGCCTCCACCGACTTCAACCCAAAATGAAATACCGACGCCGCCAGCGCCGCGTCCGCCGCCCCATCTTCAAACACCTCCACAAAGTGGTGAGGCTCCCCTGCGCCGCCTGAGGCAATCACCGGAATCCGCACGCTGGTCGCTATCGTTCGCGTCAGCGGACAGTCGAAGCCCGCCCTGGTCCCGTCGCGGTCCATCGAGGTGAGTAGAATCTCCCCGGCTCCCAATCTCTCCGCCTCGAGCGCCCACTCCCGCGCATCGCGGCCCGTCGGTTTGCGCCCGCCCCATACATATACCTCCCACGTTGTGGGAGTACACTGCCGCGCATCAATGGCCACCACCACAGCCTGCGACCCGTACCGCTCCGCGACCCGGGTGATTAGCTCGGGATCAGCGATCGCTGCCGAGTTCATCGCCACTTTGTCGGCCCCGCAGTCCAGCACGGCCGCTGCGTCGTCGAGCGACCGTATCCCCCCGCCCACCGTAAACGGGATGAACAACTGTTGCGCAGTCCTTCGCACCGTGTCCAGCAGCGTATTGCGCGACTCTGCCGTCGCCGTGATGTCCAGCAGCACAATCTCGTCCGCGCCCGCCGCGCTGTGGGCCGCCGCCAGCTCCGCGGGATCCCCTGCGTCGCATATCCGCTCGAACTGGATGCCCTTCACCACCCGTCCCGCATTCACGTCGAGACAGGCAATGATGCGCTTGGCCAGCGTTTCACAGTGCACAAAAGTTCTCCAGGATCTGCATGCCAGCGTCGCCCGACTTTTCGGGATGGAATTGAACGGCGAACAAATTGCCTCGCTCCGCGACTGCCGTAAACGGCTCTTCGTAGGTGCAGGTAGCCACCGTATCTCCGCACACCGGCGCTCGGTACGAATGTGTGAAATACATATACGCGCCCCACGGTACGCCCGCCAGCAAGCGTGATTGTCCGCTGATTAAGATGCTGTCCCACCCCACATGCGGCGATTTCACCTGCCCGGAAAATCGCGCGCACTCTCCCGCAAATACGCCGATGCCACGCAACCCCGGAGCCTCGCTGCTCCCCTCGAACATCCACTGCAGCCCCAAACAGATCCCCAGCAGCGGCCTCGTTCCTGCCTGCGCGCCTTCGCGCAACAATGCACCCAGCTTGCCGTTCGCCAGCGGCGCCGTTGCCTTAAAATTCCCCACTCCGGGGATGATCCACTTCTCCGCTTGTCCCACAATGTCGGGGTCGCGGCTGATGCCACACTCCTGTCCCAAATGCTTCAGCGCCTTCACCACCGACGCCAGGTTCCCGGCACCATAATCCACGATCACAATCATGTCGCCCTACCAGATAGTTCCCCCAACTCGCCGGAAGCTAATGCCGAATTACTAATTACTAATTGCCAACTGCCAGTGACCCTCACAACAACCCCTTCGTACTAGGCAGCATCCTGCCCAATTGCTCGTCCTTCGAGCACGCCACCCGCAGCGCCCGCGCGAACGCCTTAAACAGCGCCTCGATCTTGTGATGGTTCGATCGCCCATAGATAGTTTTCGCATGAACGTTGGCCTTCGCGCCGCGCGAAAAGCCGTCGAAGAAATCCGCCACCAGTTCCGTCTGCAAATCCCCCACCAGTCGCGTCCGCACCTTGGTATCTACCACTGCAGAGCTGCGCCCGCCGAAATCCACCGCCACCACGCCCAACGTCTCGTCCATGGGCATCACGAAATACCCCGCGCGCAGAATACCCCGCTTCGAGCCCAACGCCGCGGTAAACGCCTGGCCCAGCGCAATTCCAAGATCCTCCACGGTATGGTGCTGATCGACATCCAGGTCGCCCCTGGCGTCGATCTCTAGGTCAAACGCCCCATGCCGTGCCACCAACTCCATCATGTGATCAAGAAACCGGATGCCCGTGCTGACCCTCGCCCGCCCCCGCCCTTCGATGGTCAGCGCCACGCAAACGTCGGTCTCCTTGGTCTTGCGATGGATTTTCGCCCGTCTCACGCCCGCACCTCCGCTCCCAGCTTCAGTTGGGCTATGACTTCGCGCAGCGCCGCCAGCAACCGGTCAGTCTGCGCGGTCGTGCCCAGCGTGATCCGCACGCACCCATCGCAACCAGGGTCGGCGGAGCGGTCGCGCACCAATATCCCACGTTGTCGCATAGCGGCGACAAATTCGCGGTGCTGCGCAGCGATCCTCAAGAGTACGAAGTTCGCCTCGCTCGGCCACCACTGCACGCCCGCCTGCGTTAGTTCGCGCTCCAGCTTCGCCCGGCCTGCTTTCACCTGCGCCACATAGCCTGCGACGAACTCCTTGTCCGCCAATGCCTCCGGCAACACCGCCAGTGCCACCGCATTCACGCTGTACGGAGACGAAACTCGCCTTACCATCGGCATCTGCTCCCGCGGCCCCGCCAAAATGCCAATGCGCAGGCCGGCCAGTCCATATGCTTTGGAAAACGTCCTTGCTACGAACAAGTTTGCTTGTCTCACAACGTCAGATATCATCGTCTGCCCGTGAAATTCGCAGTACGCCTCGTCCACCAACAGCGCCGCGCTCGGCGCCCGCTCGGAGACCGCCACCAACTGTTCGCGCGACGCCACGCCGCCCGTCGGATTATTCGGGCTCGCCACCGCAATGAGTTTCGTCACCTCCGAAATCCTTGCCAGCACCTTCTCGAACGGAAATCTCAAGTCCTCCCCGCACTGCACCCGCGTGACCTTCGCTCCCGTCGCCTCGGCAAAAATCTCATACATGCTGAACGTCGGCGTCACCACCATCGCCTCATCCGACGGCTCAAGATACGCCTCACACAGCAGATGGATCGCCTCGTCCACACCGTTTGTCACCAGCACCTGTTCCGGCGGAAGTCCCAGATGTTCTGCCACCAGCGCTTCCACCGGCTCGCGCTCCGGATATCTCGCAAGTTCTTCCGCCGTGATCTCGCGAATGCGCGCCAGCACGCGCGGCGAGCACCCCTCGGTGTTCTCGTTGAAGTCCAGGCGCAATCCCTTGCGCCCGGCCAGGGGCGGATGATACTCGTGCATCTCCCGCACCGCCTTGCGCGCGCTAAGCATCGCCGCACCTTACTCGTACCGACTCCGCGTGTGCTCGCAGTCCTTCGGCCTCTGCCAGCGTGGTCACCACCGGCGCAATTTCACGAAGCCCTTCGCGCACGAATTTCTGCACCGTGATCACCTTCACGAAGTCTGCAACGCTCAACCCTCCGCGGAACCGTGCCGCACCTGCCGTAGGCAGAACATGGTTCGGACCGGCTGCATAATCCCCGGCCGATTGCGGCGAGTAATCGCCCACAAACACCGACCCGGCGTTCCGTATGGCACTCACATCCGCATCCTCGTCTACCGTAAGATGTTCGGGAGCAATGCGGTTCACCCACTCTACCGCTTGCGCGCGCGAGGCCGCCACCAGCGCGTACCCCCCGTGCCTCGCCGCTTTCTGCGCAATGCGATTCCCCTTCGCTACGCCTCGCGCGCTCGACACTACACTCTTCGCCAGCTTCTCCGACGTCGAAACAAATACCACCACCGCATCCGGATCATGCTCCGCCTGCGCCACCAGGTCGGCCGCAAGAAACTCCGCGTTGCCGTTCTCGCTGTAGACGACTGCCTCGGTCGGCCCCGCCAGCATGTCGATGGCGCAATCAAAACTCACCAGCTTCTTCGCCGCTGTGACGTAGGCATTGCCCGGTCCCACGATCTTGTCCACCCGTGCAATCGTCTCCGTGCCGTACGCGAGCGCAGCAATCGCCTGGGCTCCCCCACAACGGTACGCCTCGCTGATCCCCAGCAAGTATGCGGCCGCCAGCGTCGCCGCTTGCGGCTTCGGCGAGACCACCACAATCCGCTCTACGCCGGCGACCTGGGCTGGAATGGCCGTCATCAGCAGTGTTGAGGGGAGCGGATACCGTCCTCCTGGCACATAACATCCTACCGACCGCAGCGGACGCACGACCTGCCCCAACTCCCCGCCGCTGATCTTCTTCCGCCACGTTCGCGGTGCCTGCCACCGGGCAAACCGCCGGATGTTCTCGGCCGCGCGCTTCAGCGCTTCCCGCGTCTCCGCCGGTGTCGTTTTCCACCCCTGCTCGATTTCCCCCGGTGACACCCGCAGCGCTTCGCCCTGCTGCAACCCATCCCACAATGTGGCATGGCGGGCCAAAGCTTTGTCCCCGCCCGCCCGGACCGACCGCACAATCCGGCCGACCGCCGTCTCCGCCGCCTCCAAACGCGAGGCCCGGCTCTCCAGCCGCACCACCGCCCGCTCCGCCGCCCTCCCTTGCAGCACCCGCATCACACCACCACCTTGTTCAGCGGATATTCCACAATTCCGGTAGCCTTCGCCGCCTTGAGCCGCGGAATCACCTCCCAGCACAAACTCTCCTCCAGGATGGTATTCACCGCTACCCACGCCTTGTCGCTCAAGGTCGAAATCGTCGGACTGTTCAGCGCCGGCAGCACCGCCAGCACGCCCTGCAAGTCCGCCACGCGCACGTTGAGCATCAGCCCCACGCGGCCTTGTGCTTCCATCGCGCCCCGCAGCATCAGCGCCAGATTCTCGATCTTCTGCCGCTTCCCGAAATCGCTCCACGCGCTCTTGTTGGCAATGATTTGGGTGTTCGATTCGAGGACGGTCTCAATAATGCGCAGCCGGTTGGCCTTCAACGAGCTGCCTGTCTCAGTCACTTCCACGATGGCGTCCGCCAACGTGGGAGGCTTCACTTCCGTCGCACCCCAGGAGAACTCCACTTTCACTTCTATCCCACGCTGTAGGAAATACCGACTGGTCACATTGACCAATTCAGTCGCGATAGTACCGCCGCGCAGATCTTCCGGATGCTGCGCCGCCGAATCTTCCGGCACCGCCAGTACCCATCGCACTTTGCCGCGGCTCTGCTTGGCGTAGATCAGGTCGGCAACAGTGATGACTTCCAACCCGCTCTCCGTTACCCAGTCCAGTCCGGTCATGCCGGCGTCCAGCGCCCCGTGCTCTACGTAGCGCGCCATCTCCTGCGCCCGAATCAGCATGCACTCGATGCCCGAATCATTCGTACTAGCGAAATACGAGCGCGGACTCACATACACCTGCAGACCCGCCCGCGCCAGCAACGCCAGCGTCGCCTCCTGCAGGCTGCCCTTGGGAATCCCCAGCCGCAGCTTCATCGCGCACCTCCCCCAACCGTCAGCTCGGTGTTGAAGCACGTGCGCGTGCCAGTGTGGCACACCACGCCCTTTCCCTCGACTTCGACCCGGCACAGGATCGTATCGAGGTCGCAATCGGCCTGCGCGCTCACCACCTTCAGCCGGTTGCCCGACGTCTCGCCCTTGGTCCACAGCTCGTTGCGCGTGCGGCTGTAAAACGTGACGTAGCCCGTAGCCAGCGTCTTCTCGTACGCGGCGCGGTTCATGAAGCCCAGCATCAGCACCTCGCCCGTCGCTGCGTCCTGCACGATCGCCGGCGCCAGCCCCATCATCTTCTCGAAATCAATCTCCACCGCCATGCCCATCCCTTTCGCAAAAACAAAAACCCGCTGAGTTCGCGTCAGCGGGTCGGAGGTAAAAGTGCGAAATCGCTATGAAATGATTTCCGCCGACACGCTCGCCCCGTGCGAATGATGGTGATGGCGATGGTGCAGCGAATTCATCGTGATTTGACCTTACCGAATCCCCACAAGCCTGTCAATGCGCTCGATCACAAACGCTGTGCATCACCCACAAACCCCTTCACTTTGTTCGGTCTCAAGTCGTCCTTGGAACTACATTTTCCCAGCGACTGGTAAACCGCGGCTGCATCCCCCAGCAGCCAATCGCTTCCGCTAGATCCCGAGTTGCTCTTCTTCGTCGGCCTCGGATCCCTTCGACCCACCCGCGCCGTACTCGAAGTTCGTCATCGCGGTGATGGCGGTCTTCGCCACCGCCTGGCGCGCGAAGAACTTCGCTTCGCGGTCGTTCTCAATGTTGACCAGTCGTGGCATGGCCGCAGTCATGGCGATCAGCCCGCCATCCATCTGGCCGTGTATGGAATAAGGAATCACCTTGCGCACGCCGCCGGGATAGTCCGTCAGCAGGCTTAGCGCCGCGGTCGCTCCGCCGCACAGCAGCGCCCCCACAGCGGCCCGCCGGTTACGCTTCCAGAAAATCGCTCCCGCCAGCAAAAAGGATCCCGCCACCGCATAGTCGAGCGCCGAGTGTACTCGCGGCGAAATTTTCTTTGGCATGCGCGCCGCCGCCAGCGCCACGCCTTTCTGCATCAGTGCCATCTTGCTCCGACCTCGATTCGCTAATCACCGACAACGCAGAATCTCGCGGCGCCCTTCCGCTGCCCCGCGAATCCCGATTCTACGCTCCGGATCCACAACTCGAAACTCTCACCATGTGAACTTGAGTAGCGGCGGCTCGCCGTGGCCGCCAGAGTCGAAGCATCTGCAGTTGCCATTTGGATCGGAATTTCTATCCGCGCATTCCGCGCGAGTCCGTAGCTGGTTCTTCTTGAAGCGGACAACTGGCTACTGGCTGCGGCTTCTCGCTACGGCCCGCTTGATCGTCTCATCCAGCGCGGCCTTGGCTTTCTCATACTCGGCCTGACTGATCTTCCCCTGCTGCCGGTCGAGCTCCAACTGGAACAGTTCTTCCTTCATCGCCTCCAGCAGCTCGGCATTGCGGTCGTGCGGAGCCGCTTTAACCGCCGCCACGGCTGGCGCGCCTGCCGTCGCCACCGCTGGGGTGGCGTTGTTCGACTTCGCAATCACGTACGCCCCGCCCATCACCAGCACCAGCGCAAACACTCCCAGGATCACGGCGCGATAGTCGTGCAGCGGATCATCGGAATCAATCGGCGCACCCAGGCCTCCGCCCGGACGATTGTCGCGTCCCGCCGCCTGCCCGCCGCCCATTCCGCCGCCTTCGTCACCGCCCGCGGCCTGCTGGCCCTCGGCCTGAAATTGTCCCGTGCCCGAAAGCTGGAAACTCAGATCGTCGCCCGGTTTCACGTCCGTGGCCACCATCACGCTGGCGCCGGATTTGTCCGGCATCGACTGGAAGCGCTGCTTGTCCTTCGCCGTGAAGGTCATGCCCTGCGGTGTCATCACCACGAAATGCTGCACGTCGGCCAGCGGCTTGGGCGACAAGCTCGCCGCGCCCTTGTACGGCATGTGATAGCTCACCTGAAACTGTGTCTCACCCGGCTTCAACGGAAAGCTGAAGGCATACCGTCCCTTCGTCGCCGTCTCCGTCGGAGGCATGTTGATCGGCTGCCCGCCCGGCGACTTCGCCATGCCCTGATCCAGCGTCCCTCCCGCCGGCAGCTCGAACTCAAACGTCTGCTCCGCGTCCAGCGTGCGTGGCGGCTTCGACTCATTGCGGATGGCGAACAGCGCAATCGCCTGCAAGTGCTCCCCCTGCGCCTCGAAGCGATCGACCTCGACCGTTTGCGACAGCCCGTCAAGCTTCTTCGCCGTGTCATACACGGTGATCTGGGCGGTGGTTGCACCCGGCATCAGAGGGCCGCCCTGCGGGAAGTAATTCACGCCCCCATGCGTAACCCGCACCATGTGCGGAACGTTCTGTTCCGCCGGAGCTCTCAGACTGAACTTTCCCTGCGCGTCGGTCTTGCCCGATCCAACTTCCTGCATCCCTTGCGACAGCGACAGCAGCGTGACCTCATCCCCCGCCGCAGGCTTGCCCGTCGTACCGTTGGTCACCGTGCCGGTAATGTTCTGCGCGGATGCACGGCCAGCAAATGAGATCATGCTCAGCAGCACTCCAACAAAAAGTATCATCCTGAGCGGAGCGACCGAAGGGAGCGAAGTCGCGGGACCCCTATGGCCTCGATATTTCGCAGGCCCACCACAAACCAAATTCACAACGAAAGGAAACCTCACGCGCGGCCTCCTTTGGCGGAAAACGCGCCGCCGCGCGACCTCTCGATCGTCTGCATCTCCGCCAGAATCGCCGCCGCTTCGTCTTCCAGCGCGGCGCGCTGCATGGCGTAATCCTGCTCGCTCAACTTTCCCGCCTTGTACTCAAAGTTCAGGTCGCGCAGGTTCTCGTAGGTCGCCTCTTTGCGCTCCTGCAAATACCCGTAGCGGGTCTTGGCCTCGCCCGCATCGATCGAGCCCGGCTCGTAGAACACGTAGACAAACAGCCCCGCCGCAAACAGGGCGCAGCCAAACAGGATCGATGGCGTCTCACTCGCGGCCGCCGCAATCAAATTGACGGAATCCATCAAAATTCTGTCTCCTCCCGCGCACGTTTGCGCAGGGCATCCAGTTCTGCGGCGCCTAGCTTCGGCTTCCCAACCGGCTGCGCCACCGGACGCGCCTTCCACATTCGCACCAGCCACACCGCCATCGCCAACGCCAGCACGAACACCGCGAACGGCGTGATCCACGCGACGATGTTGAACCCGCTCGAAGTTGGCGCCGCCAGCACCGTATTGCCGTACTTCTGCACGAAGCTCTGCAGCACCAGCGAGTCGCTGTCCCCGCGCTCCAGCGCCCCCGTCAATTCGTTGCGCATGCGCTCCGAATACGCGCAGCCCACGTGATTGCACTCCAGCAGGATCTGGTTGCACCCGCACATGCACATCAACTGGTGCCCCAGCTTGTTGAAGCGGGCATCCACATCGGCGCCCATAAAGCCGATCGCCAGTACCGCAATGAGCAGAAGCTCGGCGGCACGCAAAAGTTTCGAGTTTCGAGTTTCCCGTTTCAACTTATGAATTCCAACCTTCTAAACTGTCATCCTGAGCGACCGCAGGAAGCGACGTCGAAGGACCCCTTTCCTCGCTATGTCCTCTCCTCAGCACTACGATATCCACCCACAGATCATTCCTGTCGTTCCCTTCGCGGCCTGCCACTTGCCGTCCTTCTTTTCCAGCAAGTAGAAGCTGCCGCCGGCACACAGCGTCCCGCAGCAATGGCTGACATATACCAGCGCCGGCGACCTATTGTCATTGAATCCCACGGAGGAGAGCTCGAGATAGCCTTCTGCACCCGGATGACGTTGCTTCCAGACATCTTCTTCAGTGACGTGCAAAACGCTCGGAGTAAACGCCTTTAGTTCGGCCTCTGACACCAAGTCGTAAGGCTTTGCGATGTTCAGCATAGGCAGCAGAGTCCGGACGCTTTTATTGACCTGAACGAAATCCTCGATCGCCGGATGGAATTTATTCTGTTCTTCGTCTTGCAACTGTATGCACTGTGCGCCCTCGAGGGCCGAGTCCGTTGACGTTGTTTCACGAATCACGAGGCGGGCTGCATTCCAGCCCCATTCGTGTGAAAGCACTAGCGAGTAGATTTCGTACGCGTCGGCATCTCGATATGGATCAGGTGCTCTCACCGGCTGTTGCTGGGCATGAACTCTCGTCGCTCCGATCAGCGCCAACACTATGGCGCCAATGAGCTCCCGCACACGCAGACTAGGAGCTCCCATTGTCTTCCGCCGTCCACCGACCACCGCCGTCACTCTCCCTCCACTCCCACCGCCGCTTCGCCGGGTGCCCCACTCAAGCTTCTCTTGCTTGCGTGGGTCTTTTGATTTTCGTCTCCCTCCACAGATAGGTGTGGAATCACAAATCACTCATGACGAATTACGAATTGCTAATCACTAGAGCGTGTTTCAAAAAGGCGGTTTGAAAGGGCACAACTTCAGCCCCGCCGTGCCGGGTCGCTTCCAACCTGGGCTTTAGCCCCTGAGGGAACAAGCGGTTCGTCGTCAGGCGGTTTTTGAAACACGCTCTAATAACAAATCGCTAATCGCCACTCGCCACCGCTTCCGCACGCTCCCTCTCCCGCACACTCACCGCGTACTTCGCCGGCTTGGTGCTGGGAATCAACGCCAGCACAGTTCCGAATCCCACTACCACCACGCCAATCCAGATCCACATCACCAGCGGATTCACATGCGCCCTGATGATCGGCTTGCCCGTATCGGGGTTCTTCCCCGTGTACACGAGGTACAGGTCTTCGTTCGGTCGCGAGCGGTTGGCCACAATGGTCGACGTCTGCTCGCTGGCCTTGTAAAACCGGCGCTCCGGGTACATGGTACCGATCTTCTTCCCGTTCTTGTACACATCGAGGACAGCCCACTCGCTGCTGTAGTTCGGGTTGTCGTCCTGCGTATACGACTGGCACACCAGCGTGAAGCCCGCAATCTGCATCTTGTCGCCGAAGCCCAATTCCTGTTCTTTGTCGACGTTGAATGGCAGGCCGGCGAAGCCAATCACGATCAGGATGATGCCGAAGTGCACCAGGTATCCGCCGTAGCGCCGCGTATTGCGCCGCGTGATCTCCACCATGCCGCTCGCAACGCTGACGTGCTGCTGCCGCGCAATCACCCGCCCGCCCCGCCAGAATTCGCCGGCAATGGTCGCGACCACGAACACCGATAGCGAAATCGCCATAAGTGAATAGAAGTAGCCGCTGTCCTTCCACGGACGCATGCCGCCGGCAATCAACCCCACTGCGGTTAGCACGCCTAGCGCCGCCGGCCACATGAAATTCCGCCGCAGGCTGTCCAGCGATGTCTGCCGCCACGCCAGCAGCGGCCCCACGCCGGTCAGGAACACAAGAAACAAACCGATGGGCACGTTCACGCGGTTAAAGAACGGAGGCCCCACCGTCACCTTGCTGCCCGTCACCCACTCCGACAGCACCGGAAACAGCGTGCCCCACAGTACCGCAAAGCACGACACCAGCAGCACCAGGTTGTTAAACAGAAAGCTCGACTCGCGCGATACCAGCGAATCCAGCCGGTGCTCGCTGCGTAGCGTCTCGCGGTTGCGCACGAAGAAGAAGACGCAGGTCGCGAACGCAATCGCGATGAACCACACAAACCATATGCCAATGCCGGATTGCGCGAAGGCGTGCACCGAGCTCACCACGCCCGAGCGCGTCAGGAACGTCCCAAAAATCGCCAGCAGGAACGTGGTGAAGATCAGCCACATGTTCCACATCTTCATCATGCCGCGCTTCTCCTGCATCATCACCGAATGCAGAAACGCAGTCATGGTCAGCCACGGCAGGATCGACGCGTTTTCCACCGGGTCCCATCCCCAGTAGCCGCCCCATCCCAGCACTGCGTAGGCCCAGTGCGCGCCCAAGAAGATGCCGCACGTCAGAAACAGCCACGCCACCATCGTCCAGCGGCGAGTGATGTGGATCCACTTCTCCCCGGGATACTTCATGATCAGCGCGCCCAGCGCAAACGCGAACGGCGCCGTCACGCCCACGTAGCCCAGGTACAGCATCGGCGGATGGATCACCATCTCCGGATACTGCAGCAGCGGATTCAGCCCATTCCCGTCCGGCGGAATCGTGCCTTTCACCAGTCCGAACGGGTGCGCGGCAAAATTGATCAGCAGCAGGAAGAACACCTGCACCGCCGCCACAATGGCCGACGCGTAAGCCGTCAGCTGCGGGTCAACTCTGTACCGCAACCGCATCACCAGCCCGTAGGTCGAGAGCAGCCATGCCCACAGCAGCAGCGAGCCTTCCTGTCCAGACCATAGTGCTGCAAACTTGTATGCAATCGGAAGATCGCGATTCGAGTGGTGCAGGATGTACGCGACCGAGAAGTCGTTGCCGAAGGCCGCCATCACCAGCGCCAACGCGGCGATGGTCACCGCCGCCCAGCATGCGATGCCCGCGCGGCGCGCTGTCTCCGTAAGCCGATCGTCTTTGCGGTAGAGCGCCAGCGCCCCGGCGATGAACGAATACGCCGCCAGCGCCAGGGCCAGAAGAAGCGTGAAACTACCTATTTGTGGCATGGAAATTCGCTTTCCTGCGTTGTTTCAAAACCGGACGTGCCCGGCCAGGTGTGCCACCCTCGGCGACTAGCCTCATTTTACTCGCATGCTGGCTCTTGATGTCATCTGGAGCGCGGATGCGAAAGACACTCCCCGATTCCCTCGAACGGGCCGCATTCGATTTGTCCTCCTGCACGGAGGCGCCGCTCACTGGGCGTCACTGTAGTCGAGGGACCTGCCCTGAGCTTGCCGAAGGGACCTGCTGTTCCCCGCAACCCGCGCCCGCCGCTTTGACCTGACTCCCGCCGGGTTCCCCACCCAGCCGATTCTGCCGGGGGTGTGTCGTTTGACTTTCCTTTCCCGAGAGTCCGGCGTGCCCCGCCCTTGTCGCCCATGACTGGCGATAGGACGGGAACAAGGAACTCGACTCTGATCCTCGTCTTCCAAGCAATTCGCGGTCGATTTTGATACCTGTCCTGAGCCTTCGTCCCTGTCATACATGCAAATCGCTGGTAGTTGTCTTTCTCTTGAACCTCGCAATGCCCTTCCTGCTACAATTCCGCCCGTCAAAGAGAACCGCCATGACCCATGACCAGCAGATTCGTCAACTACTTGCGAAAGCCCTTGACTGGGGCGAGGCCCACGCCGCCTTCCCTACGGCGGTCAGCGACTTTCCCGAAGACCTGCGCGGCGAAGTTCCGCCCGGCTTCTCACATTCTGCATGGGAACTCCTCGAACATTTGCGCGTCGCGCTTTGGGACATCGTCGAATTCACCAAGGACGCCCGCCATAAGTCGCCGCCGTGGCCCGGCGGCTACTGGCCGCCCTCCCGCCTTCCGCCCCAGGAGGAAGCCTGGCAACAGTCCATCGACTCCATCGCCGATCTGTTCGAGGAGATGCGTTCCCTCGTCCTCGACCGCTCGCGCCCGCTGCTGGAACCCTTTCCCCGCAGTCAGGGCCAAACCCTCATGCGCGAAGCCCTGCTCGTCGCCGACCACAACGCCTATCACCTCGGCCAGCTTGTTCAACTCCGCAAGGCGCTGAAATGCTGGCCAAAATGATCCGCGCCGATTCTTCGGGCCTATTGTCTTGAGTGAGAAGACCCTTTCTGGCGGTGCGACGTTTTGAAAGCGCACGGCTTTACAGGCCACTGAAATAGTCCAGTTCGCGCCGCCTTGTATCAGGGCACGACTTCAGTCGTGCTGCTAAGCCCTTTATTTTTGACCCTCCGCGCGGACTTTAGTCCGCGCCACAGCGATGCTTCGGACTTTTTCAGCAGCCTCTTTAGCCCCTGAGAGACTTCGCCTTTCTTCGCCGCGCCATTGATGAGACCGCTTCGACCCACTCGCCCCGCCCCATCACTGCACTCTCCCGCCCCCTGTGTTAGGGTTATCCGTTTTCCCGGGAGGCCTCATGTTTACGAACGATCTCCTCAAACACAAACGCGTTCTCATCACCGGCGGAGGCACCGGCATCGGCCGCGCCCTGGCCGAGCGCTTTCTCCAGCTTGGCGCCACCGTCTCCATCTGCGGACGCCGCGCTGACGTCGTCGAAAAAACCGCTGCTGATCTTGCTGCCGCAACCGGTGGCACATGCGAAGCGTTCGCCCTCGACGTGCGCGACACGGACGCGGTTGACCAGGCCATGGAGCGCATTTGGGCCGCCGGCCCGCTCGACATCCTGGTCAACAACGCCGCAGGAAATTTCCTCGCCAAGACCGAAACTCTCTCAGCCAATGCCTTTGAATCCGTGATCGGCATCGTGCTGAAGGGCACCATCAACACGACGATGTCCTGCGGACGCCGCTGGCTCGCAGCCAAGCATCCCGCCGTCGTACTCAACATCTGCACGACATACGCGGAGAACGGTTCCGCCTACGTCGTCCCCAGCGCGGTCGCCAAAGCGGGAGTGCTCGCCCTCACCCGCAGCCTCGCCGTCGAGTGGGGAGGCCGCGGCATCCGCTTCGTCGCCATCGCGCCCGGCGCCATCCGCACTGAAGGCGCCTTCTCCCGCCTGCTCCCCACCGACGTCATGGAGAAGGCCCTCATCGAACACAATCCACTGCACCGCCTCGGAACGCTGGAAGAAATCTCCAACCTCGCCGCGTTTCTGGTCAGCGACCACGCCGGCTACATCAACGGAGAAATGGTTTACATGGACGGCGGCGAACTGCTGGCGGGCGCCAGCGTCTTTAGCCTGCTCGGCCGCAAAGTCCCCGACGCCTCCTGGGACCTGCTCAAACCCAGGAAGAAGTAACCACTGAGCCCGAAGGGCGTCATTTGCGTTAGCCGTGGGTGTAAACCCGCGGCGAATGGTCACAGAAAGATACCCGGGCCGCGTCGACACTCTGTCCCCACAAAACTCCGGGCGACCCTCCGGCCGCCCGAGCTAATTGCTAGCTGCTAGTTGCTAATTCAGCACGTGAATGTTCTTCTTCTCGCACATGTCTTTCAGCACCTTCGGCCACACTGTCACGCTCACTTCCCCGAGATGCGCCTTGCGCAGCAGTAGCATCAGTGTGCGTGACTGTCCGATCCCGCCGCCAATGCTCAGCGGAATCTCGTGATTCACAATCGCCTGATGATACGGATACTTCAGGAAGTCCATCTGGTGCGTCAGCTCCAACTGCTTCTTCATCGACTCCGCATTCACCCGGATTCCCATCGACGACAGCTCATGCCGCCGCCGCGTCACCGGGTTCCACACCAGAATGTCGCCGTTCAGCCCGTGCATCAGGTGGCCGTTCTTGGGATGCGTCGGCGTCACCCAGTCGTCGTAATCCGCCGCACGCAGCTCGTGCGGATACCCGTCTTTCAGCATCCAGCCAATCCCGATAATAAAGATTGCCGGATACCGCTGCAGGATCGCCGTCTCCCGCTGCTTGCGTGTCAGGTTCGGAAACAGGTCGAGAATTTCCTCCGCATGCAGGAACGTAATCTGCTCGGGCAGATTGGGGTACTTCGGGTCGCGTAGTGCCGGGTAGAGTTCCTGCGCGAACCGCTCCGCCCCGACCACCACTTTCCAGATGCTTCGCACAATCCCTTTCAGGAAGTCGAGGTTGCGCTGTTCCGGAGTGATCACGCGCTCCCAATCCCACTGGTCCACGTAGGCACTGTGGTCGTGGTCGAGGAAGTAGTCCTTGCGCACGGCGCGCATGTCGGTACACAGGCCTTCGCCCGGCTGCATGCCAAACTGCTTCAGCGCCAGCCTCTTCCACTTGGTGGCCGCCTGCACCACCTGCGCATCGATGGGGTGCTTGTCATGGTCATTGGAGATGTGAAACTGGATCGGCGTACGTGAGCCGTCGCGGTCCAGCAGGTCATTCACGCCGCTCTCCTCATCCACGATCAGCGGTACTTCCACCATCATCAGGTTCAGTTCTTTGCAGAGGTTGTCTTCGATGTAGCGCTTCACCTCGAAGATCGCCTTCTGCGTCTCTTTGGGTGACAGCAACGAGCTGTAATCCGTGGGCAGGACTTTCTCCAGTTCGAGATAGTCGCCAATGCCGGGTCCAGCGAGGTCCGCTTTCTTGTCAGCCATGCTGTGCTCCTTAGGATTGCGGTCGGCGCGCGGCGAATCCTGCTTCACTGGCTTGGGGTGCCCCACCCTTTGCGCCCGCCTTTGGCGCAAAGGGTGAGATATAGGCAGTCCGTACGCCGCCACCTTAATGAAACACCTGTTGCAACCCCGCCCGCAGTGCCCGCCGTCACGTCGCCCTGTGCCGTATGGGCTAGGCCGAGGTTCAAGGCTTCTTCGACGTCCGGCATCGTCTCATCCCGCGTCACTCACTCTGGTCTTCGCCAGCTCTGCGTTGCCGGCCCCACTCCCGCGGCAGCTAATTGCTAGTTGCTAGTTGCTAGTTGCTAGCCGCTCAGTGTTACCCTTATAAGGTTTTTCCGGCGCCCACGCGCCCACGCAGGAGAATCCTGACCATGTCCCAACTGGCGCTCGAAGGCTCCACGCTGCTCACCGACGTTGACCTCCACCTCTTTAACGAGGGAAGCCACAACCGTCTCTACCAGAAGCTCGGCGCACACCTGGCAACCGTCAACGGCGCGTCCGGCACCTACTTTGCCGTCTGGGCCCCCGATGCCGAGCGCATCTCCGTCGTCGGCGACTTCAACGGCTGGAACCCTGACTCCGATCCCATGACACCCCGCGGCAGCTCCGGCATCTGGGAGTGCTTCGTCACCGGACTCGGCAAAGGATCGATTTACAAGTACCACATCCGTTCGCGCTTCCACATGTACCGCGTCAACAAGGCCGACCCTTACGGCTTTCATCACGAGACGCCCCCACGCACCGGCTCCATCGTCTGGGACCTCGACTACCAGTGGGGCGACGAAGACTGGATGAGTCTCCGCCACAAACGCAACGCCTTCGACGCGCCTATTTCGGTGTACGAGGTCCATCTCGGTTCCTGGATGCGCAACCACGAAGAGAGCAACCGCTGGTTCAGCTATCGCGAACTCGCCCCGCTCCTTGCTGCCTACGTCAACGAGCTCGGCTTCACCCACGTCGAGTTCCTCCCTGTAATGGAGCACCCCTACTACGCTTCCTGGGGCTATCAGGTCACCGGATACTACGCGCCTACCGCCCGCTACGGCACGCCTCAGGACTTCATGTATCTGGTGGATTACCTCCACCAGCGCGGCATCGGTGTCATCCTCGACTGGGTACCGTCGCACTTCCCCACCGATCAGCACGGCCTCGAATACTTCGACGGCACTCACCTTTACGAGCATGCCGACCCGCGCAAGGGCTTCCACCCCGATTGGAAGTCCTCCATCTTCAACTACGGCCGCAACGAAGTCCGCGCCTTCCTCATCAGCAACGCAATGTTCTGGCTCGACCAGTACCACGTGGACGGCCTGCGCATGGACGCCATCGCTTCCATGCTCTACCTCGACTACTCCCGCAAGCACGGCGAGTGGATCCCCAACCAGTACGGCGGCCGCGAGAACCTCGACGCGGTGTCTCTGCTGCGGCAAGTAAACGCTGACGCCTATGGGGACTTCCCCGACATCGTAACCATCGCCGAGGAATCCACCGCCTGGCCCATGGTCTCGCGCCCCACCTACATCGGTGGCCTCGGCTTCGGCATGAAGTGGGACATGGGCTGGATGCACGACACCCTCAAGTACTTCGCCCACGATCCCATCCACCGCAAGTACCACCACAACCAGTTGACCTTCCGCGGCCTCTACGCCTTCACGGAAAACTTCACCCTGCCGTTGTCGCACGACGAAGTGGTCCACGGCAAAGGCGCGCTCCTTGCCAAAATGGCCGGCGATTACTGGCAGAAGTTCGCCAACCTGCGCCTGCTCTTTGGCTACATGTTCACCCAGCCCGGCAAGAAGCTGCTGTTCATGGGCGGCGAAATCGGCCAGTGGAACGAGTGGAACCACGACGGCAGCGTGGACTGGCTGCTGCTCAACTTCCCTTCCCACCAGGGCATCAAGCGCTGGGTCAGCGACCTCAACGCTTTTTATCGCGGCGAGCCCGCCATGCACGAGTACGACTTCAATCCCTCAGGCTGGCGTTGGATCGACGCCGACGACTCCGACAACAGCGTCCTCTGCTACCTGCGCTACGGCAAGGACGAGGAAGCCCCGTTAGTCGTCGCCCTGAACTTCACCCCTGTCCCCCGCCGCGGCTATCGCGTCGGAGTCCCCAAAGCCGGCCACTGGCGCGAAGTGCTCAATAGCAACGCCGCCATCTACGGTGGCACCGACGAAGGCAACTTCGGCGGCGTCAATACCGACGCCATTAAGTGCCACGGCCATGAACAGTCCGTGCTGCTCAACCTCCCGCCGCTGGGCATGGTGGTGTTCAAGCAGTAGGGGCAACGAACCATGAACGCGCCCCACCCGCAGCGTCGTCTAGGTCGAAGCCTTCTCGCCCTGCTCGCGGGCATGCTCGTCGGTATTGTTCTTTCCGACGGCACAGACGTCGTGATGCACGTCATCGGCCTGTTCCCTGCGTTAGGTCAACCAGTATCCAGCCCTCTCTTGTTGCTTGCGACGGCCTATCGCTCCGTCTATGGCGTCTTTTCCAGCTACATCGCCGCGCGGATTGCGCCCAGTAGCCCCATGACTCATGCTCTGGTGCTAGGCATGGTGGGCCTTGTGGTGAGCATCGTCGGCGCCGTCGTCACCTGGAACAAGGGGCCCGCCTTCGGTCCCCATTGGTATCCCGTCGCGCTGATCGTACTCGCCATGCCCACCGCCTGGCTGGGCGGCAAACTCCGCCTGATGCAGTTGGCGCAACCGTAAGGCAGTCTCCACGCCGGCTGCCCCATTCAAGAACGTGCAGCGGCCTTGAGTGGGGGCTTTGTTGGATGCTCACACATCTGTCTGCGTGCTACCCTACACAGAGAGACCCGCCGGCCGGTGGCCCACATATCCCTTCGTTAGGGATATGGGGCTTTTGCCCGCAACATATCCAAAATGCTTCATCTGCTGCCCAACTCACCAGTCCGCCTGCGGCGGACGGCATAAGAAAGCCCAGCGTTGCAACGCTGGGAAAGCGGAACTTAGAACCCATTCCCCTCTGCCGAAGGCCTGCGCGCAGGCGGCACGTCGAAGCGCACATAAAAATCTTTCGAATTTTCCCAAAACGAGAATCCAGCCCCACTTTTTCTCCGATTTCTCTTGACACGCCAAAACCAGCAGGCGCACAGGCACCACGCAGAGCTTACCTCAGTTCGAACCCTGTTCGACGTTGCCGAAGGCATACCGACGGCTTGTATCAACTCACCGCAGCCTTTAGCTGAGAGCTGATGGCTGACGGCTGATAGCCCAGATTTTGGAGGCACCCTTGTCCTATCCCACCTGCAACCATCGCAAGCCCCATGGACTCCTTTGCGGCTCTCCCGCCGTTCGCAGTAAGAAACTCTGCTTCTACCACCACCGTGATCACCAGCGCCGCCAGTACGCCGAACGCATTCTCCGCTGCAACGATCCCCTTAGGCCCAGCGCCTCTCTCCCTAGAACTCTCGCCGACATGCAAGTCATGCTTTCCGAAGTCCTCACCGCGTTGACCGACGACTCCATCTCTAACCGGCGTGTCGGCAAGCTGCTGTATGCCCTGCAACAAAGGTCGGCCTCCCTCCGCGACTGAGGAGCTAGCCATCCAAGTCCTTGCGGCTGACGACTTTACGTATAACTCCAACGCGCTCAAGAATTTGGGCGACAAACCCGCTATCTCACTTAAAACAAGTAATTTGCAGATAGGGGGATTGTGTTACGTCACTACGTACCTGCGTAGACGCTTCTGGCAATCGCGGCATGAGATGGAAGCTGAGACTTCGGGCCTTAGTACTTGGGGACTTTGGGGTCGATCCGCTCCGCCCAGGCGGTAATCCCGCCAGCCAGATTGTGCACCTTGCTGAATCCCGATTGCCGCAGGAAATCGGCGGCCCGGGCGCTGCGTCCGCCCATTTTGCAATGGACGATAATCTCGCGGCTGGAGTCGAGCTCGCTGACCCGCTTGGGCAGGTCGCTGAGAGGAATCAGGTACCCGCCCAGGTTGCAGATCTGAAATTCGTGGGGCTCGCGCACGTCGAGCACGAAAAGGTCGTCGCCCCGGTCGAGGCGCTGCTTGAGTTCTTCAACGGTGATGTCGGTCATAGAATTTGGAGCGGCCGCTTCTTCGCCGCGGATACCGCAGAACTGATTGTAGTCGATGAGTTCAGTGACGGTCGGATGAGTCCCGCAAACCGGGCAGTCGGGATTCTTGCGCAGCTTCAGCTCCCGGAAGCGCATCGACAGCGCATCCACCAGCAGCAAGCGGCCGATCAGCGGATCGCCCGAGCCGAGAATCAGCTTGATGGTCTCGGTGGCTTGAATAACGCCAACTAGTCCGGGCAAAATTCCCAGCACGCCGCCCTCCGCGCACGAGGGCACCAGTCCCGGCGGAGGCGGCTCGGGATACAGGCAGCGGTAGCACGGCCCTTCTTTGGTAGCGAAAACGCTGGCCTGTCCCTCGAAGCGGAAGATGGAACCATACACATTGGGCTTACCGGTGAGGACGCACGCGTCGTTCACCAGATAGCGGGTGGGAAAGTTATCGGTGCCGTCGGCGATGATGTCGAATTCGCGGAACAGCTCAAACGCGTTAGCGCTTATCAGCCGGGTTTCGAACTTGCGGATCTCGACGTTGGGATTGATCTCGCGCAGCGTATCTTCCACCGAGTCGAGCTTCTTGCGGCCCACGTCCGATGTACCGTGAATGACCTGACGCTGCAGGTTGGTGAAGTCCACCACGTCGAAATCGACGATGCCGAGCGTGCCGACGCCCGCCGCGGTCAAGTACAGCGCCAGCGGCGAGCCCAGGCCTCCAGCCCCAATGCAAAGCACGCGCGCCTGCTTGAGCTTGAGCTGACCCTCCATGCCCACCTCGGGCATGATGAGGTGCCGCGAGTAACGCAGGATCTCGTCGTTCGAAAGAGAGGCGACTTTTTCGGCAACGCTGGCCATGCTGACCTTAGCGGCCTCCTCCGGCGATGGACGGAACGATCGAGAGCGTGTCGCTTTCCTTCACGACCGTCTGGTCCTGCTGCAGGTAGCGGATGTCGTCGTCGTTGAGGTACAGATTGACGAAGGCGCGCAGCTTGCCTTCGTCGCTGTACAAGTGCTTGCGCAGGTCGGGATAGGTGGAGGTCAGTACGGACAAAGCTTCGCCCACTGTGGCAGCCTGCACGTCGATGGCGGCCTGCTTCCCGGCGTATTGCCGCAGAGGGGTTGGGACGAGGATCTTCATTGCCTTAATAGTGATGCTCCGTCGCATGCAGGGGATTCAACCCGATTGCTGCCGACGCAATTGATCCTAAACGATTGCCAGATCCGCTAATACGGCGATGGTTGGGACCTCGAGGGCAGGGCGAGCGTCGGTCAATTTAGAGGCGGCCGCAGCCCGCCCCTGGCGGCGGTTGACCCACACTGTCGCGATGTCCAGCGAGCTGGCGGGGGCGACATCGTGATAGAGGCTCTCCGCCACGTGCAGCAGACGCGACTTTTCGACGCCCAACCGCCCCAGCAGCACCTCGAAGTTGTTTAGCGACGGCTTATAGCTTTCTGCCTGCTCGGCGGTGACAACGCAGTCCAACTCGACCCCGAGCTTCGGCGCGGTCCAGGCGAACAAGTCATCGTCGATGTTCGATAGCACCGCCAATCTGTAGCGCGATTTCAGGCGTCGCAGCGCGGGCGCGGTGTCGGGGAACCGTTGCCAGTTGCGGATGGAGTCAGCCAGGCCACGCGCTTCGTCCTCGCTGATTTCGAAGCGCAATTCGCGGGCGAAGTCGCGCATCACGTCTGCCAACACCTCGCGATAGCGACGGTAGGGATTCTGCTGCTGCTGCTGTGGTTCGAATTCGGAGTACAAGCTGAGGATTTCGTTATCCGAAGCGCTGCAGCCCTTTTGCTGCAGCAGAGGGCGAAGGTATGCAAGAATGCCGGACTCCCAGTCGATGAGCGTGCCGTAGCAATCGAAGGAGAGGAATTCGAATCGCGAAAAATCGAGCATCGGTGACCCGCTTCACCACGATGGTGTCGGCTATTCGCCCTTCGCGCCAACCGGGGTGACCTTGTGGGCGGCGAACTTGCGCTGCAGGGCATCGAGTCGGGACGGTTCTGCGCTTGCTACGACGCCCTCAGTTGCCGCGGCATCCTCCGCAACTGGCGCAGGAGTTTCTGGGGTCTCCGTTACCTCGTCCACGGGGGGCTTTTCAGGAGCAATTTGCGTTTGGGCCGCACCTTGTTTTTCCAGGAACTTCTGCGTATTGAGCAGCGGACGCGCCAGTGAGGCGTTGTAGCCGGTCCAGGGCGATTCGAACTCGCTCTCGCGCTCGAACTGGGCGCGCATGCTTTCCATCTTCGAGTCGAGGTCGTCGAGGTAGTGCAGCATGAGCGCTTCGGGGAACATGGGCAGCTTGGGCGAGCCGAACTCGTACTGCCCGTGATGGCTGATGATGAGGTGCTCGACGAGTATCTTCAGCTCGTCGGGAAAGCCGGGAATGTGCGCGAGCTTCTCGTGCAGCATCTCCAGTTCGATAATCATGTGCCCGAGCAGTTGGCCCTTGGTGGTGTAGGAGATGGAGCGCTGATAGGCGAGTTCGTGGATCTTGCCGATGTCGTGCAGAAAGGCGCCGGTCAGGAGCAGGTCCCGATTCACTTGCGGGTAGTTGCGCGCCACGAGATCGCACACCGTGAACAGCGAAACCACGTGATCGAGCAGTCCTCCGATATAGGCGTGGTGCAGGGTCTTGGCCGCGGGGGCGTTCTTATAGGCCGTCGCGATGGCGTCGTCGGCCATGAAGTCCGTGACGAGCTGTTTCAGCCAAGGGTTCTCGAAGGTAACGACGAACTCACCCAGGGTGCGCCACAGCTGGTCGATGTCCTTGGGGGTTTTGGGAAGATAGTCGGCGTGGTCGATTTCGTTGTCCGCCAGCTTGCGTAGCTTGTGGACGGTGAGCTGCCAGCGTCCGTTGTACTTCTGCACCACGCCTTTTACTTTGATGAAGTCGTCCTGCTCGAAGGCGTTTAGCGAGTCGGATACGTTGTCCCACATGTTGGCCTGAAGCTGGCCGGTGCGATCAGCAAGGATGAGAGCGAGGTACTGCTCACCGTTCTTTTTGGTCTTGACCTGCCTGGACGCGACCACAAAGTTGGAGGTGATGGTCTGGTTTTCGTGTTGCTGGCAATCGCGAATGTAGAAATCCTTCATGGGAAATCCTTGAGGCAACCGCTCACAGGGGTCTCGAGTCGCTGAAGGCTTATCGTACCCTAGTGACCCATGCCTCGGTCTACAAGTGATTTCGCGGCGGGACGGAAAGTGTGCAAAAAGTGAGAGGCGCATCGCTATGCGCCTCGAAACCTGCCAGAACCGCAACCTAGAACAGCACGAATTTCTTCTTCTTCTTGGCCTTCTTGCTGTCGTCGGTGGAGGCGGCGGTGGTGTACACCGGCTTGGTTTCGTTGGGGCTGGCGCCGGTGTCGATATAGCCGGGCTTGATGTCGATGTAGGCGTTCTCGCGCAATTTCGTCAGGTATTCGCGCAGTGCCGGCTGCATCTTCGACATGTAGATGCGTTCCTGAATCATCGGCTCAACTTCCTTGAGCGGGGGAACGCCTTCCGACTGGTGCTCGGTCACCTCGAGAATTACCCAGCCCTGATTGGTGCGGATAGGTTCCGTGAACTGTCCGGGCTTTAGCGCGAAAACTTGCTCTTCGAGCTGCTTCGACAGCGTACCGCGCTTGAAGTACTCCAAGTCGCCACCAACCGCCGAAGTCGGACCGTTGGAGTCCTTTTTTGCAAGCTCATCGAACTTTGCGCCCTTCTGCAACTGGTCGTAAATCGCATCGGCCTTCGCCTTGGCCTGTGCCACGATTTCATCGCTGGACAACTCCGGCTGCCCCGGCTTGGTCGGCGCTGCCTGCGTGCTGATCAGGATCTCGCTCAACCGCACTTGTTCCGGCCGCTGCATCTCCGCTTTGTGCTGGTTGTAGAACTCCTGAATCTCCTGCTGGGTCACGCTGATGTGCGCGCCCACTTCCTGCTGGATGACTTTCTGCGTAAGGATGGTTTCCTTCAGGTTCTGCTTGAAATCCTCAAACGACACGCCCTGGGCCTGGGCCGCCTTCTCCAGGTCTTCCATCGATTCCGCGTGCATCTGTTTGCGCAGTTCGTCGAGGCGCTTGATGACGTCGGTGTCGGCGCTGATGCCGAGCTCGTCGGCTTTCTGCGCCAGAAGCTTGGAGTCAATGAGGTCGCGCAGCAGGTCTTTCTGCTGCGGCTGGTTGTCCGCCGGTATGCCGGGATCCTGCTTGGTCTGCTCGGCGGCCAACTGTTCCTGGCTACGCTTAAGGTCGGAGAGGGAGATGATGCTGTTGTTGATGCGGGCGATGATCTCCTCGACCACGGTCGCATCGCTCGGCTGATTGGGAGCAGGCGCGACAGTTGCCGGCGGAACCGTTCCCGCGGGCAAGGCCGACTGCGCCTGTTGCCCGGACATCGCCTGAGCGCCAAGGAACAGAGACAAACAAAAGACTGCCGATATTTTCATCCAATACCTGATCAGGCAGGGCCACCTGCGAAGTCTCACCTGAAACGCGTGGGAATGCTTTAATGTATTGTAACCGCATCCGTTCCCAGATGCTTGTGCAAACGATGCGGAGCAACGTTGCACTATAGTCTTCCCGCCCGCATTCTAGCGCCGATCGCCGCCCTCCGCCAACGTCGAAAATCGACTGTTGTGCTACTTTCGTAACGTAACTGGGTGACGTTACGAGATGGAGTGACGTCTTGAATCCGACACTACATTCCGTTCCTCAGTGAAGTGATGCGCGACGGCGATGTGAACGACGTTTGGGAGGTTCTCTTCGAGGAAGCATCGCTTTGACTTAGACTAGTGGCGCATTCGTCGGGCTTCCTTACTTCATGGCACTCCGTCACATTCCACTCTCCGCTCTGACGCTAGTCGTGACTTTGTTGTCGTGCTGCTGGGCCAACTCACCTCAGGCGCAGACGTTACCTCAGACTTCCGGGCCAGTGCTCCCGCTCTACCGCGCTCTGCGCACCGTCGGTCTCGATCCCCAGCAGGTGTACAAAATCCGCGAGGCCGCCATCGACCGCCAGGATATCCACCTGTGGATGAATGATGGGACCATCGCGTTCACGCAAGCCATCGATGGCCGAATCACGGGGGCGTTCTTTCAAGGGGATGGCGAAGTGCTGGTGCGTCCGCCGGACCGCATGGAGCGGGCGTCACTGGGCCTGTTTACCGGGCAGGGAGTTCTGGAAGAACACTTTTCCTCTGCCTACCTGCGATTCAACGACGACACCGCGAAGGAATTGCAGCCGTACCTCCGGCCGGGCGACGACGCTGCCGCGTTCGTCAACAGTAACGACTCCAATGCACGGCAACTGGCGGCGATGGATGCCATGCGCCTGGCGATTAGCTTCACCAGTCTCGCGAGCACGCAAGCGGAGGGAAAGACCGCGCGGCCTCCGGATCGATTCCTGCATGCCAGGGTGGCCACCGAGCGGCTGGGAACCATTGATTTGTATTTCGATACCCGCGCTGCCGAGCAGATCATCGTCGGCCAGACCAGCAGCGTTCACGGCGAGATCTACTACGACCTGTGGATGAGTTTTCCCATGCAGTCGCTGCGCAAGGAAACGCTGTCAACTTCGCGCTTCCACGGTCCCGCGGGTCCCGCCTGGACCCGCGATGTCTTCCGGGTTGCGCAATACACCATCCATTGCGCGATCGATCCGGCGCTGAACTTGACGGCAGATGCGGAATTGGAAGGCAAGGTAACCCTGGGCGGCGCGCGCATCCTGCTCTTCGAGCTCTCACGCTACTTGCAGGTCAAGTCGGTGGAAATGGATGGCACAGCTCTGGAGTTCATTCAGAATGAAGCCATCCAAGGCAGCGATTTATCGCGCAGAGGAAACGATCTGGTGGCCGTGGTGTTTCCGCAACCGCTGGTCCTGGGAACCACGTTGCGGTTAAAGTTCGCCTATTCGGGATCGGTGCTCTCCGATGCCGGCGGTGGATTGTTTTATGTCGGTGCGCGCGGCACGTGGTATCCGAATCGCGGCATCGCCATGGCGAGGTACGACATCACCTTCCGTTTCCCCTCGTCATACACGCTGATTGCCACGGGCAAGCGAGTCTCGCTGGAACAGGAGGGCGGGCAGTCGGTTGGCCACTGGATCAGTGAGGTCCCCATTCCCATTGCAGGCTTCAATCTGGGACGATATGTGGTGAGTTCGGCCAGGGCAGGCGAGGTGGAGATTGACTCCTACGCAACCAGGACTGTCGAGAAAGAAATCCCGAAACCAGCGCCCGCAACGGCCGCCCCAGGCTCGCCGTCTCCCATGACTCCCGAAGGCGTCCGCGCGGCGCCGTCGAGCGGCGCGACACTCAATCCCTCGGCGGCGGTGGTGCCGCTGGCGAACCGCGCGGCTGAGACCGTCCTCTCGCTGGAGAAGATGTTCGGCCCGTATCCCTTCAGTTCGCTGGTACTGACGCAGCGGCCCGGAACGGACAGTCAGGGTTGGCCCGGCATCATCTTTCTCTCCAGCTATGTGTACCTGACGACCGCAGAACGCGAGGCCGCCCACGTCTCGCATGCCGACAATATTCTCTATGGCGAAGTGATGCTGCCGCACGAGGTGGCGCACCAGTGGTTTGGCGACCAGGTATCATGGGCCAGCTATCACGAGCAGTGGCTGCTGGAGGCAATTGCGAACTACTCAGCTCTCATGCTGCTTGAGCAGGACCGCCCCGGCGATGTGCAGACTATGTTGCAGGCCTACCGGCAACTGCTCGCCACCAAGTCAAAAGACGGTGTGCCCAACGTACAGGCCGGCCCCGTGACGCTGGGCGTGCGACTGGCCTCGTCCAGGTTCCCGGCAGGTTACGAGATCATCACCTACGGCCGCGGTACATGGCTGATGCACATGCTGCGCGGAATGTTCCGCGATGCCTCGCGCACCGCCGAAAATCCGGAGGGCAACGATCAAGTGTTCCTCGCTTTGCTGCGCGACCTCTATACCCGCTACAAAGGCAAGGAAATTACCAACACGGACTTCGAGCAGGCGCTGGAGGCGGTGTTGCCCAAGTCCCTTTGGTTCGAGAACCGCCAGTCCCTCGACTGGTTCTTCGATGGGTGGGTTAACGGAACCGCGTTCCCCCACTTTGAAGTTAAGGACGCCCGCTTCTCTACTCGATCCGGAAAGCCCACGGTCTCGGCGACGATTCTGCAACTGGACGCGCCGGAAGACCTCGTGACCAGCGTTCCCGTGTATGGAGTCGTTGGCGACCGCAGAACCTATCTCGGCCGCGTCTTTGCCGAGGGACTGGAGACACGCTTCACCCTCCCCGCACCCACCGGCATGAAGCGCCTGACTTTGGATCCATACCAGACAGTATTGACGGCCCCGTGAAGCTCGAATGATACCAGAGTAGAGCGGTTTCACAGTTAACGTAGCCCAACTGCCGCCTTGAAGGGGCACGGCTTCAGCCGTGCCGTTAGCGGCATCAATGAATCCGGGCTTTAGCCCCGGCGGGGACTCGGTCTGTACCAACTCTGAAGCGGCTCTAAACTGACAGTCCACTCAAGTTGGGTCTGTTTCGGGAAACTCCCATTAAGTCCTGCTTCCAAAGGCGAGGGTCTTCAGGCCGTCCGCAAGTGCGCGGTGGCCACAATTCACTTCTGGCAATTGTGGGATCGAACCATCGGGCCTTCGAGCATTTGAGAGTCTTCTACACAGACTGCGCGTAAGTCATACCGGTGGAAGCGCGGGCCTTCAGGCCCGCGAACTATGCAACCCCCAAACAAGGCCTTTAGGCCTGGGCCGCCGGGGTTCGGTTCTTGAAACACACTTGAGGCATGTTTGTAGCCTTTTCGGCCAATTTCGGAGTGTGCAGTACTTTTAACCTTCGCGGATACTTCATACTCTCGCGAAGCCAAACGCTGGGAGCGAAAACCGCACGCATAGATGACACCTTTTTGTCATTGACGCCTAGCACTTTGCAGAGTCTCATTAGTGTTCGGCCGACCCCGGCCCCGGGGCTGTGATTTCGCGGCAACTCCCTGGTTCGATTTGTCCCGCCAGACCCTCGTTGGCCAAACACCACAACAATTCTGTGATTCTAAGGAGAGAACGCAATGTCTATTACTCTGCATCGTCTCATTCTCTTGATTGTCTTCGTCATATTGCTCGCGTTCACCCCTGCCTATGGGCAGGATAACTGGCTAGGCGGAACCGGCTATTGGAGCAACGGAAATTACTGGAGCACCGGCCTCCCACCCCTCTCGACGGACTTTGTGACCATATACTCAGGCGGAGCCGACCTCGTGACCCTTGATCTGGGAAGTGTATCCATCACTAACCTTACGCTGGGTGGCAACTACAACGGCTTCTCTTCCGAGCTGACGGATGGCGGAACGACACAGAATCTAACAATATCGGGTGGGCTGGGCGTGGGTCCGAGTGGCTCGCTGTATTTCTTTGGAAACTACAGCTCACTGAACACGGATGGCTTCTTCAACAGCGGTACATTCCAAACTTCGGCCGCGATCACCACACATGGATTTCAAAATGTCGGCACGCTGAATAATTTCGGCGGGATCGACAGCCCTGACGCAGGCTTCGGCAACGAAGGCACGCTAAACAACTTTGGCGGGATCTCCTGTGTCCATGGAGGGAGCGGCAATAGCGGCACGCTCAACAACTACGGCGACATAAGCCTATACGACGACAACCTAGGCAACGGCGGCCCGCTGAACAACTATGGCACCATCACGATGTTGGATGCTCCTATGTCCAACTACAGCATATTGAACAACTACGGCACTGTTGAGCTCATTAGCAATGATTATTACCTGACGAATTACGGCACGCTCAAGAACTACGGCCTGCTGCTCCCCTCAGGGCTGGAAAACGTCAGTACGATGGACAATTATGGCACGGTGAGACTGGTACAACTGAACTCGGACAATTCCGGCATGCTGGCAAACGCCGGTATTCTGGACATCCAGACTACTTTCTACAACGAGGGTACCCTGGATAACCTGGGAAAACTGAATACCTATGATCTCTGGAACTATTCCGTCCTGAACAACCGCGCCGGCGGCACGCTGAACATTTACCTGGAAAACTACCCCGGATACCCCGGCTCCCTGGAAAACTACGGCACGATCAACAATGCGGGAGTCGTCGTGATTCCTCCTGGATCGCTCCTGGCTAGCGACTCGTCCGATTACTTTGGTACAGGCACCTACGCGCAGTCGGCAGGCTCCACGATAGTGGACGGAACCTTCTCCAGCGTTACGCCCATCCATATTGACGGCGGCACGCTGTCGGGTAGCGGCCTAATCCAAGGCGACGTGTTCATGGGTGGAACGATGTCGCCCGGCGACTCGCCCGGATTACTTACCATTCAGGGCAACTACACCCAGCTCTCCTCCGGCAGCTTCTTTGCCGAGCTGGCGGGACTGACTCCAGGCACGCAGTACGATCAACTAGTGGTAAGCGGGCTTGCGACGCTCGACGGCACCCTGGATGTCGTCCTGCTCAATGGCTTCGTCGTGCACCTCGGGGACAGCTTCGTCCTGATGACATTCGCCAACGAGACGGGGCAGTTCAGCGAGCTCGACCTGCCGCGATTGCCGCACGGGGAGATGTGGCTGCTGTCGTATAACCCCTCGAACCTGACGCTCCAGGCTGCGCCTACGCCCGAACCCGCCAGCATGCTGTTGCTGGGAAGCGGACTTCTGAGCGCGGCCTTGGTGTTCCGGCGACGGAATCAGTAGGTTTGCTGGTTACCACTCAGCGGGAGTGGTGGTTACTTTAGTTTTCTCGCCGCGCAGATTCTTCGTGACTCCCACTCCCCGATTGCGTTATCCCTGAAGCTGGATTCTTTCGCCTGAGAGCGAAACTCGACGGGACGGAAATGGTCCCTCGAGCGGCGTTCAACCGACCGGAGTAGCCCCGGTCGCGTGCTTCGCACGTTCTTTGAAATTCCGAGGGTTGCCGCAAAACGGGGCGCTGTGCAAGGAATTGCAGATATAACTCCTTACGGTTGACATGGATAGCTATAACCCTTTGGCAATCAATCGTTTGCCGAGAAATTCCTCCCAAGCCATTGAAAACAAAGGAGGCGTGAAAACGAGTTTTCGCCCTATTCGTGCTCCAGGGGCCGATGGGTGAAGGCCTTGGCCTTCGGGCCCTGGTAGTCTCGTGCCAACTGACCTGAGCCGCGCAACACGTACTTGTAGGTGGTCAAGCCCTCAACTCCCACTGGCCCGCGAGCGTGCAGCTTGCTGGTTGAAATGCCGACTTCAGCCCCAAAACCGTAGCGAAATCCATCGGCAAATCGGGTCGAGGCATTGTGAAATACCCCGGCGGCATCGACCGCGTTGAGAAACCGTCCAGCCGCAGCCGGATCGTCGGTCACGATGGTCTCCGTATGCGAAGAGCCGAACATATGGATGTGGTCGATGGCCTCGTCGATGGAGTTCACCATCCGGACTGCGAGCGCTAGGTCCGAGTACTCGTGGCGCCACTCGCCCTCGGAGACCGCCTCGACCGGGTGATTGGAGAGGATTGCGCGCGTACGTTCGCAGCCGCGTAGCTTGACCTGCTTCCCCTGCAGTCGCTCAGCCATTCGGGGAAGAAACTCGTCCGCTATCGCCTGGTGGACCAGCACTGTCTCCGCCGCGTTGCACGCGGCCGGATAGTCGGTCTTAGCATCGTCGATGAGGGACAGGGCCATCTCCATGTCGGCTGCGGCATCCACATAGATGTGGCAAATGCCTTCCGCATGGCCCAGTACCGGAATTCGGGTGTTGGCCTGGATGTACTCCACCAGTTGCTTCGAACCGCGCGGAATCACCATGTCCACCAGGTCGGCCATGCCGAGCAATTGCTGCACGGACTCGCGCCCTGTCATCATCGACACGGCGTCTTTCGGCAAGCCGTTTTGCGCCAGCGACTGGGCAATGATCTCCACCAAGGCCGCCGCGGTGCGCTCCACCTCGCGTCCAGCCTTAAGGATGACCGCATTGGCCGATTTCAACGCCAGCGCGCTGATCTGGGTCACCGCATCAGGCCTGGCCTCGAAGATGACAGCCAGTACACCAAGCGGGCAAGTGACTTTATCCAGTACCAGGCCCCTGTCGAGTTCGGTGCGCTGGAGCACACGACCGACAGGGTCTGGAAGATCGGCTACGGCGAGCATGGAGTGAATCATCTCGGCCAGCTTCTTGTCGGTTAGCCGCAGGCGCTCGAAAGTCGCCGATGTAATTTCACCGGAATCGAGCAGCCGATGCGCCGCGTCCAAATCTTGCCGGTTGGTTTGCAGAAGCTGGAAATGCTGCTGCTCGATAAGCTGGGCGGCTGCTCGGATAGCGGTATCTCGCTGTTCAGCAGAGCAGGTTGCAAGCGCCCGCGAGGCACGGCGAGCGGCTTCCGCTATCGCGCGAACCGGCTGATTCACTTGTGTCCTCGCGCCAGGAACAGTGTTCCCACCACTTCGCCGCCGCACACTCTCTCAATCACGTGCGGCAAACGGCCATTGGCGATGACGGCCAGACCGCCGGCGTCGGTTGCGATGCGCACCGCTTCGAGCTTGCTCGACATTCCGCCCCGTCCCCGTCCGTTCTTTCCTTGCGCGAATTCGAGGACCTCCGGGGTGATGGCCGAAACCTCGGAGACCAACTGCGCCCCATCGTTGCTCGGCTCGGCGGTATAGAGCCCGTCCACGTCCGATAGCAACAGCAGCAGGTCGGCATCAATGTGAGTCATCACCAGCGCCGAGAGCTTGTCATTGTCGCCAAATACGCGAAGCCGCTCCGGAGAGTCTGTGGGGTGGTCGAGTTCCGCAGTGGAGACCGTATCGTTCTCGTTGATGACGGGAATCACTCCCATCGCGAGGAGCGCAACCAGCGTGGACCGGAGATTGCCGTAGCGCACAGGATCGAGAAAATCGTCTTCGGTCAGCAATACCTGCGCAGTCCGGCAGCCGAGCTTGTCGAACGCATCATCGTAGATGGCCATCAGGCGGCTCTGGCCAATCGCCGCACACGCCTGAATTCGCGCCAGTTCGGTGGGCCGGGCGGTCAGCCCGATTCTCTCCATGCCCAAGCCCACTGCACCGGAGGAAACCATCAGCACGTCGCGGCCTTCCAGGCGCAGGCGCGCGACCGACTCGGCGATGCCGTAGAGACGGCTGAGGGCAAGGCGTCCGTCGTCGCGCATGACGACGTTGGTTCCTACCTTCACTACGATGCGGCGCGCCTGTGCTACATTTCGGCGCGCTTCGATCCGCGGCTGAGCTTCGGATTCAGATTTCATGGCAAGATGAATTCATGACGACTCATAAGTAGAGTTCTTTGCGGGCAAATCGAAATTACCTCGTTATTTGTTAGGGCGCTTCTCACGAAGGTGGAGCCGCAGCGCCGCTACCTCTAAGGAACCTCTGAACAACCCCTCGCAATAAGGCCGGAGTTGCGCCGATGGAGGAAATCAGGTCGATTCTGTCCTCCCCGCGGAGTATTTGTCCCCTTCAACTCGCCCCTTGCGGTAGTGGGGGCGCGGTTGCAGACACTACGCCGCCCAGAACAGCTTCCTGCGCACCAAGAACAGGTTGACCAGGGCGCAGGTGGCGAACAACCGGTTGGCGTTCTTTTTCAAGCCCCGGTTGCGCACCTTCACAAACCCGAACTGCAGCTTCATCACCGCAAACACGTGCTCCACTTTCGAACGCACCCGCGACTTGGTGCGGTTCTTCGCCCGTTCCACTTCGTCGACACGCTGCTTGAAACGGTACTGCTTGTGGGTCATGTCCTGCGCTGCGGGCGCAACTTCCTGGATTACTTCGGTCTGTCCCCGATAGGCCTGATCGCCCCACACCTTCGTCTCTTCTCCGTGCAGCAACTCCGGCAGTACCCTGCTGTCAGCTACGTTGGCCGCCGTCGCCACCACCGAGTGAATCATCTTCGTCTTGCTGTCCACCCCCACGTGCGCCTTCATACCGAAATACCAGTCCTTGCCCTTCCTCGCCTGGTGCATCTCCGGGGCACGCTGCTGCTCGCGATTCTTGGTCGAACTGGGCGCGTGGATAATCGTCGCATACACCATCGTCCCCCTCGTGATCTTCACCCCGCGGCTTTCCAGATACAGGTTCACCGCCTGCAGAATCTCTCCGCCCAAACCGTGCTCTTCCAGCAAGTGACGGAACTTGCACGCCGTGGTCTCATCCGGCACCGGCTCCCGCCCCAGATCGATGCCCA
>Ga0335082_10000780_pt1 | contig 33250 bp, 24 predicted proteins | sample Lox_Sample_41_FD_206718 | JGI IMG/M metagenome (GOLD analysis project Ga0335082, IMG submission 206718) | Soil microbial communities from Loxahatchee National Wildlife Refuge, Florida, United States - Lox_Sample_4.1 | ecosystem: Environmental > Terrestrial > Soil > Wetlands | place: USA... | reverse complement strand
GCTGCCCGGCCCGCACGGGCCGAAGCCAGCTTCCGGGCGCTAGGCCGGGATGTACTGCGAAGCTTTCGGCTTCTCCGCCGGTATGTCCTCGGGTGTCTGTTCGCGCTTGATGCGCTCGTAGATTTCTTCGCGATGCACCGCCACGTGTTTCGGTGCGTTGATCCCGACGCGCACCTGGTTCCCCTTGACCCCCAGAACCGTGATGGTGACATCGTCGCCGATCATGACGGTCTCGCCGACCCGTCTCGTGAGAATGAGCATCTGCCGATTCCTCTGGATTTTATAGTTCTGCTGCCCCGGCGGACGCGGTTTGCTCCACGCCCGCTCCGTGCTTCTTGCTATTATGTCGCGAGCGTACCTTATATCGCGCAACGTACGCAGTACAAACAAAATCGAATCTTAGTCCCGGTCGCACCGGGCGGCTTGCACGTTCGCGCCATGGCCGCGAGCCAAGCGTAGACCAGTCCGCTCAGGTTTTCGCGAGAAGTGGTCTAAGCTGCTGCGCTGCCGAGGCGGCAGCGGGTCCGAGGATCAGGTGCACGCTGTCCGCGGCCGGCCGGGCGAGCGCGCGCACGCCCAGGCCGAGGAGCGCGGCCTCCTGCACGCGCGCGGCATCGCTGACGCTCACGCGCAGCCGGCTGCCGGCGAGCTGCATGCCGCGCACGTTGCCCGCTCCGCCGAGTGCCGCGAGCAGCGCCGCGGGCTCACCGCGCCAGCGCGCCTCCGCGGAAGGGGTGGGCGCGACTGCGGCGAGTGCCGCGCGTGCGGAAACGGGGAGCGCCGCGCGGATCTCCCCGGCAAGCTGATCGGCCATCGTGCCGACCACCACCTGCAGCGACTGCGCGCCCGGGCGCACGATGCCGCGGGCACCGAGTGCCTTCAGCTGTGCCGCGTCGATGGCGTCCTGGCGATCGATCTGCAAGCGCAGGCGCGTGGTGCAGGCGTCCACGCGCTGCAGGTTCGCGGCACCACCCAGGGCCTTGATCCATTCAGCCGCGCGCGCCCCGGCCGCGGTCGCGGCCGGGATCGCCACCGCCTCGCCGGGATCGCGCCCCGGGGTCTTGAGGTCAAAGCGCACGATCACGACGCGGAACAAGAAGTAATACAGCGCGAAATACGCCGCCCCCACCGGCAGCAGCAACAGCGGATGCGTTGCCTTGTTGTAGTTGATCACGTAGTCGAAGATGCCCGCGGAGAAGCCGAATCCCAGGTGCACGTGCAGGGCGTTCATGACGACGAAGGCGAGCCCGGTGAGCAGCGCGTGCACCGCAAAGAGAGCCGGCGCGAGGAACATGAAGCTGAACTCGACCGGCTCGGTGACGCCGGTGAGGAACGAGGTCAGCGCGATCGAGCCGAGCAGTCCCCCGGCCACGCGGCGCTGCTCGGGGAGCGCGGTGTGATACATGGCGAGGCAGGCCCCGGGCAGCCCGAACATCATGACCGGGAAGAACCCCGCCATGAAGACGCCGGCGCTCGGGTCGCCCTCGAAAAAGCGGTACAGGTCGCCGGTCTTGCCGTGGTACTCCCCGAGCAGGAACCAGGCGATGTTGTTGATGATGTGGTGCAGGCCGGTCACGATCAGGATGCGGTTGAGCACACCGTAGACGAACAGTCCCGCAGCCCCCGCGTGCAGCACCGCGTGGCTGAGCCCGGCCATGCCCGCCTCGAGGTATTCCCACTGGGTGCCGAACGCGAGCGCCAGCACGAGCCCGCCGAGGCCGGCGAGGATCGGCACGAAGCGCCGGCCGCCGAAGAAGCTCAGGTAGCTCGGTAGGGTAATGTTGTAGAAGCGGTTGTAGAGCCAGCCGGTCATCAGCCCCGAGAGCAGTCCCACCGGCACGCTGAGCTTGGCGAGCTCATGGGCCTTGTAGGCGTCCGCCGCGAGATCGGCGGCGCGCTTGCCGAGCCCGGCGAGTTCCGTCGGCGGCACCGCGATCAGCACCTCCGCCCCCTGGGTCGCCACCAGGTAGGCCACGACGCTCGCCAGGCCCGCGGCCCCGTGGTTCTCCCGTGCCAGGCCGACCGCCACGCCGACGGCGAACAGCAGGCCGAGATTGGAAAAGATCGCCGACCCGGCGCTCGCCATCGAGGGTAGGTTGAGCAGGTCCGGCTGACCCAGGCGCAGCAGCAGACTTGCGATCGGCAGCACGGCAATCGGCAGCATCAGCGCACCGCCGACCCGCTGCAGCTGGGCGAGTACGGACTTCACGCGCCCTCCTGCGCCGTGAGCAGCGCACGCACCTCGGCGGCGCTGACACAGGCGAGTGCACGCGCCGCGAGCGCGCGGCACTGGCCGCTCGTCACCCGCGCCAGGCGCGCCTTGAGCTCGGGGATCACCGCCGGCACCGCGGAGAGCTCGTGCACTCCGAGCCCGACCAGCAGCGCCGCCGCCAGCGGCTCGGAGGCGAGCCCGCCGCACACCGCGGCGTGGCGGCCGTGGCGGGCGGCGGCCTGCGCCGTACGCGCAATCAGCGCGAGCACCGCCGGGTGCAGCGCGTCGAGGCGCTGCGCGAGGCGCGGGTGGCCGCGGTCCATGGCGAGGCTGTACTGCGTGAGATCGTTGGTGCCGATCGAGAGGAAGTCCGCCGCGGCCGCGAGCGCCTCGGCGAGGAGCGCCGAGGCCGGCGTCTCGATCATGACGCCGACCTTGAGCGGCACGGGCCGGGCACGCGCCGCCGGCAGCTCGGCGAGCAGCGCGCGTACCTGCTCGAGCTCGGAGAGGTCGGTGACCATCGGCAGCAGCAGCCGCACTTCCGCGGCGCTGCGCACCGCGAGCACGGCCGTGAGCTGCTCACGCAGCAGCTGCGGACAGGCGAGGCTGGTGCGCACCCCGCGCAGCCCGAGCGCGGGGTTTTCCTCCTCGGGCAAGGGCAGGTAGGCGATCGGCTTGTCGCCGCCGGCATCGAGGGTGCGGATGGTGAGCGGCCGCGCCCCGAGTGCATCGGCGATCTCCTGGTAGGCGTGTGCCTGCTCGGTCGCATCCGGTGCCGACTCGCGATCGAGGAACAGGAACTCGGTGCGCAGCAGGCCGCAGCCCTCGGCACCGTTGCGCACCGCGGCGTCCGCCTCCGCGCGCGATGCGAGGTTGGCCAGCACCTCGATGCGCACCCCGTCGGCGGTGTGCCCCTCACGCTGCGCGGCCTGACGCGTGGCGGCCTCGCGCGCGCGGCGCTGCGTGAGCGCCTCACGCAGCGCCGTCACGCGCGCGGGCGGCGGATCGATTTCCAGGCGCGCGGTCTCGGCATCGAGCACGAGCGTCGTGCCCTCCCCCACCGCGAGCACCTCCTCGCCGAGAGCCACGAGCGCCGGCACCCCGAGAGCGGCAGCCAGGATCGCCACGTGCGAGGTCGCCCCGCCCTCGGCCAGCGCCAGCCCCGCAAGCCGCGTGCCGTCGAGGCCGAGCAGCTGCGACGGTGTCAGGTCCCGGGCGATCACTACCGCCTGTGGCACGATCTGCGGCGCCGGGCCCCCGCCGGGGCCGGCGAGCTCGGCGAGCACCTGCGACTCCAGGTCCATGAGGTCGGCGACACGCTCGCGCAGCCGCGGATCGCTCAGTGAGCCGAGCGCCTGCGCCTGCGTGCGCACGCTGGCGCGCCAGGCGAAGCCGGCGCTCTTGCCGAGTGCGATGAGCGCGCGCGCCGCCTCGAGCAGCTCCGGGTCCTCGAGCAGCTCGGCGTGCGCGGCGGCGATCTCGCGCGCCGCACCCGGCAGCGAGGGGTCGGCTGCCCGTCGCAGGAGCTGCGCCTGCACCCGTGCGCGTGCCTGATCGAGCGCGCGTGTCTCAGCGTCGACGCCGCCGCCCGTTTCGGCGATCAGCGGCTCGGCACGGTGCAGCGGAAATGCGACCCCGAGCGCGAGCCCGCGGCTCGCGATCACCCCGCCGAGAGCGCCGGGACCTGCGGCGGCGCGCTCGGCCTGTGGCACGCGCGACGGCGGGGATGGCTCGGCAGCCTCGCGGGCAGCGGCGGCCTTGAGGGCGGCCGCGAGCGCGCCGAGGCCGGCGGCGGCGTCGGGACCGCTTGCCCGTACTTCGATCTCATCGCCCCGCTGCACGTTGAGCCCCATGAGGCCGACGGTGCTGCGGGCATTGGTCTCACGCTCGCGCAGCCGCACGCGCACCTGCGCATCGTGGCCGCGCAGGGCGGCGGCGATGAGCGCCGCGGGCCGGGCGTGGATGCCGTGCGCGAGCTCGACGCGCAGGGTGCTCGCGAGCTCGCCGCGCGCCACGGCGCTCGGCGGCTGCAATGGCGCGGCTGCGCTGGCCACGGGCGCCACTTCGAGCAGCATCTCGCCGCAGGCGACGACGCGCCCGAGCTGTGCGTTCAGCACACGAAAGCCGCTGTCGGCGCCGACGATGACCGGAGTGAGCAGGCTCTTGGCGCGCGCGGCGAGGAAGTCGAGGTCAAACTCGAGCAGCACGTCCCCGGCATGCACCTGCTGGCCGGCGCGCACCAGCGGCCTGAATCCCTCGCCGCCGAGGACGACCGTATCGAGGCCGACATGCATGAGGACCTCGATGCCGCCGCTGCCGCGGAGTGTCACCGCGTGGTGCGCGGCGGCGAGCACCGCGACCTCCCCGTCGCAGGGTGCGTGCAGCGTGCCCTCGGTCGGGTCGATCGCGACGCCATCCCCGAGCATGCGGCGCGCGAACACCTCGTCCGGCAGCTCATCGAGCGGCGTGCTCCAGCCGGAAAGCGGCGCGCGCAGCACCCGCGATGCCTGTCGGCTCACCGGGCCACCTGCACCCAGTCGAGCGCCCACATGAGATCCAGCCGTGCCTGCGTGAACCTGAAACACAGGTCGTGCCGGCCGCTGCGGCCGGGCAGATGCACTGAAGGCAGGCGGGTCACCGTGTCGTTGCCCGTCGCCGGGGCGAGTGGCAGCACAGCCACGGCAGCTGCGCTGCAGCCGTCCAGGCGCACCTCGAGTTCGCCGGCGGCGCTCGCCGGCGGGTTCAGGTGGATCGACTCGACGTCGTGGCCGAGCTGGAAGTTGAAGGGCACCTGCCCGACCGCGACCGTGAGCAGGCTTCCCCCGCGCCCGAGATCGACCTTGGGGAAGATCCAGCACGGATCCATGACGTCGATGAGGAAGATCGCGCGCGGGCCCTCGAGCGGCGCGTCGTCCTCGAGGTTCAGGACCAGCTGATCGCTGCAGGTCTTCAGGTCCTGGCTCATGTGGCGCGCGCCGGGGGCGACGTGCCGCGCCGGAGCGAAGGCGTCCGCGGAGTACGTGATGCCGAGGCGCTGGTAACGGGCCAGCTGCTCCTTGAGTCGCGTGCGGAAGTGCGGCCAGGAGCGCACGGCATCGGATGACCAGGCAACCTCGGCGAGCGCGGCCGCGCGCGGGTAGGTCATGTAGGCGACGCGCTCCTCGGTGCGCACGTGTTCGGTCCAGAGGTTTGCCTGGATGCCGAGCAGGTGCGCGTGATCGCCGGCGAGCGCGCCCGGCAGGGCCTCGAAGCGGTAGACGTCCTCGACGCTCAAGACCCGCCCACGTCCGGGAGGCTCCCCGGGCCCGCCGCCCTGGCGGTTGTCGAAGTACAGCGAGGGATCAGGCGCGAGCACGGTGTCGTGGCCAGCGCTGGCGGCGTGGATGGCACCGTCGGCGCCGCGCCACGAGATGACCACGGCATCCTCCGGCACCCCGCCCTCCAGGATCTCGTCCCAGCCGACCAGGCGGCGGCCGTGCTCGTTCAGGTACTTCCCGAGACGCGCCGTGAAATAGCCCTGCAGCGCCGCCTCGTTCGGCACCTTGAGATCGCGCATGCGGGCCTGGGTCGCCGCCGAGGCGCGCCACTGATCCTTGACGGCCTCATCACCGCCGAGGTTCACGTAGGGGCCGGGGAACAGTGCCATCAGCTCATCGAGCACAGCCTCGAGGAACGCGAAGGTCGGCTCCTCGACGTTCACCAGGTTCGGATAGATGCCCCAGTCGGAAGGCACGGCGGGCGGGGTCGGCGCGGCGTCGCGCACCCCGAGCTGGGGGTAGGCGACGATCGCCGCGGTACTGTGCCCCGGCAGGTCGATCTCCGGCACGATCGTGATGTGGCGCTCGGCCGCGCGCGCGACGATGCGGCGCACGTCCTCCTGGGAGTAAAAGCCGCCGTAGAGCCGGGGCGAGCCGGTGGCGGGATCGATATCCAGCTGCGCGGCGCGTCCCGCGGGCACGCGCCACGCGCCCACCGCGGTGAGTCGCGGGTACTTCTTGATCTCGAGCCGCCAGGCCTGATCGTCGGTGAGGTGCCAGGAGAACACGTTGAGTTTGTGCAGCGCCATCCAGTCGAGGTAGCGCAGGATGAACTCCGGCGGCTGGAAGTGCCGCGCCGAGTCGAGCATCAGGCCGCGCCAGCGCAAGCGCGGCGCATCCTTGAGCATCAGGGCCGGCAGGCGGACCGACTGCGCGCCCGCCGGCGTGCACAGCTGCCACAGGCTCACCGCGCCATAGAAGAGCCCGTCGGCCGTGCGGGCGGAGACCGTAACCTGCGATGGCGTCACCTCGATGCGGTAGGACTCGCGGGCCGGATCGCCCTGCGGATCGAGGCGGAAGGTGATGCCGCCGGCACCCTCCCCCGGGCGCACTGCGAGCGGCGGGCCACCGGAGTCGCGCAAGAGCGCGCTGAAGTATTCGCCGATGCGTTGCACGTCGGAGGCGGACCCGGTGTACACGGTGCGCGCGGCGCTGACGGTGAAGTGGCCGTGGACATACGTGAGCGACTGCGGCGCGGGGATCACGGAGGCGGCGTTTGCGGCTGTCGACACGGCGAGCACTGCTGCCACCGCAAGAGATGCGCCGAGTTTCCGGGCGCTCACGCGGAGCGTCCCAGGCGCTGCGCGAGCTCGCGCCGCAGCCGCTCGGCCTCGGGCTCCGAGAGCTCCCCCAGCACGCCGCGCCGCTCGGCCGGGATGTGCGCGCTCACCTGCGCTTCGGGTGCGAACACGAAGTGCTCGAAGAGCGAGCGCCAGGAGGCGCGCGCCGCCGGCGGCAGGCGCCGCACGTTCAGCAGCGCGAGCAGCAGCGCGTCAAAGCCGCTCGCCTGCGCAAGACCGGCCACCCCGAGGGCGTGCCACCAGTAGTTGACCAGCACGTTCACCGGCTCGAGCGACTCCACGTGATGCCACCACAGCGGTGGAATATAAAGCGCATCGCCGGGCCCGAGCTCGGCGCTCACGGCGGCTTGCAGCGCGGTGCGAAAACGCGGATAGCGCCCGAAATCCGGCGCGTGCAGCCGCACCAGGCTCATCGGTGCGCCGGTGGGCGCGAAGTCGAGCGGCCCGATGTACAGGTTCACGAGCTGCTCGGGCGGAAAGAGCGTGAAGCGGCGCCGGCCGCACACCACGCAGCCGATGTTGTGCCACTCATCCAGATGCGTCGGCGTGGTGATGGCGTTGCCGAGCCAGATGCGCGGCACCACGCTCGGCGGCAGCAGCGGCAGTGGATTTTCCGCGCTGAATCCCGGCAGGCACTCGGACACCGGGGCGCTCTGCGCCGCCACCGCGGGCGGCTGCGGAAAGGCGGCATAGCGCAGCACCTGCTCGGCGAGCTGCGCCAGGGGCAGACGGTTGCGGGCAAAATTGAAGCCGCTGAGCGTGTCGTTGTAGAAGATCCGCCCGCGCTCCTGCGGCGGCGTCATCAGGGCGTCCACCGGCTGGCCGCTGTCAAAGCGGCCGAGGTAGCTCATCAGGGCCGCGGCCGAAGTGCGCGCGGCACGCACCGCGGGCCAGCCGCCGATGAGGCCGCGCAGCACGCAAGGCGTGGCACCCGTGAGCACCTCGCGGGCGATCGCCGCGGGCTCGCCGGCGGGAAACTCGCGGATCGGGGCGGGAACGGCCATGGGTCGGCTCGCTACCCGGCGCGCGCCAGGTTGCGGGCAGTCAGCCGCCCGGCCGTGCCGGCGCCGAAGAACCTCATGCGGCGCTCGCGCAGCGGCACCGGGCTCAGTGGCCGCGTCATGTTCTGCTCGCAGGCAGCGTTGAAGAGCGTCGCGGTCGTCATGCTCACCGAATCAGCGGCCCCGGGCCACGCACCCGCACGGTGCCGCCAGGACAGCCACCGCCCTAAGAGTAGTGCAAGGCGGCGGCCCGCGTCATGGCCCGGCGGCGAACCCGCGCCGCGCGGGCGGGACGCACAGCGCCCCGCCCACCCGGCGCCGCATCGGCCTCACATCTTGAAGCGGAAGTTGAGGTAGTACTGCGAGCCGTTCTTGTAGAAGGCGCGCGGCTGCGACTCGTTCTGCGCGTAGTACTTCAACGTCGGGTTGTTGAGGTTCATGCCATCCAGCGTGATCTGGAAGTTGTCATTGACCGTGAAGCCGAGCGAGGCCGAGAGCGTTCCCAGATCTCCCTGCGTGAAGGCGGTGTTGCGGTCGAGGCCACTGAAGAACTCGCTGCGGTAGTTGTACGCGACCCGCGCACTGAAGCGCGCGCTCTCGTAGTAACCGATGATGTTGAACGTATTCTTCGAGGTGCCCACCAGGCGATCATCCCCGTTGGTGACCAGCGAGGTCTGCTTGCCGTCCGCGTAGGTGTAGTTGGCCTGCAGGCCCCAGTGCGCGCCGAAGGCCTGCTGGTAGGCCAGCTCCGCGCCCTGCACGCGTCCGTCGGCATTGACCGGCACGCTGATCAGGTACGGCGCCGAGAAACCATCCGGATACTGGTTGTTGAAGGTCTGGTAGTACTTCGTCTCCGTGCCGTAGGTGACGTAGTCCTTCAGGTCCATGTAGAAGAGTCCCGCGGTCAGCAGCGAGCGCGGCGCGAAGTACCACTCGAGGCCGGCGTCGTAGTTGTAGGACTTGATGGGCTTGAGGTCCGGGTTGCTGCCCGTGCCACTGCCCGCCGGGCTGGTCGGGGTCGGCGGCGGCGCGCTGAGGTTGACCGGACCGGACAGGGCCGAGTAGTCCGGCCGCGTCATGGTCTCCGCGGCCGCGAAGCGCGCCACGAGGTCCTTGGTGAGGTCGATCTTCAGGTTCGCACTCGGCAGCAGGTTGTTGTACGTGTGATCGGTCGTGAGCGGCACGTATGGCCCGAAGGCCGAGGTGGTGATCGCGTTCGGATCCAGCGGGCTCGCCGAGACGTTGTTGAGGGAGTTGTCGTCGGTGCGCACCCCGCGCAGGCCGACGTTGCCGCTCCAGTGGCTGCCGCCGAAGTCTGCCTGCACGTACAGCGCCGAATCCTTCTCGTCCAGGGCGAAGTCCGAGGTCCAGTCCGCGCGGCTGACCGGGTCGCGGTTGGAGAACTGCGCGCCGTAGGCGGCGAGCTGCGCGGCGGTGTAGTACCAGATGTTGGTCGGGAACTGGCCGCCGAGGCCGTAGCCGTAATTGGTCGGGTAGTTCTGGTAGCCCTGCGGCCAGTTGGCCGGGTTCGAGGCGCCAGGCAGCGGGCCCTGGCCGATGACGCCTTCGGATTCGCGCTGGTGCGAGTCGAAGCGCGCGCCGAACTTCAGGTCCTTGAAGGCGCCGGCATTGAAGTCGTACTGGGCGTCGACCTTCGCCCACCATTCCTTGTCAACCACGTCGACGTTCTGGTCGCCGAAGATCCAGCCGAAGCCGACGCCGTTGGGCGTGCTGCTCGCCTGCGTGCCGAGGTTCCAGCTCGGGGCGCTGTTGATGCCGTTCAACTTGTAGGCGGCGCCGGTGCCGACACCGGGGTTGGTCTCCAGTACATCCTGGGTCGGGGTGCGGCCGTGGCCGCGCGAGACGCCGAGCTGACCGAACAGGGTAAGGGCGTCGCTGGCCTTCACCTTCAGATCGATGTTGCCGTAGTTGGTGCTGGCGCTCTCGTCCGGGCGGGAGATCTGGTCGTAGACGCCGTAGGTGTTGGGCTTGTAGCCGGCCGCGAGCGGCCCGAACGAGGCCTGCACCAGGGTGTTGTTCTGGATCACGTAGTTGGTCGGCGCCTGCTCACCATTGCCGCCGTTGAAGAGGTTGTTGCCCCAGAACAGGTAGTTGTCGTTGGTGTTGGTCGCCTCGAGCTTGGAGCTGAACCACGAGGCATCGATGTTAGTGCGGTCGTTCGGCTGCCACTCGATGTCGATCAGGCCGCCGTTGCGCTGGCGGCGCTGCTGGAACAGTGCCGAGCCGATCAGGTTCGGGTAGTACACCCCGGCGAGGTCGGGGTGCGGCGCGATCGCCGGCAGCGCCCCGGAGGTCGGGGTCGCCGGCGTGAAGGGACGCCCGACGACGAAGGCGCTGTCGCTCGCGATCTGGGTGTAGCCGAGGATCTCCTGGCCGTCGCGGCGCAGGTGGCGCGTCTCGGAGAACACCTGCAGCAGCACCCCGAGGGTATGGTCGTCGTTGATCCAGTTGCCAAGTGCGCTGAACTGCGGATCGGTGGTGCCCGGCAGGTCGGCGTACACCGCCCCGAGGCTCGCCTGCAGGGTGGTGGACTTGGGGAACTCGAGCGGCTTGCGGGTGATGATGTCCACGGTGCCGGCCACGCCGCCCTCGACGAGGGAGGCCTCGGAGCTCTTGTGCACCACGACACTGCCGACCAGCTCCGAGGGCAGCAGCGTGTAGCTGACGCTGCGGCCGACGGTGCCCGCCTGATCGAGCACGAACCAGTCGCCGGAGGCCACGCTGTGTCCGTTGATCAGGGTCTGGGTGAGGGAGGGGTTGGTGCCGCGCAGGCTGACGCGGTCGGCCTCGTCGAAGCCGCCCTCGGTGGCACCCGCGGAGCTGATCGTGACACCTGGTACGCGTTGCAATGAGTCGGCGATATTCTTGTCGGGCATCTTGCCGATGTCCTCGGCCGTGACGACCTCGACCACGGAGTCCGCCTTGCGCTTCTGTTCGATCGACTGCTCGAGTGAGGCGCGGATGCCGGTGACGACGATCTCCTGCAGCTCGGAGCCGGCGGCTGCGGCGTCGGCCGCTGCCGCTTCCGCGTGGACCACGCCGTTGCGACCGAAGAGCGCCATGGCGACCGCCGTTCCGATCAACGTCGACCTTGCGATTCTCATGATTGACTCACCCCGGATGTTGTCGTTAGCGATGCACGTGGTGACCGAGTTGCAAATTCCCCGCAGGACCTGCGGAAGCGGCGTCGGCGCCTTCTTCCGTGCGGGTTCCCTCTAGGTACCACTTAAGATCCAATATAGTACCAGTCCCTAAAGAATGCTATACCCTGAGATACCAATGGGATTAGACCGCGTTTTTTATCTTTGTTTACTGACTGTTATGTATTCGATTGTGACCCACTAGCAACACAGTGGTCTTATAGTGGTAGTATGAGCTGGCACGGGTTACGCGGGGGAGAGACCACTTGACGCTGCTGTCGCAGGCGGTCGGAAAGCTCGACGAGACGAGCAGTTTGCCGCTTTACCAACAGCTGCAGCGCGCTCTGCGGCAGGCGATCGACACACGCGTACTCGGCCCGGACGATGCGCTGCCACCCGAGCGCGACCTCGCCACTGACTTCGACGTCTCGCGCATCACGGTGCGCAAAGCCATCGACGGCCTGGTGGGTGAGGGCCTGCTGGTGCGGCGCCAGGGCTCCGGCACCTTCGTGCGCGCCCGCGTGGAGAAGAACTTCTCCAAGCTGACCTCGTTCTCCGAAGACATGCGCGCGCGCGGCCGCAATCCCCGCAGCGTGTGGCTGCGCAAATCCTCGGGCACGGTGACACCCGAGGAAGCGCTGACTCTGCGCGCGAGCCCGGGCACACCGGTGTTCCGCTTTCACCGCATTCGCTTCGCCGACGATGCGCCGATGGCGCTCGAGTACGCGACCATCCTCGCCTCCTGCCTGCCCTCGATCGATGCAGTGGAATCCTCGCTGTACACCGCACTCGAGCGCGCCGGCAACCGCCCGGTGCGCGCCCTGCAGCGACTGCGGGCCGTGCTCTTCACCGCCGAGCAGGCCGAGCTGCTGCAGGCACACGAGCGCGATGCGGGACTGCTGGTCGAGCGCGTCGGCTTTCTGCAGGACGGCCGCGCGGCCGAGTTCACTCAGTCCTACTACCGCGGCGACATCTACGACTTCGTCGCCGAGCTCAGCCTGAGTTCGTGAGCACTTCGCCGACGAGCACGCAGATGTTCCAGGAGGCGGCGCAGGCCCCGGCGGTGGTGCGTGCCCAGCTCAGCGCCAACGCCGCACGCCTTGAGCGCCTCGGCGAGCGGCTGCGCGCGGCGCCGCCGCGCGCGATCGTCACCTGCGCGCGCGGCAGCTCGGATCACGCCAGCACCTTCGCGCGCTACCTGATCGAGACGCGCCTGGGGGTCCTGACCTCCTCTGCCGCGCCCTCGGTGAGCTCGGTGTACGCCGCCGCTCCGGATCTGTCCGGCACCGTGATGCTCGCCATCTCACAGTCGGGCGCAAGCCCCGACCTGCTCGCCGCGGTCGGCAGCGCACGCGAGCGCGGCGCACGCATCGTGGCGCTCGTCAACGCCGAGAGCTCCCCGCTCGCGCAGCTCGCCGATGACCTCGTGCCGCTCGGCGCGGGTGCGGAACGCAGTGTCGCGGCGACGAAGAGCTTCATCGCCTCGCTCACGGCGATCGTGCAGCTGGTGGCCGCGTGGGCGTGCGACGCTCACCTCGCGCAGGCCCTCGCCGCAGCGCCGGAGCTGCTCGCGCAGGCCTGGGAGCTCGACTGGAGCGCCGCGGTCGAACGCCTCCGGCCGGCACGCAACATGTACGTGGTCGCCCGCGGCCCCGGGCTCGGTGTGGCGCAGGAAGCGGCGCTGAAGTTCAAGGAGACCTGCGCGCTGCACGCCGAGGCGATCAGTGCCGCGGAGCTGCGCCACGGGCCGATCGCGCTGGTGAGCGCCGGCTTTCCGGTGCTGCTCTTCGCACAGCAGGACGAGACCCACGCCGGCAACGCGCAGCTGGCGGCGGACCTCGTGACGCGCGGCGCGCTGGTGCTCATGGTGGGGGCCACGAGTGCCGGCGCCACGCCGCTGCCGTCCCCGCGCGCCCCATCGGTCATCGAGCCGCTGCTGTTCGTGCAGAGTTTCTATCGCATGGTGAACGCGCTGGCGCTCGCGCGCGGCGGCGACCCCGACCGGCCGCCGCACCTCAGCAAAGTGACCGAGACTGTCTGAATGATCACGGCACTGGTGAACGGACGGGTGTTGCGCGATGAGGGCTTCGTCGACGGCGTGGCGGTGCTCATCGAGAACGGCCGCATCCTCGACGTGCTGCCCGCCGGCGTCGCCCCCGGCCGCGGCGCGCAACCGCACGACCTGCGCGGCCAGCTGCTGCTGCCCGGCTTCATCGACGCCCAGGTCAATGGCGGTGGCGGCGTGTTGTTCAACGACGCCCCGACCATCGACTCGATCCGCGCCATCGGGGCCGCCCATCGGCGCTTTGGCACCACCGGCTTCCTGCCGACGCTGATCTCGGACGACCTGGACATCGTCGCGCGCGCCATCGCCGCAGTGCGCGGGGCGCTCGCCGCCGGGGTACCCGGCGTGCTCGGCATTCACATCGAGGGCCCGTTCCTCAACGTCGAGCGCAAGGGCGTCCACGACGGGGCAAAGCTGCGCGAGCTCGACGAGAGCGCGCTCGGGCTCCTCACCTCGCTGCGCGGCGGACGCACTCTGATCACGCTCGCACCCGAGATGACGACGCCGGCCCTGATCGCGCAGCTGGCCTCCGCCGGCGTGATCGTCTCCGCCGGCCACACCAACGCAACCTATGCGGAAATCCGTACCGCGCTCGAGCACGGCCTGAGCGGTTTCACGCACCTGTTCAACGCCATGTCACAGCTCACCGGGCGCGAGCCCGGCACGGTGGGCGCGGCCCTGGATGATCCGCGCAGCTGCTGCGGGATCATCGTTGACGGCGCGCACACCGATCCGGTGGTGTTGCGCATCGCCCTCAGGTGCAAGGCCCACGACCGCTTCATGCTGGTCACCGATGCCATGCCGAGCGTCGGCACGAACGAGGATTCGTTCGTGCTGCAGGGCCGCCGCATCAGCGTGCGCGGTCATGCCTGCCTCGATGAGGACGGGCGCCTCGCGGGCTCAAACATCGACATGGCCAGCTGCGTGCGCAATGCCGTGACGATGCTCGAGCTGCCGCTGGCCGAGGCCGTGCGCATGGCGAGCGCGTGGCCGGCCAACTTCCTCGGTCTCGGCGCCGAGCTCGGCCGCATCGCGCCCGGCTACCGCGCCAACCTCGTTCTCAGCGACCCAGCACTCAACGTGCTCGAGACCTGGATCGACGGGCGCCCGGCGCCTCCCTAGGCGCGTAGCGCAGAGCTTCCTGTTCCCGGGGGGCTTCGCGGGCGCTGTGGAGTGCGTGTCTGCGGCTGTACCATGGGGCCCGAGCGCAGCCACGGTGACACCATGATCAAGGGCACGCAGTTACACAGCAGCGCGGGCTGCGCACGCCGCGCACGCTCGCCGCCGACTGCGCTGCTCATGCTGGCGATCGCGACCCTGACTGGCGCCGTGCCTGCCGCAGCCGCGCCACCCACCTCATTGCAGATCGTAGGCGCTACCGTCGAGCTCGAGTTCGATCCCGGCGACTTTCGCGGCGGGGGCGCGCCACTGCGCGCCTGGGTGCAGCGCTCGGGCGCGATTGTCGCCAGCTACTACGGGCGCTTCCCGGTGAGGCAGCTGTCGCTGCGCCTCGATCCTCTCGATGGCGACGGCGTCCACGGTGGACGCACGTTTGCCAACCCCGCTGCGCACATCCGCGTCGGCGTTGGGCGCGAGGTGAGCGCCGCGCAGCTCGAGAACGACTGGGTGCTGGTCCACGAGATGACGCACCTCGCCCTGCCCGATACCGGTGAGGCCCATGCGTGGCTCTCCGAGGGCATCGCGACCTACGTCGAGGGCATCGCGCGCGTGCAGGCCGGCAACCGCAGCGAGACCGATGTATGGTCGGAGGAGTTGCACGCCATGCCCCGCGGCCTGCCGCAGCAAGGCGATGCGGGCCTGGACCACACCCACACCTGGGGTCGCACCTACTGGGGCGGCGCCATGTTCTGCCTGCTCGCCGACGTCGAGATCCGGCGCCGCACCCAGTTGCGCTTCGGACTGCAGGATGCGCTGCGCGCGGTGCTCGAGGCGAGCGGCGGTCTGGCTGCTGAGTGGCCGATCGAGCGGGTGCTGCGTACGGGTGATGCCGCGATCGGGGTGCCGGTGCTCGAAGAGCTGTACGCGCGCTCCAAGGACACGCCGGTCAGTCCGGACCTGATGGCGCTGTGGCGTTCGCTCGGAGTCGAGCCCTTCGGAGACTCGGTGCGCTTCGATGAGCAGGCGCCGCTCGCCGCCGTACGCCGGGCCATCATGCAGCCGCGCACGCAGGAAGCCTCTTCAGCCACCGCCCGGTGAGTACAGCCCGGTGAGCACGGCGGTCGCGAGCAGTACCACGACCAGGAGCAGGTACTCCGCAGCAATACTGCGGGCCAGTGCTGCGCGCGCACGGTCACGACCTCGTGCTACCAGCGGCGCGAGTCGCAGGCGATTAAGCGCAGCCAGGCCCATGAGGCACACAAACAGGAGTGCCTTCAGGCACAGCAGCTTCCCGTAGGGCGTGCCCAGGGCCGCAAGGCCGGGCAGCAGCAGCCATGCCATGAGGAGCCCGGCGAGGCCGAGCAGCGGCACGAGCCGCAGCGCGCGTGCGGAGAAGCGCATGAGGACGGCGCCGACCGCCGGCTCGCGCAGCCGCAGCAACTGCGCGAGCGGGATGAGCGCGCCGAACCAGAAGGTCGCGACCAGCGTGTGCAGGGCGAGCAGCGGCAGGAGCGCGAGGCGGTGCGAATCCACCAGCGTGTGGCCGCTGACGAGGAACGAGCTGAGCGCCGCGAGTGCCCCCGGCAGACCCAGCCCGACGAGGCGCGCGGGGCGCGCGAGTGAGAGCACCACGGCGACGAGGCCGGCAAGACGCAGCCACGCACCAACGGCTCCGGGGGAGAAGAGTGCCAGGTGCCACAGTGCCGGATCCGCGACGCCGTCCCAGGCGCCGGCCAGGTGCGCGGGCGCGAGCAGCACCTGGGCCAAGAGGACCACGAGCGCGCCGCCGCTCACCCGCAGCGCGAGCCTACGCAGTCGCGCGAGTGAGGCGACATTGATTGCTTCGCGGAATTGCGCGAGGAACAGCGCGGCGCCGCACGCGTGCAGCAGCACGACGAGGCCCGCGGCCTGCAGCGCGAGCCACAGAGCGTCGATCACGGAGCGATGGTGAAGTGCAGCTCGCCTTGGACCACGTGACCGTCGGCGCCCTGGGCGCGCCAGCGCACGACGTAGCTGCCGGCGTGCAGGTTGGTCACCGGCACGCTGATGCGCGCGTGCGACCCGGCGGGCGGTCTGAGCTTTGAGGCCTGCCCGCCGCCGGTCTCGAGCGACAGCGCCGTAAGCTGCACGTTCTCGGAGAACGTCAACACCAGTTCCCGCGGCGGCTGCTTGAGATGGCTGCCGTCGGCGGGGACGCTCTGCTTCAGCTGCGCGTGCGCGTGTGCCTGAACGCTCCAGAGGAGCGCCAGTCCCACGACCGCCAGGCGCGCGCGCTGCATGCCACGAGGCTACACCGAACGGCGCGCGCGGGCGTAGGAATTGCTGTGCGGGCGGCCGCCGCCGCGGCCGTGGTGCCCGTGCCGGGGCACGCCGCCGCCGGCCGCTCCGCCGCGGCCATGGTGCCCGTGCCGGTGCACGCCGCCGCCGGGCGCATCCGCCTGTGGCGCGGGGGCGCTGACGCTGAAAGCCGGCAGCGCGGCCACCGGGACGGTCCGCTGCAGCACCTTCTCGATGTCACGCAACAGTCCGCTCTCATCGGGCGACACGAGCGACAACGCGATGCCGCTGCCGCCGGCGCGCGCGGTGCGGCCGATGCGGTGCACGTAGTCCTCGGGCACGTTCGGCAGCTCGTAGTTGACCACGTGCGGCAGCTCCTTGATGTCGAGCCCGCGGGCGGCGACCTCGGTGGCGACCAGCGCGGTGATGCGGCCTTCCTTGAAGTCGGCCAGGGCCCGCACGCGCGCGCCCTGACTCTTGTTGCCGTGGATCGCCGCGGCGCGGATGCCGGCGCCTTCAAGCTGCTGGGTCAGGCGGTTGGCGCCGTGCTTGGTGCGCGTGAACACCAGCACCTGCTGCCAGGAACCCTCGCGGATCAGATGCGCGAGCAGGTAGCGCTTGTGTTCCTTGGGGACCTTGTAGACGTGCTGCTCGATGCGCTCTGCGGTCGCGTTGCGTGCGGCGACCTCGATCGCCACCGGCGTGCGCAGCATGCGCTCGGCGAGGGCGCGGATGTCCTCGGAGTAGGTCGCCGAGAACAGCAGGCTCTGCCGCTCGCGCGGCAGCAGGCGGCTGACCTGGCGGATGGCATGAATGAAACCCATGTCAAGCATGCGGTCTGCCTCGTCGAGCACCCAGAAGCGCACCTGCGACAGATCGAGGCAGCGCTGCTGCGCGAGGTCGAGCAGCCGTCCGGGGGTTGCGACCAGCAGGTCGCAGCCGCGGCGCAGCGCCTCGATCTGGGGCTTCTCGCTGACGCCGCCGAAGATCACGACGGTCCGCAGCGCGAGAAAACGCCCGTACTCGGTCGCGCTCGCGGCCACCTGCGCGGCCAGCTCGCGCGTCGGGGTGAGCACGAGCGCCCGCGGCGCGGTGCCGGTACTGGCACCGAGGTTCTGCAGCAGGGGCAGCACGAATGCGGCCGTCTTGCCGGTGCCGGTCTGCGCGCCCGCGAGCACGTCGCGGCCGGCGAGCACAGCCGGAATGGCCTCGCGCTGGATGGGGGTCGGGGTGCCGTAGCCTTTTTCGGCCACAGCACGGGTGAGCTCGGACCGAAGCCCGAGGTCTGCAAATGACATGTGGGGAAACCTCTGTTCAGCTCGCTCGCGAGGGCCGTTCCAGGCCGCGGCGGTCAGGTGCGAGGCTGCTAGTTAATGGTAAATCGGCGGCCACGCAGGAGAGCGGGCGGCGAGCGAAACGGTGCTGACCGAGCACAGGTTGGACGTTTGGCGGCGTGCACTTTACAGACATCCGGGCGGCGAGTCCAACCCGTGTCGCAGCGCGACAATTCGACACGATTCTCAGAGACTTATTCGTTGCGGAGGGGGTCTGCCTCCGCCATGATTTGTCTTCGACCGCACAGGAAATGGCATGAAATACCGGACTTCGGCGGGCCCACTGCTCGCGCTCGCCGCGCTTGCCGCAGCGCTCGCAGGCTGCTCGGCACACACGGATGTGTCGCTAACTGGCAACACCCCGCCGCAGTTCTCGCACCTGTTCGTGACGACCCAGGACGTCTGGTTCAACACCAGCGGTACGGCCAGTCCCGATGATGGCGGCTGGCAGAAATTTCACTTTTCCAGCCCCTCCACCGTCGACCTGGTGGCTGATGAGGGCGGCTCGCTCGGCAGCATCGCCAGCGGCCTCAACCTGCTCGCCGGGACCTACTCCCAGGTCCGGATCATCCCGATCGATCCGTCCTCTGCGCTGACCACTTCCGCGCAGTCTGCAGGCGCGCTCTACAACGCCGAAGCCGACTACGTGGACGCCTCCGGTAACACCCACCAGCTGCCGCTCGAGCTCCTGAACCCCGACAAGGGGATCAGCATCCAGACCTCGCTCAAAGCCCCGATCGGCACGCTCGGCGGGAGCTCCTCCGCCTCCGGCACGAGCGGGGTCTTCGGTGCGATCGGCAGCGGCGACGCCGGCAGCAATGCGGGCACCAACGACGCCACCGGCGGGGTCACCACCGCGGGCACGGCCGGCACCACGACGAGTACCTCGACTTCGGGCACGACGACCACCGCCTCTTTCGCCATCAACATCGACGGCGCCCGTGACCTCGTGCCCTTCAGCTTCGGCGCCTCCGCCGCCCCGGCGGTGCTGCTGAGCTCGCACGCGAGCGCCTATGACCTCGCCAATTCCGCGGGTATCCAGGGAACGCTGACCCTCACCAACCTCACCGGCTACACCTCGGTGAGCGGCCTGCCGGACATTCAGGTGAGCGCCGAGGTGCTCAGCGCCGACGGCACGCGCCACGAGGTCGTGCTCAGCACGCCGGTGCATGCCGACGGCACGTTCCTGCTGTACCCGCTGGCCACGAGCTCCTCGACCCCGGCCTACTACGACGTGGTGATCCACGGCGGCGGGATTGCCACGATCATCATCAAGAACGTCCAGCTCACCCTTGGCACGAGCTCGACGACCTTGTCGACCGCGACCACCACCAATACCAGTACCTCCTCGACCACACCGACGCTCAACACCGTGTCGGTCGGTACGCTGACGCCGCGCGCCGCCGCGACGTTCACCGCCAACGTCACCCCGGTCACGGGCAGCACGCTGCCCGCGGATGCACTCATCGGCTTCTACCAGACGCTCGCCAGCTCCGGTGAGGTGCCCTACCTCATCGAGTCGACGCCGGTCGACCCGTTCAATCAGCTGCTCTTCAACGCGCAAGTGCTGTCGGCCGGCACCGTCGATTCGGGCACCTACGTCGCAAGCGGCGACACCATCACGGTGGTGAGCGCTGCCCCGAAGCAGGGGGCCGGCAAGTACGTGGTCGCCGCCAGCGCCCCGAACTACACCGCTGGCCCGCTGACACCCATCGTGAGCGCCCCGGCTACCAGCAGCACTTCGACGACGGCCCCGAGCCCGGTGTCGGTTTCCGTGCCGGGTCTCGGTCTCGCCTCGGGCGCGACGACGGGGTCCCTCCTCGCCCAGATCACCCCGGCCACGGCCGGCAAGTACGATCAGGGAGAGCTCCTGGTGTCGCACGACGGCACACTCGCCGGGTGGGTGGCGCTCGATGCCGTGCTCGCTTCCGGGGGCACCGTGTCGGCCATCGTCCCGGCGGGCACTTCCAGCTCGCTGTACTACGTGTCCGTGCGGGTGTGGAGCTCGCGCAACCCGAGCGGCACGCTCTCGCGCCAGTGGTTCCCGGCCGCGGTCGACCTGCGCTCGGCCACCAGTGGTTCAGTGTCCCTCACGATCGACTGAGAACCGCCGCAAACGTACACTAGGCGATTCGCCGCCCTGCGGGGCTGCAAGTCGCTGTATCCATGGGGAACGTATGCGCCGTCGGCACCTCTAAGCGACGGTGCCGGCCTCGGCCGCACCCCGGTTTAAAGAATCTGAAGGGGAATCCTGGGATGAGAATCGCTCGAACGGCCGCCGCACGCGTGGCGTGGCTTGCCTGCACCCTCGCCGCCGTGGCCATCACCGGTGCCTGCAGCAGCAGCAAGCCCCCGGCGCCGGGCACGCCGGTGCTGACCATGAGTACCACCAACGCGCGCTTCGCCGCCTACATCGTCAACATCGGACCCATCACCCTCTCCGGCCCGAATGGCGCGTACGCGACGCTGCAGGGCCCGGTCGAGCCGGTGGACCTCACGCGCCTCACCGACATCGGCGAGCTGGTCGAGGCCCCCGCCATCCCGACCGGCACTTTCACTTCAGCGACGCTCAACATCGACTACTCCACCGCCAGCATCTGGGTGAACAACGCCGGCACCGCGGTGCAGGTGACCCCGGTGCTGCCGAACTCCAGCACCGGGATCGTGAGTGCGATCCTGCCGATGATATTCGATCCCGCTAAGCCGCTCGTCGTGCCCCACGGGACCTCGACCCGGGTGCACTTCAACATGGATCTGGACGCGTTCAACTCCATCGACCTGACCACCAAGCAGGTGACCGTGCAGACCTACGCGGTCATGAACTCACCGCCGCCGGACTCGCGCCCGCTGCGGGCGCGCGGCCTGTTCGTGCTGGTGCAGGACGGCACCTTCACCATGAATCTGCGGCCGTTCTTCGACCTGCAGTCAGCGCTCGGGGCGCTGATCGTCTACCCGAACGCCCAGACGTACTACAACATCAACGGCATCACGTTCGTCGGCGCCGACGGGCTCGCGGCCATGAAGGACATGCCGATCAACACCTCGATCGTCGCCTTCGGGGTTCTGAGCGGCCTGAGCGGCGTCACCCCCTCGTTCACGCCCACGACCGTACTGGTCGGCACGAGCGCCGAGAGCCCGCTGCAGGACCACCTGCTCGGTGTGGTGGCCCAGCGCACGGGCAACACCATGATCATCAACGGCGGGCAGTTCCTCAGCACGACCTTCGGTACCACCACCTATCTCGGCAGCGCGACCGTCAACGTCGGCGCAGCCACCATCGTCAGCCGCGACGGTGTGGCCGATGCCAATCTCTCGCCGCAGTCGATCTCCGTCGGGCAGATGATCGATGTCGCCGGCGTGACTACCTACGGCAGCACCGGCTACGTCACGCTCGATGCGACGGCCGGCCAGGTACGTCTCACCAACACCCGCGCCTGGGGGCGGATCACGGCCTCCGGGTCGACCGCCGTGACCCTCAACCTGCTGCAGCTTGGCCCGTTCGCACCCAGCGGCTACAACTTCGCCGGCACCGCCACGGGCGGCGGCGCGGTCGATCCGTCCGGCTACCTCGCCGACACCGGCAGCACCAACACCACCGCCTACCCGCTCAACACACTGCTGGCGCTCGATGGCGTGGTGGCACCTTTCGGGGCCGCGCCCCCGGACTTCTTCGCGACCAATGTCACGCCCGGCTCGCAGGCCGAGCAGCTGCTGGTGGTCGAGTGGGTCAATGGCGGCTCGGCGACGCCCTTCGACACCATCAACGACAACGAGATCGTGGTCAACCTCAGCAACCCGAACCTCGGCGGCGCGCATCTGATCTACACCGGACCGGACGAGCTCGACCTGAAGGATCTGCCCTCGAGCCCGCCGATCACCACCGTCGGCGCCGGCGGCCCGTTGCTTCTGACCGTCGGCGGTGTCAGCGCCAGTGGGGTGTCCGAGTATGAGAGTGCGGCGCCCTTCACGACCAAGCTCTCCAACACGTTCAGCACGGGCACCACGAACAGGGCCTACAAGCTCGTGGCGGTCGGGCACTACAACCCGACGAACAACACCTTCGTGGCCACGCGCATCAACGTCGCGCTGCAGAACCCCGCCACCAGTTAGGCAAGCGAGGAGGCCCGATGCCCTGGAGACGGCGCCCGTTCCGCAGCGGCAGCCTCACTCAGGCACAGAATATCGCCGACCTGCGCACCCTGGCGCGCCGCCGGGTTCCGCACTTCGCTTTCGAGTATGTCGAGGGCGGCGCGGAGGATGAGGCCACGCTTGAGGCCAACCGCGCCGTGTTCGCGCAGCTGCGGCTGCTGCCGCGTACGCTCATCGACACCACGCGCCGGCGGCTGGATGCGGAGCTCTTCGGGCAGCGCATCGCCGCCCCGCTGCTGATCGCCCCGACCGGCCTGAACGGCCTGCTCGATCCGGACGGCGACGTCGCGCTGGCGAGCGCCGCGGCCCGCCTCGGCATACCGTTCACGCTCAGCACCTTCTCGACCACGCGCATCGAGGACGTCGCCCGCCGCGCCGGCGGGCGGCTGTGGCTGCAGCTGTACGTGCTCAAGGACCGAGCGATTGCGCGCGAGCTCATCCGCCGGGCGGCGGAGTCAGGCTACGAGGCGCTGGTGTTCACCACCGATGCCAACGTGTTCGGCAGCCGCGAATGGGACCGTCGCAACTTCCGCTCCCCCGGCAAGCCGACGCTGCGCACCGTGCTCGACACGCTGCGCCACCCCGGCTGGCTTGCCCAGGTCGCCACGCACGGCCTGCCGCGCTTTCGCAACCTCGAGAGCTTCCTGCCGCCGGAAGCGACTTCGGCCGTCGGCGCGAGCACGGTCATCCCGCAGCTGCTGGATGCCAGCATCTGCTGGGAGGATCTCATCTGGATCCGCGAACTGTGGCGGGGACGGCTCCTCATCAAGGGCATCCTCGACGTGCGCGACGCCGAGCGCGCGGCGGACCTCGGCTGCGATGGCATCGTCCTGAGCAACCACGGCGGCCGCCAGCTGGACCATTGCGTCACCGCGCTCGAGGTTCTGCCGCAGATTGCCGAGGTGCTCGGCCGCCGCCTGACGGTGATCGTCGACGGGGGCTTCCGCCGCGGCACGGATCTCGCCAAGGCCCTGGCGCTGGGCGCCCGCGCCGTGATGCTCGGGCGGGCCACGCTTTATGGCCTCGCCGCCGGCGGCGGAGCCGGCGTCGAGCGTGCGCTCACGATCCTCACCGGCGAGCTCGAGCGCGTGCTGGGCGAACTCGGCTGCAGCTCCGTCTCCGAGCTCAATCCCGGACACGTGCGCGCCGCCACCGGCGCCGCCTAGCGTTGCGCAGACTGCAGTGCACGGCGTGCACTCATACCCCCTGGCCCCGCAGCCAGCCATCGATGACGCGCTCGAGCACCGCGATCGGCATGGGTGCGGCCGACAGTCCCGCGTCGTGGAAGGCGCGGATGTCAAAGCGTGCCCCGAGACGCTGCTTTGCCTGGGCGCGCAGTGCCAGCCAGCGCGTCTGGCCTACCTTGTAGCTGCACGCCTGGCCGGGCCAGACGCAGTAGCGCTCGACTTCCGTGGTCATGGAATTGCGATCCTGTCCGGTGGTCTCGACCATATAGTCGATCGCCTGCTCGCGGCTCCACCCCTGGGCATGAATGCCGGTGTCGACCACGCAGCGCGCGGCGCGGAAGGTCTGCGACTGCAGCATGCCGAGGCGCCCGAGCGGGTTGTCATCGTAGAGGCCCATCTCCGCGCACAGCTGCTCCGCATACAGCGCCCAGCCCTCGGTATTGGCGGAGAAGCCCGCCCCGGCCTTGCGGATGAGCGGCAGGGCCGGCATCTCCTGCACCAGCGCGAGCTGGAAGTGATGCCCGGGCGCGGACTCGTGGTACACGAGCGTCGGCAGCGTCCAGCGGGGATTCTCGGCCGTGTCGCGCAGGTTGATGTAGAACACCCCGGGACGCGAGCCATCGAGCGAGGGGGTGTTGTAGTAGCCCCCGGGCGCGCCGGCTTCGATGTACGGCGGCACGCGCCAGATCTCCACCGGCGCTTTGGGCAGCAGGTTGAAGTAGCGCGGCAGGTGCGGCTGCAGCGCCTTCAGCAGTGAATTGCAGTAGTCAAGGATCTCCTGCCGCCCGGCATCGGTGTTCGGGAACAGGTACTTCGGGTCGCGGCCGAGAGCCTGCAGCCGCTCGCTCACCGTCCCCTGGGTCAAACCTTGCGCTTTCAGCAGCGCCTCCATGCTCGCGGTCAGCTCCTCGGCCTGGGTGCGACCGAGCGCGTGGATCTCCTCCGGCGTCATATCGGTCGTGGTCGAGGCGCGCAGGGCGACGGTGTAGAACTCAGGCCCCTGCGGCAGGCGGCGGATGCCCGCATCGTGCACGGCGCGCGGCCGCAGCGCCTGCAGCGCAGAGGCCTGGCGCGCGAGCGCCGGATACACCTGCTTGGCCACCAGGCTCGCCGCCTGCGTGGCGTAGGTGTCCTTCAGGCCGAGTTTCGCGGCGCGCCTGGCGAGCGAGGTCGTGAGCACCGAGTCCACCGGCGCCGCGCTGCCGAGCTTCTTCATCTGCTCGAGCGCCCGGTCGAGCACAAAGTCCGGCGGCAGGACTCCGAGCCCGGCGTCGTGCCGCACCCGCTCGGTTTCCTGATCGAGCACCCGGGCAAACGCAGTGAGGCGCGCAAGATACGCCTCGGCATCCGCGTCGCTCTCGATCCGGTGATCCCGATCGAGAAAGGGTGGAATTTCCTGGTACGCCCCCGTCAGCTGGCTCACCACATACGGGGTGACGAAGCGCATCGTATCGCCATAGGCGAACGGGGCGGCCCGCGCCAGCGTCTCCATCTGGAACTCGACGGTGTCGTAGTTAGCGAGATCCTGGCCCGCAAGGGTCGCGCGACCGAAGGCGCGCAGGCGCTTGAGGCGCGAGGCATTCTCGCTCTTCGCCTGGCTCACGGACGCGAGCGATGCCTCATTGAGCTTCGAGCGCGCCCAGGCGTACTGGCCGCTGTCCATGCCGAGACTGGAGAGCTGCTGCGGGCGGCGCGCAAAGCGCTCCGCCATGAAGACATCGAAGAGCGCATCGAGCCGTGCGTGTGCATCGGCGGCTGCGGGAGCGGCGGCCTGCGCGAGCGCGCTCTGCCGCAGCCAGTCGGCCCCGTAAAGCGCTGCCAGCGAGGCGCCGGCGAGAAACTGACGACGATCAATCACCCCTGACTCCTTATATACATCCCCGGGGAACGGCGCCGCCTGCCCGGGAGATCGGACAGCCGCGCCGGGGCGATGAGATACCGTCAGCGGGCGGGCGGCAAGCCCTGATCCCGGGTGCCGCCTTAATTTTTAATAAGTGACGACGCTGCGGATGGACTCGCCCTTGTGCATCAGGTCGAAGGCGTCGTTGATCTTCTCCAGCGGCATCACGTGCGTGATCAACGGGTCGATCGCGATCTTCTTGTCCATGTACCAGTCCACGATCTTCGGCACGTCCGTGCGACCGCGCGCCCCGCCAAACGCCGTCCCCTTCCACACCCGCCCCGTCACCAGCTGAAACGGCCGCGTCTTGATCTCCTGGCCCGCTCCGGCCACCCCGATGATCACCGACACCCCCCAGCCGCGGTGACAGCACTCCAGTGCCTGCCGCATCAGGTTCACGTTGCCCACGCACTCGAAGCTGTAGTCCGCTCCCCCATCGGTCAACGCCACCAGGTGCGCCACCAAATCCCCCTCCACCTCCTTGGGGTTCACAAAGTGCGTCATCCCGAACTTCTCCCCCAGCCCCTTGCGGGCCGGGTTCAGATCCACCCCCACGATCTTGTTCGCCCCCGCAAGGCGGGCCCCCTGGATCACGTTCAGCCCGATCCCCCCTAAGCCAAACACCACCACGTTCGCCCCCGGCTCCACCTTCGCCGTGTTGATCACCGCCCCTATCCCCGTCGTCACCCCGCAGCCGATGTAGCACACCTTCTCGAACGGAGCGTCCTCGCGGATCTTCGCCACCGCAATCTCCGGCAGCACCGTGTAGTTGGAGAACGTCGAGCAGCCCATGTAGTGATACACCGTGTCCTTGCCGAGCTTGAAGCGGCTGGTCCCATCGGGCATCACCCCCTTGCCCTGCGTGGCGCGGATCGCCGTGCACAGGTTGGTCTTGCGCGACAGGCAGCTCTTGCACTGGCGGCACTCGGGCGTATACAGCGGAATCACGTGATCGCCCTTCTTCACCGAGCTCACCCCAGCACCCACCTCCACCACGATCCCCGCCCCCTCGTGGCCCAGGATCGAGGGAAATAGCCCCTCCGGGTCCGCCCCAGAGCGCGTGAACTCGTCCGTGTGGCACACCCCGGTCGCCTTCAGCTCCACCAGCACTTCCCCGGCCTTCGGCCCCTCCAGATCCAGAGTCACGATCTCCAGAGGCTTGCCCGCGGCTGTGGCGATGGCGGCACGTGTTTTCATGGCTGACAGATTCCTGCGTGAAATGACGAATGCGGACATGACGGCGAGGGTCCCGCGCTGCTGCGCGGGGCCCTCGCCGGATCAAGCGTCGACGGCCCTGGAGCCCTTCAGGCCGGCAGCACGCCCTTCGCCTTCGCGGTGTGCGTGGCGATCAGGTCCATCAGTGCCGGCGAGAGGCAGTCGTAGGGCTCGAGTCCCAGCTCTTTCAGGCGCGCGCGCACCGCCGCCATCTGCTCCGGACGAGTGCCCGACTCGATGATCGAGGAGACGAACGCGGCGAAGCGCGGCTCTTCCCAGCCCTGGTCCTTCGACAGCTCGGTGTGAAAGAAGTCGAAGCCGTAGAACGGATGCGCCTTGTTCTCGATGCGCCCGTACATGTGCACGCCGCAGCCGGTGCAGGCATAGCGCTGGATCGGCGCCTTCTCGTCGACGATCTTCAGCTTGTTGCCGTTGGCGCTGACGGACACCTTGTCACGGCTGGCTACGCCGACGACCGAGAACAGCGCGCCGGCGGGCTTCCAGCACTTGGTGCAGCCGCAGGCGTGGTTGAAGGCGACATTGGAGCCGACCTTCACGCTCACCGGGTTGCCGCTGCACTGGCAGGTCAGCGTACCGCCGGCGAAATTCGGCGATCCCTTCTTGACTCCGTTGTCGACCATGGGATGAATCTTGATAGCCATTGTAGTCGTGCCTCGCCTCGTGGGTTTATAGACGGTCCTGGGATTCCACAGCTGCGGGAACTCAGTCGGACTCCTGGGGGCCCGCGCCGAGGTGCTGCGCGTGCCTGAGGAGCCCATGCCGATGAATCTTGCGATAGATGGTGCGGCGGCTGATGTGCAGCCGCGCGGCCGCCGCGCTCACGTTCCACTGACAGGACTCGAGCATGCGGCGCAGCGCATCGCGCTCCGCGCCACTCAGCACGCTCTCGCCGTCGGAATCGGATGCGGCCGCTTCGCTGTCGTTGCGCACGCCCTCTTCGGCCCCACCGGCCAGCCACTCCTCCTTGAAATCCTGCAACGTCAGGCGCTCGCCGCTGCGCAGCGCCAGCATGGTGCGCAGCACGTTGCGCAGCTGGCGCACGTTGCCCGGCCAGGCGTGATGCACCAGGCGCGCGAGCAGCGCCGGCTCGATCTCGACCCCGGCGCCGCCGGCTTCGCTCTTCAGCAGCTTGCTGATGAGTTCGGCCGCATCGGTGCGCTGGCGCAGCGGCGGCAGGCGCACGGTGATGCCGTTCAGGCGGTAGTAGAGGTCCTCACGGAACTGACCCTTGGCGATGAGGTCGAGCGGGTGATGCTGCGTGGCGCTGATGACGCGCACGTCGACGCTCACGACCTTGCTGCCACCGAGCGGCATCACCTCGCGGTCCTCGATGACGTTCAGCAGGCGCGTCTGCAGCGCGATCGGCATGTCGCCGATCTCATCGAGGAACAACGTGCCGCCGTTGGCCTGCAGGATGCGGCCGACGCCGCCTTCGCGCGCCGCGCCGGTGAAGGCCCCGGGCTTGTGTCCGAACAGCTCGCTCTCGATGAGCGTCTCGGGAATCGCGGCGCAGTTGACGGTGACGAAGGGCTTGTCGGCGCGGTTGCTGGCATTGTGGATCGCGCGCGCGCAGTAGCCCTTGCCGGTACCGGTTTCGCCGAGCAGCAGCACCGAGATGTCGCGGTCGATCACGCGCCGCAGCACCTCGACGTTGTGCATCATCGCCGGGTCCGCCGAGTACAGGCAGTCGAGCGTGCCGCGCGCCTCCGGCGGCAGCGTCTCGGCCGCGGCCGGTGCGCGCCGCGGTGCCTCGACCGGGGCGTGCACGGTGGCGAACCAGCGCCGCTGCGACACCTTGGGGCTCAGTGCCTCGGCACGGTAGCTGCGCTGCCCGGCGAGACGCATGAGGGTCGCGAGGCTGGTGTCGAGCACCTGCTCGGCCCGCTGGCCGACGAGCGCCTCGTGGTTACGCTGCGCGAGCAGCGTGAGCGCCGCGCGGTTGACACCGCGGATCACGCCCTGGTCATCGAATGCCAGTACGCCCTCGCCCGGGGTGCTGACGAACTCCGGACAGCGGTGGAAACGCACCACGTGCAGGTCGCGGCACGCTGACAGCAGGGTGCGGTTCTCGACGTTCTGGGCGGCCATCTCCACCAGCGCGAGCGTGTGACTCTGCGGATTGGAGGAGGCGCCGGAGATGTCCAGCGCCGCGATCAGCTCGCCGCGCATGTCGAAGATCGGTGCCGCGCAGCAGGTGAGGGCCGTGTTCTGTGCGAGAAAGTGGTCGGTGCGGTGGATCACCACCGAGCGGCCGGTGGTCAGGCACGTGCCCATGCCGTTGGTGCCCATCTCGCGCTCGCTCCACATCACGCCCTCGCGAAAACCGCTGCGGCGCGCGGTCGCGGAGAAGCCCGAGTCACCGACGTGGCTGAGGATCACCCCGTCGCGGTCGGTGAGCATGATGCTGTATTCGGAGTGCTTGATGAGCCGGCCGAGGGCCTCCATCTCGATGCGGGCGATGCCGAGCAGTACCCCGAGGCGGTCGCGCCGTGCCTGCAGGTCCGCCTGGTCGACGCTGATCGGCCGGCGCACCTCCTGCGGATCGAGGGCGTAGGCGCTCAGGCAGCGGCTCCAGGAGGTGCGCACGACCTCGGGGATGGGCTGCTCGGCTCCGTGGCGGCGCACCAGGGTGCCGATGATGTCGGCATGTGTGTGAGACGCGGGTCGTGCACGCATCATAACCATGACTCCCCCTCAACCAATCGACCGACGTGCGGGCTAGTTAACCGCGGGACAGCCGAACTTGCACTCCGGCGCCCCATGGTAATTCGACCGTATGAACGCAAGGATGCGCCACAAATCGTCGTCAGTCTTCACCACCAGCCCCATCTGCGGCATCGGCCCCACGACGTTCTCCTGCTGCTTGCGGGAGTAGCCCTTCTCCTGAAGGATCTGGCTGCCGTAGGCCACCAGGCGAAACAACGTATCGTCATCGCCGCCGTAGACCCACACGTCGTTGGAAAGCGGCGGGCACATGCCTCCGCCTCCGGTGCCGCCGTGGCAGCCGTTGCAGCCGTAGTTCAGGTAGAGCCTGCCCCCGGCGGCGACCACGGCCGCATCATCGTCCTTGTAGGGATTCTTGAGACTTCCCTTGGCCGCGGAGTCCGCGCGCTGCACGGGCGTCATGGTTGCCCCGGCCGCAGGCTGAGCCTGAGCCCCCGCTTGGTCGGGTGCCGTCTGGGCCGCGACCAAAGCGGAGGCGAGGATCGCCGGCAACATGGTCACGGTTCGCCTCAACACTGCCCGCCTTTCCGTTGTCTGGCCCGACGCATCGTGCACCGCCGCTCACGCGCCCGGATGTGACTCGCCGAGGAGTTGGATGACCTTCTCGTCGCCCTTGGCACGCGCGATCGACAGTGCCGTCTCGCCGCGCTCGTTCTGCGCCGTCACGCTGGCGCCGGCCCGCACCAGCACCTGCACCATGTCGGCGCGGCCGTTGGCCGCGGCGATCATGAGCGCGGTGACGCCGCCGCTGTTCTTGGCATTGACGTCGACGCCCTTCTTCAGCAGTGCGCTCACGAGCGGTTCGGCGTGGTTGGCGGTGGCGAGCATGAGCGGCGTATAGCCGCCGGCGCCGACCGGCTTATCAGCATCCGCGCCCACCTCAAGAAGCGCGAGTGCGGCGTCGTTCTTGCCGTACTGGGTGGCGACGCCGAGCGCGGTCAGGTCCTGCGCACTGCGGGCGTTCGGGTCGGCGCCGTGGGCCGCCAGGATCTTCACCTCGTCGGCCTTGTCGAGGTAGGCGGCCGTCATGATCGGAGTCCAGCCGTCACGGTCGCGCTGGTTCACATCCGCACCCTTGGCGATCAGGAACTCGACCATCTGCGGCGAGGCCATGACGATCGCGTGGTGCAGCGGCGTCTCGCCCTGCAGGTCCTGCGAGTTCACCGCGACGTGCTTCTTGTCGATCAGGTAGGCGGCGCGCACCTGGTCGTCGGCGGTCACGGCGTTGGCGAGTTCGGTCACCGGGTTAGCGCCGTGCGCCAGCCACTCGTTCAGCTGCGCCACGCTCACCGTGGCAGGCGCCGGACCGCTCTTCTCGGGCACGACCGGCTTGTAGGGGCCATGTGCGGGCAGATCGCCGCTGATCACGCAGCTGTCGCACTTCACCAGCGGCACGCCGTACTCGGTAAGGATGGCCTGGATGGCGTCCCGCTGCGCCCGCATGGCCTCATCCAGGCGGTGCGCCAGCTCCTTGTCGTTGCGGCGTACTGCGATCGCCATGTCGAACTCGAGTTGCGTCGTATCGTCGAGCGTGTTCGCCGGCTGCAGCGTGACCGGCGCCTGCTTCATGGTGCGGTAGTAGCCGGCCAAGGGACCCCAGACGCCGGCGACGTCCAGCTCCCCGTCGATGACCTGCTGGACCTGGTAGCTCGGCTGGTTCTTGGCGACGAGGTCGGCGTCGTGGCTCAGATAGTGGATCTGCACGCGGCCGATGCCGTGGTCGGCGAGCGCGGCGCGGATCGCGGAGGTCTCGTACACCCCGATCTTGAGCTTTTTCAGCCGCGGATCATCGAGGCTCTTGAAGTCGTAGTGGCGCTCGCTGCGGTAGGCGAGCACGTAGGTCGTGCGGTACAGCGCGCCGGTGATAGCCACATCCTCGGAGTCCAGCGGCATGTCGATCATGACATCGCACTGCTCGGCATCGAGCGTGGTGCGCGTGAGCCCGCGCTCCACGCCGGGCCGGTAGTAGTACTCGACGCCGGTGCCGAGCGCCTTGGCGAGCACGGCGGCGATCTTGTTCTCGAAGCCCTCGCCCTTGTTGTTCGAGAGCGGCATGTTCCCGGGATCGGCGCACACACGCAGCGCCGCTTGTGCCTGGGCAGGCCCGAGCGACGCAGTGACTGCTCCTGCGGCCAATGCTGCGAGCAGCATTGACCGGGTTCCGATCCGCATCGTCATTCGACTCGGCTCCTCGTTCCCTGTGGCGCCTTCGCCCGGACGAGAGACGCGCCCGGCGTTGCCGCCGGGCGCGTCCGTTCCATCTCCATCGGTCCAGTGTCGATTCTTCAGTCCTTGACAGCGAAGGTATACAACGTCCCGCCCTGCGGGATGAGGTTCAGGCTCGCCGCCTTGGTCATGGCGGTGGCACCGATGGCACCGAACTTGTCGTTCAGGTCAAGTCCGGCGGTGACCGGCAGGCCGATCCAGCCGCCGATACCGCTCCACACCGACACGTACTGCTTGCCATTCACGCGGTAGGTAATCGGGTTGCCGATGATTCCCGATCCCAGCCGCCGCTGCCACAGGACTTTGCCGGTGGCCCGGTCGACCGCGCGGAAGTCCCCGTTCAAGCTGCCGTAGAAGGCCAGGCCGCCGTCGGTCACCAGGGCGCCGCCCCAGTTCGGGTACGGGTCCGGGATCTCCCACACGGTCTCACCCGTCAGCACGTTGAACTTCTTGAACTTGCCGGTGATGCCGGGCTTCTCCGGGTACATGTACACGTTGGCGAACACGTAGACGATGCCCTGCTGGGTATGCGAGCGCTCCTGCGGCTCATCTTCCATACACCAGTTGTTGGTCGGGCAGTAGGCCATGCCCGGCTCGCTCGGGTCGATCGCGCAGGGCTGCTGGTCCTTGCCACCCATCGCCGAGGGACAGGCCTGGGTGTTGCCATGCGGCTTCAGCGGCGAGTGCTCGTACACCTTGACGGGCCGTCCGCTCTTCATGTCGACCTTCTCGGCCCAGTTCGTGGTGACGTACTTGTTCGCGCGCAGCAGCGTCCCGTCCTCGCGATCGAGCACGTAGGCAAAGCCGTTGCGGTCGAAGTGGATCAGTACCTTGCGCGGCTTGCCGTCGACGGTGATGTCCTCGAGCATGTTCTCGTTGATGCCGTCGTAGTCCCACTGGTCAAACGGCGTCATCTGGTACGCCCACACCACCTCACCCGTGTCGACCTTGCGGGCAAAAATGGTCATGGACCACTTGTTGTCCCACTTGCCGTTGTTGCAGGCTTCCTGGGTAATCGGGTTGGCGCCGCAACGGTAGGACGGGCTCCACAGTCCGGGGTTGCCGCTCGAGGCATACACGAGCTTCAGCTGCGGGTCGTAGCTGTAGAAGCCCCACATCGCGCCACCACCGCGCTGCCACTCATCCCCGGGATAGCTGGAGATGCCGACGTCATGCCCGGCGGTGCCGTACTCGGGATGCTTCTTGTTCGAGTCCTTCGTCAGGCACACGTCCTTGTCGGAACCGGTGTTGTAGCACTCCCAGATCTTCTTGCCGCTCTGCAGGTCGTAGGCGGTGAAGCGGCCGCGCGCGGCGAACTCGTCGCCGCCGAAGCCGATGAGCACCTTGCCTTCGGCGATGATCGGCGCGGGCGTGATGGTCTCGCCCTTGTCCGGATAAGCGTGCTTGACGACCCACACTTCCTTGCCGCTCGCCGCATCGAGCGCGATCACGAAGCCGTCCAGGGTGCCGAACACCAGCTTGCCATCCGCGAAGGACATGCCGCGGTTGACCGTGTCGCAGCACGCACGCGGGACCGCGGAGTCATCGCGGTTGGTGGTCTTGCGATAGTTCCAGACCTGCTTCGGGTGATCCGGGTCACTCAGGTCGAGCGCCTGGATGATGTTCGGCCAGCCGCTCTCCATGTACATCATCGGCTTGCCGCCCACCGTCACGACCAGCGGTTGGCCCTCGTGGCCACGCAGCGTGCCGCTTGACTGCGACCAGATCATCTGCAGGCCACCGACGTTGCCGGTGTTGATGTCCTTCAGCGCGCTGTGGCGCGTTAAGGCCTGATCCCCGCCCGGGGCGGCCCAGAGGTTCGCATCTTTTGAGCGGTCGGTTACCTCATCTCCGAAAGCCGCTGCGCAGAACGCTCCCAGTGCCATCGCGGCACTTATGGCGCATAGAGTTCTCTTGCGTTCGAATCGCATACGCAGTTCTCCTCAGATAGATTTCGACTCGTATCGTTCGCTGTGAGCACCGCTGTCCGCGCATTCTTGTGAGCATGCAGCTATGCGCCTTATCGGCCTCGCAACCACGT
>Ga0335082_10000777_pt1 | contig 33304 bp, 39 predicted proteins | sample Lox_Sample_41_FD_206718 | JGI IMG/M metagenome (GOLD analysis project Ga0335082, IMG submission 206718) | Soil microbial communities from Loxahatchee National Wildlife Refuge, Florida, United States - Lox_Sample_4.1 | ecosystem: Environmental > Terrestrial > Soil > Wetlands | place: USA... | reverse complement strand
ACGGCCGTGCAACCGAAGGAGCGGCTTCGGTGTCGTCGCCGTCAGGGTGCCCATCCGCGTGCCGCGCCCCGCTGCAAGAATGATCGCAATCACCGCCGGTTCATTTCGCCTGCGGCGAATAGTACCGACGCGATGTTGGAAAGGCGAGACTGTTTGTGGCGTTCTAGTTTCAGATCGAACGCCCTCGATTGGGAGCGACCCCCTCCCGTGATCCCTCCCCGACAGGGACCTGTCGATTTTCGCGGACCCACCGTTGCCATAGCCGAGTCGATCCGACGCCCGGGAATGAATTCCCGGGCCGAGTCGTCAAAAAGTCCCCTCAAGGGGACTCCAGTGACTCGGTGGCAGAGTCGGCTTCAGCCGACTTTGGCGACTCAGCCGGGGAACTTCATTCCCCGGCGTCCGCAGCGGTGCGCAGCTTTCCGTTTATCGACGCTCCCACACGGAGAGGGAAGGCTCTTGTTGCCGCTTCCCTGGTAGGCCGCGATGGATGAGGGGGGGTCAGGCTGCAGCCAGGCGGTCAAACACGGCGCGAAGCTGCTCGTCGCTGGGCCAGCCGGGCGCACGCTTCGGGCAGATCGCCAGCATGGCAGTAGCGATCGCGGTATCGGTGAACGGGGTGACGTCATACCCCCTGAGAGCAAACAGGTGCCGGATGGACCGCATATTGGCCAGCAGAAACTTGCGGTTCACGATCATGTCGAGAAGACGCTGCGGCGGAGGACGATGTTCACGGGAACCGCCCCTATGAGGGAAAGCCCTATCTCCCCACGGGTCGCAGACCTCATGTGCAGGCCCCGGCCCTTATGTGCAGGGCGGGGCTTGTGGGCTTGTGTGCAAAGCCCTGGTAGGGATGGGGGGCCAGGGACTTAGGTTCGCGCACGACCGCCGTCACATTGGAACACCACCAGACCGTTTGCCGCCGCTTGCTTGACAAAGATTCGGGCCCTCCGGATGCTTCTCGGTGCCAGGAGGAAGTGCATGGGCGCCGACACGTTTCGCTGGGAGCTGTTCCGTCCGCGGCTGCGTTATCCGACCGTGCCGTACCACGGCCTGCTCCAGCGCACGGTCGACCGTTTTCCCGACAAGACCGCGGTCATCTTCGACGCGCAGCGGCTCACCTTTCGCGACGTCGACGGACTGAGCCACAGCCTGGCGGCGGGGTTGCGCGAGTTGCACGTCGTAAAGGGCGATCGGGTGGCGCTCTTCATGACCAATCGCCCCGAGTATCTGATCAGCTTCGAAGCCATCTCCAAGGTCGGCGCCGTGGTCACGCCGCTCAACCCGGCGTACCGGGAAGCCGAAGCGGAGTATCAGATCGGCAACTCCGAGGCGCGGGTGATCATCGTGCAACAGGATCACCTCCCAATCGTCGAAGCCATTCGCGACAAGCTACCCTCGCTGAAGCACGTAGTCGTCATTGGCAGCGAGCGACCGAGCGGGACGCTGAGCTTCTCCGCTCTGGTGCATCATGCGCACGGCACCGCCGCGCCGGTCGATCTCGACCTCGCCGAGGACCTCGTCGCCCTGCCCTACTCGAGCGGTACCACGGGTCTGCCGAAGGGCGTCATGCTGACGCACCACAACCTGGTGGCGAACGCAACGCAAGCGACGGCCGGCGCCTGCATCACCGAACCCGACGTCTTGCTGATCTTTCTGCCCTTCTACCACATCTACGGCGCCATGCTCATGGGCTGCGCGGTGGCGGCCGGCGCCACGCAGGTGATCATGGAGCGCTTCGATCTGTTGGCGGCACTCGCGCTCATCGAGCGGCACCGCGTCACCTTCCTGCCCACCGTGCCGCCGGTGTTGCTGGCGCTGGCCAATTGCCCGGACATCAAGAAATACGATCTGTCGTCGCTACGCTGCATCATGTCGGGGGCGGCGCCGCTGGCACCCGAGCTCGGCAAGCGGGTGCGCGAGCTCACCGGGGTGCAAGTGGTGCAAAGCTACGGGCTCACCGAGGCGGCGCCGTTGACGCACATCAACCCGGTCGACAACCCCGAGCTGGTCCGCCTCGAGTCGATCGGGCTGGCGGTGTCGGATCAGGAAGAGAAGATCGTCGACATCGAGGGTGGCGAGCAGGAGTTGCCGCCCGAGCAGATCGGCGAGCTGGTGCTCCGCGGACCGCAGGTGATGAAGGGATACTGGAAGGCGCCCGAGGAAACGGCGCACGCCTTGCGCGACGGCTGGCTGTATACCGGGGACATTGCGCGCAAGGACAAGGACGGCTTCGTTTACATCCTCGACCGCAAGAAGGAGATGATCAAGTACAAGGGCTTCGGGGTGGCGCCGGCCGAGCTCGAAGCGTTGCTGCACGAGCATCCGGCGGTGGCCGACTGCGCCGTGATTCCGCAGCCGGACGACGAGGCGGGCGAGATCCCGAAGGCCTTCGTGGTGCTGAAGAAGGGGGTCAGCGTGACCGCCACCGATCTGATGCGTTTCGTCGAAGGCCGGGTCGCCGGCTACAAGCGCATCCGCGCCGTCGAGTTCATCGACGCGATTCCGAAGAACCCCTCCGGTAAGATCCTGCGCCGCTTGCTGAAGCAGCGCGCGTGAGGGTGCGGCGCGCGCCGCGTCGTCACAGCTGCGGAGCAATCGCGGCCACGGCGTCCGCCGACGTCATGACCGGAACGATCTCGAACTCCACGAGGTCCGACCAGTTGGCGGTCCATTGCTCGAGCAGCGCTGCATCGTCGCATTCCATCACCTGGTAACAGCGGCGCCAGTCGCTGGACACCCAGCTGTTCACGTAGCGCAGCCCCGCGGGCGCCAGGCGTCCGCGGTCACGAAAGCGGCGGTACACCGGAACGGCCTCGCCGCCGCGGAAGTGTTCGACGATCATGTAGAGCATCATCCCTCCGGGTGCATCAGCGACCCCGCGCGCGACGGCGGCGGCGTGATACGATTGCGACGTTGCGACACAAGTGATACGGGTAGCCGATGCCCGAGCGTAAGTCGACCTTGCTGACCGTAGACGAGACCGGCCGCGCCCTCGGGGTGTCGCGCGCAACCGTGTGGAGATTGATCCGCCGGGGCGCGTTGACCACGGTGCGTCGGGGCGGACGCCGGTTGATTCCCGGTGCGGCACTGCTCAAGCGGGTGACCGCCGGGCAAGCAGACGGCGTCCCGCCGTTCGACAAGAGTCATCCGATTTTCCGCCTCGTCGGGGCGGGACGCAGCGGCGGTCGAGCCCCGGGCGCACGCGACAAGCACGCGATCCTGGATGGCAAATGAATTGCGGCGCGGCGTGCTGTGGGACTCGAGCGCGGTGCTGGCCTTGCTCGATGCCGATGACGCCGATCATGCTCGCGCCGCCGCGGTTGCCGACCAGATCGCAACCCTGCGCCGGCCGTGCTTCATCACCAATTACATCGAGGTCGAGGCGCACGCGCTCTTGTTGCGGAAGCTAGGCCGCGTCCTGGCGCGGGAGTGGCTGCTCGCCGCGGGCCTGCCGGTGCTTCGCGCGCTGCCGCAAGAAGAGGAGCGGGCCAAGGAGATCATCGCGCACCATCGGGACAAGGACTGGAGCCTGTGCGATGCCATTTCGTTCGCCGTCCTCGAGCAGCGCGGCGTGCGGATCGTGTTCAGCTTCGACCGGCACTTCCGGCAGTACGGGCGCTTCGATGTCCTCGGTCTTTGAATGTCCCGCTGGCGCCACCGGCACCGTCGCACCCATGCGTCGACTATCGTTCCAAGCGGCGCTCGGTGATCGTCAGCACCTCTACCATGCGCTCGAGGACGCTGCCGTGTTGCGGGTGCGGGAAGGAATGGAGAACGATCTCCTTGGCGAGCAACGCGGTAAGGTAGCGGAGCTTGCGGCGACTGCTCTCGCCGGCGATCAGGTAGTCGCGATGGCCGGCGTTGACCTCCCAGGTGCCGTCGCGGAAGCGCGAGCGCCAGTTGCCGGTGGGCTCGTTGACGAACTCGGGTTGCGGGATGCCGGCCGACGGGGCGGGTTCGGGTCGTTCTTCCACCACCTCGACGCTGGCTTCGGCGCTGGTGCGGCGATCCCCCTGGGTGGCCACCACCCACACCGTGAGCGTCTCCAGCTCATCACCGGCATGCAACGTGGCGTGAGCGCCGGCACCCTCGATGCGGCTGAGCTCAGAGCTACAGGCCCAGAGAAACGCGACGCCGTCGCGGATCGCGCGGCCATCCGCCGCCCGCGGGTGTGCCCGGAAGTGGCGCGTCCCGAGTCGCGACACCCGGGCCGAGGGCGGGGTGATGTCGACTGCCGCCAGCGGACCCGGCGGGAACAGCTCGGCCGGCTCCTCGGCGACCGCCGGCTCGACCGCTCCTGAAGATTCGGAGGCCGCCGGCTCGGCAACCCCGGGCGCGGCGTGCTGATCTTGTGCCGTGCCCGGCGTGTTGCCCGGCCCACCATCCGCCGGCAGGCGCTCCGCCTCGTCCTGAACGGCGAAGAAGTCGTACTCCGGCGCCAAGCGCGGCAGATCGCGGAAGGCCCGTTGCAGCTGCTTCAGGAGATCGGCTTCCAACTCGGACGCCAGACGTTCCTGCTCGTGGGCCAGCGTCGACTCGATCGGTTCCTCGAGTCGTTGCACCGCTGCCGCAAAGGCGGCGGCCGCATCGGTTGGCTGCACACCGCGGCGCGTACCCGGGGCGACCTCGAAACCCGCGAAGTCGAGCATCCCCGTGAGACGACCACTGCTCCAGGGCGAGCTCCGAAAGTCGACCAGCTCGAACTCACACAGGTCGTCGTACACCACGGTGCCGGCGCACGAGACCATGACGTGTCCGGGTTCACGTCCACCCTCCGGCAGGATGTACAGCTCGACGCGGAGCGGCCCGAACGGCGTGTCAATGGCTTCCGGCAACGGCAAGGGCTGGCCGGGATAGCGCACCGCTTGCACCGTCAACAGCTTCGGTGCCCGACCGCGCGCGATGCGGTCGTGCACCGTGATGCCGACCTGCCGGGCCAGCAGCTGTCCGCGCAGCTCCGCCGCGAGGTAGTCGGCGATGCGGCGGCCACCGAGGCTGACAAACGCAGGACGGTGCAGCTCTCGCACGATGACTTCCGTCCACGTGCCCTGCAACGGCAGTCGACCGCGGATCTTCTCGATCGCGAACCGCGGTTCGTCTTCGGTGAGCCGCAGCACCCACGGCTCGGAGTCGTTCACCTGCGAGCGCATCTCGAAGTGGGTGCCGATCGACCAGAAGCCGAGCAAGCCGATCCCGTACTTGCCTTGCAGCATCAGCTCGCGCCGTTGCTCGAGCGTCAGGTTGCGCTTGCGCGAGTGGCCGATGTGCGTGGCGATATAGCCCAGCGCTTCCTCGCGCGTCATCTCGGGCAGGACGCCGCCGCCGTCGTCGATGATGTGCAACGTCGTCACACCGCGTTCGCGGCCGCGGACGATCTGCACGCGGCTGGCGCCGGCATCGAGCGAGTTCTGCACCAGCTCGGCGAGCGCCTTGCGCGGATCATTCTGCGAGCGCGCCAGCCAGCGGATCAGCTCGAACGGGTCGGCGGGCCGCAGGTTGCCGGTGATGGCGCCGCTGCGCTTGCGGGTTGGCCGTATCGCCATGAGTACGCCGGTTAGCACGCTCGGGGGCAAGGACCAAATCGCCAGGCGATCGATCCCCGACACATGTCTCTTGTCCTCCGCTGGCGCTGGTGGAGGAGAAAAGAGTAGCATCGCCGCCACTGTTCATGACTCAATATCGATCGGCGTGCTGAGGGAGGTTCGGTCGTTGCCACATAGTGAGCAGCTCTCCAGGTTGAAGTACCTGGCCGCGTGGATCGGACGGCAGGACCTCGCGGGAGCGGAGCGTGACCCACCAACAGGGCCGATTGTGGATTTCCTGCGCGCGCACCCGGACGCCACGGCCGTGCTTCTTGGCGACTGGAAGAGGGGAACAGCTTGCACCCTTCGTCGGCTTTGGAGGTCAGGATTCCGGCACGATCCTCAAACCTTGGTCCTGCGACCCCCGCTCACTGGATGAGAGCATCGGATGAGAGGAACGGTCCACTCTGCCTCTCTGTGCACGTGTGCCTGACGCGGCCGAATGCGGTACACTTGCCGCCGGTGAGCCATCCAAAAACGGAGTGCCCTCATGAGCAATGAAATCCTGACCCTGGCGCAGATCGAAGCACAGTTCCAAGCCGAATGGGTCCTGGTCGAGGATCCCGACACGGGCGACGGCCTGGCAGTGAAGGGCGGCACAGTGCGCTGGCATAGCAAGGACCGCGACGAGGTCTATCGCAAAGCCGTTGAGCTCCGCCCGCGGCGCTTCGCGGTGCTGTATACTGGCAAGATGCCGAAGGACACCGCGATCGTCCTATGCTACGCCGCCGCAAACTCCACCTTGTCGTACACCTCGGCCAGGTCGAGGGTACACTGAATCGCCGGCAGCGGAAGGCACTGCTGCAGGGTGGAGGCTTCCGATAGCAACCACTGGTGCTCCGGCTGGCGCCCGTAGTGTTCGACGAGAATCTTGTCTTGCGCAATCAGCACGTATTCGGCGAGCGACGCCAGCTTGCGGTAGTGCGCGCACTTCTCCCCGCGGTCGTACGATTCGGTCGACTTGGAAAGCACCTCGACGATCAGCGTTGGGTTGAGCAACGTGTCGCGTTGCTCATCGTCGAAGTCGGCGCGCCCACAGACGACGGTGACATCCGGGTAGGCGTAGAGGCCCGTCTCCCTGATCCGCACACGCATGTCGCTCGGGTAGACGCGACACGGCCGGGTTTTGAGTTGCCGGTGCAGCTGCGCGACGACGTTGGCAACGATCAAGGTGTGGCGCTCGCTCGCACCGCCCATCGCAAACACCTCGCCATCGAGGTACTCGCTCTTGCGCGGGGCGGCCCGGTCGGCAGCCAAATACTCGGCGGGTGTGATCCGCGGCTTGGACTGCAAGACCATGAGCGCACTCATATCACAGCCGCAGCGGGCGGCGTAGCAACGCACCAACTGTGATCCGAGATCAGCGTATCGACTCCACTGCCCCGCGACGCCACGCTATAGTGCCGCTTGTATGAGCGACCGCATCCTCCGCGCAGTCCCGAAGACGTGCGGCGGCTGGAGAAGGCTCTTCGCATCGTGACCGTGGCCACGCAACGGACGAAGGTCTCGACCTCCCTATCCGAGAATGTCGTTGACCCGGAACCAAACGCGAGGGAAGGCGCGGGGGGAGAGACGCTCGCCACGCACCAGATGCTGCCGATCGCGGTAGGTGCGCAGGCTGGGGGAGCGATAGACCTCGACGGCGGCACCGGGTAGGTCGACGAGCCAGACCTCCGGAATGCGGGCGCGCGCATACAGCGGTAGCTTGGTGCGGCGATCGTACTCGCCGGAAGAATCGACGACCTCGACGATGAGCAACGTGTCGGCCGGGCCGGGATGATGCTGCGCATACGCGTCGGCGCAGGGCCGGAGGAGCGCCATGTCGGGTTGGACTTCGGTGTGGCGGCCAAGCAGTACCGGATTCTGAACCGACACACTCGCTCCGTCACGGAGCCGCCGGCCGAACAGTGCCGTCAATCGACGCACACATGCCGCATGTCGGCTTCCGATCGGGCTCATCCGAACGACCTCCCCGTCAACCAATTCGAGACGGTCGTTCACGTCCAGAATTCCGGTCTCGCCCATGCGGTGGAACTCTGCGCTGGTGAAGAGCCGTCGTGCGAGCTGGCCGTTCATGGCTTACCGTGTCTGGCGATATACTAGCGACAGCGGCTCATCGGAATCAACACCAGCTGCCCTGCACCGTCACGGCGCGCTATAGTACGGAGCCTATGAGCGACCGCATCCTCGTCGCCGGCGCTGGGGCGCTGGGGTTGGTGTTCGGCGGCTTTCTGCGGCGCGCCGGTCACGCGGTGACCTTGCTCGGGCGCGGCACCCATCTCGACGCGATTGCCGCGCGCGGGCTGGTCATCGACGGGCTGTGGGGCGAGCACACCGTCCACGGGCTGACGGTGGCTCGCGACCCGGCGGACATTCGCGGCAGGTTCGATGCCATCCTCATCACCGTGAAGTCCTACGACACCGAGACGATGGCGGGCGCCGTGGCGCCGCTGCTGGCTGTGGACGGCATGATGCTCTCGCTGCAGAACGGCTTGGGCAACGCCGAGCGCTTGGTCGCCGCCGTCGGGGCGGAACGCGTCTTGGCCGGACGCGTCATCTTCGGCGCCGAAGCGGTGGCGGCCGGTCAGGTACGCGTCACCGTGTACGCCGAGCCGGTGTTGATCGGCGCGTGGAGCCGCACCCCGCGGCTCGCCCGGCACGCCCAGCAGTGGGCGCAGTGCTTCGAGGCGGCGGGCATCCCGACGAAGTTCTGCGACGACGTCCTTGCCGTACTCTGGGGCAAGGTCCTGTACAACGCCGCGCTCAATCCGCTCGGCGCGCTGCTCGGCGTGCACTATGGCGCCTTGGCGGAGGACGAGCATACGCGCGCCATCATGAACGCAGTCATCGACGAAGCCTTCGCGGTCGCCGTCGCCGAGCCGGTGGCGTTGCCGTGGACGTCGGCTGACGACTATCGCGTCGCTTTCTACGGCCGTCTCGTGCCGTCGACCTTTCACCATCGCTCCTCGATGCTGCAGGACCTGGAACGCGGCCGGCGCACCGAGATCGACGCGATCAACGGCGAGGTCTGGAAGCGCGGCGCGACGCACGGTATCGTCACGCCCGCCAATGAGCTGCTGACGCGCCTGGTGCATGCGCGGGAAGCGCTCGGCAGTGGAGGACCTCGATGACACTCGCCATCACGCAGGCCAGCCTGGACGCCGTGCAGGCGCACGCGCGAGAGACCTATCCCAACGAGTGCTGCGGCATGATCGTGGAGCGCAGCGGTCGCGAGGAGGTGGTACGGGTCACGAACATTCAGAACGAGTTGCACGAGCAGGACCCCGTGCAGTTCCCGCGCACTGCGGCGATCGCCTATACGATGGGGCGCGAGGCGGCGCCGATCCTGCTGGGCGCCGAGCGTGGTGAGCTGACGTTGCGGGCCATCTATCACTCGCATCCGGACCATGACGCCTACTTCTCCGCCGAGGATCGCACCCAAGCCATGGGCGGCTGGGACGAGCCCAACTATCCGGATGCCGGGCAGATCGTCATGTCGGTGCGCCAGCGCGCCGTGCGGGCGACCAAGGCGTTCACCTGGGACGCGGCGACGCGCGATTACGTCGAGGTCGAGCTGACGGTGCAGTGACGGTCGGGGTCGACGACACTCGTTAGCGACGTTGAACCATTGCACCGTATCGCCATTGCGGGCAGCATGGCGCGGCTCATGACACGCTACTGGGCGCTCATCCTGATTGCTTTTGCGGTCACCGTGCCGGCGATCGTCGCGCGGTTTGGTGGTGGCCACGTGCAGCTGCACGCCGGTGTGGCCGCCGTCACCTTCGGCGTGGCGATTCTCGGGGGAGCCTTCCTGCTCACCTGGGCGGCCGAGGTGGCGGAGATGGACATCTCGCAGGGGCTGGCGTTGTCGTTCCTCGCCCTGGTAGCGGTGCTGCCGGAGTACGCCGTCGATCTGTACTTCGCGTCGAAGGCGGCGACGCATCCCGAGTACACCGCCTACGCCACCGCGAACATGACCGGCGCGAACCGGCTGCTCATCGGCGTGGCGTGGCCGCTGATCGTGGTGTTGTACTGGGCGCGGCAGCGGCGTGGCGAGTTGCACCTGCCGCACAATCGCTCCGTCGAGCTGGCCTTTCTCAGCCTGGCAACGGTGTACTCGTTCATCATCCCGCTCAAGGGTACCCTGTCCCTGCTCGACATGCTGGTGCTGGTCGGCCTGTTCGTCGCCTACATGTGGCGGATCGCGCGCGCCGAGGCGGGTGAGCCGGATCTCGTCGGCCCGGCGTTGGCGTTGGCGCAGCTGCGACCGTGGATGCGGCGCAGCGCCGTCGGGCTGTTCTTTCTCTTCTCGGCGGCCGTGATCCTGGGCTCGGCGGAGCCGTTTGCCGAAGCGCTGGTGCATCTGGGACGCGGCCACGGCATCGACGAGTTCTTGCTGGTGCAGTGGCTGGCGCCGTTGGCGTCGGAGGCGCCGGAGATCGTCATCGCCTGCATTCTGACGCTCAAGGGCGACGCGCAGGCGGGGATGGGGGCCATGGTGTCGTCGAAGGTGAACCAGTGGACCTTGCTGGTCGGTACCTTGCCGCTCGTCTACAGCATCGCGTTGGGCCGTGCCGGGGCGCTCCACCTCGACAGCCGGCAAGTGGAGGAGATGGTGCTGACGTCGGCGCAGTCGATGTTCGGCATCGCCGTGCTGTGCAACTTGAGCCTGTCGTTGCTCGAGGCGTTCGTATTGTTCGTGCTGTTCGCCGCCCAGCTGTTCTTCCCGAGCCCCACGGTGCGCTACGGATTCGCTGTGACCTACGGCGCTCTGGCAGCGGCGCTGCTGCTGCGAAATCGGCGTGCTTTCGGCCGCTTGTTCAGCAGCGGGTTGCGCGGCCCGCTGTGATCGGCGCGGCAGCGCGCTTCAGTAGGCTACCTTGACTTGGTGGGCGCCATCGCATAAGTGGCTGTTGATCCGCAACGCCCCGTGGGACGCGCAGTGACCGGCGCGATCGACGGAGCGGGCGGTAAACGGAACGCTGCAGGTCATGGCCGAGCAATATCTTCCCGTACTCGTCACCTTCGTCGTCGTCGGTGGTCTCGTGGGCGCGTTCGTCGGGCTCGGGCGTCTGCTGGGTCCGCGCAACCTGACCAAGGTAAAGGCCGAGCCGTTCGAGTGCGGCAACCCGCCGAGCGGCAGCGCCTGGGGGCGGTTCTCGGTGAAGTTCTACATGACGGCCATCCTGTTCATCGTCTTCGATGTGGAGGTGGTGTTCTTGTATCCGTGGGCGGTGATGTTCCGCCGGCTGGGCTGGTATGGCTTCGCGGAGATGATGGTATTCGTGGCGATATTGGGGCTCGCGCTGCTCTACGTCTGGCGCAAGGGGGCGCTCGAATGGGATTGAGATCCCGCGCCGCCGGCCCACTCGCCGTTCGATTCTCCTAAGCCCTGCACCACGTCGCTTCGCTGCGTCGACGCTTGCCTTACGCACCATGTGGATCGAAGTCCTCATCGCCTTGATCAAAGCGTCAGCCATCGTCGGCATGATCGTCGGCCTGGCCGGCATGCTCGGCTGGGTGGAGCGCAAGGGTAGCGCGCTGATCCAGGATCGGATCGGTGCCAACCGAGCCAGCATCTTCGGGTTTGCCGGCGCCGGATTGATCAACACGATGATGGCCGACCCGTTGAAGTTCTTCACCAAGGAAGACATCGTCCCGGCGCGCGTCGATCGGCTGTTGCACACCTTGGCGCCGTGCGTCGCCATGTTTCCGGTGCTGGCGACCTTCGCGGTGATTCCGTTTGGCGACGTGCTGCAGGTGGGCGAGCGCAGCATCAACTTGCAGGTCGCGCCGCTGAACATCGGCATTCTCTACGTCTTGGCGATGGCCGGGCTGGCAGTGTACGGCGTGGTGCTCGCCGGCTGGGCCTCGAACGACCGGCTGTCGTTGCTGGGCGGCATCCGCGGCTCGGCGCAGATGATCTCGTACGAGGTCGGCATGGGGCTGTCGATCGTGGCGATGGTGATGACCTACGGCACCCTCGATCTGCAGGCGATGGTGCGGGCGCAGGGGCACCTCATCGGCGGGTGGCTGCCGGCGTGGGGGGTGCTCTACCAGCCGCTGGCGTTCCTCATCTTCCTCTGTGCCGGCATCGCGGAAAGCAAGCGCGTCCCCTTCGACTTGCCGGAAGGCGAGTCGGAGTTGGTGAGTGGCTACTTCACCGAGTACTCGGGAATCAAGTACCTGATGTTCTTCATGACCGACTTCATCGAGATTGCGGTCATCGCGGGGCTGATCACGACGATGTTCTTCGGTGGCTGGCAGGTGCCGTACCTGATGCGCGACGGCTTCCACTTTCCCGGCGGTGCCGCGGTGCTGCTGCCGCAGGTCATCGTCGCAGTGCTGCAGATTGGCAGCTTCATGGTCAAGGTCTTTTTCTTCTGCTGGTTCCAGATCATGATCCGCTGGACGCTGCCGCGTTTGCGTTACGACACGTTGATGCGGCTGGGGTGGAAGGGGTTGTTGCCGGCCGCGCTGCTCAACATTCTGGCGACCGCGGTGATCGCGTTGGCGGTGCAGGGGTGAGATGAATCCGCTGCTCTTCGGCATTCTGGCGTTGCTGATGATTGCTTCGGCGCTCGGGGTCGTCCTGCTGCACAGCCCGGTGCGCAGCGCCTTGTCGCTGGTGATGACGCTCTTCCTGCTGGCGGTCACGTTTCTGTTCCTCGACGCCTACCTGGTGGCGGCGTTGCAGGTCGTGGTCTACGCCGGCGCCATCATGGTGTTGTTCCTCTTCGTGATCATGTTGCTCAACTTGCAGGCCGACCCACAGGGCATGGCGAAGGTCGGGGTGCGCTTCGCCGCGGTGTTGCTCGCGTCGCTCTTCCTGCTTGCCGCGGTGCGCTTCTTCGTCGCGCCGGCCGCATTGGGGAGCGGCACGGGAATGGGCGGCACGCCACCGGCCGGGTTCGGCAGCGTCGAGGCCGTGGCGGAGCGGCTGTTCACCCATTCGTTGTTCGCGTTCGAGGTCACCTCCGTCCTCTTGCTGGTGGCGATCATTGGCGCCGTGGTGCTGGCGAAACGGAAGCTCGTATGACGGTGGTTCCGATCACCTGGTATCTCATCCTCGGCGCGATCCTGTTCACCATCGGTGCCGTCGGCGTGCTGATCCGGCGCAACGTGATCGTGATCTTCATGTCGATCGAGCTGATGCTCAACGCCGTCAACCTGGTCTTCGTCGCCTTCTCGCGCCAGCTGCATTCCATGGATGGGCAGGTTGCCGTGTTCTTCGTCATGACCGTCGCCGCCGCGGAGGCCGCCGTCGGCCTGGCGGTGATCATCGCGATGTTCCGTAACCGCGAGACGATCAACGCCGACGAGTTGAGCTTGCTACGCTGGTAGGTCGATGCACGCCCACGCGACACCCGTAGCCTTCCTCTGGTTGATTCCGGCGCTGCCGGTGCTGGGCGTGCTGTTCAACCTGTTCCTCGGTGAGCGCCTCGGCAAGCGTGCCGTGAGCCTGGTGGCACCGGCGGTGGTCGGCGGTGCCTTCGTCATTGGCTGCTACGCCTTCACCCTGTTGCTCGGTCTGCCGCACGGCGGTTCGCTCGATCAGCATCTGTGGCCGTGGATCACGGCCGGCACGCTGCAGGTCGATGTTGCCTTCCGCATCGACGCGCTGTCGGGCGTCATGGTGCTGATCGTCACCGGCGTCGGGTTTCTGATTCACCTCTACTCCGTCGGCTACATGCACGACGACCCGAGCTTCGCGCGCTTCTTCACCTACCTCAACCTCTTCACCTTCGCGATGCTGGTGCTGGTGCTGGGAGACAACCTGCCGCTGCTGTTTGTCGGCTGGGAGGGCGTCGGCCTGTGCTCGTACCTGCTGATTGGCTTCTGGTTCGACAAGGACGTCAACGCCAGCGCCGGCAAGAAGGCCTTCGTCGTCAACCGGGTCGGCGATCTCGGCTTCCTGTTCGGCATCTTCCTGCTCTTCTGGCATCTCGGCCCTGGCGCGCACTCGTTGAGCTTCGGCGACATCGCGGCGCACGCCAAGGAGATTCCGCTCGACACCGTGACGCTGATCACCTTGCTGCTGTTCGTCGGCGCCACCGGCAAATCGGCGCAGCTACCGTTGTACGTGTGGCTGCCCGACGCCATGGCCGGTCCGACGCCGGTCAGCGCCTTGATCCACGCCGCGACGATGGTCACCGCCGGGGTCTACATGATCGCGCGGCTCAACTTCCTGTTCATCTTGTCGCCGACCACGATGGCGGTGGTGGCGACAGTGGGCGGCCTGACGGCCCTGTTCGCCGCGACCATCGGCTTGATGCAGACGGACATCAAGAAGGTCCTGGCCTACTCGACGGTGAGTCAGCTGGGCTACATGTTCCTTGGCGTCGGCGTCGGCGCGTTCAGCGCCGGCATCTTCCATCTGATGACGCACGCCTTCTTCAAGGGGTTGCTGTTCCTCGGCTCCGGCAGTGTGATCCACGGCATGGGGGGCGAGCAGGACATGCGCAAGATGGGCGGGCTGCGCACGCATCAGCCGATCACCTTCGCGACGTTTCTCATCGGCACGCTGGCGATCACCGGCATCCCGGGCCTCGCCGGCTTCTTCAGCAAGGACGAAATCCTGGCGCAGGCCTACGGCAGCCCGCTGGGGAACAAGGGGCTGTGGCTGGTCGGCGTGATCGCGGCGGGGCTGACGTCCTTCTACATGTTCCGCCTGCTGTTCCTGACCTTCTTCGGCGAGTCTCGTGCCGACGAGCACACCAAGCATCACATCCACGAGTCGCCCGCGACGATGACCCTGCCGTTGATCGTGCTGGCCGCCCTGTCGATCATCGGCGGCTACGTCGGGCTGCCGGCGCACTGGCTGTGGGGCAACCGTTTCGAGGCCTTCCTCGAACCGGTACTGGCGGGCGGGGAGGCGGCGCACTTGAGTGCCGGCGTCGAGTACGCGTTGATGGGCGCGTCGGTGCTGGTGGCGCTGATCGGTCTGAGCGTGGCCTATGTGATGTACATCGCGCGGCCGGCGCTGCCGCGGACGATGGCGGAGGCGCTACCCGGCGTCTACGACCTGATCCTCAACAAGTACTACGTCGACGAGCTCTATGATCTGCTGTTCGTGCGCTCGACGGTGGCGGTATCCAACTGGCTGTGGCAGGCGTGGGACGCCGGCTTGATCGACGGTCTGGTCAACGGCACGGCAGCGGTGATGGGCGGGAACAGCCGCCTGTGGCGCCGGCTGCAGACCGGCAACGTGCAGCACTACGCGGTGTCGATGCTGCTCGGGGCCATGGCGATTCTGGCGTACTACGCGTGGCGATGAAGACAAGCCGTCAGCAATCAGCGGTCAGCAATCAGCGATAATTCATACACCCTATGCCTCTACTCTCCCTCATTGTCTTCATGCCACTGGTCGGCGCCCTGTTCTTGATGCTGATGCCGGCCCAGCAGCACGGCGCCTTGCGGCGCGGGGCCTTCATCTTCTCGCTGGTTCCCTTCGCCCTGTCGCTGGCGGTGCTGGCGGGTTTCGACGCCGCCAACCCAGGGTTTCAGTTCACCGAGAAGGCGGCGTGGATTCCGCGTTTCAGCGTGTACTACAGCGTCGGCATCGACGGCATGAGCTTGTTCCTGGTGCTGCTGACGACCTTCCTCGTGCCGCTGGTGGTCCTCGCCGGCTGGGGCGACATCCACAGGCGGGTCAAGGAGTACATGGTCTTCCTGATGTTCCTGGAGACCGGCATGCTCGGCGCGTTCGTCGCGCTCGACCTGTTCCTGTTCTACGTCTTCTGGGAGCTGATGCTGGTGCCGATGTACTTTCTCATCGGCGTGTGGGGTGGTGAGCGGCGGATCTATGCGGCGCTCAAGATGGTGCTGTACACCATGTTCGGCAGCCTGCTGATGCTGGTGGCCATCCTCTACCTGGCGATCCAGCACAATCAGCAGTACGGCCAGTTCAGTTTCGATCTGTTGCGCTTCTACGACTTCTCGCTGCCGCTCGGCGCGCAGCGTTGGCTGTTCGCGGCCTTTGCCCTCGCGTTCGCGATCAAGGTGCCGATGTTTCCGCTGCACACCTGGTTGCCCGACGCGCACACCGAAGCACCGACCGGCGGCTCGGTGATTCTGGCCGGCGTGCTGCTGAAGATGGGCACCTACGGCTTCCTGCGCTTCGCCATTCCGTTGTTCCCGTTGGCGGCCCGCGAGGCCTTGCCGATCATCGCCGGCCTCGCCGCGGTCGGCATCGTCTACGGCGCGTTGGTATGCATGGTGCAGCCTGACCTGAAGCGGCTGGTGGCGTACTCATCCGTCAGCCATCTGGGCTTCGTCATGCTCGGCTTGGCGGCGCTCAACACGCAGGGGGTCGAAGGCGGCATCTATCAGATGCTCAACCACGGATTGTCGACCGGCGGGTTGTTCCTTGCCGTCGGCGTCATCTACGAGCGCCGCCACACGCGCTTGATTCGGGAGTTCGGCGGTCTGTGGCAGCAGCTGCCGGTGTACGCGGCGATCTTCATGGTCATCATGCTCTCCTCCATGGGGTTGCCGGGATTGAACGGCTTCGTCGGTGAGTTCCTGATCCTGATCGGTGCGTTCAACGTGCATCCCGTCGCCACGGCGGTCGGCACCAGCGGCGTGCTGCTCGGCGCCGTCTACCTGCTGTGGATGTATCAGCGGGTCATGTTCGGTCCGCTGGAGAACCCCAAGAACCGCGGGCTGAAGGATCTGTCGACGCGCGAGGTGTTGGTGTTCATCCCGATCGTGGTGATGCTGTTCGTGATGGGACTGTATCCGCAGCCGTTCCTCAAACGCATGGAGCCGTCGGTGCAGGCCTATCTTAGTCGCATGCAGCAGAAGATGGCGGCCGGCGAGCCGGCGGCGCAGCGCGTGCAGCTGTCGGCCCGCCCCACTCAACCGATCCACGAGGAGGACGGCGCCGATCGCTGAACGCTGACGGCTCTGCCGACTATGATTACTCCGCCGAACATTTCCTGGGTGGCGATCCTGCCGTTGCTCATCGTGACCGGTACGGCGATCCTGGTGATGCTGGCCGACTTGTGGTCGGAGGGGCCGGACCGCGACGCGTTGGGGTGGATCGGCATTGCCGGGCTGGTGGTGACGGCGGTGGCTGCCGTGGCGTTGTGGAACACGCACCTCAGCACCTTTGCCGACGCGGTGATCGTCGATCGCTACGGCTTGTTCTTCGTCTTGTTGTTCTGTGTCGGAACGGGGCTGACGCTGCTGATGTCGATGAACTATCTGGAGCTCACCGACATCCGCACCGGCGACTACTACGCACTGATCCTGTTCGCAACGGTGGGCATGGTGCTGATGGCGACGGCCACCGATCTGATCGTCATCTTCCTCGGGCTCGAGGTCATGTCGATGGCGGCGTACGTGTTGGCCGGCATCTGGCGCGAGCAACTGCGCAGCAACGAGGCGGCGTTGAAGTACTTCCTGCTCGGTGCATTTGCGAGCGGCTTCCTGCTCTTCGGTATCGCCCTGTTGTACGGGGCGACGGGCAGCACGACGCTGGGTGCGGTCGCGCAGGCGGCGGCAAAGGTCGGGAGCGAGCAGCGGACGCTGGTGATTGCCGGCATGGCGTTGCTGATCGTCGGCTTTGGCTTCAAGATCGCGGCGGTGCCGTTCCACGTGTGGGCGCCGGACGTCTACGAAGGCGCGCCGACGGCGGTGACCGCGCTGATGGCCGTCGGCGTGAAAGCGGCCGCGTTCGCGGCGTTCGCGCGCATCTTCATGCACCCCCTGGCGCCGCTCGCGGCGGATTGGACGGGCGTGTTGTGGGTGCTGGCGGTCTTGACCATGACGGTGGGCAACGTGAGCGCGTTGCTGCAAACCAACGTCAAGCGCATGCTCGCCTACTCCAGTATCGCCCACGCCGGGTACCTGCTCGTCGGCATGGTGGCCGGCGGCGAGTTGGGCGGCGGCGCGGTGCTCTTCTACTTGATCGGCTACACGTTGATGACGGTCGGGGCATTCGCCGTGGTCATCGCCATCGGCCGCCGCGGCGAACCCAACGAAACGCTCGACGACTACGCCGGCGTCGCCTTCCGCAGCCCCTTCCTCGGGATGGCAATGGCGATCTTCATGCTCTCCCTCGCCGGCGTCCCGCCGCTCATCGGCTTCGTGGGCAAGTTCTACCTCTTCAGTGCCGCGGTGAAGTCGGGCTACGTCGGGCTGGCAGTCATCGGCGTGCTGAACAGCGTGATCTCGGTTTACTACTATCTCGGCGTGCTGGTGCGCATGTACATGAGCGAAGGTGGCGCCGAGGTGACGCAGCCGAGCAGCCGACCCTACATCTTCGCGACGCTGCTGCTGACGGTCGCCGGCACCGTGGCGTTCGGCTTGTTTCCGTCGTCGCTCTTCGAGCTGGCGCGCCAGTCGTTCCTGGCGCTGGGCTGACGGTGCGCTGCCCGCCCGGGGCGGGGCGTCGACTCACCGGATGATGTCGACGACGGCGTCCTCGAGGTCCTTGCACTCGGTCAGCAGGTACGCCTTGAGCTTCTTCTTGATGCGCTCTTCGATCTGGCGCACCCGTTCGCGGCTGATGCCGTAGCGATCGCCGATGTCCTGCAGAGTCAACGGCTCTTCCGCGAGCAGCCGGCCGTCGAAGATGACCTTGTCCTTGCCGGTCAGGGTATCGCCGAATTCCTTGATCTTCCTGGCGATCAGCTCGCGTGATTCGGCGTCGGCGAAGGTCTCCTCCGCGTTGCCCTCGCGGCTGGCGAGGAAGTCGAGCATGGTGGTATCGGCGCCCTCATCGACGGGGGTATCGACCGAGAGATCGCGCGCCGCCATGCGCTGCTCCATCTCGAGGACTTCCGACTCCTTGACGTCGAGCCGCTGCGCCAACAGCTTCGGTCCGGCCTGAAAGCCTTGCGCCTCCAGACGATCCTTTTCCTTCTGGAGATTGAAGAAGAGCTTGCGCTGCGCCTGCGTGGTGCCGATCTTCACCAGTCGCCAGTTGTTCATGATGTAGCGAATGATGTAGGCGCGCACCCACCAGACGGCGTACGACGGAAAGCGCACGCCGCGGTAGGGATCGAAGTTGCGCACCGCCTCCATCAGGCCGATGTTGCCTTCCTGGACGAGGTCGAGCAGGTTGCGGAAGGCGCGCTGGTACTCGCGAGCGATCATCACCACCAGCCGCAGGTTGGCGGTGACCAGACGGTAGGCCGCTTCGATGTCGTTGGTCTCCTTGTAGCGCACCGCCAGCTTGTGCTCTTCGTCGCGGGACAGGAGCGGGTAGCGGCGGATCTCCGTGAGGTAGCGCTGCAGCGGGTCGTAGCGGACGAGGGCCCCGCCCTCACTCTCGACCGGGGGCTCCGGTGGGGTGATTGCGGCGTCAACCGCCGGCAGCGGTTCCTCGATCGGCTCGATCTTGTCGTCGTCCTGGATGTCTTCGGCCATCAGCTCAACACGTCAGGTACGCAAAACTCTAACCCCCCGCGGGCGGTGCGGCAACCCACCGGCGCCGCGCCGGCAGAGCCAGGCTTGGAGTCTGGTGGTGTCCTCATTTCGGATCGAGCGTCCTTGATGGTGCGACCCCTCCCTTGATCCCTCCCTGACACGGGGAGGGAAGGCTCTCGTTCCCGCTTCCCTTGCAGGGACTGTCGATTTTCGCGGATCCACAGTTGCCATAGTCGAGTCGATCCGGCGCCCGGGAATGAATTCCCGGCCTGAGTCGTCGAAAAGTCCCCTCAAGGGCACTCCAGTGACTCGGTGGCAGTCGGCTTCAGCCGACTTTGGGCGACTCAGCCGGGGAATTCCATTCCCCGGCGTCCGCAGCGGTGCGCAGCTTTCCGTTTATCGACCCTCCCTGGCAGGGAATGGGGCCAGGGGGTTAGGTTCGCGCGCGATCGGCGTCATCTTGGGACACTACCCGGAGGCTGTGATCACATTGACCCAGCGCCGCATGCCAGACAAAACCTCGGTAGAAGCTCGAGGCGACCAATCGGAACGGTCCCGCCGAACCGACGCCGGGCGCCGCCCTCAGCGCAGCTGGCGGCGCAGCTCCTCGACCAGGGCGTCGAGGATCTCGGCGAACTGCCGATGCATCGCCAGCATCGAGTCACGCATATGCATGATCACCTCCGCCCCGGGTAGGTTGACGTCCAGCTCCGTCGTCAGCAGCTGGACGACGCGAACGCGCTCGACGTCATCCGCCGAGACCACCAGATCGCCTTCCGACGTCCGCTTGATGCAGATGATCTCCTGATCGGCGAGCTGACGCAGGAAGTCGGGGTCGACGTCGAGCTCAGTCACGACTTCGGACACTTTCAGATAGCGGTGCATCGGCGACCGTCTGGAGTTAGAGCCGCAGGTTGCTACGAGGGTCTCCGCCGTACGCGGGTTCCATGGCTTGGACGGCCTGGCGGACCGTCTCGCCGCCGTCGGCGGGCACCTGAATCATGAGGCGGATATACAGATCGCCCCGGGTGCCGCCCTTGAGCGCCGGCACGCCGCGGCCGCGGATGCGCAGCAGTCGGCCGCTCTGACTGGCCGCCGGCACCTTGACCCGGACCTCGCCGTCCGGAGTCGGCACGGTGACCGAAGCTCCCAGCACCGCTTCGCCGACGGTCACCGGGACGTCCATGTACAGATCGTGGCCGCGCCGCTCGAGCAGCGGGTGGGGGCGCACCCGTACGACGATATACAGGTCTCCCGGCGGGCCGCCGCCGTGGCCGGGAGCACCCTTGCCGGCGATGCGGACGCGCGAACCCGTGTCCACGCCCGGGGGGATGCGGACGTTGAGGCGCTCGACGTGGGACGTCTCACCCCGTCCGCCGCAGGTGGCACAGGGCTGGGTACCGATCCGACCGCGACCCTCACAGCGTGGGCAGACGCGGCCGAACGCGACGGGACCGTGCCCCACTTGCACGTGCCCGCTGCCCTGACACTCGGGACAGACCGTCGACGAGGCGTTGTCGATCCCGGAGCCACCGCAGGTCGCACAGGCCTCGGCGCGGTTGACGCTCAGCTGGGTGGACAGACCACGCACCGCGTCGAGCAAGTCAACCTCCAGCGTGGCTTCGGCGTCGGCACCGGCGCGCGTCGCCGCACGGCCGCCCCCCTCGAAGATGTTGCCAAAGATGTCCTCGAAGTTGGCGTAGCGCCCGAAACCACCGGTGGTGAACGCCTCCTCGGCGCCCGCGGCCCGCCGCGTCCCGCGCCCGCGGTAGGCGCGCGCCTGGCCGGCGTCGAAGCCGGCTTGCAGGCCGTCCACGCCGAACTCGTCGTAGAGCTTCCGCTTCTCGGGGTCGCTCAGGACGTCGTACGCCTGGGAAATCTCCTTGAAGCGTTCTTCCGCCTGCTTGTTGCCGGGGTTGACATCGGGATGCAGGCGGCGAGCCAGCTTGCGATAGGCCTTCTTGATCTCATCGGCGCTGGCCTGCCGCTGGACGCCCAGAACAGCATACAGATCGGTGGTGGCCATGATTCAGGAGCGGCGCAGTGCGCTCAAGATGCCGTGGCCGGGAGTAGTGCCCCGGTCCCGGGGGATGCGAATGGGGGATTCTGGTGCGGCGAGCGTGTGCGTTCGTCAAGCCTCTGGCGGTTCCGGATAGGCCATCGAGACTTTGCCGTCGCCGATCTCGCGTAGCGCCGTCACCACTTCCTTGTTGTCGCTCTCGACCAGCGGTCGTGCGCCCTTGAGCAACTGCTTGGCACGACGCGCGCCGAGCAGGACCAGTTCAAATCGATTGGGAACCTTCTCCAGGCAGTCTTCGACCGTGATTCGAGCCATACATTCTCCTTGATTCGTGTTGTCTATAGCGGAATTCCAGCCGTGAAGAAACCCCGCCGCGGCGCGCGCCGGTCGCTTGACAGGCTGCAGACAGACTACTACGGTTGCGCCGCTCATGGGGATGCTGGACCGAATTTCTCGCCTCATTGTCGGCGGCAGCGCCGGCGCCGCGCGGGATGCCACGCAGGCGCTCGCCGAGTGTTACACGGGGTGCGTGCAGCGGGCGCGGCAGCTGAGCCGGCATGCAGAGCGGGCACCGCAGGACTATGGCGCCACGGGGCTACACGAGTTGGCGACCGCGGAGGAGCGGCAGGCAAGCCGGGTGCGCGACGCGCTGCAGGCGGCGGGTGCCGTCGTCCCGGGGGCGGCCGCCGTGGACATCCCGTCGCACGCGCTCAACCACTGGGCGCGTCTGGTGCAGGACCTCGAAGCGCACCGTTTATCGGCGCGGCGCCTGCGCGAGTTGGCGGTGCATTTCGCCGAAACGCTACCGAGCACCGCCGCGCTGTTCGACGAGCTCTGCCGTGAAGAGAACGATCACTGTGAGCGTCTCCGCACATTGATCGCTCGCGCCGACCCGCAAGCGCTCGACTAGACGGGCTGTCATGGTGGGTTGCGAACGCATCGCTGCCGAGGCGTCGCGGTAGGCGAGCGGAGCGGGTGAGGTGCGGACCCAATGGCGCTCACGCTGGCCCGAGAGCGGACGGCTGTTGTGGTCATCGAGTGCCAGAACGATCTCATCCACGAGTCACACATCGGCACCCGCGGCATCGGCGGGGCCCTGGCAGCCGCAGTCAAAGAGCGCGACCTGCTGAAGCACATCGCCGCAGTGCTGGATGCGGCACGGGCGGCGCAGGTTCCCATCCTGTACGCCAACAAGGAAAGCCGTCCGGGCATTCCCACCACGAGCGCGCCGATCTTTCGCATCGGCAAACGGGCCCCGATCCTGCAGGAAGGCACATGGGGCGCCGAGGTGCACGCTGCGATCGCACCGCAGGCAGGAGATCATGTCATCCGTCGCTTCCTGAGCGTGGATGCCTCGTACGGGTCGAGCTTGTTCGCCACGCTGCGCGCCCTCGGCCGCTCGGTTATCGTGACCATGGGCGTATCCACGAACTTCGCCGTGGAAGGGACGGTGCGAGGCGCGGTCAACCGGCTGTTCGAAGTTGTCGTTGCGGAGGATTGCTGTGCTAGCGTGCCGCTCGAGATGCATCGTTTTTCCGTCGAGCACATCCTCGCATTGTTGGCGACGGTCAGCACCAGCCACGAGGTCGTCAACGCGCTGAGTGCTCCGTGACGTCCATGACCATCGAAGTGATCCGCGATCGCATGCGGCAGTATCGGGCCGTGCGGGTCGAGGGGGCGGAGTACGCGCGCGCGGCGGTGGCGGTGGTGCTGCGGCAGGACCAACAGGGGGCCGAGTTCATCGTCATCCACCGCGCCCACCGGCCCGGCGATCCGTGGTCGGGGCACATGGCGTTGCCGGGCGGCCGGCAGGATCCGGCGGATCGTGATCTCTTCATGACCGCGGCGCGTGAGACGCGGGAAGAAGTCGGCGTCGACCTGACGCAGCACGGCGAGCTGTTGGGTCCGCTCGACGATCTACGCGCCATCGGCCGCGGCCGTCCGCTCAATCTGATCATTTCTCCGTTCGTGTACGCGCTGACGGCGCCGGTGACGCTCAGCCCGAACCAGCGCGAGGTGCAGAGCGCCTTCTGGGTGCCGTTGGCGACGCTGCGCCGCACCGACGCACGCGGCACGTTTCGCCACAGCATCGCCGGTCAGGAGCTCGCGCATCCGGCGTTTCTGTATCGCGGCCACACCATCTGGGGGCTCACGCATCGCATCTTGAGCGGTCTGCTCGACGTATTGGACTAGGGCCTGCAGCGGGCGTCCTTGCAACGGGTCCGTTCCCCGTTGGGTCGCCCTGAGCGGCCGTCGCGTGGGCGACACGTTGTGCTGTGCAGGTGCCTGGGCTGGCGTGCGTTGACTGACTGGCGGGCTTTCCCTATTGTCCGAGATCCGCCATGCGGATCACGTTGTTACCAGGGCGCAAGGAAATCGAGCTCGACGGGCGGCGGCGAGTTGCGGACATCTTGCGGCAACTCGGCTTGCTTCCGGGCACGGCGATGGTCATTCGAGGCGACGTGCTGGCCTGCGACGATGACGTCATCGAAGCCGACGAGGCGATCGAGATTCGCAACGTGATCTCGGGCGGATGAACGGGACGTTCTCATGAAGTGCAAACGCTGCCGCGGCAAGGCGGAGGTGCAGATCCGCCAGCACAATGCAGCCTTCTGCCGGCCATGCTTCGTCTTCTTCTTCCAGCGGCAAGTGCAGCGCGCCGTCGAAAAGGAGCAGATGTTCACCCCCGACGAGGAGGTCTTGGTGGCGGTCTCGGGCGGCAAGGACAGCCTGGCGTTGTGGGACGTGCTGATCGATCTCGGCTATCGCACGGCGGGGCTGCACCTCGCCCTCGGCATCGGTGAGTACTCGCGGCAGTCGACCCAGAAGACGCAGGCGTTTGCGGAGGCGCGACAGGTGCGGCTGATCACGGTCCGCCTGGAGGACGAGGAGGCGGCTGTCCCTGCCCTGGCGGCCTTCACCAACCGGCCGGCGTGCGCCGCCTGCGGGACAAGCAAGCGACACCACTTCGATCGCGTCGCCTTCGAACAGGGGTTCGCGGTGCTGGCCACCGGCCACAATCTGGACGACGAAGCGTCGCGGTTGTTGGGGAACGTCTTGCATTGGCAGGTGAGGCATCTCGGGAAGCAGCATCCGGTCCTCGAGTCGACGCACGAGCGCCTCGCCCGCAAGGTCAAGCCGCTGTTTCGCGTCAGCGAGTATGAGACCGCGGTGTACGCGTTCTTTCGCGGCATCGACTACATCGTCGAGGAATGTCCCAACAGCGTCGGCGCCAGTCAGCTGCTGTACAAGGACGTGCTGAACCGCTTGGAAGCGGAGATGCCGGGCACGAAGCTGGCCTTCATGCAGGAGTTCTTGCGTGTCGGCAGGCCGGCGTTCGCCGCGCAAACCGAGGGGCCACCGCAGTCGTGTGAACGCTGCGGCATGCCGGCCTTCGGGGCGCTGTGCTCGTACTGCAGTCTGTTGCGCGAAGTCGAGGCCAAGCGGGCGCGGCGTGCGGCGGCGCGCGCCGCTGCCGCGCCGCACTGATCTCTTCCCCCAAGCACGGAAAGGTCGAACATGGAATCACCGGAGAGGAGCCGGTTGCGCGCCGGCGACACCATTCTGTTCATCGATCGGAAGGAGCGCGAGTACTTGCGTCTGGTGCAGCCGGGCAAGCGGTTGAACATTCGCGGCGGCACCATCCACTCCGATCATCTCATCGGGATGGAAGAGGGTCAGACCGTATACAACACCGCGCAGGAGCCCTTCCTCATGCTGCGCCCGAGCTTCGCGCAGCTCATTCCCAATCTGCCGCGCAGCGCGCAGGTGATCTATCCGAAGGACATCGGCCCCATTCTGCTCTGGGGTGACATCTACCCCGGGGCGACGGTCGTGGAGGTCGGAACCGGTCCGGGAGCGCTGAGCCTGGCGATGTTGCGGGCCATCGGACCCGAGGGTCGGCTCATTTCGTACGAGACGCGTGAGGACCACGCGGAGATGGCACGGGACAACGTGCATCGGTTCTACGGTGCGGCACCCAATTGGACGATCAAGGTGGCGGATGCGCTGGCCGGTATCGAGGAGCGTGGCGTCGACCGGATGACCGTCGACATTGCCGAGCCGTGGCACTTATTGCCGACGGCGGCCACGGCGTTGCGACCGGGGGGATTGATCTTGGGCTACGTGCCGACGGTGTTGCAGGTGAAGCAATTCGTGGATGACCTTCGCGCCCACGGCAGCTTCGCGGCGGTGCAGTCCTTCGAAACCTGGCTGCGGTTCTGGCACGTCAAGCAGCTGAGCATTCGCCCCGAGCACCGGATGATCGGGCACACCGGCTTCATCGTCGTCGCGCGGCGCGTCGTCGCAAGCGAATCTCGTTGACTCCCGGACAGGCATGTAGTACCGATTTTTCTGTCTCGCGTTCTTCTTCACATGACGAAGGAAGAGATTCGCCAGAAGGTGCGCACTCGGTTGAAGCTCGCGGGTGCGGTGCGCTTTCCCGGCCTCGACGGGCGGATCCCGAACTTCGTGGGCGCCGAGCGGGCGGCGCAGCTCTTGTGTGAGCTGCCGATGTGGCGGCGCGCCAAGGTCATCAAAATCACCTTCGACTCCCCGCAGCTGACGATTCGGCGGGCCGCGTTGCGCGACGGCAAGATCGTCTACGTTGCCATCCCGCGGTTGCGTAGTGATCGCTGTTTCGTGGAGCTCGACCCGGAGAAGCTCGGCGCCAGGGTCTGGCGCGTTGGCAGCATCAAGGGGGCAATGCAACTCGGTCGGCTGATCCCGCCGCAGGAGATGCGCCCGGTGGATCTCGTCGTCTGCGGGTCAATTGCCGTGACGCGGCAAGGCGCGCGGCTGGGCCGGGGCGGCGGCTTCAGTGATCTCGAGTACGCCTTGCTGCGCATGGAAGGGAAGATTCGCGAGTACACGCCGATCCTCACCACCGTGCACCCATTGCAAATCGTCGACGAACCTCTGCCGATGCGCGGCCACGATATTCCGGTCGACTTCTTGATCACTCCGGACCAAGTGATCGCCGCTCCGAGCTTGCACCCGCGGCCGCGCGGGGTGATCTGGGAGATTCTGCAAGAGGACAAGATCCAATCCGTGCCGCTGCTGCGCAAAGGACGACGGGACGTCCGCGGCGCCCCGACGCCGCGCCAGCTCTAACGGTCTCGCGGCTGCCGGCCAATTGCCTGCAACGCGGTTTCGACTGCCTGTCCAGCCGAGTCGGCGTGCAGGATCGCGTCGTGGTCGTGCCAGGCGCCGACCGCGACGACGGGCCGGCCCAATAGCAGGGCGAATGCAATCTCGGATGCCGTGCCGTGCTCGCCGGGGAGAGCGATCACCGCGTCACCACTGGCGACCACAATGATGTTACGGCCGTGGCCGAATCCCGTCGGGATGACGATGTCGATGTTCTGGTTGGCCGTCTCCCGGTCGTAACTCGGCAGCACGCCGATGGTCAGACCACCGTGGTGGTGGGCGCCGCGCGCGGCGGCCTCCATGACCCCGGCGAGGCCGCCGCAGACCAGCGCGGCACCGTGCCGGGCAATCTCGGCACCGACCTCCTCCGCCAGGACGCGCACGTCCTCGGTGCACTGCCCCGCGCCAATCACGGCAATCTGACGTTGTCCCCTGTGCATCGCTCACCTCGGGCCACGCGCTAGGCCGCGGACGTCGCGCAATTCTATCGAGCCGCGCCGTTCCGGGCGAGCGGTGCTTGCTCCCGTCGACGAAAAAGAGCAATCGTAGTCCGCATGAGACGACCGATCGCAGAGCTGCTGACCATGACGATCAAGGCGGGGGCGGAGGCTGAGCGCGCGCAGCACGAGCAGGCGGTGTGGCAGATCTTACGACGCAAGCAGGGTTACGTCACCCACCGTCTGTACCAACAGTGTGACGATCCGCTGCAACGGCTCGTCTATTCGGAGTGGGAGAGCGCCAAGGCCGTCGACGGCGCGCGGCAGCATTTGCAGAGCACGCCGTTGCTGCGCCGCGGCCGCGCGACCCTTGTCGCAGCCCCGCAACGGCTCGTGGTCGATCTGGTCGGTCCCATCACTTCGACCAAAGGACTCGACCTGGCGCCCACGGCGGTGGCGCTGTCTGCGATCGGACGCTTCAGTGGCGTGCCTGAGGATTGGCGGCAGCGAGAGGAGCTACTGACCAAGCAACTCGCCGCGCAGGCGGGCTACATCACCGCTGTCCTGTTTCGTGGCTTTGCGGACCCGTTGCTAGTGGGTTCGCTGTCGCATTGGGAGGATGCTGCTACGTGCGAGCCGGTACGGGCGATGATAGCTGGCGCGACCACCGATGTGCCGGTTGCTGCTGCCCTAGAGTACGTGTGCTACCGCGCTCTACGCGACTAGCTGGCGAGGGGCAGGGAGACAACGAAGGTTGCGCCGTGCTCCGGAGAGCTCTCGACGCTCACCCGTCCGCCATGAGCGTCGATCATGGACTTGGCGATGAACAGGCCCAGTCCGGTGCCTTCGGTCTGTGCCGCCGGGGCCAGGCGTTGATATTTCCCGAACAACTGCGGCAGCTGCTCCTGGGGGATTCCGGGCCCGGTGTCGCTGATGCGTACTTCTACCGACCCGTTGCGTCGGACGGTTTGTACGTTCACGCGTCCGGCGGGGGGTGTGAACTTGATGGCGTTGCCGATGAGGTTGACGAAGACGCGATCCATCTGGGCACGATCGACCTGCACAGGTGGCACTGACCCGAGATCTTCGACCACCTGAATGCGTTTGGCACGTGCCAGTGGGCTCTGGTACTGCACCACCTGTTTGAGGACGTCGTTGAGGGACGTCTCGACGCGATGGAGGCGCAAGGCACCGGCTTCGATCTTGGAAAGGTCGAGGAAGTTCATGATGAGATGCAGCAGGCCGCGAGCGCTGGAGTCGATGCTAACCAGCATCTCGCGCCACTCCGCACCGATGCCGCTGTCGTTCAGCAGAATCTCGGCGTAGCCCACGATGATGCTGACAGGATTCTTCATGTCGTGGGTGATCATCGCCAGGAAGTCGGCCTTCATCTGTTCGATTCGCCGACGTTCGGTGACATCGCGCCCGACCCCCTGGAAGCCACGAACCGTACCGTCCGCGACGATCGGCCGCGTTTTGACGTCGAGCACCGTGACTTGGCCATCTGCGGCAACGATGTGAACCTCGGCGGTGGTGGGTTCGCCTGGCGAGATGCTGCGCTCGCGCAAGCTTTGAGCGCGTGAGGGGCTCGAGGGCGCCAAGAATTCTGCCAGGTCGTGTCCGTGGACGTCGGTGCGGTTGCGCGCGGTCAGGCTGAGGAACGCCTGATTGACGTCCTGCAGCAACCCGTCGCTGGTGCAGACGAAGATGGCATCAGAGGCATTGTCGAAGAGCTCGCGGTAGCGTTCTTCGGACAGCCGGACGGCATGATTGAGCGCATCGTGCTCGCGCACCAGACGCATTCGCTCTTGATTCCGTTCCAGGACGAGTGGAAGGTCGGCGAGGTGCGAAAGGTCGGCACGCTTGACCACGTAGTCGGCGGCGCCAATCCGCAGGGCGTCCACGGCAAGCCCGGCGTCGTCCGATCCAGTGAGCATGATGACGCACACCGTTGGGAGCTCGGTCCGCAGCGCACGCAGGACATCCAAGCCATCGCAGTCGGGTAAGCCGCGGTCGAGAAGGACGAAGCCCGGCGGTTGGGCGCGCGCATGGAGGAGGCAGGTCTTCGCATCTGGAGCCGTACGAACGGTGAAGCCCGCTCGTGTGAGCGTCTTCTCGGCCAGACGTGCTTGGCCGGGATCGTCCTCAACCAGCAAGATGTCGTTCAGGAGTGTTTCCATATGCTGCTTGCGTATGATCGGGCAGTTCGATGACCTCGATGAACATCCCCAGCTTCACGACTCGATCGATGAAGGAGTCGATGCTGACCGGCTTCACGACGTAGCCGTTTGCGCCCATTTCGTAGGCGCGATCGATTTCCTTTTGATTGTCGGTCGAGGTGAGCATGATGACGGGGGTCTTGTGCAGCAGCGGGTTGTTCTTCAGGTGGGCCAAGACCTCGAAGCCATCGAGGCGCGGCATACGTACGTCGAGGAGCACGACGCTGGGGTCCGGGTACTCGGCGGAGTCTTGGAACACTCCGATTCGCGAGAAGTAGTCGACCGCCTCTTGCCCGTCGGCGACACGGATGAGTCGGTTCACCATGCCGCCGCGTCTGAGATTCCGTTCCAGCAGGCGTGCATGCCCGTCGTCGTCTTCCACGAGAAGAATCGTCACCGGCTTTCGTTCCTCCGTCATATCGTCCCTCCAATGTCGAGCGTCGGCGGGCCGGAGTTCAGCGTGAACCAGAACGTCGCGCCGTCACCCGGCGTCGATTCAACCCAGATCCGTCCGCCATGCTTTTCAACGATCTTGCGCACCATGGTGAGGCCGATCCCTTCACCCGGACTATTCCCGTTCGCCAACCGGCGAAAGAGGCGGAACACTTGTTCATGCTGATCCGCGGGGATGCCCGGGCCACTGTCGCGCACGAAGAAGCTGGATTCATCGCCCTGACGGGATGTGCCGATGTGAATCAGGCGCCTCGGACGCTTGCCCATGTACTTGATGGCGTTGTCGATGAGATTGCCGAACAGTTGCCCGAGTCGCGACGCGTCCCCGGTCACCACCGGCAGCGGATCGATGTCGATGGCGATATCCTTTTCGGTGAGCTGATAGTGAAACGAGTCCACCAGTTTGCGAACCAAGACGTTCAGATCGACCTGCTCGGTGGGTTTGGTGCGAGTGACGATGCGCGAGACATTGAGTAACGAGGCGATCAAGCCGTCCATCCGCGCCACGCCGGTGAGGATGAACTGGAGTGACTCGTCAATGTCCGACAGGGCGGCGTTCGTCTCGGGCGACTTGCCGTTGTGCGAGCGGAGCGTATCGAGCGCAAGGTGTAGCTCGCGTGAGAACCCTTGCACATTGATGAGTGGTGCACGCAAGTCGTGAGATGCGACGTACAGAAGATCCTCCATCTCGCGATTGAGGGCTTCGAGCTTTGCGGTCTTGTCAGCGAGCGCCGTCGCGAGTTGATCCTTGCTGCGGAAAGCCTTAAGGAGGGCGACGCGTCCAGCGTATTCACACCGGCGCAGCTTCTCGGCAGCGTCCATGCTGACCATCGCGATCGCAATGGCAGCGCCGATGAAGGATGTGTTGCAGAGAAATGCCGACGCGTTGCCAATCGGGCCATGTAGCAGCGAGGCGGCTACGTACAGCAGCAGCAGGCCGAACGAGAGAGCCGCAACGTGGGTGAACCGCCACGGGAGCAGAAGTGCCATACCAAAGATGACGATGATGAACCCCACGTAGTAGGGTACGGCGTAGCCAATAAGGTACACAGGAATGGCGGATGCGGCGAGCACGAATGCGACGCCGACGGCCATTCCGAGGGGATCGGCATGTCGCGATCCTGCTTCGGTCTTCAAGAGCAGGAGCACACAGCCGGCGAAGCCTACGGTCGCCAGACGCACAACAAGCAGAAGGTTGAAGTACTCGGGATATAGGAGATGGTCCATGACAGCGTACACGGGCAGAATGAAGACCCCGAGCAGGCAGGCGGCGCGAAGCCGTCGGCAGGCCAGACGTGCCCGCTCGCTCTCGTAGGCGGACTTCTGGTCCTCTGCCAGCGATTGGTTCATCGGTAGCTCGGCCGCCCATTGCATCGGCGGAGTTGTCCGCAATGGCTATGCCACTTCATTGCCGACGTGCGGACCATAATTCTCCCTTGCGCCAACGGGGCTCGACGCGACGTGTTTGACGGCGGTCCGGTTTTGAACGTGTGCACACGGCGCAGAACGCTTGCGTTCGGCTCGTAGGTCGGGTAATTGCGGCGCGATATACAGAGATCCGCTAAACGATCGGCTTGGAAGCGGGCATCGTCGGAGGGTAGATCATGGCACAGGAGACAACGGGGAAACGCGAGAGCTCGATCGGAACCATCGTGGGATGGGGGAGCCTCGCGGTTTTCGCGATAGCCTTTGGATGGTACATTGGCGCCCCGTTGATCGTTGGTGAACGGTGGTCGGACAAGCAAAAGGACGCGATCCAGCTAGTGAAGGACTCGAAGCCGACGGGTGGCGACACCCTCTACGATCTGATCCGAGGCTATTCTCTGAAGGCGAAGGACCTGGATGTGTATGTGGGCGAGTTCAACTGGAACGCGATTCAGCGCGACGGTCCCGAATACGAGGTTACATTGCTATGGACGGAGGGATCCGAACGCAAGGTCGCAGTCTGGCGGGTAAATCTCAAGACCAAGGAAAGCCCCCGCCCGCAAGGAAATGATGCGGCGGGGCTCCCTCAGCGGCTCGCCGCAGGCCCTCAAAAAAAGTCCTAGGGCCCAGCGCGCCGCCGTGCTAGCTAGCTACGGCGCACCAAGTGGGTTTTGTCGCGGGCGCGTGCGGCCTTCAGCGCGTGCTCCTGTACGAGTCGTTCGGGACACATCCACATGAAGCAACGCCCGGCCACGGCGACGGCAACAATGTCATCCAGCAAGCCGACGGGTGCCATTGCATCCGGGATCACATCAAGATCTGCAATGGCGTAAACGAGTGCCAGGCACAGGAGCAACTTTCCGATCAAGGGCGAACGTTGGTCGACGAGTAGACGGACATAGACCGCAAGGCCCAGCACCAGCGAGGCACCCACACCGCGTGGACCTTGCTCGCGTGCGGTACGAATAAGCGCTCGATCTATCAACGGGGAGGCCAATCCGACCATGCCGAAGAGGATGGCCTCGATCAGCCAGTTCAACCACCAGGACGCCGACCATTCGACCATACGCGCTGCGTGGCGGACCCCCCAGCGCAGGCCCTTGAGCAATCGTGTAGCCCCCAAGCTCAAGTCCCGCTCGAGAGGCCTAAAGCTCCAGGCAGCGGCTACAAAGCCCGCGCGCGCATTGAGGTCGCATTCAAAGTCTCCGCGCGCGACATCGGGCTGCGCTGAGGCCAGGAACACAACCATGGTCGCGGTGATCATCGGCAGCAAATACAAGCGCCATGCGGTCCAGCGAGACACTCGTCACCAAACGTATGGTTCGCCCTGTCATGCCACGCTGGTGACACTGCGGTCAATCCAGTTCGGCTGCGAAGGGTCCGACGGCGAAGTGGCACCGGGCTTGCTTTTTCGGAATGTCGACGAAGCGGCCGGCGAAATGCCGGCGAGAACGCCGGAGGAGTTAGTACCATGGTACACGAGATGAGCGAGGTTGTTCGCGCGCTACGGCTCGAACTCAACATGACACAGGAGGAGTTCGCCCACGAGCTGGGTATAACCGTCGGTACGGTCAACCGCTGGGAGAACCGCCGATTTCGGCCGAGCAAGTTGGCGCGGGCCACGCTCGTTGAGGTCGCTGAGCGGCACGGCATCTCCGTCGAGTCGCTACAGAAGCCCTCGAGCCAGGACTCTACCACTACCCACTAGGGCTGCACTCCCCGAACCGGACCCGTACCTGCCCATCAGGTACGCCACCACCTCTGCCTGCGCGGGGCAATTGCGCTGCCTCCCGCGTCGTTCGCGCCCACCCATCGCGGACGTAATGCGCTCACTCTATGCCGTTGCGATGGCCGACCCCCGACCGCGGGCCAAGAGCCTTTCCAACTTTTCCCGAACCAGGTTCGGATCCACAATCGGCTTGGCTACATAGTCATCGCATCCTGCAGCCAATGCCTTCTGCTCATCTCCTGCCATCGCTTGTGCGGTGAGCGCAATGATCGGCAGTTCCCTACCCACTTCAAGTAGCCTGATCCGGCGCGTGGCCTCCCAGCCGTCCATCACCGGCATCTTAAGATCCATGAATATAAGGTCCGGCTCCACGGCTTCCACCAGCGCAATCGCTTCCTGCCCGTTACTCGCCTCAAAAATCTCGAACTCTCCAATTCGCCGTAGCCGGTATACGAGGATGCGGCGGTTGTCGAGATTGTCCTCAACGACAAGAATCTTCTTGGCCATGATCGCGATTTATCCGTGGTCCCCGCAGCATCTGGCTACCGATTGTGCAACCTTTGTTCCTCAACCACTCCAACCTACGCTAGCGTTCGCATCGAACTCTGCCCTCACGCTTCGCACATTTCTGAACCACCGTCGCTCCGAAAAACTCTATCCACTCAAACGCAACGGGGGCCGGTCATCGCTGATGACCGGCCCCCGCCCCAATCCGCTATGTACCTTTGGCGCTACTGGCCCACCGTAGCAACGTTGTACCGCACGAAGTCGGCCTTACTCGCATCCAACCCGATATAATTCAAGTTGAACGCCGAAGAGGTTCTCGCGGGAGGTGATTCTTGCGTATCGAACTGCTCACCAATCGCCAACAGCCCGTGACCTGTGTCTGTCTCGTTTCCTTGGACGGGCCG
>Ga0335082_10000775_pt1 | contig 33357 bp, 30 predicted proteins | sample Lox_Sample_41_FD_206718 | JGI IMG/M metagenome (GOLD analysis project Ga0335082, IMG submission 206718) | Soil microbial communities from Loxahatchee National Wildlife Refuge, Florida, United States - Lox_Sample_4.1 | ecosystem: Environmental > Terrestrial > Soil > Wetlands | place: USA... | reverse complement strand
GCCTGCACCTGCCCAAGGACGGTGCCCACGTCGATCACCGTGAGATTCGGGAAGGCCTGCGACAGGCGCAACGTGAGGCGCGCGTCGCCGGCCGGCGCGTGGAAGCTCGTCACGTAGCTCGCCGGGAAATCCTCGAGCAGGTGCGGCGTGGCAATGAAGAAGAAGTTCGGTCGCATCGAGTCCCAGTCGAGCTTCCGCACGCTCGTGACCGGGGCCGAGAAGCTGCGGCCGGCCACCAGGAACTCGAGCCTGTCCCCCAGCCGGATGCGCAGCCGCTCCGCGACCCGGCGCTCAACCGAGATCGCGCCGCCCGCGAAGTCCCCAGGCGAGAACCACGCGCCTTCGATCACGCGATTGTCGGACGGCAGCGCGGAGAAATAGCTGAGGTTGAACTCTCGCTCGATCTGGCGCCTCGCGCGCTCGTCCGAGTAATCCTCCGCGCCGACCGGCTTGTCGTTGATCGAGATCAGGCGCGCGCGCACCATGGGAAAGGCCTGAGGTCGCGCGAGCCCGTTGCGCTCGAAGAAATCCGCGAGCGCTTCCCGCTGATCCGGCTGGATGTTGACTAGGAAGCGGTCTGGAGCGTCCGGCGGCAGGCGCCGCTTCCAGGCGTCCAGCAGATCGGCCCGGATCAGGGTCAGCAGCAGCACCGCGGTCAATCCCACAGCCACGGCCACGACCTGCACCGCGTTGCTGCGCGGGCGCCGCATCAAACTCGCGAGACCATAACGCCAGGAGACGCCGCCCCCGGCGCGCCCGAACTTGGCGACGACCCGCAGGGCGGCGTAGGCGACCGCGGCGAAGACGGCGAAGGAGGCGGCGAAGCCGCCGAAGACGTAGGCCGCCAGCCGGAGCTCGCCCGCCTGCCATCGCAGCAGTGCGAACGCGGCCGCAAGCCCGATAACGTAGACGGCGACCGTGCCCCGTCCGGCCGCCCCGACGTCCCGCCGGATCACCCTGAGCGCCGGGACGTTCTTCAGCTGGAGCAGGGGTGGAAACGCGAAGCACGACAGGAGCACCATGGCGGTGGCCGCTCCCTGGACCGCGGGGACGGGCCCGGGCTGCGGCAACGTCCCGGGGATGAGAGAGGCCAGCCACCACGCGACCACGCTTTGGACGAGGAATCCCAGCGCGCATCCTGCGAGCGATGCGACCAGAGCGAGCATCAGGAACTCGATGGCAAACAGCGAGAATAGCCGCGACTGCGACGCGCCGAGGCAGCGCATCACCGCGTAGCCGTCGAGGTGCCGCTCGGTGTAGCGCCGGGCACCGAGGGCGAGGGCCACCCCCGACAGGATCACCGAGAGCATCGCGGCGAGACCGAGAAAGCTCTGCGCCCGGTCCAGGCCCGCGCGCACCTCGGGTCGGGCGTTCTCGAGGCTGTCGACGCGCTCGCCCCTGGCGAGCCGTGAGCTTGCCCACCGCTCGAAGCGGAGAATCGCGTCGCGCTCTCCGGCCGCGAGAAGCTGATAGCCGATGCGGCTCTGCGGCTGCAGCAGGCCGGTGGCGGGCAGATCGTCGCGGCGCATCAGGATTCTCGGGGCGAAGTTCACGAACGACACGCCGCGGTCGGGCTCGAGCGTAAGCACGGCTGCGATGCGAAAACTGGCCCGGCCGAGCTCGAGAGGATCGCCAGGCTTCGCCTTGAGCGCAGACATCATTCGCTCGTCCAGCCATACTGTCCCCGCGGCAGGGATGTCCTCGACTGCGGCATCGGGCGCGTTGAGGCCAGGAGCCGCGCGCAGGGCGCCGCGCAACGGATAGCCGGGCGTGACCGCCTTTACCGAGGCGAGCTGCGCCTCCTCGCCCGCTCTGGCCATGCTGACGAAAGTCACGCTCTCCGCGTGTCGCAGGCCCAGTCTCGCGATCGTTTCCGGAAACTCGGAGCTCCACGGATGGTCCGCGGAGAGCAGAACGTCCGCGCCGAGAACCTGATGGGCTTCGCGCGTGAGCGCCTGCCGCACCCGGTCGGCGAAAAAGGCGACGCTCGTGACGCTGCCCGCCGCGAGCACCAGCGCGAGCGTGAGCACGCGCAGCTCGCCAGCTCGCCAATCGCGAAAGAGCATCCTGAGCGCAAGGCGCGCCATCCGCTCAGCCTCCCCCGTCGACCCGGCCCGCGACCAGGCGGATCTTGCGCGCGCAGCGCCCCGCGATGGCCTCGTCGTGCGTGACCAGCAGCAGCGTGGTTCCGCCTTCCGCGTTCAGCCTGAACATGAGGTCGATCACGCCGGCGCCGGTGGCGGCGTCGAGGTTTCCCGTGGGCTCGTCGGCAAGGAGGAGCTTGGGGCGGGTGACGAACGCCCGCGCAAGCGCGACGCGCTGCTGCTCTCCGCCAGAGAGGGTCTTCGGGTAATGATGCAGGCGTTCCGAGAGACCGACGCGGCCGAGCATTTCGCGCGCGTGTGCCTGCGCCCCGGTCTCCCCAGCAAGCTCGAGCGGCAGCATGACATTCTCCAGGGCGTTCAGAGCCGGCAGCAGATGGAACGACTGGAACACGAACCCCAGCAGCTTCGAGCGCAGGGCGGCACGGCCGTCCTCGTCCAGCGAAAACAGATCCGTCCCGTCGAGGCGAACCGCGCCCGCGCTCGGCGTATCGAGGCCCGCGAGCAGGCCGAGCAGGGTCGATTTGCCGGAGCCCGAGGCGCCCACGATGGCGACCGCCTCCCCGGGCATGACCTTGAGGGAAATGTCCTTCAGAATAACGAGGTCGGAAGCGCCGTTTGACAGCGGAACGACCTTCGACACCCCCGTCGCCTCGACGATGGATTGAGAGGAATCAGGCATGAAATCGATACTGTTTGCGGCCCTACTCGCCTTCAGCGGCAGCGGAGTCGCTGCGCCGACGATCCTGGTCTTCGGAGACAGCCTTTCCGCGGCCTACGGGATACCGCAGAGCGCCGGCTGGGTTGCTCTGCTCGGCGATCGCTTGAAGCAACGCAAGTCGAATTATACCGTGGCGAACGCGAGTATCAGCGGCGAAACCTCGGCGGGCGGCGCCGCGCGCATCGGCAAGACGCTCGCCTCCGTGAAGCCCGCAGTTGTGATCGTCGAACTTGGCGCCAACGACGGCCTGCGCGGGCTGCCGGTGACCGACATGAAAAGGAATCTCGCCGCGATCGTGCAGGCTTCGAAGCGCGACGGCGCCCGCGTCGTGCTCGTCGGCATGCAGCTGCCGCCCAACTACGGCGTGCCCTACGTCAACCAGTTCAAGATTGCGTTTGGCGAGGTCGCGAAGGAAGAGCGCGTGGCGTTCGTGCCCTTTCTTCTCGAGGGCCTCGACAAGCGTGAGCAGTTCCAGGCGGACAACCTCCACCCAACGGCACAGGCCCAGACCATCCTTCTTGAGAACGTGTGGCGCAAGCTCGCCGCGATGTTGATGGGGCCGCCGCCTAGGACATAGTGAGCGCTGCGGCGCCCGCGCGCATCGCGCCGATGCGGCGCGCCTCCGGGAAGCCCTGACTGCGGAAAACCTCCAAAACCCGCGCTTCGGCGGAAGAAGCGCACGTCACGAGCAGTCCCCCGCTGGTCTGAGGGTCGCAGACGAGCTTCCGCTGCCACTCCGGCGCGCCAGACGGCACGCGCACTTCGCGGCCGTAGCCCTTCCAGTTACGGTCTGACGCGCCGGTCGCGATGCCTTCCTTCACGTGCTCGAGCGCCTCGGGAATCACCGGCAGGTCGTCGAGGCGAACCTCGGCGCCCAGCTTCGAGCCACGGCAGATCTCCAGCAGGTGCCCGGCGAGACCGAAGCCGGTAACGTCGGTCAGCGCGTGGACCTCTTCCATCTCGGCGAGCGCCGTGCCCGGCGTATTGAGCTGGGTCGTGACTTCGACCATGCGCCTGTAGCCCTCGGCGGACAGCCTGCTCTTTCTCAGCGCCGCGGAGAGGATCCCGACCCCGAGCGGCTTGCCGAGGATCAGTACATCGCCATCCTTCGCCCTGTCGTTGCGCTTCACTTTGTCCGGGTGCACCAGACCCAGGGCCGCCAGGCCGTAGATCGGCTCGAGCGTGTCGATCGAATGGCCTCCGGCGATAGGGATGCCGGCCAGGGCGCACACCGACTCGCCCCCCGCGACGATCCGCCGGATCACCTCGACCGGAATCTTCTCGAGTGGCATACCGACTATCGCCAGCGCGAAGATCGGCTTCCCGCCCATGGCGTAGACGTCCGAGAGCGCGTTGGTCGCGGAGATGCGCCCGAAGTCGGTGGGGTCGTCGACGATGGGTGTGAAGAAATCCGTCGTCGCGACGATGGCCTGGTCGTCGTTCAGGCGGTACACCGCGGCGTCGTCGCTCGACTCGATGCCGACGAGCAATTCCCTCGGCAGGCCGCGGACGGGCGTCTTGGCGAGGATCTCGGACAGGACCGCGGGCGCGATCTTGCATCCGCAGCCGCCACCGTGCGAGAACTGAGTGAGACGGATGAGATCGGCCGGAGCGTTCATGGAATAAAATGCAGCATGGACGTGAAACGCGCGAGCACGGGTACCGTAGCACAGCTCGATGCCTTTGACGAGATCATCGACGTGCGCTCGCCTGCCGAATACGCGCTCGACCACGTGGCCGGCGCTCTGAACTGCCCTGTGCTCGACGACGAAGAACGGGCGCGGGTCGGCACGATGTACAAGCAGGTCTCGCCTTTCGACGCGAAGAAGGCGGGCGCGGCGCTGGTGTCGCGGAACATTGCGCGGCACATCGAGGAGCGCTTCCGCGGACGACCGCGCGAATGGCGTCCGCTCGTCTACTGCTGGCGCGGCGGGCAGCGCTCGGCCTCGATGGCGCACGTGCTCCGCGAGGTGGGATGGGATGCGGCAACCCTGGAGGGCGGCTACCGCGCCTACCGGCGCGAAGTCCTGGCGCAGCTCGAAGCCCTCCCCGGCAGGTTCCGCTTCCGGGTGCTGTGCGGGGCCACGGGAAGCGGCAAGAGCCGGCTGCTGGAGGCACTCGCGGCGCAGGGGGCGCAGGTGCTCGACCTCGAGCGCCTCGCGCGCCACCGCGGGTCGCTCCTCGGGAGCCTCCCGGGGGAGCCGCAGCCCCCGCAGAAGATGTTCGACAGCCGGGTATGGAACGCGCTCAGGACGCTCGACCGTTCGAAGCCCGTCCATGTCGAGGCCGAGAGCAAGAAGATCGGCCAGTTGCAGGTGCCCGCAGCGCTGCTTGAGCGCATGCGCGAAGGGGAATGCGTGCGCCTCGAAGTACCAGCCGCCGAGCGCGTGCGCTTTCTCATCGGGGAGTACGGGCACTTCCTTGCCGATCCGGACGCGCTCAAGGAGAAGCTGAGGGGCCTGACCGCCCACCATGGCCACGCCGTCATCGGGCGCTGGCTGTCCCAGGTCGGCGCGGGAGCATGGCCGGCACTGGTCGCCGACCTGCTGCGCATGCACTACGATCCGTCATATTTGCACGCGACTGCCAGAAACTACTTGCATTATCATAGCGGCCGGCAGCTTTTCCTCGAATGCCTCGACGAGGCCGGGATCGAAAGCGCCGCCGCGGATCTCTCCCGTTCCCCGGTCTGAGCTGAAGGAGATCGGGAGTCGGAGGAGGGATGTTCTTCAGGCAGCTTTTCGATCCAGCTTCGTCCACGCTGACCTACGCTGACCACGTGACCGCGGGAACGGGATGAACGCAGAGGACCAGCCGCGGCCTCTGGTGTTGTCCCTCGCCAGCGTGGGCGCCGACGAGGAGCGCTATCTTCGCTCGCTGCTCGCGCTGCTCAAGACCTATCTGGAGCCGCAGTGGTGCCTCGCTGCGCGCCTCGGCGACCTGCCGGACGCCGTTCTCATAGACATGGACGGCCCGGAGGGACGCCAGGTGTGGGAGAACGTGCACTTCGCGGGCATTCCACGCATCGCGTTCAGCAGGGACCAGGTTCTCGGCGCAGAGTGGACTCTGCTGAAGCCCGCGCGCCCCGGAGGGCCACACAGCGTCACGGAAGTTCTGCAGGCCGTCGCCGGAAAGCTGCAGATAGCCGACCCGTCGCCCGGCGGCGGGAGCGGCAAGGCGACTTTCGCTGCGCTGGCGCGCCGGGCTTGCGGCCAGACGCAACCCGCGGATCTCGTGCTCTCGAACGGCTCGGTCCTCGTGGTGGACCCGGGGCAGAAAGTCTTCTACTCGTCGCGCACCATCGACGAGCTCATCGCGCTCCTGCGCAGCCGGCGTCGCCTGGAGGGGAAGGTGACATCCGTGGCTAGCGCCGAGAAGCTTCCCGCACGCCTTGCGCGATGGGGCATCAAGCCGCGCGCGCTGGAGGAACTGCTGTGGCTGACCGGGCTGGTCACCGGTGCGGGAGAGTCCCTCGGGGGCTGGAACATGCGCGACCTCGTCCGACTGAGCCGCTGGCCCGACTTCGCCAAGCTTCCCTACAGGCAGTGCCACCTCAAGATGGCGGCGATGCTCACCAAGGAAGGACTGCTCCCCGAGAAGCTCGCTGAAGCGTGCGAGGTGCCGACCGGCGACGTCGCGGACTTCCTGAACGCCTGCGCCGAGATCGGAATACTCGAGTCGAAGGCGACGCACGCCGGCGCCTCCGCCGGGGAAATCAAGGCGACCACGATGGACATCTGGCGCGGCGTGGTGGGTACTTTCAAGCGGACGGGCTAAGCCGTCAGGGGCCGACGATTTTCAGCACCCGGCCGTCTCCTGTGAGGATGTAGAGCTCTCCGGCTCCGTCCCGGCCGAAAGACTGGGTGACGCCGGAACCCGCGTTTGCCATCGGCGCTTGCACGACGGTGGCGCTGCCGCTCGCGTCGAGCGTCAGCCCTCGCAGGAATCCCAGGCAGAGGTCGGAAAACAGGTACGTTCCCTGCAGCCCGGGAATGGCCGAGCCCCGGTAGACGAAGCCTCCGATGACGGCACACTCGCCGCTGTTGTGATCGTAGTCATAGACCGGCAGGGTGAGGCCGGTCATGTTGCAGGTCGAAGCCCCGAAGCAGTGCGACCCTTCCATGATGCTCCAGCCATAGTTGCGGCCCGCTGCCGTGGCCGGATCGGTCGTACCGACGACGTCCACCTCCTCGAACAGGCCCTGTCCGACATCGGCGATGTAGAGCCTGTTCGAGAGCACATCGAACGCGGGCCGAAACGGGTTGCGCAAGCCGATCGCCCAGACCTCGTTCCGGCCGACCACCGGCCACACGGGATTGTCGGCGGGGATCGAATACGGAAGCGAGGCGACATCGAGCCGGAGGATCTTCCCGAGAAGCGAGCCCGGATCCTGCGCGTGACCGAATTGATTGTTGCCCCCGCCCCCGTCGCCGGTCGACAGGTAGAGCATCCCATCGGGGCCGAACATCACGCGGCCGCCGTAGTGGTTGGTCGCATCCGGATGGGGAATCCGTATGATCTCGACCCCGGGCGTCTGTAGCACGTCGTGGTTGGTTCCGGAGACCTGATAGCGCTCGACCACGATATCCCCGGTGGGCGTAATGCTGTTATCGGTCCAATGTACGTACACAAAACCGTTCGAGAGGAAGTTCGGATCAAAGGTGAACGAGAGCAGGCCTCCTTCCCCTTGGAGAGGCAGCACACGGCTCGATATGTCGAGAAAGGGGGTCGACACCAGAGCGCCGTTGCTGTCGATGACGAGGATCTGCCCGGTCCGTTCGGCGATGAACATGCGCGCGTCTCCCGGCGGCGCCTGCAGATCCGTCAGATTGGAGAGTCCGTCGGCAGCGCTGAACACCTGCTCAAGCCTGAGGTCGAATGATTGTGATACGGGGGGCGCCTCCATCGGATTGTTGCTGCTGCCGTGGCACGACACTATGAGGAGTACGGCTGCGCCAACGCCTAGTACACGCGAGGTCCGCATGAAGCCCCCTCTAGAGCGCGCCCAGCACCTTCAGGTGGGTGACGACGCTCCTCCCGAGCGCCGAGAGCGCATAGCCTCCCTCGAGAACCGAAACGATCTTGCCCCCCGCGTATTTGTCGGCGACTTCCTTGATGCGCTGGGTGACCCAGGCGTAGTCGGCCTCGGTGAAGCGCAGCATGGCCATGTCGTCCTCGACGTGCGCGTCGAAGCCCGCCGACACGAAGATCATCTGCGGTTCGAGCTCTTCGAGCGCCGGGAGCCAGACTTTCTCGACCGCGGCGCGCAGCGCACGCCCGTCCGAGCCCGCCGGCAGCGGGACGTTCGCCATGTTCGGCGCAGGGTCCTCGGTACCGCTGTAAGGGTAGAACGGATGCTGGAAGATGCTCGCCATCACCACGCGCCCGTCGTCGCTGAAGATGTCCTCGGTTCCGTTGCCGTGGTGCACATCGAAATCGATGATGGCGACGCGCTCCAGACCGTAGTGCTCCAGAGCGTGCATCGCGCCCACGGCCACGTTGTTGAACAGGCAGAACCCCATCGCGCGCGTACGCGTCGCGTGATGCCCCGGAGGGCGCACCGCGCAGAACGCGTTCTCGGCCCGCCCGCCGAGAACGAGGTCGGCCGCGTGGACCGCGGCTCCCGCAGCCCGCACGGCGGCGTCCCAGGTGCGCGGGCACATTGCGGTGTCGGGGTCCAGGTGCACGATCCCCGATTGAGGCGAAGCCTCGCGGATGGCCTCGATGTACTCGAGCGGGTGCACGCGCGCGAGCTCGCTGACCTTGACGGCAGGCGCCTCGTGGCGCTCGACGAGCCCCGCGATTCCCGACGAGATGAGGTGATCCTCGATCGCCGCGAGCCGCTCGGGGCTTTCCGGGTGATGGCGGCCCATGTCGTGCTTCGCGCAATCGTCATGGGTGATAAACGCCGTAGCCACGAGCTTTATTCCTCGATCCCATCATAGCGGCTTTCCAGTAAACTTACGACATCGCAGAACGCTTTCACCAGCGGAATGTCTTTTTCGCAGATCCAGGGCGTGGTACAGCAGGCCGGAAAGATCATCCTCGGCAAGGAGCGCCAGATCCGGCTCGCCCTCGCTTGCCTGCTCGCGCGCGGCCATCTCCTCATCGAAGACCTCCCGGGGGTCGGCAAGACCACGCTCGCGCAGGTGCTAGCTAAGCTGCTCGGGCTCGCGTTCCACCGCATCCAGTTCACGAGCGACATGCTGCCCGCGGACATCATCGGCGTCTCGGTCTACGAACGCGAGAGCTCCTCGTTCAGGTTTCATCCCGGTCCGATTTTTTCCCAGCTGATTCTCGCCGACGAAGTGAACCGTGCCACGCCCAAGACCCAGTCCGCACTGCTCGAGGCGATGGAGGAGCATCAGGTCACCGCGGAAGGCGAGACGCGCAAGCTGCCCGAGCCGTTCTTCGTGGTCGCCACCCAGAATCCCTCGCACCTCGTCGGGACCTTCCCGTTGCCCGAATCCCAGCTCGACCGGTTCCTGATGCGCATCGACCTCGGCTACCCCGACCGCGACGCGGAGCGCACGCTGCTCCAGGGCGCGGACCGCCGCGACATGATCGCCGGACTCGACGCCTGCCTCGGGCCCGGCGAGCTGATGGATCTGCAGGCGGCGGTGAAGACAGTTCATGCCGCGGGCCCGCTGCTCGACTACATACAGGAGCTGGTCGATCACTCGCGGCGCGCCCCCGAGTACACAAACGGGCTGTCGCCGCGGGCGGCTCTCGCCCTGCTGCATGCGGCGCGCGCCTGGGCGCTCATCGAGGGACGCGACAAGGTCCTTCCCGAGGACGTCCAGGCGGTGCTGCCGGGAGTTGCCGGACACCGTCTGCGGCCGGTCCACGACGGCGTCCGCGCCTCGAGCCTGGACAAGGCAGCCGGCCTGATCTCCGCCGTGCCTATTCCCTGAGCGGCGCCGTGAATCTCGATCGGGTGCTGCAGTACTCGCAGGCCTACAACTTCTACCAATGGGTGTTCGGGCGGCACGGTCCGGAGCCCGGGGTCGTCTTCCTGACGCAGCGCCGCGTCTACATCCTGCCGACGCGCCACGGCATCTCGTTCGGGCTCGCGCTCGTGCTCATGCTGATCGGCTCGATCAACTACAACCTTTCGCTCGGCTACGTGCTCACCTTCCTGCTTGCGGGATTGGGCGTGGTGTCGATCCTGCACACTTTCCGCAACCTGGTGCACCTGTACGTTGGCGCGGGCCGCGTCTCCCCCGTCTTCGCCGGCGAGATCGCGCATTTCCAGATCGTCTTCGAGAACCGCAGCGGCCACGATCGCTACTCGCTCGAAGCCGCGTGCGGGCCCGCGAGGGCACGCTTCGACGTGCCGGCGCAGCGCCATTGCACGGCCGAGCTGGGGGTCAGGACGGAGAAGCGCGGCCCTCTTCCGCTCGCTCGGGTCACCGTCGACACGCGCTTTCCCCTGGGGCTGATGCGCGCGTGGAGCTACGTGCAGCCGGACATGCAGGCCCTGGTTTATCCGCGCCCCGACGACGCCCCCCTGCCGGGGCCGGACTCCGACTCCGACACCGGGGATTCTCTATCGATGAACGTCGGCACCGACGATTTCGCCGGACTGCGGCCTTACCAGCCCAGCGATTCTCCGCGACACGTCGCCTGGAAGGCGTCGGCGCGCAGCGAAGGGTTGCTCACCAAGTTCTTCGCTGGGCGCGCCTCCTCGGAGCTGTGGTTCGACTGGAACTGCCTGCCCCGGACGATGGGCGTCGAGGCCCGGCTGTCGCGCCTCGCGCGCTGGGTGACGCTCGCCGAAGAGCGCGGGCTGCGCTACGGGCTCAGGCTGCCGGAGACGACGGTCCCGCTGGGCGAAGGGTTCCCGCACCGCGAGCGCTGCCTGCGCGAGCTCGCCCTCTATCGTGGCTGAGCCCAAGGCCCTTGAACCCTTGCCCCTGCCGCCGCTCGCGACTCTGATCGCGGCGTCGCTTCTCGCGGTAGCGCCCAACGCGCAATGGCTCCCCACCTGGGTCAGCGCGGCCGCGGGGGCCTTGCTCGCGTGGCGCGCCGTCATCGTTCTTCGCCACGGTTCGCTGCCCCCGCGATGGCTGCTCGTCCTGCTGACCCTGGGAACCGCCGCAGGCGTGTTCCTCTCGTATCGCACGATCATGGGACGCGACCCGGGCGTGACGCTTCTGGCCCTGCTACTGTTCCTCAAGCTCATGGAAACGCGCGCGTGGCGCGATGTCTTCGTCGTCGCCTTCCTGGTGTACTTCGTCGCCCTGGCGAACTTCTTCTATTCGCAGTCCATCCCGATCGCCGGCCTGATGCTGGCGACGGTGACCGTCGCCACCACCGCGCTCGTCGGCTTCGCCGCCCCGCAGCGCCCTCTGGTGGACGACCTGAAAACGGCCGGCCGCATGCTCGCCCAGGCGGGGCCCGTGATGCTGCTGCTGTTCTTTCTTTTCCCCCGCGTTCAGGGACCGCTGTGGGGCCTGCCCCAGGACGCCTATACCGGAGTGACCGGGCTGTCCGACACGATGTCCCCGGGCACCATCAGCGCCCTGTCGCTCTCAGACGCAATCGCCTTCCGGGTACGGTTCGAATCGGCGACGCCCCCGCGAGGCCAGCTCTACTGGAGGGGCCCGGTCATGACGGACTTCGACGGTACGACCTGGCGCTCCGCCCTGCCCCAGCTGCGCCGGGACATGCGTCTCGACGCCTCCGGCACGCCGATCGACTACGAGGTGACCCTCGAGCCCCACAACCGCTCCTGGATGTTCGCGCTGGAGATGCCAACGCGCCTGCCACCGACCGCGCGCCTCACGAGCGACTACGTCGCGATCTCACTCGTGCCCATCCGCAGCCGCTTCCGATACGAAATGCGCTCATCTCCGCAGTTCCAGGCGCGCAGCGGCGCCGCCCCCGCGGACCTTGCCGCAGCGCTCGAGCTCCCGGGCGGTGTCGATCCGCGCGCGCGAGCGCTGGCACGCGAGTGGCGCGACGCATTCCCCGATGCCGCAGCGATCGTGCGTCGCGCCATCGAGTTCTTCCGCAGCAACCGCTTCGAGTACACGCTCCAGCCCCCCGCGCTCGGCAGGGACTCTGTAGACGAGTTCCTGTTTGATACCAGGCAGGGCTTCTGCGAGCACTTCGCGTCTAGCTTCGTATTTCTCATGCGCGCCGCCGGGGTTCCGGCGCGCGTCGTCACGGGGTACCAGGGCGGGGATACCAACCCCGTGGACGGGTACATGATCGTGCGGCAGGCCGACGCTCATGCCTGGGCGGAGGTATGGCTGGAGACGAGCGGCTGGACGCGCGTCGACCCTACCGCCGCAGCGATTCCCGTGCGCGTCGAACTGGGAATCACCGCCGCGGCCCCGGCGGGCGCGCCCCTGCTGATGCGCAAGGGGCTCGGATGGCTGAGGAGCCTGCGCAACAACTGGGACGCCCTCACCAACCAGTGGAACCAATGGGTGCTCGGCTACAATCCGGAGCGCCAGCTCGAGATGCTCTCGCGCCTCGGAGTCAGGCAGCCGAGCTGGGAGACGATGACGCTGACGCTGTTTTGGAGCGTGGGCGGAGTCCTCCTGTCGGTGGCGCTGTGGCTGTTGCGCGGAGTGCGGCGCGACGACGCGGCGCAGCGCGCCTGGCTGCGCTTCTGCGACAAGCTGGCCCGCGCGGGCCTTGCGCGCCAGGATAGCGAGGGCCCGCTAGACTATGCTGGGCGTGTCTCGCGACGCTTTCCGGAAAGCGAGGCGGCGATTCACGCGATCACCGGACTCTATGTCGATCAGCGCTATGGCGCGGCCGCCGATGCGCAATCGCTCGCCCGCCTCAAGCATCTCGTGCGGGAATTCGCCCCGTGAGGGCCGGCCTCCTCGCCGCGCTTCTTGCGATCCACTCGGGCCTGGCCTGCTCCCAGCCGGCCCCGTATCAGAATCGCAAGGACGTGAAGGAATTCGTCTCCGAGATGGTGAAGAAGCACGGCTTCAACGGCCGGGAGCTGAGCCGGGTGCTCGGGCAGGCGCAGTACCAGCCGGCGATCGTGAGGGCGATGGACCAGCCGCCCGAGTCGGCGCTCGGCTCATGGCAGGCCTACCGGGCGATCTTCGTGAGGCCGGAGAGAATCGAAGCAGGAATCCGGTTCTGGGACCGCAACGCCGAGTCGCTCAAGCGTGCCGAGACGGAGTTCGGGGTGCCCGAGGATGTCATCATGGGCATCATCGGTGTCGAGACGACCTTCGGCAAGAACGTCGGCACCTACCGGGTCATCGATGCGCTGGCGACCCTCGCCTTCGACTATCCGAAGCGCGGCACCTATTTCCGGAGCGAGCTCGAGCACTACCTAGTGTTCTCGCGCGACCGGGGCCTCGACCCGCTGCGCGTCAAGGGTTCCTACGCAGGGGCGATCGGCATACCGCAGTTCATGCCCGGCTCGTACCGGCGCTTCGGTGTCGACTTCGACGGGGATGGGCAGATCGACATCGCCACCAGCTCCGCGGACGCGATCGGCAGCATAGGCAACTTCCTGAAGTCGCATGGCTGGGTGCGGGGGCAGCCGGTTGCCTTCACCGCCGAGGCGACGGGAGAGAGCTGGCGCAAGCTTGCCGCCGGGGGCATCGTGCCGGCGACCCGCTTCGCCGACCTGCCCTCGTACGGATTGAAGACGGCCGCCGAGCTCCCCGCCGACACGCTGTGCGCGCTGGTCGAGCTCGAGACCCCCGGCCAGCCTTCCGACGTTCGCGTGACGCTCCAGAATTTCTTCGTGCTCACGCGCTACAACCGCTCGAATCTCTACGCGGCGGCGGTGCTCGACCTGGGCGCGGAGATCGTGCGCGCGCGGAAGGCAGCGACGACGACCAAGGAGAACCCGTGACCGGAACTCCCCGCCAGTACCGCTACTACGAGTTCGTGATGGCGGCTTTCGTCACCGTGCTGATCTGCTCGAACCTCATCGGACCCGCGAAGATCGCGCAGGTCGACCTTCCGTTGCTCGGGGCGGTATCCTTCGGCGCAGGGGTCCTGTTCTTCCCGATATCCTACGTCTTCGGAGATATTCTCACGGAGGTGTACGGCTACGCGCGCTCGCGACGGGTGATCTGGGCAGGCTTCGGCGGGCTCGCCTTCGCCGCGATCATGTCCGCGGTGGTGGTATGGCTGCCCCCGGCTCCGTTCTGGCAGAACCAGGCGGCCTACGAGATTGCCTTCGGCTCGACCTGGCGAATCGCCGCCGCATCGTTGACCGCCTTCGTATGCGGCGAATTCGTGAACTCGTTCGTGCTCGCCAAGATGAAGATTCTCACGGAAGGGCGCTGGCTGTGGACGCGAACCATCGGCTCGACGATCTTCGGCGAGGGCGTCGACTCGCTGCTGTTCTATCCGCTGGCGTTCTGGGGGAGCGGGCTCATCCCCAACGACAGGCTGCCGCAGATCATGCTGGTCCAGTTCATCACCAAGGTCGGAGTGGAGGTCGTTTTCACGCCCATTACCTACGCGCTCGTAGGCTGGCTCAAGCGGGCGGAGCACGAAGACTATTACGACAGGGACACCGACTTCAATCCATTCACGATCAGGACCTGAGGCGCGGCCTGCCGCTCGTGGGCGGGAGTACCAAGTACTCACGCTTCTCCGGCCGGTTTCCCGGGCGTAGAATGGAATCCGTCTGCATCCGGGACTTCCCGCAGTGCATCGTCGAGGCAACGAGTACGACGTCTCCTGCCAGGTCAACACCACCGATTCGGTGATCGTCAATTCGGAGGTGGACCGGATCTTTGTCGAGCTCTACCCCAAGGCATCGACCGAGAAGATCGATCGCGCTTTCCACGATCTCACCACGATGTACCGCGGCGGGCGCCCGGGCTACCATGCGTGCGACACCGCGTATCACGATATCCAGCACGTCCTCGAGGTCACGCTCGCGACGGCACGTCTCATCGACGGCTACGAGCGCACAAGGATCGGACTGGATCCCCTCGACGCATCGATGTTCCGCCTGGGCGTGATCACTGCGCTGTTCCACGACTGCGGCTACATCCGGACTCTCGACGACAGGAAGCACAAGAACGGCGGCGAGCTCACGCTCACGCACGTTTCGCGCGGGGCGCGCTTCCTGAGGGACTACCTGCCGAAGATCGGCATGGGAGAAGACGCCGACGTGGCGGCGGCCCTGATACACTTCACGGGCTACGAAATTCCGGTCGCGGCGATCCGAGTGCCGTCTCTCGCGCACAGGCTGCTCGGCAGCTTGCTCGGCTCGGCCGATATCATCGCTCAGATGTCGGACCGCTGCTATCTAGAAAAATGCCGAGACCGCCTCTATCCGGAATTCGTCGCCGGCGGAATCGCCCGCAGGCGCCTCCCCGGCGGCAACGAGGAAGTCGTGTACCGCTCCGGTGACGACCTGGTGCGCAAGACGCCGAATTTCTACCGCGGCGCGAGCCGCCGCCTCGACACCGACCTCGGCGGTACGCACAAATACGCGCAAAGCCACTTCGGCGGGCAACACCTGTACATGGAAGAGCTCACCAAGAACATCGAGTTCGCGCAGGTCATCGACAAGACGGACAACGGCGGCGCGCTCAAGCGCAATCCGCCGACCACGCAGAGACCGAACTGACGCCTCTCTACAGGAGCGCTTCCTTGGTCAGGCAGCGCTGGCGCAGGATCTCCCGAAGCTGCGCGAGCGCTTCGAGCTGTATCTGTCGCACGCGCTCGCGCGTGAGATCAAGCCGAGCCGCGAGCTCCTGCAGGGTCAGCACTTCGCTGCCGTTCAACCCGAACCTGCGTTCGATCACCGTGCGCTGCCTTTCCGAGAGCTGCGCCAGCCATTCCCGGATCAGGGACTCCGTTTTGACAGCCTGGAGCTGCGACTCGGGTCCCTCGATGCTTTCATCGGGGATGGCGTCGCCGATCGAAAGCATGGGATCGACGTCCAGCGGCGCGTCGAGCGAAGCCACGTGCTCGCTCCTGAGCAGCAGGCCACGCACTTCCTCGCGGTCCCTACCCAGCAAGTGGGCGATATCCTCTGCAGACGGCTCGCGCTCGGCATGCGACTCGAGGTGGCGCTTGGCGCGGAGCACCGTGGTCAGATCCTTGATCACGTGCACCGGCAGGCGGATGGTGCGAAGCTGGCTCATGATCGCGCGCTCAATGTTCTGGCGAATCCACCAGATGGCGTAGGTCGAGAACCGAAAGCCGCGCTCCGGCTCGAACTTCTGGAGCGCGTGCATCAACCCGAGGTTTCCCTCCTCCACGAGATCGAGCAAGGGCATGCCGCGGTTGAGATAGGCCTTCGCGACATTCACCACGAGCCTCAGGTTGTGCTCGATCATCTTCTGCCTGGCGCCGAAGTCTCCGGCCGCAGCGCGCCGCGCAAAGTGCAGCTCCTCCTCCTGGCTGAACAGTCGGTTGAGCCCGATCTCGTGAAGATACAACTGGGTCGCGTCGCTGAGGGCTTCGTGCGCCTCATCGGCGGCCGGCGCCTCTGCGCTCGTTTCGTGCGCGGCCTCCTCGGCGGCGTGCGGCGCTTCGGCGGTCCCGACGGCCTGCCACCCGGTTTCCTGCTCGGTGAGATGCGAACTCATGAGCGCCGCTCGGGCAGCAACTGCAGGGGATCGACAGGCTTGCCCTGGCGCCTTATTTCGAAATGCAGCTTGACCTGCGGGGAATCGGTGTTGCCGATCTCGGCGATCTTCTGTCCCTTGACGACGCTGTCTCCCTGCTTCACCAGCAGGTTGCTGTTATGGGCATAGGTGGACAGGTAGGTCTCGTTGTGCTTGATGATGATGAGCTTGCCGTAACCGCGCAGGCCCGTGCCGCTGTACACGACGCGTCCCGAAGCGGACGCGAATACCGGATCGCCGATCTTGCCGAGGATGTCGAGGCCCTTGTTCGTTCCCTTTGGCAGTTCGGCAAGCACCCGCCCGGATGCCGGCCACGTCCAGTCGATGCTGTCCGATTGGGCCGCGGCGGCTGGGGCCGCCGCAGCTTCCGCTTGAGCTTCCGGCGGGGACAGTCGCAGGACCAACGCCAGGTTCTCCTCGGAATATGGGAGCTTCATCGCCTTGGGCCCCGTCTTGAGCAGGTCGGGGCGGGCCGCCTCGGTCGCGGCCCCCTTGGGCTCGACCGGCTCATGCGACGCTACCGCCGGCGCCCGCGCCTGGCCGCCCAGGGACCGCGCCTCGACTGCGCCCGGAGCGACGATCGGCTGGACCTGTATTCCCGCGGCGGGCTGCACCGCCGGCTGGGCGGCGGCCGTCGTCGCGGCCGGTGGTCGCAAGCGCAGAACGGTGCCGGGAGCAAGCACGGAGGGGTCGGAGAGATTGTTCCAGGCGGCGAGATCCTTGTAGTCGACACCGTTGTCCCTGGCGATGCTGTACAGGGTGTCTCCGCGCCCGACCGTGTAGCTCTCGGCCTTATGCTCGACGGCGGCGGGCTTCGCGGCGGCGGAGCGCGTCACATTACGCTCTACGACCGGCGCGCGATACGGGCTGGCGCAGGAGGTGAGGAGCGCGCCCGCGAGTGCAGGAATGAAGACACGGAGCAGCGTCACTGCTTGCCTCCTCTCAGGGGCACAAAGCGCACGGCGTCGAGCCATTCTTGTGTGAACCCGGCCGCAGTCCTTTCGATGAGGCACAGCGCCTGATCGCCGCTTCCTAGTGGCACGATCATTCTGCCACCCGGCGCAAGCTGCTGCAAAAGGGCGCCGGGCACCTCCGACGCCGCCGCGGCGACGACAATGCCGTCGAACGGAGCGGCCTCGGGCAATCCGTACGCGCCGTCGCCGTGAACCAGCCTGAGATTGGACAGGCGTAGCGGGCGGAGGTTGCCGCGCGCCTTCTCGAGCAGCCCGGCGATACGCTCCATCGAATAGACGCTGCGCGCGAGGCGCGCGAGCACCGCTGCCTGATAGCCGCAGCCCGTTCCGACCTCCAGCACGTTGCCGAGGGGTTTCTGCGCCCGCACCGCTTCGATCATGCGCGCGACCACTAAAGGCTGGGATATGGTCTGCTCGAAGCCGATCGGCAGCGCGGTGTCCTCGTACGCTCGGCTCGCGAGGCCTTCGTCGACGAAAATGTGGCGTGGCACGGCGGCCATGGCGGCCAGCACCGCTCCGTCGCGTATGCCGCTTGCCCGCAGGCGAGCCACCATGCGATCGCGCGTGCGCTGCGATGTCATTCCGATGCCGCGCGTTCCCGACAGCTTTACTTCTCGAGCCACGTTCGAACGACCGGGATCTGCTGCGGGCGACTCAGGTCCATCTGAAGAGGGGTGAGCGAGACGCGGTCGGCGGCGACGGCGTGGAAATCGGTTCCGGGGCCCGCGTCCTGGGCGCTGCCCGCGGCACCTACCCAGTACACGATCTGGTTGCGGGGCGTGGTCGTCTTGATGACCGGCTCGGCCTTGTGCCGCTTGCCCAGCCGCGTGACTTCGATCCCTTTCAACGCTTCATACGGGATATCCGGAACGTTCACGTTTAGCAGCACCGGTTCCCCGAGCGGCAGCCTCTGAAAGCGCTCGACCAGTCCGCGCGCGACCCGCGCGGCCGTTTCGTAGTGTCGCCCTGCCTTGCTCGTGAGCGAGATGGCGAGAGACGGAATTCCGAGCAGATAGCCTTCAGTCGCCGCGGCCACGGTGCCCGAATAGATCGTGTCGTCGCCCATGTTGGCGCCGAGGTTGATTCCGGACACGATGATGTCCGGCATATCCTCGAGCAGACCGGTGACGGCCAGATGCACGCAATCCGTGGGCGTGCCGTTGACGAAGCGGAAACCGTTCGCCGACTCGCGCACGGTCAGAGGCCGGTCGAGCGTAAGGGAGTTCGAGGCGCCGCTGTGGTCGCGCTCGGGCGCCACCACCGTGATGGTGCCCAGTTCGGCCAAGGTGTTTGCGAGGACTGCGAGACCCGGTGCGAAGTACCCGTCATCGTTGCTGAGCAGGATTCGCATATAAGTCAGCTTATTGATTTAACAGAGTAAATATTCAAACCGCCCAGCCCGGCTGGCGCCAGGCTGTTTCCGACTGTTTCCGGCGGGATTCTACTCGAAGCGATGGGGGTACGGCAGGCGAAACGGGGCTGGCAGTGTTGTCCGTGCGTCAGCGGCTGTTGGAAACTACACACGCCCGGGGGGCTCGCCCCGAGCTTTGCAGACGACGTGCGATGGGTCTAGCGGGTTTCCAGACCTTTTCCGAGGCCCGTCTGGCCAAAAAACCCCGCGCGGAAGCCCTTGGCGTAGTCGTCTATGCCGACTTGCAGGTAGAGGGAGAGCGAACCGCCCTCGGCGCGTGCGGATTGGCCGTCGGCCACGCCATTGACGTACGCGGGACTCACGCCCTCGTTCGCGACGATTTTCAGCTCTGCAACGGTACCCATGTAACCCTCCCGTAGCGACGTTCACTCGCTACCAGAGCAAAGCCCGTGCCAGGGTCGTCGTCCCGCCTTGCCTAGAGCATGCCTCGGCAGCGTTTCTCCCTCGTTAGGGAGTACCCGGCGAGGAACCCCATGCGGTACTCGTCGAGGTCGCCCACGGGATAGGAGGTGGTCTGGCTGCCGCTGGTTCTGGCCGCCCTGCCGTCGATATAACCTTCTGCGAAGGCTTCCGACCAGCCGTTCTTCTCGGCCAGGTTCCTGGTGTCGTCCTTCATGATCCCTCCCGGTTGACCCCCACCGGAGGGGGAGCAAGTTCCGGGCCCAGCTAAGACACCCGGGCGGTGATGGCGACGCCTAGCGCCGCGCCGAGGAGAGCACGCCGCGCACGTCCTCGATCGCGGACAGGGCACGCTGCAGCTGGTCTATATCCAGGACTTCGATCGTGAAGTGCATTAGCGCGATGTCGTTGCGGGTCTGCGTCCTCGCGGCGATGACGTTGGTCTTCAGTCTTGCCAGCGCTTCGCTGACGTCACGCAATAAGCCCTGCCGGTCGCTGCCGCGAACCACGATGTCCACGGGGTAGGCGCGGGCGCCGCGGTCACCCCATTCCGCCGCGATGACGCGCTCGGGAAAGCGTTCGCTCATGCGCGCCAGACTCGGGCACTCGCGGCGGTGAACCGAAACGCCGCGGCCTTTCGTAACAAAGCCCAGGATCCGGTCGGGCGGCGCAGGCTTGCAGCAGCGCCCGAGCACGGTCATCAGCCGATCGACGCCGACGACGAGAACGCCGCCGCCCGCGCGGGGCACGCGCCCCGCGCGCGGCCGCGGCTCCCGCACCTCGCGCCCGGCCTCACCCCGCAAGGCTGTCTGCAGCTGCCGGGGGCCGACTTCCTCGCGCCCGACCGCGGCGAAGAGCTCGTCGGGCGACGCAAAGCCCAGACGCTTCGCCAGCTCATCGAGGCTCGCGGCGCGCACGCCCTCGCGCCTGAGCTCTCGCTCGACCAGCGCGCGCCCGGCGGCGATGACCTCCTCCACCTCCCGGCTGTTGAACCACTGGCGCACCTTGTTGCGCGCGCGAGAGCTCCTGATGTAGCCCAAGGCGGGATTGAGCCAGTCCCGGCTGGGACCACCGTTCTTTGCCGCGATGATCTCGACCATCTCGGCGTTCTTGAGGCGATAGTCGAGAGTCACGATCGCGCCGTTCACCTTGGCGCCACGGCAGCGGTGGCCGATGTCGGTGTGCAAGGCATAGGCGAAATCGACCGGTGTCGCGCCCTTCGGGAGATCGATGACCTTGCCCTGGGGCGTGAGCACGTAGACCGTGTCGTCGACGACGGCCTGACTGTACTGCTCTTTCCAGTCCGAGGAATCGACAATGTCGTCACGCCAGGCGAGCATCTGCCTCAGCCAGGCGATCCTCTCGTCCGCGGGGTCCCCCTTGCCGCGCGCGCGCCGCGATCCCTCCTTGTACCGCCAGTGCGCCGCGACGCCGATCTCGGCGTCGCGGTGCATCTCGTGCGTGCGGATCTGCACCTCGAGCGTCCTCCCTTCAGGCCCGATCACCGCGGTGTGGAGGGAGCGGTAGAGATTCGCCTTAGGCCGCGAGATATAGTCGTCGAATTCGCGCGGGATCGGCGCCCACAGGTTGTGGACCACGCCGAGCGCGGCGTAGCAGTCCTTCACCTCGTCGACCAGCACCCGCAACCCGCTCGCGTCGTGGATCTCGGAGATGTCGAGCCCCTTCGCGCGCATCTTGCTGTAGATGCTGTAGAGGTGCTTCGGGCGGCCGGTCACGTCGGCGCGGACCCCGGCACGTGCCAGCTCGTCCGCAAGCTCGGCGATCGCCAGCTCGATGAAGCGCTCGCGCTCGCTTCGACGGCTTTCGAGCATGCCGGCGATGCGCTTGTAGAGCTCGGGCTCGAGGTAGCGGAAGGAGAGGTCCTCGAGTTCCCACTTGAGCTGCCACACGCCGAGGCGGTTGGCGAGCGGCGCGTAGATGTCCAGCGTTTCGCGCGCGATGCTCGCGCGTTCCGCGTCTGGAGCGCGAGCGAGCCAGCGCAGGGTCTGGGTGCGGCTCGCGAGCCGCAGCAGCACCACGCGGATGTCGGCGACCATGGCAAGGAGCATCTTGCGCAGCACTTCGGCCTGGGGCGCTGCGTCCTTCCGCAGCGCCGCGGCGCGAGTGACCACCCGGAGCTGGTTGAGCTTGTCGATGCCCGACACGAGCGCGGCCACGGCCGGCCCAAAGGACGTCGCCAGCTTCTCCTCGGCATCCGCAAGCCAAGCGGGCACGGCAAACAGCACGCCTGCGGCGAGCGAATCGGCGTCGAGGCGCAGTTGCACGAGGTTGCGTATCAAGCCGATGGCGTGCTCGTACGCCGGCTCCCCGGTACCCAGAACCCTGTCGCCGTACACGCCCTTGGCGAACTCGAGCGCCCGCGCGAGCACGCGCCGGTCCTCTTCCGGCGATCCCGCCGGAAGGATGTCGTCGCCGAGCCCAGCGGAGCCCGTGCGCGTTGTCGATACCATGCGTGCAGTTTATCCCGGATAATCCGCTCTTTTTGGACTTCGGATGCGAGAAGGCCCGGCGCGAGCCCGCGCCCTCCCCTACGTTCTGCTCCTCGTCGCCGCCGCCTCCTTCGGCGGCAATTGGGTCGCGGCCCGGCTGGTGAATTTCGAGATCGCGCCCTTCGCACTGTCGTTCTGGCGCTGGACGATCGCAGCCGCGCTCCTTTTGCCGTTCGCGCTGCGCCAGCTGCACGAGGACGCCCCGCTCATCCGCGCGCACCTTCCGAAGCTCTTCGTTTTCGGTGCGGTCGGCGCCGGCGGGTTCACGCTGCTCGGCTACTGGGGGGTGAGCCGGACCACGGCGATCAACGCTACGCTGCTCAACTCCTCCCTGCCGCTGTTCGTCGTTCCTCTGTCCTGGCTCCTGCTTGGCCTGACGGTCAGCGCTAGACAGCTGCTGGGTCTGGCGTTGTCGCTCGCTGGCGTGGTCTCGATCGTGAGCGGCGGGAACCTGCGGACGCTCGCCGGGCTGAGGCTCAATCCTGGGGATTTCCTGATCCTCGGCGGGGCGTTTCTGTGGGCCGTCTACACGGTCACGCTGAAATGGCGCCCGCCGTTGCGTGCGCTGTCCTTCCTTTTCACCACGATCGCCTCAGCGGCGCTCGTGTCCTTTCCGTTCTTCCTCTGGGAAATGAGCGCGAGTCGGACAATGACCTTGACTCCAACGGCGATCGCAACGATCGCCTACCTCGCGATCTTCCCGTCGATAGTCGCCTATGTCTGTTGGAACCACGCCGTCGCGGCGCTTGGTCCCAATGTCGTCGGGTTCTTCAACCCCGTAATCCCGGTATTCGGTATCCTGTTCGCGGTGATTCTTCTCGGCGAGCCGCTCCGGGCCTACCACCTGGCCGGGTTCGCGCTAGTGCTTGCCGGCGTGGTGCTCACCTCGCGCCGCTGACATGGGACTCCTTCGCGAATGGCGTCGTCGAAGAACGCTGAAGAGCGCCCGCCTCGACGAGGCGTTGTGGAAGCGAGTCGCAGCGAAGCTGTCGTTCCTGCGAGGGATTTCGGAGGAGGACGCCGCACGGCTTAAGCACCTCGTCGTCCTCTTCCTCGCCGAGAAGGAGATGCACGGTGCGCACGGCCTTTCGCTCACCGACGACATCCGGCTGTCGATCGCCGCGCAGGCCTGCCTGCCGATCCTCAACCTCGGGCTCGACGTTTACCAGGGCTGGGTGGGGATCATCGTGTACCCGGGCGAATTCCGGGTCCATAAGGAGGAAGTCGACGAGGACGGCGTGGTCCACAGCTTCGCGGAGGAGCTGGCCGGTGAGGCTTGGCCGGGCGGTCCGGTGATCCTCTCGTGGGAGGACGTGGGCATGAGCGAGCGCGGCTACAACGTGGTTATCCACGAATTCGCGCACAAGATCCACATGGACGGCGGCGGCGATGCGGACTATCCCGCGGCGCGGCGCGGGATGGACCCGGTCAGATGGCGCAAAGCGCTCGAGGACGCTTACAGCCGCTTCTGCGCCCAGGTCGACTCCGGCGAGCCGACCTTCATCGATCCCTACGCCTCCGAGCACCCGGCCGAATTCTTCGCCGTCATGAGCGAGGCCTTCTTCACCGAGTCGGCCGTGCTCGCGCGGGACTGGCCGGAGTTATACACTCAGCTCGCCCAGTTCTACCGGCAGGATCCCGCGTTGCAGCGAGCATCCAAAGGGGGGTATTCATGACGGCACTGGGCTCGCTTTGGCTTCCCATTCTCTTCTCTGCGGTTTTTCGTGTTCATCGCTAACAGCGTGATGTTGGCCGCCGGGACTTTCGGTTGGCTGTGGCCGCGCTACGCTAGCTGCCGTAAGCGAAGCCGATGCCTATCGTGTTCTGCCTGAAGTTGTAGTCGATCAGGCTCTCCCCGAATCCCGAGGTCGCCTGAACGTAGACGCGCGCCGCGCCTACGAGCTTGCGGCTCGTCCAGTCGAGCTGCGCGAACCCGCGGCCGGTCTGGAACGAGCGTCTCAGCAGCAGGGACACAGATTTATCGTTGTCAAATTGCCAGCGCAGCTGCACGTCGCCTCTGCCGAGGTAGTCCTGGATGTCCGGGTTGTCGTCTTTCTCCGCGCTCTCCGGAATCCGGTACCACGCGCGAGCCAGCACCGCGAGCCGGCCCCATTCCCACCCGCCCTGGGCGTAGACCCGGTTCCAGCTGCGAGACTGGGGCAGCGAGCGGCCGTTGGACTGGTGCACCAGGCCGAGATTCAAGAGCTTCCAGCCGTCGAATTGATTGCCGGTGCTGAAGGTCGCGATCACCTCCGGCTCGTAGTTGGTCTCGCGAAACGGGCGCGACAGGCGCGGGTTGTACAGCTGCCAGAAGGACCGTTGCGTGTACGCGAACCACAGCCGCACATTGCTCAGCCCGAGGTACTGCCGATCGAAATCGTGCCGGGACAGCAGCTCGGACTTGAAGGACAGCTGAAACGCCAGTTCGTCGTCGTTGTAGGGGATCGCCACGGGAACCGCGTGATCCGGCGAAGGGCTGGAAGGCTGGGTATTAGCATGGTTGGTCCACTTGCCGACGAGGACATACGTGGGCTGGTGCGTCTGGACGTCGTCGATCCTGATGCGCTTGTCGCCCGGCCCGAGCTTCCAGTGGCGCTCGAGGTAGCTGGGCGGCGGTCCCATGCTCGCCTGCCCGACCGCGTCGAAGCACTCGAGGCGCCCCCTGTCGTCCTGAATATCGCGGCACTTCGCGTAGTCGGCGTCCTGCGCCGCGCGCGACGCTCCGGGCAGAAGCAACGCGAGGAACGCGGCGCTCCATGCACCGAGTCGCGCGTTCATCGGCCCGCGAGCAGGAAATCCCGGACGACGGCGATCTGGTCCGCATGGATGAGCGTGGGAGCATGACCCACCCCGGGGATCTCGATCGCGTGCGCGCGCGGACCGCGGACTGCCATCTGCCCGACGGTTTCGCGCGAGAGCAGATCCGAGTGCTCGCCTCGCAGCACCAGCGTCGGGCAATGGATGGTGTCGTAGAGTTTCCACAACTCGAGGTCCCGATCGGGCAGCTCGGCGTTGAAGGGCACCGCGATCGCCGGGTCGTAGTGCATCCTGAAGGAGCCGTCCGCGTTCCTGCGAACAACGTGCTCGGTCAGGAAGCGCCATTCGGCGTCGGTGTGCGGGCCGAAAGTCGCGCTCGTGGCCCGCACGAACTGCTCGGCGGCCTCGATCGTCGGAAGCGGCGGCCATTTGCCCACGTACTCTGCGATGCGCCTGATCGCGGCCAGCGTCAGCACAGGTCCGACGTCGTTCAGCGCCAGCCTCTGGATCGGCGACTCGGGCATCGCGGCGATCGCCATGCCGATGAGGCCCCCGAGCGACGTTCCCACCCACCGCACCGACTCGAGCTTCTGGTCCGCCATCAGCATCAGCATGTCCTTCGCATACGTCGGGATGGCGTAGTCCATCGGCTCCTTCAGCCAATCGGAATCACCGCGTCCCGCGACGTCGGGGCAGATCACGCGATAGCCGCGGCGCGCCATCTCCGGCGCAAGAAAATCGAAGTCGCGGGCGCAGCGCGTGAGCCCATGGACGCACATGAGCACTTCCGCGCCCGGCTCGCCCCATTCGACGTAGGCGATGCGCCGGCCTGCCGGGAGCCGGAACGTTCCCCGCCGAGAGAGCTCGCTCATCCCGCCTCGTGCGTCCTCGCACGCAGCCACCACCGCTCCAGCAGCGCGGGAATCCAGCGCTCGTGCTCGCCGAACGAGGCAAACGCGAGCGATCCACCCTTCGGACGCAGCACGCTGCGCAGCTTCTCGGAGCGCAGATTGGCTGCCCGCACCGGATAGCCATACGCGGCGAAGCGATGGCGCTCGACCGCCGTCTCCTCGATGGGACTCTCCCCGAACCAGATCCATTCGTGCGCGAATCCTTGCGCAATGCGGTCGAGCTCGCGCAGCTCGTCCTCCCGGATCGGCTCGCGCGGAGCGAGCTCGGAATAAACAGGCTCTTCAGCGCCGAGATTCCACTGCTCGGCCCACTGGGCCTCGACACCGTCCGACGCCAGCAGCTCCCAGGACACGGCCGAACCCGCGACGCGGAAGAACGCGTGCTGGTTCTGGCCGAGGACGTACCCGTGCCAGGACTCCCGCCAGCGGGCGCAGGTCACCGCCAGCTCGAGCGTGCCGTCCCGGGCCGCGCGCACCTCGCAAGAGACATCGCACCGGGGCGTCTCGGACTCTACCGCCTGTTCGGCGAGCACCCCGTTGCGGATGACCGCCCGCCCCGCTCTCCCCATAGACGCGTCTCTCCATCGCACTTCCACGGTGACATCGGGATGAGCCTGGGAGGCGGATACAAAGGGCGGAAAGGGAATGCCGTCCTGGCCGCTGAATTCATACTCGAGGCGCTCGGCGGTATGCAGCTCGCGAAAGGAGGCCCCCCTCTCTTCGTCCAGGAGCCGGTTCACCTCGCCGCGGTATTCCCGCAGAGCATGCGGGTCGCCGCTCACCACGATGTTCGCGACTAGACTCAAGGCGGCTTCTCCGTCCCGGAGTATAGCCGCTCACCCCTCGTGCCAATAGCGACGCGCCCGCTCCCGGTGTAGTTCTACCTGCAGGCCTCCCAGGCCACAACGGATCTCGATCGCGCCGCCGCTATCGGTGCGAACCACGGTGCTTCCGGCCTCCCGGTAGCGCTCCAGGACTTCCTCGCGGGGGTGGCCGAAGCGGTTGCGGTAGCCCACTGCGAATACCGCGTAGCGGGGCGCGACCCTCTTCACGAACTCCGCGCTGGACGAGGTCGCGCTGCCGTGGTGCGGCACGAGCAGCGCATCTGCCGGCAAGAGATCCGGAGAGCGACGCAAGAGTTCCTGCTCCGCTGCGCGCTCGATATCCCCCGCAAGGAGCACGCGGCCCCCCGGGCCGGCGATTCTCAGCACACAGCTGCGGTTGTTGGCGCGCGGGCCGCGCCCTGCGGCAGGCGCGCCGGTCGGGTGGAGAAATTCGAAGGCGACGCCGTCCCATTGCCATGCGCGTCCTGCGACGCAGGGCTCGCTGCTAGGCCCCGCCGAGAGGATAGCGTGAGCAGAGGGAAGCGACGACCACAACGCGGCGACCGGTATCCCATCGAGCACCGTCGCAGCGCCGCCGGAATGGTCGCGATCGTCGTGAGACAGGACGATCGCGTCGAGGCGGGCAATGCCCTCGCCCCGGAGGTAAGGAAGCACAATGCGGCCGCCGCTGTCGGAAAACGCATTGAAGGCGGGGCCGGCGTCGTAGAGCAGGGCGTGATTGCTCGTGCGCACGACCACCGCCAGCCCCTGCCCCACGTCGAGCACGGTGATCCAGAGCTCGCCGACGGCGGGTATAGCCGGTTGCACCGCGAAGAGTGGCAGCGCTAGCACGGCCCCCACCCAGCGTGCCGGGAAGCCCCGCGGCAAGAGCAGCCACGCGATGGCGAGCAGGGCGAGGGGCACGGTCCAGGGAACCGGAGCATGCTGCTGCCACAGGGCACCGGGCAGGCCCGCGAGCCAGCCGAGGAGCGCCATGAGCGCCTCGAGGATCCAGTGCGCCAGCCCGAGCGGCCAGCTGAAAGGAAGCCCTGCCCCGACGAGAGCGAGGGGCGTCACTACGAGGCTCACAAGCGGTATGGCGGCTGCGTTGGCGAGCGGAGACACCAGCGAGACCTGCTGGAAGAGCACCAGCATCAGCGGAGCGAGGCCTACGGTCACTGCCCACTGCACCCTGCCCCACTGCGCGAGCCAGTGCGGCTTGGCGGTGTGCCCCGTGCTTACGTGGAAGATCACGGCGACTGCCGCGAAGGAGAGCCAGAAGCCAGGCGAGAGCACCGCCCAAGGGTCGAGAACGAGCACTACGAGGAGCGCAGCGGCAAGCACGCGCGAGGCGCTGGTCGCCCACCCGAGCCACAGCGCCGCCGCGGCCACGCCCACCATGTATAGCGTGCGCTGTGCGGGAACGGCAAATCCGGAAATCAGACAATACGCGAACGCCGCGAGAAATCCGGCGAGCGCGGCGGCCTTCTGCGCGGGCAGCGCGAGAGCGAGTCGCTCGCAGCGGCGCCAGCAGAAGGACACGAGCGCGGCGAACAGTCCCGCGATCATGGTGACGTGAAGGCCGGATATCGACATGAGGTGCGACACGCCCGTCCTGGCGAACAGCTGCCACTGCCCGGGATCGATGGCGCGCTGGTCGCCTATGGCCAGTGCGATCAGCACGCCCGCGTAGGGACGCTCGGGGAGCGTTCCGAGGATTCTTTCGCGTACGAACTCGCGCACGCGTTCGATGAGATACGGGGGCCGCATCACCATCGCTTCGAGGCGCTCTGCCGCCGCGTCTTCGCCGCGGCCGGGCGTTCTCACGTAGCCGGTAGCGCGGATTCCGCGCTCGAGCAGCCACGCCTCGTAGTCGAAGCCGTGCGGATTGACGTTGCCATGAGGCCGGCGCAGGCGCACGCGATAGCGCCAGCGCTCCCCCGGCCGCACGGGGAGCGCGACGCCGCCGCCCTCGGACGTGAAGCCGCCGTACCAGGCAAGCGAAATATGGCGCGGCACGCCGCTTTCCGGAGTCTCGACGTCGAAGTCGAAGCGGACGCCGCGCTCGACGGGCTGCGGCAGGCTGGCGATCACGCCGGAGACCATCACGTCGCGTCCCTCGAGGTCCGGATCGAGCCTGTCGGCCAGCCTGCAGTGCGCGAGCGCCGCGGACCAGGCAAGGCCGATCGCGGCGAACGCGGCAAACCTCGCCGGCGCGGCGGCGATCGCGGGAAGGCGCGTCCCGAAGGCTGCGCCTGCCCCGGCGAATGCGCAAAGCGAGGCGAGGGCCCCCCAAGCCGGAAGCTCGGGCAGCTGCTGGAGCACGCAAACGCCGAGGGCGAAGCCGAGCGCGGCGAGTCTCACGAAGGACCAACTCGGAGTTTCATTCGCCCTGTAACGGGCGACGGCGTCGTGCGTTGATAGGAGTGCTGCGAGACGCCGCTCAGGCCGCCGGCTGCAGCAGGCCGTCCTGCAGCCGCAGGATACGGTGTGCCCGCGCCGCGAGGGAAGGCTCGTGCGTCACGATCACGAGGCTCGTGCCGTGGGCGCGATTGAGCTCGAGCATCAGCTCGAACACGGTCTCGGCGGTGCGCCGGTCGAGGTTGCCGGTCGGCTCGTCAGCGAGCACGCAGGCAGGCCGGGTAACGAGGGCGCGGGCCAGCGCGGCGCGCTGGCGCTCGCCGCCAGAGAGCTCTCCCGGGGTGTGGGTAAGCCGCTCGCCCAGCCCCACCTCCCTGAGCATGACGGCTGCCGCCTCACGCGCCTCCCCGGGAGCGGTGCGGCGGATGAGGAGCGGCATCGCGACATTCTCGAGAGCGTTGAACTCCATGAGGAGGTGGTGGAACTGATAGACGAAGCCGAGAGAACGGTTGCGCACCTCGCCGCGCTCGCTGTCGGATAGCCCGTGCATCGGACGGCCGAGAATGCTCACCTCGCCCGAGGTCGGCTCGTCGAGCCCCCCGAGCAGATGCAGCAGAGTACTCTTTCCCGATCCCGAGGCGCCGACGACCGCGACGATCTCCCCTGCGCCGACCTCGAGACGCACGCCGCGCAGCACGTGGACCGCGTCGGCGCCCTCGCGGAACGTCTTGTGCAGGTCCCGGCAAGCGAGGACTTCACTCATAGCGCAAGGCTTCGGCGGGATTGACGCGTGCCGCGCGCCAGCTCGGATAGAGAGTGGCTACCAGCGACAGAACCAGCGAAACGAGAGTGATGGCGATCACGTCCCCCCTCTGGAGATCCGAGGGCAGCTCCGTGATGTAGTACACCTCGCTCGAAAGAAAGTGGATGCCGGACAGCCGCTCGAGAAAAGGCACGATCACGTCGATGTTAAGCGCGGTCGGAATCCCGCTTGCGACACCGAGAAAAGTCCCGAGCAATCCGATGACTGCGCCCTGAATTATGAAGATTTTCATGATTCCGCCCGGGCTTGCTCCCAGTGTGCGCAGGATCGCGATGTCGGCCTGCTTGTCGGTCACCGCCATCACCAGGGTCGAGACGGAATTGAACGCCGCCACAAGTACGATCAGGAGAAGGATGATGAACATCATCGTCTTCTCGATCTGCACCGCGCGAAAGTAGTTCGCGTTACTGCGGGTCCAGTCTGAGATATACAGGTCGCCGCGCAGGCGCGTGAACAAGTCGCGCGTGACCTCGCGCGATTGGAACAAGTCCTTGAGCTTGAGCCGCACCCCCGAGACAGCGTCGCCCATGCCGTAGAGCTTCTGCGCGTCCGCGAGATGGATCAGCGCCAGGCCCGAATCGTATTCGCTGTAATCGATCCTGAAAATCCCGGTAACGGTGAATTGCTTGATGCGCGGAACGATCCCCGCCGGGGTTACCAGCCCCTGCGGAGCGATCAGGGCGATCTTGTTCCCCACGTTCGCCCCCAGTGCACGCGCCAGCCCGGTGCCGAGCACTATCCCGAATTCGCCGGGCACGAGCGAGTCGAGCCTGCCCGCGACCATATGCGTGCCGATCTCCACCACCCTCTGCTCGAGCTCCGGCACGACACCCCGCACGACTACGCCCCTGACGCTCGAGCCGAACATGAGCAAGCCCTGGCCGTTCACGTACGGCGCGGCAGCCGTCACCTCGGGATTTGCGGACGCCTCGCGTGCCACTTCCTTCCAGTTTGCGAGCCGGTTGTCCTCGCCGCTGATCTGCACGTGCGCGACCACGCCCAGGATGCGTGCGCGGACTTCCTTCTGGAATCCGTTCATGACGGACAGCACCACGATCAGCGCCCATACTCCGACTGCGATGCCCAACATCGACGCAATGGAGATGAACGAGATGAAATGGTTGCGGCGCTTCGCTCTCGTGTAGCGCAACCCGACGAGCAGTTCGTATCGCACGCGCGCCAGTGTGCCACAAGCAGTGATAAACTCGAAATCGGATGCACTGCTTTCTGTTCATTCCCGATTTTTTCTCCTCGATGAGTGGCGCTTCCGCAGACCGCCTCGCCGCGGCGGAGAAGCTGATCGCGAGAGGACGCCGCAAGCGCACGTCGCAGATCGCGCACGACGCATGGCTTTTCGAGCGCTTCGGAATCGGGCGGCAGCGCGACTGGCCGGTCGCCCCGTATACGCTGCTCGCCGACGGCGGAGCGCCCGGAGGACATTTCTGGATGCGCGCCGACCCGGTCCACCTGAACGTCGGCCGCGATTCCGTCGCGCTCGACAGCGCCAGGCTCGATTTGTCGCGCGCGGAGGCGGAAGCGCTCGCGGCGACGCTCAGCAGCCACTTCGGGCAAGGTCTCGCGCTCCACGCTCCGCGTCCAGAGCGCTGGTATGTCGCGCTCGAGGAAGCGCCCCAGCTCGAGACCACTCCTCCCGCCCTCGCCAGTGGAGCGGCGATCAGCAACCTGCTCCCCAGGGGCCTCGATGCGACGCGATATCGCGCCCTGATGAACGAGGTGCAGATGCTGCTGCACGAGCACCCGGTGAATACCGAGCGCGAGGCGCGGGGGGCGCCGGCCGCGAACAGCATCTGGCTCTGGGGAGGAGGCAGCCTCGAGGCCCGGCACGGGCGGCCTTTTTCGATCGTCCTCGCGGAAGATCCTCTCGCGCGCGGTCTCGCGCTTGCCGCCGGCGTGCCGGAGCGGCGCCTCGCCGCGAACGCCGGCGCGGCTCTTTCCACCCTGCCCGAAGAGGGCAAGGCGCTGATCGTGCTCGATGCGCCTCGCGGCGCAGCGCTCGAGCGTGACTGGTTCTCCCCGCTGCTCGCCGCCCTAGAGGAGGGCCGCATCGGCATGCTGACCCTCGTGCTTTCCGGGAGGGAATCGCTGCTCGAGGTCGAAACGGTGCGCTCCGACCTGCGCCACTTCTGGCGGACGAAGAAACCGCTCGAAAGCTATCTCGCATGAACGGAACGCGCATCGTGACCCGGCCGGTTTCCCCGCGCACCCATGACCAGCTGGTCCGCGAGGGCCTGCACCCGGTGCTCGCGCGCGTGTGCGCGGCCCGCGGCATCCGCCACCGCGGCGAGCTCGAGGACAAGCTCGCAGGACTCGTCCCGCCTGCGGAGCTAATGAATGCCGAGCGCGCCGGCACCCTGCTCGCCGAAGCGATCGGCGCTGGCAAGCGCATGCTGATCGTCGCGGACTACGACTGCGACGGCGCGACCGCCTGTGCGGTGGGCGTGCGCGCGCTCTCCGCCTTCGGCGCAAAGGTCGGCTATCTCGTCCCGAACCGCTTCGAGCACGGCTATGGCCTCACCCCCGAAATCGTCGCGATCGCGGCGCGCTCAAAGCCCGACCTGCTCATCACGGTCGACAACGGCATTGCCAGCGTCGAAGGCGTCGATGCCGCGCGCCAGGCAGGAATCGACGTGCTGATCACCGACCACCACCTCCCCGGCGCGCAGTTGCCGGCCGCCGCGGTCATCGTCAATCCCAACCAGCCGGGCTGCGCCTTTCCGAGCAAGAGCCTCGCCGGAGTGGGCGTGATGTTCTACGTGATGCTCGCGCTGCGAGCCGAGCTGCGTCGGCGCGGCGCCTTTGCTGGCAAGGAAGAGCCGGTCCTCGGTGATCTGCTCGATCTCGTCGCCCTCGGCACCGTCGCCGACGTCGTTCCGCTCGACTTCAACAACCGGGTCCTGGTGACCCAGGGCCTGAGGCGGATCCGCGCCGGCCGCATGCAGGAAGGCGTACGCGCACTCTTCGCCGTGGCGGGGAGGCTGCCGATGCGGGCGGGGAGCTTCGACCTCGGTTTTCTGCTCGGACCGCGACTGAATGCCGCCGGGCGCCTTTCCGACATGAGCCTGGGCATCGAATGCCTCACGACTGACGATCGCGGGCGCGCGCTCGAGATCGCGCGTCGGCTCGACGACCTCAATCAGGAGCGGCGCTCGATCGAATCCGAGATGCAGGCCCAGGCGGAGGAACTGGTGGCGAAGATCTCCGTGGGAGAGTCCTGCAGCATCAGCCTGTACGACCCTTCCTGGCACCAGGGCGTGATCGGCATCCTCGCCGGAAGGATCAAGGACAGAGCACACCGCCCCGCCTTCGCGTTTGCCCTCTCGGGGCCCGGCGAGATCCGGGGGTCGGGACGTTCGATCGGCGGCCTGCATCTGCGCGACGCGCTCGACCTGCTGGCGAAGCGCGAGCCGGGACTGCTGCTGCGCTTCGGCGGACACGCGGCTGCCGCAGGATTGACGCTGCGCGCGTCGGACTTCGAGCGCTTCGCGCGCGGATTCGAGGACGTCGCGCGCGAGCTGCTTTCCCCGGCTCAGCTCTCGCGCTCGATCGAGACCGACGGGTCCCTCGAACCTGCGTATCTCGACCTCGGGCTGGCGCGGCTCCTCGATCACCAGGTCTGGGGACAGGGCTTTCCGCAGCCGCTGTTCTGCGACGACTTCGATGTGCAGGGACAGCGGGTGGTCGGGGACAAGCATCTGAAGCTCAAGCTTGCGCGCGCCGGCCGCACGCTCGAGGCGATACGCTTCAATGCGCTCGACCCCCTGCCCGCGCAGGTGCGTGCCGCCTACCGGCTTTCGGTGGAGGAGTTCAGAGGCGCGCAGAATCTGCAGCTCGTCATAGAGCACTGGGAGACCGCATGAGCTACGCGAGGATCCGGATCGCCTGGCCCAAAGGCTCGCTCGTCGCGGCGCTCGACGACACGCCGACCGCGCGAGCCCT
>Ga0335082_10000774_pt1 | contig 33373 bp, 22 predicted proteins | sample Lox_Sample_41_FD_206718 | JGI IMG/M metagenome (GOLD analysis project Ga0335082, IMG submission 206718) | Soil microbial communities from Loxahatchee National Wildlife Refuge, Florida, United States - Lox_Sample_4.1 | ecosystem: Environmental > Terrestrial > Soil > Wetlands | place: USA... | reverse complement strand
CGACGTGGTGATGGCGTCGGCCGGCGACATCCCCACCAAAGAGGCCCTGGCGGCCGTCGTGCTGTTGCGCGAGCATTTCCCCACCCTCAAGATCCGCTTCGTCAACGTCGTCGACCTCTTCACACTGACGCCGTCGAGCGAGCACCCCCACGGCCTCACCGACCGCGACTTCGACAGCCTGTTCACCGTGGACAAACCCATCATCTTCAACTTCCACGGCTATCCCTGGCTCATCCACCGGCTGACCTACCGGCGCACCAATCACAAGAACCTGCACGTGCGCGGCTACAAGGAAGAGGGCAACATCAATACCCCGCTCGATCTCGCGATCCGGAACCAGATCGACCGTTTCAGCTTGGCCATCGACGTCATCGACCGCGTGCCCGCTCTGCGTGTGGCGGGCGCCCACGCCAAGGAAATGCTGCGCAACAGGCAGATCGAATGTCAGCGCTACGCGCACGAGTACGGCGTCGACAAGCCGGAGGTCGATCAGTGGACGTGGCCGTACTGAGGCCGCGACATCAGGCCGGATGCCGGACGGGATTTCCGAGAACCTTCCGCGGATTTTCCGGACTTGTAGGGTGGGGCGTGGCAGTCTGTGCGCCGCTATGCCGATGACATGTCGGGTTGACCCCAAGCGGGGTTCGGCCGGCCACGAGATGGAGGCGTTCTCGTCCGGGGCGGAGTTCCTCGATTCTTTGAAATCAAAGGAAGCGATCCAGTTGGCTCGCCGGCGCCGGTCCGCGATCCACCGTTCGGCTCAAGGTGACAAATGAAACCCACGCTTCCGCGGTCAACCTCTCGGCTTGCCGGTTGTCTCCTGGCACTGACGCTCTCGTCTTGCAGTTCGACCCATGTGGTGACGCGGTGGCAGGATCCGGCAACCTCGCATCTCGTCTTCACCAAGGTTCTGACGCTGGTGATCGGCGGCGACCAGTCATTGGTCCGCGCTGGCGAGGACGACCTCTGTCGCCAAGTGGCGAGGGTACCGTGCAAGCCCGCGTACCTCGCGATGCCCGACTCCATGCGAAGCGACATCCCCGCGGCCAAGGCGCTCGTGCGGAAGGAAGGCTTCGACGGGGCGTTGGTCTTTCGCGTCGTGAGTGATCGCGAGAAGGTGACCTATACGCCGCCGAGTTACGGGCCGAGCTTCTGGGGCTACTACCGCTACGCTCAAGCCTACCGTCCCGGCTCCTACCGAACCGACCAACTCGTTCGCGTCGAGACCGCGATCTACTCCGTCACCCAGGACAAGCTGCTTTGGGTTGGCACGACCGAGACGGTCAACCCGAAATCTCTCAGTACTCTCGTCGAAGAAGTGAGCAAGGCCGTGCGGGAAGAACTCGTGCGCGAGGGCGCTATTCCCGCCTCATGAGCGGCGACGCACGGTCGCGACAGCTTTGCGAGTGAGGCTAGCCGCCTCTGCTGGACTTGGAAGCCAGCAGCGACCCAACCGGGAGCGGGCCATAGATGACGCCGGCCGCAGGCCCCGGAGAAGCTTCGGGAGGCGTCAGCAGATCCCGCGGAGTGAAAGGTGCTCATGAAGAACTTCCCGTCGGCCGTGTACGCTTTCTCGGCACTGCTCCTCACGAGTGGATGCTACCCGATTTCCGTCAAGACCGGTTACGACCGCGGCGCCAACTTCGCCGGCCGAAGGATGTATGCCTGGGATAACGCCGCCAAGCTCGACACGGGCGATTCGCGAATCGACACGCAGCAGATGGAGCGCGCGATTCGCGGCGCGGTCGAGGCGACGCTGGCCGCGAAGGGCTTCCAGCAGACTGATTCCGCGAATCCCGACTTCCTCGTTGGGTACTCCGCCGACATCGAGTTGGGAACGAGCACGGTGACGCGCCAGCGGACGCTCGGGGATAGCACTGGCGAATGGGCCTGGACGGGCAGCAACACCGTTGACTACGAGACCGGAGCGCTCGTACTGAAGATGACGGACCCGACCACGAAGCGGATTCTCTGGGAGGCGGTCGCGTCTGCCGTGGTTGTTGAGCGCGCCACGTCGGCGGAGCGGCAAGAACGGATCGGCAAAGCGGTGCGCAAAATGCTCGCTGACTTTCCCCCGCAGTGAAGGGTGCTCCGAGACCTGGGAATAGGCATCCTCAGTAACGAGATGTCGACCTGCCAGGCAGAACTAGCGGGCTGGGTGAGCGGGTGCTGGCATGAGCGATGCTGCCCCGTTGTCGAAGGAATGCGATGGTGGCGCAGCCGACGCGAATGGGCAACCCAGCCCCTGGGGATGGGCGATCCGGGCGAGGTGACATGGGGCGAAGCGCATGGGGTGGCGGCGCCCGTCAGGGTGTGCAGCGTAAGGTGGAGCGGGCATGTCGACGAGCCTTCGGCGAATCCTCGTTCTGACGACTGCGCCGCGCTTGCTCAGTGCTCGAGCCGAAGGCGACGGAAGAGGGAGCACACCATATCGAAAGCCACGCAACTCGACCAACCGGGACAGGGACTCCTCGACTGCGAAGCCGAGCGGCATCTCGATCTCTTGCCGGGCGGCGCCGCGGAGCGGGCGACGTTTGCGGCGCGAGTGAAGTCTGCGGGCCCCGACGCATGAACCACATGGAATGGGTCGTCAAGTCGTTTCAACAGCACCCGGAGCTGGCGATCTTCCTGACGCTGGCTCTGGGCAATTGGATCGGCAACTTGAAGCTCGGCAGCTTCAGCCTCGGTGCGGTGACCGGCGTGCTGCTCGCCGGAGTGCTTGTCGGGCAGATGCAGATCACCATCTCGCCGCAGGTCAAGTCGGTCTTCTTCATCATGTTCCTTTTCGCCGTTGGGTATGGCGTCGGACCGCAGTTCTTCCGCGGGCTGAAGAGCGACGGGGTGCCGCAGGCCATCTTCGCCGTGCTGCAGTGCGTGATGTCCCTCTTGGCCGCGTTCGTGGTCGCAAAGTCCTTGGGATGCGACGCCGGCGTTGCCGCAGGTTTGCTGTCTGGATCACAGACGATCTCCGCCGTGCTCGGGGTGGCCACCGACACGATCAACCAACTCGACATTCCGGCCGATCAGCGAACCGTGCTCCTGAACCACATGCCGGTGGCCTATGCCGTCACGTACATCTTCGGGACGGCCGGCTCGGCGTGGTTGCTGGCATCCATCGGGCCGAAGTTGCTCCGTGTGGACCTCGCCGCCGCGTGCAAGCAGCTGGAAGCGGAGCTCGGTGCGCGAGACGAAGAACCCGGCGTGGTGCCTGCGGCCCGGCGCTTCGATGTGCGTACCTACCGCGTCACCAACGAGCAGCTGGCGAACCAGACTGTTGCCACTCTCGAGGAGCAGTTGAAAGACACGCGCACGTCGATCGAGAGGATCCGTCACGAGAACCGCATCGTCGACGCGGAGCCTGCCACGCTTATCCACCTGGGCGACGTGGTGGCGCTGGTTGGACGGCGCGGCGTGCTGGTGGAGACCGACCTCGCCATCGGCCCCGAGGTGCACGACTTCGACCTGATGGATTTTCCCGGTGAAGTCATGGACGTCGTGGTTACCAACAAGGCCATTGCGGGCAAGACCATGCGAGAACTTGCGGAAGCGGACATCAGCCGCGGGGTGTATCTCCGCAGTCTCATCCGGGGCGGATACGAGATGCCCTTTGCGGCGGGCACCGCGATCGACCGCGGCGACGTGCTGCAGATCGTCGGCGCGAAACGCAACGTCGAACGTGCGGCGCAGGAGTTGGGCTATGCCGATCGTCCAACCAACGCCACCGACATGGCAGTGGTGGGGCTGGGGATCGCCCTGGGCGGTCTCCTCGGAGCGCAAGCGCTTCGCGTCGGTGGAATACCCCTGACCGTCAGCACCAGCGGCGGGGCGCTGATCGCTGGGCTGGTCTGCGGTTGGTTGCGCTCGGTGAACCGCACCTTCGGCCGTGTTCCCGCGCCGGCGTTGTGGGTGATGAACAACGTCGGCCTCACCACCTTCATCGCGGTCGTCGGCATCACCTCCGGTCCTAGTTTCGTGACCGGCCTGAAGGTGGCGGGCATCATCCTGCCGCTGGCGGGCATCGTGGTGACGTCGGTCCCGCTGATCGCCGGCGTGCTGATGGCCAAGCATCTGTTCGGGTTCCATCCCGCCATTGCGCTCGGTGCCGCCGCGGGGGCGCGCACGTCGACGGCCGCGCTGCCCCTGCTCCAGAGCGTCGCGCAAAGTAAGGTCCCCGCCCTCGGCTACACCGTGCCCTATGCCGTCGGCGCCATCCTCCTCACCATCTGGGGCCTGGTGATCGTGCTGCTCATGCGATGACCCGCACACCATGAGGAAGAGGGACGCATGACAACCAAGGTGAGGGAGCGATCGACGTCCCGCGCCGAGCAACGAGCGCTGCTGACGCTGAGCCCCTTCGAGCTGAAGGACAAGCTGATCGCGCTCGCCGCCGCGAGTGCCCGTTCGAGCGCGGTCCAGATGCTCAACGCCGGGCGCGGCAATCCCAACTGGATTTGCACGACACCACGGGAGGCGTTCGGCACGCTGCTGCGGTTCGGCATCGAAGACGCGCGTCGCGGTATCAACACCCAGGACATCGGTGGCACGCTCGAGAAGGAAGGGTTGGGCGAACGCTTCGCCGCGTTTCTCGAGACCAACGCCGCCGCTCCCGGCGCCAAGTTGTTGCGCGCGTCGTTGGACTATGGCGTCAAGGTCCTGAAGCTCGACGCCGACACCTTCGCCTTCGAGCTCGCCGAGGGTGTCATCGGCTGCATGTATCCCGTGCCGGACCGGATGCTGGTGTGCACCGAGCGCATCGTGCACGAGTTCCTCGCCCGCGAGATGTGCAACGGCAAGCCGCCCGCCGGTCGCTTCGACCTCTTTGCGGTGGAGGGCGGCACCGCGGCGATGTGTTACATCTTCGATTCCCTGATGCTCAACTGCTTGCTGCATCGGGGCGACACCATCGGGCTCGGGGTGCCGACGTTTACGCCATACATCGAGATCCCGCACTTCGACCGGTATGCCTTCAAGGTCGTGAGCCTCGACGCGAGCAAGGAGCTGCGTCCCGACGGCACACACTCGTGGCAGTACGCCGACGCGGAAATCGACAAGCTCGCCGACAAACGCATCAAAGCGTTCTTCCTGGTCAATCCCAGCAACCCGCCCTCCTATGCGATGCGCGAGCGTTCGATCAAGCGGCTGGTCAAGCTGGTGAAGAACAAACGGCCCGATCTCATCGTCATCACCGACGACGTCTACGGCACCTTCGTGCCCGGATTCCGATCGCTGATGGCCGAGCTGCCGCACAACACCATCGGCGTGTACTCGTACTCGAAACACTTCGGCTGCACCGGCTGGCGACTCGGCGTGGTGGCGGTGCACCAGAACAACATCTTCGACAAGCTGCTGGCGAAGTTGCCGGCCAAGGACCGCGCCGTGCTCAATCGCCGCTACAGCAGCATCACGCTGGCCCCCGAGAAACTGAGGTTCATCGATCGCATGGTGGCGGACAGCCGGCAGGTCGCCCTGAATCACACCGCCGGTCTGTCGACGCCGCAGCAGATCCAGATGGCGCTGTTCTCATTGTTCGCGCTGCTCGACACGGAGGACAGCTACAAGACCCTGTGCGGTCTGATCGTGCGCCGTCGCCTCAAGGCGCTGTTCGACGGATTGGGTCTGACCCCGCCGGTCGATGAGCACCGCGCCTCCTACTATGTCGAGCTCGACTTGATGGTGTGGGCGCAACAACTCTACGGCCCCGAGTTCGTCGAGTTCCTGCGCAAGAACTACGAATGCACCGACGTCCTGTTTCGGCTCGCCGAAACGTCGGGTGTCGTGCTGATGCCCGGCGGCGGCTTCGGCGGGCCGGAATGGTCGGTGCGCGTATCGCTCGCCAACCTCCCGGAGGACACCTACCCGAAGATCGGCGAGCTGCTGAAGGAAGCGGCGGAAGGCTACGTCGCGGAATGGCAGGCGGCCAAAGACTCGAAGCAGGCAAAGAAAAAGTCGTGAGGGCGAGATCGTGAGAAGAGTGTCGACACAGGCAAGCTGTCCCTCGATACGGCCGCTGAGAAAATGCGGCCTACTCGGGACGAACGGAGCAACGTCGTGAACAGCGGACATCCGATCGGCTCGCCCCGAGTAGCCGCCCGGTTTTGGCGGCGTCTCGCGGGGCGGTTCACGAGCAAATCGCCAACTTATCGGGAGGGAGGCAACGCCATGAACAAACTCGCATCGTACGTCGTTCGGAGCGTGCTGACGGCGGCCGCGGGACTGCTGCTGATGACATCCGCGGCGCAGGCGAAACCCAAGATCATGATCCTCGCCACCGGCGGCACCATCGCCGGCGCGCAGGCCAGCACCACCGAGGCCGGCTACAAGTCCGGCAGCTTTTCGGTGGACGATCTCATCAAGGCCGTGCCGCAGCTCAAGGATCTGGCGGACATCTCCGGCGAGCAGGTGGCCAACATCGGCAGCCAGACGATGAATCACGAGGTGTGGCTCAAGCTCGCCGCGCGGGTCAACGCCGTGCTCAAAGGCGACATCGACGGCGTCGTCATCACCCACGGCACCGACACGATGGAGGAGACCGCCTACTTCCTCGGCCTCGTGGTGAAGAGCGACAAGCCGGTGGTGCTGGTCGGGTCCATGCGGCCGGCGACGGCGATCAGCGCGGACGGCCCGGCGAACCTCTACAATGCCGTAGCGTTGGCGGCCAACCCGGAAGCCAGGGGGCGCGGCCCGCTCGTCGTGCTCAACGACGAGATCCACTACGCCCACGAGGCGCAGAAGACCAACAGCACGGCGCTCGACACGTTCAAGTCGCCGAATCGGGGTCGCGCCGGTGTCATGAACACCGGCAAGGCCTACTTCTTCTCGCCGAACACCACGCGGCACACCACCAAAAGCGAGTTCTCCGTGGACGGCAAAGCAGTGAAGGACCTGCCGTGGGTTGAGATCGTCTATTCCTACGCCAACCTCGGGCGCGACACGATCGACTTCCTGGTCAGCAAGGGCGTGCAGGGCATCGTGCTTGCCGGCGTCGGCGACGGCAACAGCACCGACGCCGCCATTGCCGCCCTTGCAGACGCTGCCAAGAAGGGCGTCGCCGTCGTGCGCGCCACGCGCACCGGCAGCGGCCTCGTCGTGCGCAACGTCGAAGTGGACGACGACAAGCTCGGGTTCATCGCCGCCATGGAGCTGAACCCGCAAAAGGCACGCATCCTCCTCATGCTGGGGTTGATGAAGACGAAGGATTCCAAAGCGCTGCAGACGCTCTTCATGGAGTACTAGGACCCCTCTGCGGGAGCATCGTGGCAGCCTCAACAGGTAGAGAACGATGAAAACGAAATCCGAAATTGTCAGCTACTTGAAAGCCAAGGTCGGACTGTTTGCCGGCTTCCCCGACGAACGCCTCGATCGACTCGTGGATGGTTCGCGCGTCACGTCGTTCGAAGCCAATGAAGCCATTGTCCACTACGGCTTGGCCGCGGCGCACCTCGGCGTGATTCTCAGCGGCGCGGCGGTGGCGTCGGTGCTCGGTCCCGGCGGGACGCGACAGACGCTCGGCCGCTTCGAGGCCGGCGGCACGTTCGGCGAGATGGCGCTGATGACCGGGGACAAGATGCTGGCGGACATCATCGCGGAATCACGCTGCGAGGTGCTGCTCATCCCGATGTCGCTCTTCCAATCCGTCATCGTCGCCGAACCGGGGGCCGTGCAGTACATCTCGCGCACGATCGCCGACCGCTTCAAGGCCCTGCTCGCCGACCCGTCGACGGCCACCGCGGCGCTGGTTCAAAGCCCGGATCCCTACGGCCTGCAGCTCAAGAGCGAGCGGCCGGAGAAGATTCTCGTCATCAACTGCGGCTCGTCGTCGCTGAAATACAGCTTCTACGACACCACCGACGACGCATGCCACGCCCGCGGTTTGGTCGAACGCATCGGCATTGCCGGCACACGGCACGTGTATCACGGCCCGAAGGGCGAGGTGACGCGCGAGCTGCCGCAGGGCGGGTTCGCGGAGGCGTTCAAGGCGATGCTCGGCGAGCTGACGGCGAAGGAGACCGGCGTGATCGGCGGGGCCGGAGAGGTCAGCGTCGTCGCGCATCGCGTCGTGCACGGCGGCGAGCGCTTCAGCGAGGCGACGGTGATCACCGACGAGGTTCTGGCGCACATCGAGTCGCTCAATCCGCTCGCGCCGTTGCACAACCCGCTGAACGTCGCGGGCATTCGCGAGATGCAGCGGCTGTTCCCCGCCGTGCCGCACGTGGCGGTGTTCGACACGGCCTTTCACCATACGTTGCCGGCGTATGCCTACCTCTACGGGCTGCCGTACGAGCTCTATGAGAAGAAGGGCGTGCGGCGCTACGGCTTTCACGGCACGTCGCATGCGTACGTTGCGCTGCGTGCCGCACAGTTCCTCAAACGCCGGCCGAACGAGCTCGAACTGGTCAGCTGCCACCTCGGCAACGGTTCATCGTTGTGCGCCGTCGATCATGGTCGCTCCATCGACACGACGATGGGGTTCACGCCCGCCGAAGGGCTCATCATGGGGACGCGCTGCGGCGACGTCGACGCCGGCATCCTCGCGTTCCTCGAACGCACCGAGGGAATGACGGCCACGCAGAGCGAAGAGATGCTGAACAAGAAGAGCGGCTTGCTCGGCCTCTCCGGGGTGTCGAGCGACATGCGCGAAGTGCTCGCGGCGGCCGAGCAAGGGCAGCACCGCGCGTTGGTCGCCCTCAAGGCCTACTGCTACCGGGTCCGCAAGTACATCGGGTCCTACGTCGCCGCAATGGGCGGGCTCGATGCGGTGATCTTCACCGGCGGCATCGGTCAGGGCAGCGCTGAGGTACGGGCGCTGGCGCTCCAGGGCTTGGAGTGCATGGGCGTCAAGCTCGACCCAGAGCGCAACCGCGAAGCGCGTGGCTTCGTCGAGGTCTGCCGCATCTCGACCGACGACTCACCGGTAGCGGTCCTCGTCGTGCCGACCGACGAGGAACGCATGATGGCGCGCGAAGCCTTGCGGACCTTGAGCCGGTCGTACATTGCCGGCGTCCTCGCCGCGCAGAAGCAGCAGCCGTTTCTGGTCGAGGTGTCCGCGCATCACGCCCACCTCACGCAGGAGCACGTGGAGATGCTGTACGGTGCGGGGCACCAACTCACGAAGCACACCGACCTCTCGCAACCGGGCCAGTTCGCGTGCAAGGAACAGGTCACCCTCGTCGGTCCGAAAGGTCGCATCGAACGCGTCCGCGTGCTCGGGCCGGTGCGCAAGGCGACGCAGGTGGAGATCGCCATGACCGAGCAGTTCAAGCTCGGCGTGCATCCCCCCGTTCGTGAGAGCGGCGACATTGCGAACACGCCCGGCTGCACCCTCGAAGGCCCCGCCGGCAGCGTCGTGCTCGAGCGCGGCGTCATCTGCGCGTTGCGCCACATCCACATGACGCCGGCGGACGCGCTGCGCTACGGCCTGCGCGACAAGTCTTTCGTGCGCGTGCGTATCGGCGGGGACCGCGAGCTGATCTTCGGGGACGTGCTGGTCCGCGTCGACCCACACTTCAGCCTCGCCATGCACATCGACACCGACGAAGGCAACGCCGCCGGCATCGAGACCGGCGTGCAGGGATTCATCGACGGGATTCAGGAAGATAACGAAGGACGTGCAAGCCATGCCCTCTTCTGAAGCAACCTCGTCCACCGCTCAGCCCGGAGCCTGGCGCGGATTCAAGCCCGGCCTCTGGCAGCGCGACATCAACGTGCGCTGGTTCATCCAGCGCAACTACACACCCTACGAGGGCGACGGCGCCTTCCTGGCGCCGGCGACGGAGCGCACGCGGCGGCTCTGGAACCGGCTGGAAGAGCTGTTCGTGGAGGAGCGCAAGAAGGGCGTGCTCGACGTCTCCCAGATTCCCAGCTCGATCACGGCGCACGCGCCGGGATACATCGACCGCGACAACGAGGTCATCGTCGGCCTGCAAACCGATGCCCCGCTCAAGCGCGCCATCATGCCCAACGGCGGTCTGCGCATGGTGCTCAGCTCGTTGAAGGCCTACGGCTACACGCCGGACCCGGCGGTCGTGGAAGCCTTCACGAAGTACCGCAAGACCCACAACGAAGGGGTCTTCGATGCCTACACCCCCGACATCCGCCGCTGCCGCAGCTCGCATATCCTCACCGGCCTGCCGGATGCGTACGGCCGCGGACGCATCATCGGTGACTACCGCCGCGTCGCGCTCTACGGCGTTGCGCGGCTCATCGCGAAGAAAGAGCAGGAGAAGGCGGGGCTCGACGACACGATGTCCACGGACGACGTGATTCGTGACCGTGAAGAGCTGAGCGAGCAGATCCGTGCGCTGCGCGAGCTGCAAGCAATGGCGAAGAGTTACGGCTTCGACATCTCGGGCCCGGCGCGCACGGCGCGCGAAGCGGTGCAATGGCTCTACTTCGCGTACCTGGCGGCGGTGAAGGAACAGAACGGCGCCGCCATGTCGCTCGGCCGCACCTCGACCTTTCTCGACATCTACATCGAGCGCGACCTCGCGGAAGGCACGCTCACCGAGACGCAGGCGCAGGAGATGATCGACGACTTCGTCACCAAGCTACGCATCGTGCGCTTCCTGCGCACCCCCGAGTACGACGAGCTGTTCGCCGGCGATCCGACCTGGGTGACCGAGTCCATCGGCGGCATGGGCGACGACGGACGGTCGCTGGTGACCAGGACGAGCTTCCGGTTCCTGCAAACCCTCTACAACCTCGGTCCGGCTCCCGAGCCGAATCTCACCGTCTGGTATTCGCCGCGTCTGCCGGACGCCTTCCGCGCCTTTGCCGCGAAGGTCGCCATCGACACCAGCGCCCTGCAGTTCGAGTGCGACACGGTCATGCGCCAGGCGTGGGGCGATGACGGGGCCATCGCCTGCTGCGTGTCACCGATGCTCGTCGGCAAGCAGATGCAGTTCTTCGGTGCGCGCGCCAACCTCGCCAAGTGTCTCCTCTACGCCATCAACGGTGGACGAGACGAAATCAGCGGCGAGCAAGTCGGTCCCGCCTGCGAGCCGGTGCGCGATGACTACTTGGACTTTGACGACGTGGTGGGAAAATTCGAGCGGATGATGGAGTGGGTCGCCGGCGTGTACGTCAACGCGATGAACGTCATCCACTACATGCACGACAAGTATTCCTACGAGCGCATCGAGATGGCACTGCACGACTACGCGCCGGTCCGCACGATGGCATTCGGCATCGCGGGACTCTCGGTGGTAGCGGATAGCCTGTCGGCGATTCGCTACGCGCGCGTGAAAGTCATCCGCGACGACTCAGGCCTCGTGGTCGACTACCAGACCGAGGGTGACTTCCCGAAGTTCGGCAACAACGACAACAGCGTCGATCAACTGGCCGCGGCCGTGGTCGGCGCCTTCATGAGCCGGCTCCGCAAGTATCCGACCTATCGCCACGCGCTGCACACCCAATCGGTGCTGACCATCACCTCGAACGTCGTCTACGGCAAGAACACCGGCAACACGCCGGATGGACGCCGCAAGGGCGAGCCGTTCGCGCCGGGCGCGAACCCGATGCACGGTCGCGACTCGCACGGCATCATGGCGTCCGCCGCCTCGGTGGCGAAGATTCCATACCGCGATGCGGCGGACGGCATCTCCCTCACGGCCACGATGGTTCCGGAGGGCCTCGGCCGCACCCCCGAGATCCAGGTGACGAACCTGGTGGGCCTGCTCGACGCCTTCTTCGGCGCCCAGGGCTATCACGTCAACGTCAACGTGCTGAATCGCGAGATGCTGCTCGACGCAATGGAGCATCCGGAACGCTACCCGAGCCTGACGATCCGCGTGTCCGGCTACGCCGTGAACTTCGTCCGCCTGACCCGCGAGCAGCAAATGGATGTCATCAACCGCACATTCCACGGCAGCAGGTGATGGCCATGAATCAGGATGCGCCCAACACTGAAGTCCCCCTGGTTGCGAGCCCCTACGACTTGCGTGTGTCGCTGGGCGAACATGTCGGTGAGTCGCCGACCCGTGCCGCGCTGACGAGCGGGGATCTCGGCTTCGTCCACTCCTTCACCACCGGCTCTGCAGTCGATGGGCCGGGCATGCGTGTGGTCGTCTGGCTCACCGGTTGCCAGTTCCGCTGCGTCTTCTGCCACAATCCAGACACCTGGAAGCTGAACAACGGCATCCCCGTCCCGCTAGCGCGCGCAGTCGAGGAAGTTCGCAAGTATCGGCACGGTCTACGTACAATGCAGGGCGGGCTCACGGTGAGCGGCGGCGAGCCCCTGCTGCAGGACCGCTTTCTCATCCGGCTGTTCAGTGCCGTTAAGGAAACGAAGATTCACACCACCGTCGATACGAACGGGTATTTCGGCGAGCGGCTGAGCGATGCGGACCTGCAGGCGTGCGATCTGGTCATGCTCGGTCTCAAGGCGCTCGACCCCGACCTGCACCGGCGCATCACCGGCATGGACAACGCGCCGGTGTTGGCCTTCGCGCGCCGGCTTGCCGCGCGGCGCCGGCCGATGTGGCTGCGCTATGTGCTGGTGCCCGGCCTCACCGATCGCGCCGACGACCTGGCGCGGATCGCCGAGTTCGCCGCCGGCCTCGGCAACGTGGAGCAGGTCGAGCTGTTGCCATTCCACCAACTCGGCCGATTCAAGTGGGAACGGCTGGGGATGCGGTACGAGCTGCAAGACGCGGCAGCACCGTCGCCGGAGCAAACCGAGCAGGCCATCGCTGTGTTTCGTTCGGTAGGACTGGAGGTTCATTAACGCACGTCGGGCCACCGACGCCCAACATTACAAGAGACAAAAGGAGGGCTTCGACAATGGACCCAAAACCAAATCCCGAAGACAGCACCGAGTTCCCGGCCCTTCCCGCGGAAACAGAGATTCCTGCGGGTATTGACCGCCGGACGTTCCTCGTCCGCAACGCCGTCATTGGCGCGGCGGCGGTAATGACGGGCGCTACGTGGACGCCCAAAGCCCGCGCCGAACAAGCCGCCAAGGAAGCCGCGGCGCCCAAAATGGGTTCCGCCCTTTCTCCCAAACTGGATCTCGTCAGACAGTCCAAGGGCCCGGTGATGACCGTGGTCGAGGAGTTCTACAAGGTGGGTCCTGGCCCCTCCAGCTCGCACACGATCGGACCGATGCGCATCACGTACGACTTTTACCAGCGTTGCACGAAGCTGCCGGCGGACCAGCTCGCCAAGGCGACCGGCCTCAAGGTCCACTTGTTTGGCAGCCTGAGCGCCACCGGCAAGGGGCATGGCACCGAGCGCGCCTCGCTGGCGGGCCTCGTCGGCAAGGAACCGGCCACGGTGGACCCGCTATTCCTCGATGAGATGAGGGAGAAGCCGGAACAAACGTATCCGGTGAAACTCGGCGACAAGACGTTCAACCTGTCGCTGGCCGACATCATCTACGACTCCCCCAATGGCCAGTTCCCGCACCCGAACACCATGACCTGCAAACTCATGGCGGGGAACAAGGCGATCTATGAGCTGGAATATTATTCGGTGGGCGGCGGATTCATCGAGTGGAAGGGCTACACCCCGCCCAAGAAGGGCGAGCCAAAGTATCCGTACGCGACAATGAAGGAGTTGCGTCAGCACGCGGACACAAACCACCTCTCGATCGCGCAGGTCATCATGGCGAACGAGGTCGCCGTGTCGGGCAAGACCGAGGAGCAGATCAACGCGTTCCTCGACAAGGTCGCCGCCGCGATGCTCGCGACTGTGAAATCGGGTCTCTCCATCAAGGAAGGCGTCCTACCCGGCCCCATCAAGCTGCAGTCCAAGGCGGCCACCGTCTGGACGCGCGCGATGGACGACCAGTATGAGTCCGACCGCGCGATTGGGATGCTCTCCGCCTGCGCCCTGGCCGCATCGGAAGAAAACGCCCGCGGCCACCTGGTCATCACCGCGCCCACGGGCGGCTCGGCGGGGGTGATGCCCGCGATTGTGTATGCACTCGTGGAGAGCAAACGCAAGCTGCCGATGGAAAAGGTCCGCGAGGGCCTGCTCGCCGGTGCGGCCATCGGTTACTTGTGCAAACACAACGCCACTCTTGCGGGTGCCGAGGGCGGCTGCCAGTCCGAGATCGGCGTCGCCTCGGCCATGACCGCGGCGTTCATCGCCCAGGCCATGGGCAGTTCGCCACAGACCACCGAAAACGCCGCCGAGTCGGCGCTCGAACATCACCTCGGGCTGACCTGTGATCCCGTCGCTGGGTACGTGCAGGTGCCCTGCATCGAGCGCTGCGCCTTTGGCGCCGTGAAGGCCTGGGTCGCCTACGCGATTGCCAGCAACGAGATCGAGACGAGACACCGCGTTGATCTGGACACCACGATCAAGACCCTGGCGCAGACGGGGAAGGACATGGGAGCGAAATACAAGGAAACCAGCGAAGGCGGTTTGGCCGCGAATCTGGTGCTTTGCTGAACTGAAACCAAAATGAGCACAGGCTTCCCAGTCGCGGCGTTGCTCGCCTGGCTGCTCGCCGCTTCCTACTACTTCTACCAGTACGCGCTGCGCTCGGCGCCGAGCGTGATGATGCCGCAATTGTCGGAAGCCTTCGGTGTCAACGCGCTCGGCGCCGCCTCGATCGTGGGAATGTTCTACTATGGGTACTCGCCGTTCAGTCTTGTCGCCGGCGCGGCGATGGATCGCTTTGGTGCCAAGCGGATCATTCCGATCGGCGCCGCTTTGGTCGCGGTCGGCGCCCTGCTTTTCAGTACCGGCAGCATCGTCGTGGCGAGCTCCGGTCGATTCCTGCAGGGCGCCGGGGGGGTCTTTGCGCTCGTCGGTGCGATCTACATCGCCACCAAAAATTTCCCCGCGTCCTACGCGGCGTCGCTGATTGGTGCCACGCAGATGTTCGGCATGGCGGGCGGCTCGGCGGGCCAGTTCTTCGTCGGCCCGCTGATCACGGCCGGGCTGCCGTGGGGACGGTTCTGGGTCTACGCGGCGGTGGTGGGCGCAGCGATCAGCGTCGGCCTGTTGGTGCTTCTCCCGAGAGAAGAACGCAAGGAGGTGAGCGGCGGCGGTGGATTTGGCGGCGTCCTGAGTTCATTGAAAACCGTCTTCGCGAATCCGCAATCGATCCTCTGCGGTCTGATCGCCGGGTTGCTGTTCATCCCGACGACCATCTTCGACATGACTTGGGGTGTGCGCTTCCTGCAAGAGGGCCGGGGGCGCGAGTACGAGGATGCGGTGCGGATCGCCGCCACCGTGCCGTTTGGATGGATGATCGGCTGTCCGCTGCTGGGCTTCATCTCCGACCGGATCGGACGGCGCAAACCGGTGATCTTCGGCGGTGCCGTCGTGCTGCTCGCGGTGCTGGCGTGGGCGCTCTTCGGCGTGCGCGGCTTCTTCCGTGGTGGAGCGGTTGGCATCGTCATGGGCGTCGCCTCGGGTGCGGCGATGCTGCCCTACACAGTCATCAAGGAGGTCAATCCGCCCGAGCTGAGCGGCTTGGCCACCGGCGTGGTCAACTTCATCAACTTCACGTTCAGCGCGCTGCTGGGGCCCGTATTCGGGCGCTTGCTGGTCGAGGTATCGGAGGGGAACGAGACGATGGCGCTGGAGCATTACCAGGCTGCCTTCAAGCCCATGCTCCTTGGCATCGTCGTCGCGCTGATCTTGACGGCTTTTCTGAAGGAGACGGGCCCCGCGGCCCGACCCATGAGTGAGATGGCCACGGAAGGGAGAGAACGATGAGCAGAGAACTCACGCGGGCGATCGTCGTCATGGCGCTGCTCTGCGCGCCCGGATTCTCGAGCATCACCCGAGCCGATTCGCGAGATGACGAGATCGAGAAGCTCAAGAAGGCCGTCGAGTCGATGCAGAAGGTCATCGAGCAGCAGAACAAGAAGATCGAGGAGATTGAAAAGACACAGGCAAAGGCGCCGCCGCCGCCGGCACCGGCCGTGCCGGAGACCGCCGCGGAAATCACCGGGGCCACCAGCCCGGTGACCGAACGTAGCTCTCTGAAGGATGAGCAACAAGCGGCGCCGCGACCGGACGACCTCACCCTCGACCCGAACTATCGCGGCTTCACAAGGATTCCGAACACCAAGGTGCTGATCAAGTTCAACGCCAAGCCGCGCACCGACATGACCTACGACAACCAGAACGCCGGTGACGACAACCGCTTCATCACCGCCAAGATTCCCGTCAGCACCGATCCCACCCAAGGCGGCAAGCCGGTGTTCAACATCAACGCCAAGGGCTCACAGCTGCGCATCGACGTGCGCGCCCCCGAAGTCGCCGGCGCCCCGCGCTTCTACTACGAGAACGACTTCTACGGCTCCGGCGGCGGCGAATTCCCCTATCGCATCCGCCATCTCTACGGTCAGATCTACAACGTCATCGTCGGACAGACGTACAGCATCTTCGAGGATCCCGACATCTGGCCCGACACGGTCGACTATGAAGGACCGAACTCGGCGATCTTCGCGCGGCGTCCGCTGGTGCGGTACCAACACCGGCTCAACGACGAATGGCAGCTCAATGTCGGCGTCGAGCAACCCGACACGGAGCTCGACAATACCGGCGAGTCGTCCGCGAGCGGTCGCAACTCGGCACCCGACAGCGGCGCCAACGTGCGCTGGGAGCGGTCCGGCGTCGGCCACGTGCAGTTCGCGTCGATATTCCGCGACATCGGCGTCAGGGGCTCGACGCGCGGCAACCAGGACGTGTTCGGCTGGGGGCTCAACCTCTCCGGCGGTTTCGACACGATCGGACGCGACTCGCTGCAAACCCAACTCACGTACGGGGAGGGCTTGTTCCGCTACTCCAACGACGACTTCCAGAACAACGACGCGGCCTTCGACGCGAACGGCAAGCTCGAAGCCATTCCGTATTTCGGCGGCATGCTCGGCTACACGCATCACTGGGACGACCAATTTCGCTCGACGCTGAGCTACGGCTACGTGCACCTCGACAACGCGGCGTCGCAGGCGGGGAGCACGTATCACGAGACGCACTACGCCAGCCTCAACGTCACGTGGCAGCTGCGTGAGCGGCTCTCGGTCGGCCTCGAAGAGCTCTACGGGTACCACGACACCAAAGACGGGGCGCACGGCGACGCGTTCCGCAGCACCGTGGGGCTAGTCTACTCGATCTTCTGAGCCGGCGGATCGGGGCGCAGGGCACTCCAGTGAGGTCAGTCACGACCGACAGGGCGGAGCAGCGGCGCGCATGATCTGGATCGAGCTGGCGATACTCCTCGGCTGTATCGTCGTCGGCGCCCGGCTTGGCGGCCTGGCGCTCGGACCGGTGGCGGGCATGGGCCTCACCGTCTTCGTGTTCGTGTTCCGCCTGCCGCCCGGCAAGCCGCCGGCGACGGTCCTTGGCATGATCATCGCCGTGGTGACCGCGTTGGCGGCGATGGAAGCCGCTGGGGGTCTCGAGTACCTGGTGCTCGTGGCCGATCGCATCTTGCGCAAGCGGCCCCAGTACATCACGTTCGTCGCCCCGGTGGTCACCTACGTGCTGATTTTCGCATCGGGGACACAGCACGTGATCTATGCCCTGCTTCCCGTGATTGCTGAAGTGTCGCGTAAGGCGGGGGTGCGCCCGGAGCGACCGCTGTCGATCAGCGTCATTGCCGCGCAGCACGGTCTCGTGGCCTCACCGATCTCGGCGGCGACGGTCGCTCTGATCGGCGTGCTCGCGGGCCACAACGTCGGCCTACCGCAGATCCTCGCGGTGATCGTCCCGTCAACGTTTGTCGGCGTGCTAATCGGGGCCTGCTCGATCGCTTGGAAGGGCGTGGCCCTGACCGACGATCCCGGGTATCAGGACCGTGTGGCGAGCGGCAAGGTGCAACCGCCGCAAGCCGCGCGCGAGTTGCCGCCGCCGGAGTTGCTGCGAGCGCGGGGATCGACGATGCTGTTTCTCGCCGGCATCGCGTTCGTCGTGCTGGTGGGCCTGTTCCCGGGGTTACGGCCGAGTTACTCGGTGGTCGCGCCGGGCAAGACCAGCGTCGGCCAAGTGGAGCCGGCCGCCGCGATCATGATCGTCATGCTGGCGGTTGGCGGCCTGATCCTGCTGCTGTTCAAGGCCAAGCCCGACGCAATGATGAAGGGCAGCGTCATGCGCGGCGGCTTGTCGGCGGTGATTTCGATCCTCGGCATCTCGTGGCTGGGGTCTTCGTTCTTCGCCGGCAATGAGCTGCAAATCGTCGCCGACATCTCGAGCCTGATTCGGCAAGCCGCCTGGATCTTCGCCGTCGGCCTGTTCTTCCTGTCCGCTTTGCTCTTCAGTCAGGCGGCGACGGTGGTGACGCTGATGCCGGTCGGCCTCGGGCTGGGCCTGTCTCCAGCCTTGTTGGTGGCGATGTACCCTGCGGTCAACGGCGCGTTCTTCCTGCCGACCTATGGGACGGTCCTCGCGGCGGTTGCCTTCGACCAAACCGGCACGACGCGCATCGGCAAGTACCTCCTCAACCACAGCTTCATGCGTCCGGGAATCGTGACCACGGTTGCAGCCACCGTCGTGGCCTTGGCGCTCAGCGCCGTTGTCATGCCCTAGTCGTGAGTCGAAAGGAGCTGATCATGCAGCGCACTGCAATCATCATACTGGCCATGGCGCTGGGGGGTAGGTTGCTCGCGGCCTCCGTGGCGTTGGGCGACAGTGCGGCCTATCGCACTGAGAAGGATCTGCTCGGTGAGAAGCAAATTCCCGCCGACGCGTACTACGGGGTGCAGACCGCGCGCGCCCTGGAAAATTTCCAGATCTCGGGCGTCCTGCTCAAAGACTATCCGGAGTTGGTGAAAGCGCTGGCGCTGGTCAAGCTGGCTGCGGCGCGCGCCAATCATGACGTCGGAGCGCTCGACGCCAAGCCATTCAAAGGCATCGAGCAGGCTTGCCTGGCGATCATGGGCGGCAAGTATCACGACCAGTTTCTGGTCGACATGTACCAGGGCGGTGCCGGTACCTCGACGAACATGAATGCCAACGAGGTCATCGCAAACGTCGGTCTGGAGATGATCGGATATCCCAAGGGCAGCTACGACACGATCGAGCCGCACGACCACGTGAACATGTCGCAATCCACCAACGACTTCTATCCGACAGCCCTCAAGGTCGCGATCCTGCTGCACAACGATGCGCTGCTTCGCGAGGTGGACGCCCTGGCGAAGGCCTTCCGGGCCAAGGGGGCCGAGTTCGCCGACATCATCAAGATGGGGCGCACCGAGACGCAAGATGCCGTGCCGATGACGCTCGGGCAAGAGTTCAACGCCTTCGCGGCGGCGCTCGACACGGAGAGCAACGCGCTGCGCCAGGCCGAGGCCGCGCTCTACGTGATCAACATGGGCGGCACCGCGATCGGCACCGGTCTCAACGCCGCCAAGGGTTACGCCGAGAAGTGCACCGCCCATCTGGCCACACTCACCGGCAAGAAGATCGTGCTGGCGCCGGACCTGATCGCGGCAACCTCCGATTTGCACGGGTTCGTGACCTATTCTGCCGCCCTCAAGAGCCTCGCGGCGAAGCTCGTCAAGATCTCCACCGATCTGATGTTCCTTTCGTCCGGGCCGCGTACCGGCATCAACGAGATCATCTTGCCGGCGCTGCAGCCCGGCTCGTCGATCATGCCCGGGAAAGTCAACCCGGTCATGCCCGAGCTGATGGCGCAAGTCGGCTTCACGGTAATCGGCAACGACGTCGCGGTCAGCCTGGCCCAACAGGGCGGACTCTTGCAGCTCAATGCCTATGAACCAGTGGCGGCAGCCTCCATCCTGCAGTCGCAGCACCTGTTGACGCGCACGCTGCCGACACTACGAACCAAATGTGTCGACGGCATCACCGCCAACCGCGACGTCAACCGTGAGCACTTCGAACGGAGCGTGGGAATCGTGACGGCACTCAATCCGGTACTCGGCTACGAGAAGACGACCGAGCTGGCGGCCGAGGCCATGCGGAGCGGGAAGAGCATCCTCGACCTGGTCCGCGAACAAAAGTTGCTCACCGAAGAGCAGATCGCCAAACTCATGCAGGTGAAGGCGCTGACCGGGGAGCAATAGTGTCACAAACTCACGTCGAAGCGAGTCTGCACGAGATGAAGGTTGCCGTTCTGGGGACCGTCCTCCACGTGGGTGTACCCGTAGCTCAGCTGCAGCCGGAAGTTGCGGGTCAGGTACCAATTCAGCCCCGGCATCAGCTCGACGCCGCGCCCGCCGCGCACCGCTCCATCAACCAGGTTCAGGTAGGACAGCCGCAGGGCGACCTCCCACGCTCCTATGTTGTGCGTGCCGTAGGCCACTGGCTGTTGTGGGGTGACCGTGCCGAAGTAGCCGGCGGTTCGGTCGTACGGCCGCGGCTCGCCGGTCAGACACCAGGTTCCGAACACATAGGCGCCGCCGAAATCGGCGTCGCCGCCACTGGCGCCAGGCACTCGCGCCGCGAGCAGTTCTCCTTGAACCGACCAGGGCCCCTTGGCGGCGGCCATTTCATTGCCGAGGACCACCGCGCCGCGGCCGTCGATGGCGCCGGTATCGAAGAGTTTCGGGGCCCAGCGGCTCTCGGCGCGGCTGTCGTAGTCGATCCGTCTGTTGGCCGAGTACATGTACGAGCCGTAGACGCCGAAGTGCACCAGCGGCAACCCCTGCTCGTCGCCGGCGGACGCGAGCCACGTCAACCGGCCGGCGGCCCGCGTCGGGCTGTTGTTGTTTTCGCCGTCTTCTGTGTTCGTTCCATCCGCGAACCAGCCGAGCGCCCAGGTCACATCTTGATCCGCGGTGCGGTTCGCCAACAGCGCGCCGCCCTTGGCGCTCGGCACGAAGGCTTCCACCGGCAGCGATCGTTCCATGAACGGCCGCGCGAACGAGGACGACAGCGCATCCATCGACATCGGCAGGTCCAACTGGCCGACCTTCAGGTCGCCCACGTACGGGATGGCGGGAAAAGTCAGGTAGGACGTGTCCAGGGAGAACTGCCCGTTAATCACGCCGATCTCGAGATAGAACTTGACCGGTCGGCTCCAGGGCCAGAACTCGCCGCCGACGCGAATGTACGCCCGGCGCACGCCACCGCTCTCGGCACCCTGATCGTCACCGGCGGAATCCGCAGCGTCGGCCGAGAGCCGAAAGCCGGCTTGCGCGTGTACCAGCAGGTCGCTGACGGGGCCGGCGACCTGCTCGAGCAGCCCGACCCGGTGCACCTCCAGGTTCAGCCCCCGGTCCACGTACCAGTGGACTTTGCGGTGCGATGCGTCGTCCTCGGAGGTGTCGGCAACCGTGCGGCTGCTCGCCAACAGGATGATACCGATGACGAGGAGGTAGCGAGCCACGAGCCCCCGGTCTACGCGTTCCGTGTTCTGAAGCTCGACCTGTCCGCCGACAGTGCCACGGCGCTCGTCATTGACGCCGCTCTTGTCCAGCACAGCGGGGCTCCTGGTGTCTGCCTGGTGAGTGGTGGGGTCATCGCCTTCGCCATTAGCGGGGCAGCCGTGCCTGCGGTGGCATATATGCCGCTTGTCGAGTCTGTGCTAGAGGGCACTCTCGCTGCCGAACACGCGCCGTCGTCGTCAGGGCAGGAGAGGTGAAGGAGCTACGGTGATTCGCATGGACTCCCTCCGCGACAGGATGACGCGGTGGATTCTCTCGGTCAGTCTAGTCGCACTCTGCGGCTGTGAGGACCTGGTGATACACGACACCGCGAGTCTGCTGGTGCCGCGGCTGCAACGGTCCGAGGTGGTGGGCGTTGTGGCGGGGTTTGGAACCACCTTCGCTGCGGTGCCGGACTTGGTCGCGATGCTCAGGCGGCGGTCGAGCCAGGGCATGAACCCGACGATGGCTGGCATCATGGGTGTCTTTCAAATCGTGTGGGTCTACTACGGCTTGTTGATTGGTTCCCGACCGGTGATTGCGTGGAACGTGGTCGCCGTGGTGATCAATTTTCTGAGCGTTGGGGCGTATCGACGCTTCGCCCGCAGAGAAAGGCAGCAAGCACACCAGTGAGCGCGCCGGCAGAGCACCGTCGCTGCAACTGGCTTGCGCGGTCGAAGCCGCCGTGCGATTGGTCGACGACAATGCGGGGGGGGAGGGAGCCTGCCATGCGTCATGGTGAAGTGGCTGGAGGCCGTGTCAGCGGCTTGCATACGGAGGCGCGCCAACTCTTCGTCCGCACTGTCGTGTGGGCGACTCTATCGTTTGCCTTGCTGTCGATGGGCTGCAAGGAGAAATGGAACACCACGCAGGAACCGGTGCGCGACGAGGAGCTGGAATCTGCATTCTTCTCGGGACTCGACGCGGAAGCGATTCCCGACGTCTCTGAGCCCGAGAGCCTGCGTCCATGCTGCATCTTCGGCAACGACGTTGGTGTCCAGGTCGGCCGCATGAAAGTGCCCGGTTACGAGGTCCAGAACGTCCTCGACCTCAGCGAGCTCGGGACACACCAATACAACAAGGGAACGGTGTCGCTGCAGCCGCGCGGCGGCGAGCGCCTCCTCTCCGATGAGGCATCGGGCATTGTGTACACCTGTCGAGGCGGCTTCATCGACATCGCGCACGTGCGCGACAACGCCGACCGCACGTTCTACCTGGTGTCACAGATCGCGCGCCTCGCGGCCAGCGGCGGAACGATTCCCATCACCGGTGAGGGCGCCGAGCGCCGCATCGTCGTGAAGCCGCTCGACCCCCATCTGGTGCGCACCTTCGGCTTGCGCGAAGTGGCCATGAGCCTGGCCGAGTGGCTTTCCTTCCAGGCCTCCATCTGGCACGAGATCACCACCTGGTACGGCTGGTCGTCGACGGCATTCTCCGAACGGCCGTCCGCGTTCTCGGTGGAAGATCTCTACTCCAACCTGGTGGGCATCAAGATCACCGGCGCCGTCGTCCGTCGTCACGCTGCCCCCAGTGAGGTGGCATACAATCAGGCGATCACCCGGGTCCTCCACGATGCGCTGGGCAAACTCGGGCCGCTCCCGAAGGACGCGAGCCGCCGTGCGTTCGAGTACGTCGACGGGATCTGGTGGGACTCCACCAAGCGCGTCCCCGACAATCAGCTCGTGCGTCACCGTAACTTCAACATCGGGCCGAAACTGTACCCGTGGAAGCTCGTCGACGCGCAGCCCTCGGCGACGCTGGTGGAGACGCGGAAGGAATTTGACCAATACTGCCAGGGTGATTGGACGGCGCTCGGGCTGACCGTTCCCGACCGCCTCGACGATGTGCCGTTTCGGCAGATGGCGACGCTCGAGATTCAACCGGGCGAGGTGCTCGTCAAGAACGGATTCCCGTTTCCCAAGGCCGGGAGCACCACGATCACGCAGGACGACTTCCCGGCGATCATTGCCGCGATCGTCCGCGCCGCCAACACCGAGTTGGGCGACGGGGTCGACCAACCGGCTGCCAGACCCAACGAGACGTCGCGCTACCACGAGTAGCCCACGGAAGGAGAGGATATGGCGAATTCATCCACACGGGGAGTCTGTGCCAATCGTACGCGATCGGCAGCCATGGCGTTGTCGATCTGCGCCGTGTTGATGAGCCAGGCAGTAGTGGCGCGCGCCCTGCCGACGCTCGACGAGCTGATGGCCGATTTCGCGTTCAGCAAGGACGACGTGCAACGGGTGCGCAACGGCGAGTTGGTCAACACCAGCGCGAAGGAGACGTCCGATCGCGAGCTCGCCGTGGTCATGGTGTTTCTCGTCAAGGCGCCGGTGCAGAAGCTCATTGCCTTCCTCAAGGAAGGTCCGAGCTCCCGCAACGATCCGCAGGTGCAGGCGGTCACCGAGATCAAGGGCGAGGGCACGCTCGACTACTTCAAGGCGGTCGTGCTGCAACCGGGCGGAGACAAGGAGACGCAGCGCTATCTCAGCGCCGCGCCCGGCGACACGTTGAATCTTGCACCGCCGGAGATTGCCAGCTTCGCGGCGCTGAAGAGTGCTGGTGGCGCCGCGCAACCGCAGGTCGAGGAGGCGGTACGCAAGATATTGCTGGGACGCTACCAAGCCTATCGGGCGCAGGGCTTGGCGGGGATCGCGCCGTACGCCCGCGGCAAAGACAAGCAGTCGCAAGCAGCCGACGATCTGCGGCGCGCCACGGAGGCCGCCAAGGGGATCAAGAAGTACACCCCGGCCTTCTACGACGTCCTCATGAACTACCCGCAGGGCACCCCGGCGGGGCTCACGCAGCACTTCTTCTGTATCCGCTACGCCATGGATGGCCGGCCCAACTTCGCGCTGCGACAGCGCCTCGCGCTGCCGGTCGAGGACGCCTACGTGATCGCCGATCGCGACTTCTACGTGAGCTCGGGGTACAATGACACGCAGGCCGTCGGCGCGCTGCTGCCGGTTGAGAACGGGACAGTAGTCGTGTACCTGAACCGCACCACCACTGATCAACTTGGCGGCTTCGGCGCCTCCGCCAAACAGGCGATCGGCCGCGGCATGATGTCAAAGCAGATCAGCGCGATCTTCGAAAAGGCGCGCGCCGGCTTCAAGGAGAAATGATGCGCCGCATCAACGTGCGGCTATGGACTCGGTCGGAAATAGTGCAATAACGGAGCTCACCGCTGCTTGCTCCACGACACGGCCAGTTGTCGGTGCAAAGGAGTGACCCTGCCCATGAGAGGCCAATGGATGGTTGGCTGTCGCTGCACCGCACATCGACTCGGCGGCGGCGTTGCTTGTGCTGATTGCACCAGGTGTGGGCTAGCATGAACGTCTCGAACCGCAACCTTCTTTCCCTGTGCCGGCTGGTCCCTGCCGTCGGCCTCGCGCTTTCGTTGGCCGGTTGTGTGATGGTCGGGCCGGACTACACCCGCCCGCCGGAGCCGACCGGGGAGCACTGGATGGACAGCGGCGACGCGGCGATGTCCCACGAGCACGCCGACTACAGCGCGTGGTGGCGGCTGTTTTCCGACGAGACCCTGAACAGCCTGGTCGAGACGGCGTATCGTCAGAACCCATCGCTGCAAGCCGCCGGGGCGCGCGTGCTCGAAGCGGAGGCGCGTCGTGGCATTGCGATCGGCACCCTGTACCCGCAGCTGCAGGAGGCAGCCGGCGCCTACTCGTACTCGACGGTGAGCACGAATCGGGCGAACCAGCGGTCCCTCGCGGACTCCTCATTCCCCGACTGGAGCGTCGGGCTCGATGCGGCGTGGGAGTTGGACTTCTGGGGTCGCTTCCGGCGCGGCATCGAGTCTGCCGACGCCGAGCTGCTTGCGTCGGTCGCCTCCTACGACGACGCCCTGGTCAGCTTGGTCGCCGAGGTGGCGCTGAACTACATCAGCCTGCGCACCCTGGAAGAGCGCCTGACGGTGGCGCAGTCGAACGTCGAGATCCAACAAAGCAGCTACGACATCGTCTCCGAGAAGTACCGCGGCGGCGCGGTCACCAAGCTCGACGCCGAGCAAGCCGCTTCGTTGCTCGAAGACACCCGCGCGCTCATTCCGGGGCTGGAGGCGAACATTCGCCAAACGCAGAATACCTTGTGCCTCTTGCTCGGCATCCCACCGCAGGACTTGCACGACATCCTGGGCGGGCCACGTCCGATCCCCAGCGCGCCACCGCAAGTCGCGGTCGGCATTCCGGCGGACCTCCTGCGCCGCCGCCCCGACATTCGTCGTGTCGAACGCACGCTGGCGGCGCAAAGCGCTCTGATCGGCGTGGCGAAGAGCGACCTGTTCCCGCGCCTCAGTCTGGTCGGGACCATCAGCGTGGCCGCGAAGGACTTCGACAATCTGTTCAAGGGGGACAGCGTCGAGGCCTTCGGCGGCCCGAGCTTCCGCTGGGCCATTCTGAACTACGGGCGCATCGCCAACAACGTCCGCGTGCAGGACGCCGAGTACCAGGCATTGGTTTCGGACTACGAAAACACGGTGCTCAACGCCCAGACCGAGGTCGAGAGCTCCATCGCCGCGTTCCTGGGCGCGCGGCAACAGGTCGACTTCCTCGTCCGCAGCGTCGAGGCCGCGCGCAACGCCGTGATGCTCGCCGATCTGCAGTACCGGGAAGGCGCGGTCGATTATACGCGCGTGATCAATACGCAACAGTTCCTGCTTACCGAGCAAGACAAGTTGGTGTCCACCAAGGGCGCCGTCGCGCTCGATCTCACGACCCTGTACCGAGCGCTCGGGGGTGGATGGGAGCTGCGCGCCGGCAAAGACTTCGTTCCGCCGGAAACCGCCAAGCAGATGCGCGAGCGCGTCGACTGGGGCGATCGGCTGAGTAGCGAAGAGCAACAGGACAAGCCCGCCGCCGCTGCGTCCGGTACCGAGTCGGACCGTGGTTGGTGGCGGTGGCGCTGGTGGTGGCCGCAATGGTGACGCGAGCCGGCTCACACGATAGGGTGACTATGAGAACACTCAAAGAACTCCACGCACTCAAGGGAATCGCCGCGGCCGCCTTCGGCCTCGCCGCGCTCGCGGCAGCGTGTAGCAAGACGCCGCAGCTTGCTTCCCTGCCGCCACCCGAGGTCGCGGTGGGCCAACCGGTGGAGCAGACAGCCATCGAGTACTTCGCCACTACCGGTCGCACCGCCGCCGTTGAGGCGGTGGACGTCCGCGCGCGGGTTGGCGGGTACCTGGTCAAGGTCAATTTCCAGGACGGCAGAGACGTCAAAGCCGGCGACGTGCTGTTCGAAATCGACCCGCGTCCCTACCAAGCCGACGTGATGCGCGCCGAAGGGGACGTGGCGAAATGGCAGGCCCAGCTGCGCAAAGCGCAGGCTGATGTGGCGCGAAACACCCGCCTGCTGCCAAAGGGTGCCGCTAGTGAGCGCGAGCTCGAGCAGTCGATCGCAAGCAAGGAGTCGGCGGACGCCGAAATCACGTCGGCCAAAGCCCGCCTGACGGACGCCAAACTCAACCTCGAGTTCGCCAGCATCGTCGCACCCATCGATGGGCGCGCCAGCCGCACCTCGGTCACCAAGGGCAACCTGATCCAACCCATTGGCCAGAGCGGTTCGGCCCCGCTGACAACTCTGGTTCGAATGGACCCGATCTATGTCTACTTCGATGTCGACGAACGGACGATCCTGCGCGTGCGAGAGCGGGACCGTGGCCAAGGCAAGCTCCCTCAATCGGGCAACGTGCGTGTCCTCAACGTTCCGGTCGAGATCGGACTCGTCGGCGAAAGCGGCTACGCTCGCAAAGGTGTTTTGGATTTCGTCGACAACCGCGTCGATCCGACGACAGGCACCATGCAGGCCCGCGGAGCGTTCGATAACAAGGACGACGTGCTGACGCCTGGCATGTTCGTCCGCGTGCGCGTGCCGCTCGATCAACGCGACAAGGCGCTGTTCATCCCCGAGCGCGCGATCGGCACCGATCAGGGCACCAAGTACCTGCTGGCGGTGAACGCGCAGAACGTCGTCGAGTATCGTGCGGTCACGCTCGGCGTGCAGAGTGACAGCCTGCGGGAAATCGTCACCGGCTTACAACCGGGTGCGTCGGTGATCATTGACGGCATTCAGCGCGCTCGGCCGGGTCTCACCGTCAACCCACACCCCGTCGGCGCCAGCGAGGCGCCGGGCAAAGCGGGCGAGCCGCCGGCCGCGGCGAAAGCCGAACACTGAGGTGATATCGTGTCGCGCTTCTTCGTAGAACGCCCCATCCTCGCCACGGTCATCTCGATCGTGATTCTCGTCATCGGTCTGGTCGCCATGTTGGCGCTGCCGATCGCGCAATACCCGGAAGTCACCCCACCAACCATTCAGGTGTCTGCCCTCTATCCGGGCGCCAGCGCCGGCGTGGTTGCCGACACCGTCGCCGCGCCGATCGAGCAGGAAGTGAACGGCGTCGAGAACATGCTCTACATGCTCTCGAAGAGCACCAACGACGGGCAACTGTATTTGGACGTCACGTTCAAGCTCGGCACCAATATCGACGACGCGCAGGTGCTGACCCAGAATCGCGTGGCGATCGCCCAAGCCAAGCTGCCGCAGGAGGTCCAACGGCAGGGAGTCACCACCAAGAAGAAGTCGCCGTCGATCCTCCTCTGTGTCAATATCATCTCGCCGGACAACAGCCGTGACAGCCTCTACCTCAGCAACTACGCGACGATCCAAGTGAAGGATGCATTGGCGCGATTGTCCGGCGTTGGCGACGTCACCACGCTCGGCGCGCGCGACTACAGCATGCGCGTTTGGCTCGACCCGGAAAGACTGGCCTCACTCAACATGACCGCCAGCGATGTCGTCAATGCCCTGAAAGAACAGAACGTGCAGGTGGCGGCGGGCCGGATCGGGCAACCGCCGGTGCCGCAGGGCATCGACTTTCAATATCCGATCAATACCCTCGGACGCCTGCTCGAGCCCGAGGAGTTCGCCGCCATCATCGTCAAAACCGGCGAGCACGGACAAGTCATCCGCGTGCGCGACGTCGGCCGCGTCGAGCTCGGAGCGAAGAATTCCGATGTGAACAGCTATCTCGACGGAGCGCCGTCCATCACTCTCGCCGTCTTCCAGCTTCCCGGCTCGAATGCGCTGGCTACCGCCGAAGGCGTGCGGGCGGAGATGGAGCGACAGAAGAAGAGCTTTCCCGCGGGTGTCGATTACAAAGTCGTTTACGACACGACGGTGTTCGTCGATGAGTCGGTGCACGAGGTCTACAAGACCCTGTTCGAGGCCTTCGTCCTCGTCTTCATCGTCGTGTTGGTCTTCCTGCAGGACTGGCGAGCCACGCTCATGCCCATGATCGACGTACCGGTGTCGCTGATCGGTACTTTCGCGGTCATGGCTGTCATGGGATTCTCACTGAACAACGTCTCCCTGCTCGCGATGGTGGTGGCCATCGGCATCGTCGTCGACGATGCCATCGTCGTCGTCGAGAACGTCGAGCGTTGGATGGCCACGGGCCTCTCGCCCAAAGAGGCCACGGTCAAAGCAGTGGACGAGATCACCGGACCGGTCATTGCCATCACGCTGGTGCTCAGCTCGGTCTTCTTGCCCGCCGCCTTCATCCCGGGCATCAGCGGCCAGTTTTACCGCCAGTTTGCGCTGACCATCGCGAGCGCGATGATGATCTCCGCCACCAACGCCCTGACGATGGCACCGGCGCGCGCGCCCCAGCTGCTGCGCGCACATACGCCGGGGCACGGCAAGGGCGAGGCGCTGCCGCCGCTGGCCATCGTCGTCATCGTCGGCTTCATCGTCTACAACTGGGGGAGCGCGCCGATTGCTCATATACTCGGCATAACCCTACCCGCGAGCGGTCATGGCGAGGCCGTGGAGCATGCATCGAGCGCGGCGGCGGTGTGGGGCCTGCGGTTAGCGGTTTTCGGCGCCGGCTGCGGACTCGGCTGGTTTCTGGCGCCACCCATCAACGGCGTCCTGGGCAGCTTCTTCATGGCTTTCAACCGGGTATTCGACCGCATCACCGAGTTGTTCGGGCGGTTGGTTGGGCGCATGATGCGCATCGCCTCCGTGATCATGGCCGTCTACGGAGGGTTGTTGGTCCTGACCTACATAGGATTCACGACCGTGCCGACCGGGTTCATTCCGGAGCAGGACAAGGGGTACCTGGTCGTCAACGCCCAGCTCCCCGACGGCGCCAGCCTCGAGCGCACCGAGGCGGTGATGAAACGGGTCGACGAGATCGCGCACAGCACGCCCGGCGTGCGGCATACGATCAACCTACCTGGGTATTCGATCCTGACCGCCAACAACATCTCCAACGTCGGTGGCATGTACGTCATCCTCGATCCGTTTGAGGAACGCATCCCGAAACACGAGACGGCACCGACCATCTTGACCGAGCTGCGCCAGCGCTTTCGCTCGGTTCTCGAAGCGCAGGTCGTAGCTTTTGGCGCGCCTCCGGTGGAGGGTCTGGGCACGACCGGCGGCTTCAAGATGCAGATTCAGGATCGCTCCGACAGCGGCCTGGTGGCATTGCAAGGGGCAATCGCCAACGTCGCCGAGAAGGGTAACGCGCAGCCCGGTCTCGTCGGGCTGTTCAGCAGCTTTCGCGCCAAGCAACCGCAGCTCTACGTCGATGTCGATCGTGTCAAGGCGAAGTCACTCGGCGTGAGCCTCAACGACGTATTCAACACCATGCAGGTCTACCTGGGCTCCGCGTATGTCAACGACTTCACCCGCTTTGGACGCAACTGGCAGGTGAACGCTCAGGCCGACTCGAGTTTTCGAATACGCCCCGAGGACGTCGGCAAGCTGCAGGTGCGCAATGCCAACGGGGACATGGTTCCACTGGCGACGCTCGTGCACGTGCAGGACACCACGGGTCCGGTGCTCGTCAACCGGTACAACATGTTCCGCTCGGCCGAGATCAACGGCAATACCGCGCCGGGAACCAGCTCGGGGCAGGCGGTCGCCATGATGGAAGAGCTCGCCGGACAAGAGCTGCCGCCTGGCATGGGCTTCGAGTGGACGGAGCTGACCCTGCAGCAGATCCTCGCCGGCAACACCGCGCCGCTGGTGTTCGGGCTGGGCAGCCTGCTGGTCTTCCTCGTGCTCTGCGGCCAGTACGAGAGCTGGAGCTTGCCGATCGCGATCATCCTGATCGTGCCGCTCTGCCTGTTGGCTGCGATCGCCGGCATTTTCATCGCCAGAATGGACGCGAACATCTTCGCGCAGATCGGCTTTGTCGTGTTGATTGGTCTTGCCGCCAAGAACGCCATTCTCGTCGTCGAGTTCGCGAAGGCCAAGGAGGATGAGGGACTCGATCGGTTTGCGGCCGCGATCGAAGGCAGCAAGGTGCGCTTGCGGCCGATTCTGATGACCTCGTTTGCCTTCGCGCTCGGGGTGCTGCCGCTGATCACCGGGGCCGGAGCGGGTTCCGAGATGCGCAAGTCGCTCGGGGTCGCCGTGTTCAGCGGCATGCTCGGCGTGACCGCCTTCGGTCTCCTTCTCACGCCGGTCTTCTACGTCGTCATCCGCGGTCTGGGTGCGAAGCGGGCCGGTGTCCCGACGCCGCAACCCGGGGCCGCCGTTCCAACGCCGCAACCCGGGCCCGCCGCCACCACAACCGCGGGCGTCAGCGGAGCCAACCCGTGAGCGGCAGGGCCACGAGACACGAGTGGTCGTTCCGCGGATGGCCAAGGTGAAGCTGGTCGCCAGCAGCCTGACGCCCTGAAAGGGACCATGCTGCCTCTGCGTCGATTCTGGTCGACCGATCGCAGCCTCAGCCTGCTGCTGGTGTCGTTGACTCTCGTGATCTTTGTGATTCAGCCGCTGCAGGCGACTGGCGTCGGCGGTCGACTGCTGATCACCCTGTTCTTCTCTTTCATCCTCATCTCGGGCGTCGGTACGGTCGCAAAGAATGTGCTGACGACCGCCGTGGTCGGTACCGTGGTCATCACGGCCCTTGTCGTGCGTTGGCTGCGGTTGTGGCGCGGTGGCGAATCGCTGTTGGTATCAGATACGCTGCTCTCCTCCCTGTTCTGCAGCATCCTGGCGGTGGTCGTGCTCGCCCAGGTGTTCCGCGAAGGGCCGGTGACTTCGTACCGGATTCAAGGCGCGGTGGCATTCTATCTTCTGCTGGGCTTGGCATGGGCCGGCGCGTACGAGCTCATTGAGCTGCGGTGGCCGAACGCCTTCGTCCTGCCGTCGTCGGCGACGATGAACCAGAATGACGACCCCACGGCGCGGTTCGTGTACTTCAGCTTCATTACCCTGACGACCGTCGGCTACGGAGACGTGACGGCCGTGCACCCGCTGGCGCGCTCTCTGGTGACGCTCGAGGCACTAGTTGGTCAGCTCTTTCCCGCCATCCTGCTCGCCCGGCTGGTATCGCTGGAGCTGTTCTATCAACAAGCCCAACGCGCGGGGCGCCAATGACGATCATCCGGCGGAGCGTCCGAGGTGGGCGCGCTCCTGTGGTCCATGCCCCGCCGCAACTGCGCGCCATCACCCCCGCCGAGCGTGAACATGCCGCGATGGTTCGACTCACCAAACGATTGGAACGCGCTTAGATGCTGAAGGATGTGCATGTATGAACACGAAGGACATCATCAAACGGGCCCGCGGGTTCGCGAAGCCCTTCCGCGTCACGGACGGTGGAAAGTTTCGCCTCAAGGACGTCGATCCCAGCGACACGCTCCAGTTCGGCTCCGAGGATAAGCCGCGTGCCAAGGAGGCACTCGCCGTCGGCATCGAGGCGCTGGCCGAGCTGCAGGACATGCTTTACGCGCAAGACCGCTGGGGGGTGCTGCTCATCTTTCAGGCCATGGATGCCGCCGGCAAGGACGGTACGATCAAGCACGTCATGTCGGGCGTCAACCCGCAGGGTTGCCAGGTGTATTCTTTCAAGGCGCCGTCGCCGGAAGACCTCGATCACGATTTCCTGTGGCGCTGCATGAAGTACGTGCCGGAGCGCGGGCGCATTGGCATCTTCAATCGCAGTTACTATGAGGAAGCGCTCGTCGTGCGAGTACACCCGGAATTTCTCGAGAAGCAAAAGCTCGCCCCCGAGCTCGTCACCAAGGATATCTGGAAGGAGCGCTTCCAGGACATTCGCAGTTACGAGCGCTACCTGACGCGCAACGGCATTGTCATTCGCAAGTTCTTCCTCCACGTTTCCAAGGGAGAGCAGAAGCGGCGCTTTCTCGAACGGCTCGAGAACCCGGAGAAGAACTGGAAGTTCTCGGCCAACGACATCAAGGAGCGTGCCTTCTGGAACGATTACATGGAGGCCTACGAGGATATAATCCGCAACACCTCCTCCCCGGAGGCGCCATGGTACGTCGTGCCCGCCGACAACAAGTGGTTCACCCGCATCGTCGTCGCTGCGGCAGTCATCGAAGCGCTGGATGGGCTCGACCTGCGCTATCCGAAGGTCAGCAAGGAGAAGCTGAAGGAGCTCGCCGCCGCGAAGCAGGTGTTGCTCGGCGGCAAGGGATAGTCACCAGGGACGGCACATGTCATCCGTCTCATCAGTGGGCGCATCCGGCACCGACGCGCCAGCCAGGTGGACAGCTGTCTTTCCGCCGGCGCAATGGCTGCCGGGCTATCAGGCGCAATGGCTTGGGGCGGATCTCGTTGCCGGCGTGACGCTCGCCGCCTACGCCATCCCGGTGTCGCTGGCGTACGCCGGACTGGCCGGCTTGCCGCCGCAGGTTGGGATCTATGGCTACCTGCTGGGCGGCCTGGGCTATGCGCTGTTCGGTTCGTCGCGGCATCTGGCGGTGGGACCGACGTCGGCGATCTCGTTGATGGTCGGCGGTACGGTCGCACAGCTGGCGGGGGACGACGCGATGCTGTACGGCCAGATCGCGACGCTCGCCGGCTTTGTCATCGCGGCGATGAGCGTGCTGGCGTGGCTCCTGCGACTGAGCACCCTCACGAGCTTCATCAGCGAGACCATTCTTCTGGGTTTCAAGGCCGGCGCGGCCCTGAGCATTGCCGCGACGCAGTTGCCCGCACTGTTCGGTGTGCCGGGAGGCGGTGCGAACTTCTTTGTGCGCGTGCTCACTGTGTGCCAACAGTTGGGGCAATTGAGCCCCACGACGACGGCC
>Ga0335082_10000772_pt1 | contig 33376 bp, 30 predicted proteins | sample Lox_Sample_41_FD_206718 | JGI IMG/M metagenome (GOLD analysis project Ga0335082, IMG submission 206718) | Soil microbial communities from Loxahatchee National Wildlife Refuge, Florida, United States - Lox_Sample_4.1 | ecosystem: Environmental > Terrestrial > Soil > Wetlands | place: USA... | reverse complement strand
CGGGCAACCCACAACGCGGTGTGAATCCCCATGTAGCGCGGCACGGAATGGAGACCATAGCCCTGGTCGACTTCGTAATCCTGGCAAGCGTAAATAACGTCAAACCCGCCCACCCAGAAGGTCACTGCTGCGGTGAGCAGGAGAATGCGCAGATCGAGCGATCCGCGGACGGCAATCCACGCAGCAGCCGGAGCGATGCCAAGTGCGAATCCCAGGAAAAGATGCGACCACCGTGTGTAGCGCTTGGAATAGGAGTACAGCAGAACCACCGCCAGCGCGACTGGCGACAGCCACAGGGTCAGCCGGTTAAGCTGCGATGCCGCCAGCACGAAAATCCCGCATGAAACGATCACAAACGTGCTGACGAAGCCATGGCTCAGGAGTCCCGCAGGCAGCGCCCGGATTGCAGTGCGCGGATTGGCTGCATCGATCGTAGCGTCAGCGAGCCGGTTAAAGGCCATTGCTGCCGACCGTGCCGACACCATGGCGACGATGATCCATGCCAGTTGCCGCCAGGCGGGCATGCCTCCGGCAGCGAGCATGGCCCCGCAAAGCGCGAACGGGAGCGCGAAGACAGAATGCTCCCACTTGATCATCTCCAATGTGACTTTCAGATTGTGCAGGAAACCCACTTGCCGATTGTAAAGCAGCAGATAGTGATTCGTGGATAGCGGCTGGTGGCAGGTGTGATCGGCGTTCTTCGACTTCGTTTCATGGCAGGCTCTGCAGCCACGCTCTACCACGAACGTTCTTCTGAAACCGTCCCTTTTCTACTCACCACCCACTAACCACTGTCCACTCTTTCTACGGTACCTTCCACCAGAGGCACGAAGCGGCAGCCCTCCAGGACCCTGATCCCCACTTTCCCTTTTTCCTTCGTGATCAACCGGAGTTCCTGGCTGAAGGGAGGTCCGACCGGGACGATCATCTGACCGCCTTCCCGCAATTGGTCGAAGAGCGCAGGAGGCATTTCATGCGCTGCCGCCGAGACAAGAATCGCGTCGTAAGGAGCATGTTCGGGCCAGCCACGAGTACCATCGCCAACTTGCAATTTCACGTTGGAATAACCCAACCGCTGGAGCGTTGCTTCGGCGGAAGCGGCCAGGGGCGCATGGCGCTCCATCGAGTACACCTCAGCGCAGAGCCGCGCCAGCAGGGCTGTCACGTATCCGGAACCCGTACCAACTTCCAGCGTGCGGTCGGCCGGCCGCAGCGCCAGGTGCTGCAGCATTACGGCAACGATATACGGTTGAGAAATCGTCTGTCCCGCCCCAATCGGGAGTGGGTGATCGTCATAGGCTTGGCATATGAACTCCGGCAGAACGAACTCATGGCGCGGAACCTCACGCATCGCGTCGAGCACACGGAGATCCTCGATGCCACGGTCTTCGAGCTGCGTTCGGACCATTTCTTCACGCTGCGCTGTGAATGGGTCGGGTAGCTGCATGGATTAGCGTTTGGCCGTTAGCTCTTAGCCCCTTCACTCTGGGCCGGCGTTCGCACCCGAACTTCCTGCCCTGGCTAAGTGCTAAATGCTAGGAGCTAAAAGCTGGTGTTAATAGGGCCCAATGATTCCGCCGATGTTGCGGGAGGCGGGAGGCGTGGTGCCGATGGTTCCCCGCTTCCCTTCCAGCATATCGAGATATTTGTAGGCGCTTCCCGTGTTGAACAGGACAACCACATCATCGGCTCTAAAGAATCCACTCGCTCGCAGTTTCTGATACGCCACCAGCGATGCCGCTCCCTCGGGAGCCGCGAACACTCCTTCTACGCTGGCCCAGTGGCGCAGACCGGCAAGAATCTCTTCGTCGGTCGCGGCAACGGCGGCGCCTTTGCTCCTTTTCAGAATGTCCATGATCAGGTAGTCACCGTACGCTTTCGGCACGCGTAGGCCGGCAGCAAACGTCCTGGCGCCAGCCCACATTTCGGAATTGCTCTTCCCTTCCTCCCACGCCTTCACGATCGGCGCGCATCCCGCTGCCTGCACCGTCACCATCTTCGGCCGCTCTTCCCCAATCCAGCCTAGTTCCTCCATTTCGTCGAACGCCTTCCACATGCCGATCAATCCGACACCTCCGCCGGTGGGATAAATGATGCCCTGCGGCATCTTCCATCCCAGTTGCTCGCCGACTTCGTAGCCCATCGTCTTCTTGCCCTCGACGCGAAACGGCTCTTTCAACGTAGAAACGTCGAACCATCCCTCCTTCTCTTTGCGTTCGGCGACCATGCGGCCGCAGTCGCTGATCAGACCGTCGACCAGCGTGACGTGCGCACCGTAGTAGTCGCACTCCATGCGGTTGGCGACTGGAACATCCTTCGGCATGAAAATGTGCGCTTCGATTCCGGCGGCCGCAGCGTAAGCTGCCAAAGCGCCACCTGCATTCCCGGCAGATGGCGCAGCGAGTTTCGTCAACCCGTACTGCCTCGCCATCGTGACCGCAGCTGACATCCCGCGTGCCTTGAAAGACCCTGTAGGATTCAGGCCCTCGTCTTTGATGTAGACATTTTGGTATTCACGGCTGGGCAGCATCGGAGTAAAGCCTTCGCCGAGTGTCACCGGCTTGGCTTCGGGCAGGATTTCCGCATAGCGCCACATGGTCGCCACTCGGCCTCGCAGGTCAGCCGGCCGCAGCTTGCCCCGAAGCCTCGCAAGATCGTAGCGGACATAGAGAACGCCGCCGTCTTTGGGACAGACATTCTGCGGATGATCGGCGGAGAGATGATCCCCGCAGCGCGTGCATTCGAGGTAGCTAATGCGCATCGAAAGGAAGGATAGCACTTCGCCTTCGAGCGATTGCTTCTCGGCCGAGCAACGCTGCCAAGGGCTAAGAGCTAACAGCCTCTTTCGGAAGTCTCTTCAGGATCTCGCTGGCTCTCCGGAACCAGGGGCGTTCACGGCGCCGGAGATAGCTCGGCATGGTGGGTTTCTTGTCCATCACTTTCTGTGCCCAGTCACGGGCTTCTTTGGTGCGCTGCTCGGAGGCAAGCAGGTCGGAGAAATTCAGGTAGGTCTCAGAGAGCGTGGATGTCGTGGTTACCTGGCGGAAGAGAACCTCCGCTTTCCCGTTCTGTCCCGTCTTTGCATATGCATGTGCCAGCAGTCCGGCGGCGCGCTGAAAATCGTAGTCTGGCTGCTTCGCCACCGTTCTTTCAAGATCGGGAACCGCGGCCGGGAAATCTCCCATTTGAATGGCGCACACGCCGCGGCGATAGAACGGGTCTGGCGTATCGGCTCTCGCCTTGATCGCCTTGTCGAATGCGTCTCGCGCCTGCGGAATCCTTCCGTCATCCATGTAGAGATCGCCGAGTTCTTCGTAGTTCCCCGGAGACGGATTGTCCCGAAGGATCGCCTCAAGCTGCCGAATGCGCTTGCGGCGTGGAAAGACTTTGAACGACTGGCCCAGTAACCCAATGTCGGGAAGAGCTTCGGCAAAGAGATAGACGATCGCGCCGAGTGGCCCGAGAAACAGAATGACGTAGATCCAATAGTTGTCCGGCCGCCGGCGAATAAAGTGGACGATCGCCAGTCCTTGTAGGATGAAGCCCCACGGATAAAGAAGCGAGCCAAAAAATCCCATGCCAGTTCAGCCTTGCGTGAGATTACACAGTTTGGCGGGAGGCGTAAAGTTACGGCGCGAACCTGCTTCCAGTTACTTCCTGACCTCGCTCGTTCGCCCGCATCAGCGGCAGACAGACGGAGGCAGACGACGGCCGGATCTAATTACTGCTCTGCCCCAAGTCGATTCTTCCAGTGTGACCACAGGAACCAGATAACTCCGGCGAGGAGGCCGATCCCGATTACGGCATCAAACTGATGGAAGTACTTCCCCAGCGCTCGCCAGTTCTCGCCCAGTTTGTATCCGGCCCAGGCCAGCGCCAGGCACCACGGCCACGATCCCAGAAACGTATAGATGTGAAACTTGGCGCGCGACATGCGCGCAATTCCCGCGGGAAGTGCGATGAAGGTGCGAATCACCGGCAAAAGCCGGGCAATGAATACGGCCGCTTCCCCCCAGCGCAGGAAGAATCGATCGGCCCAGTCCAGTTCCCTGCGGCCCATGAGGATCCAGCGCCCGTAGCGCTCGACTAGAGGGCGGCCGCCGTAGAATCCGATTTCATACGCGACGAGCGAGCCGATGTTGCAGCCGATGGCTCCCGCCGTCGCCACCCAGAACAAGTTCATCCCGCCCGTGTAAACGAGATAGCCCGCGAACGGCATGATTAATTCCGAAGGCAGCGGGATGCAGGCCGATTCAATCGCCATGAGAATGGCAATGCCCGCGTAGCCGGTTGCGGCAACGATTGTTTTGATGAAAACGAAGAGAAGCGCGAGAATTTTCTCAGTCATTTGGATCGGATCATCGGGTCATCGGATGATTGAAAGCCAGATCGATCAACCGATGGGCCGGATGACGATCGGCAGATTATCCGATCGTCCGATTCAGAACGCTCCTTCTTGCGTGAAACTGAATCCCGGCAGGGTGACGCCATCTGGGGATTTGGCAACTTTCACCTTGACCACCGGCGCATCGGGGGCATTCACTTCCGCCGGGCGCAGCACTGCGAACTGGCTGAATACTTCGTTGTAGACCTTGGTGACGAGAAAGTCCTGACCACTGGCATCCTGGCGCCAGACTTGTCCGAGTTTGATGCTCTTTACGGCCACGTTGTTTTTTCCTTGGAGTTCAGAGTACTCAGGGCGCGGGTATGCGTCAATTGCATACACGGTTACGGATGGCGCGCCGCAAACGGGACGCGCTCGGCCGCTGTCCTCCACTGCTTGTTTGCTACCATGAAACTCTCAAGGAGACGTCATGCCCCGCGGAAATATGCCGCGCCGGCCCAGTCGCAGTGGACGGCAGGACGCAGTGCGCAAGAGCAGCCGGATTCAGCCTCGCATCACTCCCTCACGATTTGCCGCTGCGATATCGGAGAAGAAGGCGCCCGCCAAGTCGGTGTCCGCACGGACTCCCTCGGGATACAACCCCATCGCCCCCGAACGAGTGGCGGCCATCATCGCGGGACTCGATCGCATGTACCCCGGCGTCACCTGTGCGCTCACCCATCGCAGCGCATGGGAACTCGTCGTCGCGACCATCCTCTCGGCCCAATGTACAGACGTCCGCGTAAACATGGTCACTCCCGGATTGTTTGAAAAGTATCCGACGGTTCAGCACTTCGCCGCGCTCCAACCCGAAGAACTGGAGCCTGACATTCGCTCCACCGGCTTCTTTCGCAACAAATCGAAATCCATCGTGGGGGCGGCGCGCAAAATTGTCTCCGACTTTGGCGGAGAAGTCCCGCAGACCATGGAGCAGTTGCTTACCCTTCCCGGCGTTGCCCGCAAGACAGCCAATGTCGTGCTGGGCACCTGGTTCAAGAAGAACGAGGGCGTCGTCGTCGATACGCACGTTACACGCATTTCACGCCGTCTGGAACTCACTTCCCAGGAAGACGCAGTCAAGATTGAGCAGGACCTGATGCAGATCGTCCCCCGCGAGCGCTGGACCGACTTCTCGCATGAGGTGATCTGGCATGGCCGGAAGCTGTGTGTGGCCCGCAGCCCCAAGTGCGCCGATTGCGCAATCGAGAAACTCTGCCACGCGGCCGACAAGACATGGTCGACGGTTGCGATCCACAAAGGAGCAGAGGCCTGACGGACAGCACATCGCAGCTCGATGGATGGCCGCGTGTCGCAGTCGTGGGCGCAGGGGCGGTCGGCGGATACTTTGGGGGCCTGTTGGCGCTGGCGGGCGCTCCAGTCGTCTTGATCGCGCGCCCTGCCTTCGTTGATGCGGTAAATCGCGATGGCCTCTTTCTCGATACCCTGCAATTTCAGAAAAGTGTCCACTTGGAAGCCACTACCGATTTCGTCGCGGTGCGAGGAGCTGACCTGGTTCTTTTCTGCGTAAAGACTGTCGATAACGCTGCCACCGCAAGAGCAATTGCCCCTCTTCTGGGGCCCGAGACGCTGGTGGTCGGCCTGCAAAACGGCGTTGACAATGCGGAACAGATTCGTGCCGCGGCGCAGATCAACATCCTCCCGGCCGTCGTCTATATCGCCGCGTCTGTCGAAAAACCCGGTTGCATCAAACACGTGGGACGCGGCGACCTGGTTCTCAGCGCCAGGGACCTGGGCGCCAGGCGCGTCGCGGAGATTTTCACGCGCGCCAATATTCCTTGCCGCCTCTCGGACAACATCGAGGGTGAGTTGTGGACCAAATTGATCTGGAACTGCGCGCTGAATGCAATTTCGGCGCTTGCTCGCGTGAGGTACGGCGAGATTGCCAGAAATCCGGAGGCGCGCAAACTGGTTAGGGCGGCAGTCGAGGAAGTGTTGGCCGTCGCGCATGCCGCGAACGTTGTGTTGCCTGATGTCGCCAGCTCAGAAGCTGCGCTGGCCGGCGCGATGAAGATTGCTACGCAAATGCCGGAAGCGTTCTCGTCAACCGCACAAGACATCCATCGGGGGAAGTTGACGGAAATTGATTCCCTCAACGGCTATATCGCACGTCGCGGAGCCGCGCTCGGCGTGCCGACGCCAGTCAATCACACGCTCTTTACGCTGGTGAAGATGCTGGAAGGCCGCTGACACGGATCGAGTAAGTGGAGCCCGGGCACCGACTCGTGGCATTACTCGTTCCCGCTGAAGACCAGTTCGACGACCGTGCAGTCGTCATTCAACGGCGTACCGCCACAGAAGTCAGCGATGGCTGCAAAAATGTCGTCCAAAGACTTGCTTGTTCCCGCCACCGCTTCGAGTCGCTCGCTATCGAACATCTCGCCGTGAGCATTCTCTGCTTCCGTGACGCCGTCGGTCACCAGGATGAGACGGTCGCCGGGTTTCATCTGGCAACGATCGCTCTCGTAGGTGGCCTCTGCCAGCAGCCCTACCGGCAAGTTCGCATGGGCAGGACGCAGCACCTCATGATTGCAGATCCAGACCGGCGGAACGTGCCCGCAATTGACATATTCAAGATCGCCGTCGTGACGCAGGCGCGCCACGATCAGCGTCGCGTATTTCCCGCCGATGTGCTTCTGGGTAAAGTAGCGATTCACCGCTTCCACGATCTCGGTCAGCGGCATACCCGCGATGAGGTGCGAATACATCATCCCCTGCAAGGTTGACGCAAGGAGCGCGGCCGAGACTCCCTTGCCGCTGACGTCGCACAGCACGACGGCCAGCCCGTCCGGTGTGTTCACCACGTCATAGAAGTCGCCCCCGATCTCCTTACAAGGCAGGTTGCGCGGACTGAGCCGCGCGAACGCAACCTCGGGGATCGTGACCGCCATCAGCTGCTGCTGAATCGACGCTGCGATGGAGAGTTCCTGCTGATAGCGGCGCGCCGCTTCTTCGGCTTGCACCAGGCGCGCATTCTCGATCAACTGGGCGGCTTCGGTGGCGATCGCCCGCAGAATGTCGTGGCTCACGCTCGTAATGTCGCGGGACGCAAACCGCGAGTCGACGTACAGCGCGCCCATGACATCGGCGCCCGGCGATTGCTGGGCTCGTGTCGCTTGTACGAGCGGCCTTCGTAGCGGCATGCAAATGACGGTGCGAAGATCGAACGCCACAATGCTGTGCCGCTCTTTCATGTCCATCATCTGGCTGGTATCGGTGACCAGATACTCCGAGTTCGATGTGAGCGCCTCTTCGAGCACCGAGCGCGATATCGTCTTGTCGTCCAGAAGGGGCTCGCCCTTGGAGTTGCGGCCGGCGGCAAGCGTCAGATTCCCGTCCGAATCTTTCAGGAAGATGTAGCCCCGCTCGGCGCGTGTCAGTCGCAGCGTGGCATCGATGAGTGTTACCAGGATTTCATCGAGCACGCCGATCGTGTTCAGTTTACGCGCCGCTTCAAGAAAGAGTGTGAGCTTCTCGAGATCGCTGGCCTCGGGCGCGATCTGGATGCCGGAAATCTGGCTGAGAAATTCGCGTGCGGTATTCGAGGTCGCATGCAGAGGGTGGAAGATGCAGTAGGCAACATCGCGGGCGCCGAATTCCAGACGGTCGTTCCGCGCCAGCTTGCGGCGATCGACCCGCTCCCCATTGACGAACGTCCCGTGCTTCGACCCCTGGTCGACTACGAAGAACTCGCCGTTTTCGGCGATGATCGAAGCGTGCTCGCGCGAAACACGAGGATCCGGAATCACCAGGTCTCGGTCCACCTTGCGGCCGACCGTATATGGCGTATGGTTCAGCGACAGCGTCTGCTGCTCATTTCCCTGGACGTAGATCACGACCGGGAAGATCCCCGACACTGCCCCCGATGGTGTTGTCGACGAAACAGACATGAACCCGTAATTCTCCTGCGCGCCCCGGCAGGTACCTTACCGCCGGCCCTAGCATTCTACGACGGGATCGTGCTCCGGGACGCGGACATTGATCCTGGATATGCCAGAGAGAGCACGAGAGCCGCGGCAGCCAGGGGCAGCGTCGGTGTCGCCCAGGCTGGCACTGCCCACCCACGTTGCACCCACTCGGGCCGCGCCACGAAGGAGAGAACAGCCAGCACGAGACCGGCCATCCAATGCCACAACAACAGCGTCACTCCGATCCCCAGCAGGGCACGAATGACGGCGCTTCTTTGCCAAAGTGGGTAGCGCTCCCGCGCCACGAGCAGGATCGTCGGCACCAACAGCACCTGATTGTAGAGAGCGTAGCTCGGGACCAGTAACAGCGTAACCGCCAGGACGAGACATGTCGTCGCGGCAAAGATCCGGGCCTCTGCCGTCTGTCTGCGATTGGTCCAGCACACCAGCACCGCTCCGCCCCCCGCTGCGATTTCCACGATCCAGTTCCAGGGAGTTGGAAGCAACTTATGCAGTAACGGCACGCCTTCGGTGTAGTGAAGGTAGTCATGCATGGCATGCCAGAAGCGCGGAATCCAATGCGGCAGCACGAGTTCCGAGGCGCCCGCCAGGATAGCCACCGTGATCAGGAATGAGACCATCCATCGATACCGACGCTTCCAATCCCCGAGCGTCCAGATCGCCAGCCACAGCAGCAGCAGGCAGACAACCTGCGGCTTGATCGTCGCCAAACCCAGCAAAATGCCGGTGAACACGAGACGATCCGCAACCACCAGTGCAACAGCGCCCGCCATCATGGCCGCGACCAACAACGTGATCTGCTGCAGTTTCAGTCCCTGAACCACGGCCAGACTCCCAAAAACCAGCACCAGAACGGCAATCTGGGAGGGGTGTGACAGCGGCCACCGCAGCATTCGTATCCAGAGCGCCACCGAGACCGCGGTTACGGCGACCAGCATCCAGAAGAATACCCTCTGCACCATCCCGAACGGCATGCGCACCGTCGGCGCCAGATAAAACACGACATAAACCGGATAGGCAAATGCCTGCTGGTCGCGTGGATCCGACGGGTTTGAGGCGTCCAATGGACGGCCATAGTACCCGGCTTGAATCTCTCGAGTGACGTCGTCGCTGTAGGGATCCCGTCCGTAAAGAAGCAACTCCCTCGCCCCCAGCCAACGGGGATAGAGATCGGACAGATTCCCCCGGGGCCTGCTGTGCGCTTGGGCATCGGCGATCTGGTAGGCAATGAGCACGCGCTGCATGTACAGCCACATGCCAGAGGCGCACATCAGGGATAGCAACACGACCCACCACAATTTAGAACTGTCACCGGATGTCCTCATGGGATCTGAGATGACCTCGACGCCACACGACTATCCAAGTCAGCGTCCACGGGAACGGGCAGATACCACAGCCGACAAAGCAGTCCAATCACAACGAGAGCAAACCATGCAAACTGGTTCAGGCGCAGCCACAGGAACGCATACAGCGGTGTCAGAAACAGCACCACTAGCAATGCGGTGTCCATACGGTTCGCCGCTTCAACCTGCCCGGCAAACAATAACAGCGCGATGGGAAGGAGAAGGATCAAGTCGTAAGGCAGACCATGGTAGCTGACGAGCATGGTAACAACCGTCCCCAGACCGAACGTGGCGACAATCGAATGATCGTTCTTCCGCTCTTTCCGCAGCGTGAAGAGAAACAATGCAATCGACGCAGCAATCGTCAGGAAACGGCTCGTCCCAGTACCGGTCACTGAAGACGCCATAGTATCTATCAAGCCACGCAAGTTGGGCATATCATTAGCCCCGATTGCGCCGCCTGCGCCGCTGTTCTCCAAGTGGAGGACAAAATGTACATAGTTCATCGCGCCACGCCATCCCACCATGGCCACCGAGATCCCGGCCAGCAGCAATCCGGCAGGAATGAACCCACCCAGCAGCCGCGGACGCCGCATCGCCAGCAAGAGAGCCAGTGGCCCAGCGAAATGAGGCTTGAACAATCCGAGAGCCAACACAGCTCCACCGATGACATTGCGCTGTCGCGCCAGGGCCACCAGCGCCGTGACCACGATCAGAAGCAGAAGCACAGTGTCTTGTCCCTGGATGAAACTGATCGCCACGGGGAAGAAACCAGCTCCCGCCAACGCCAGCAGCCAAGGCGACAGTGCACGAATTGCCGGAAAGCTCCTCAGTAGCATCAGACTCGCTGCCAGCATCACGAAATTGAGTGCTGTCCATGCAAGGTACGCCGGAACGTACCCCAGGCATGCAAAGGGCATGAACAGAAGCGCCTCGAACGGCGGGTGGTTATACGGGAGGGCTGCCTGACGAATCCGAACATCCGGAGCGAATTTTCGCTGTGCGTCGTATTGCGCCGACAGGTCGTAAAGCGACGCTACCTGTCCGCTGCCGACCATCCCCCCGGCGGTGTAGAAGATCGTAAAGTCCTGATACCCGCGGCGGAGTGCCGGCCATATGCTCGTCGCCCACACCACGTGGCCGACTGCCATAGCCAACAGGAAGGCGCCGGCAATTACTTGCCTGTTTCGTTCGAGCCTGAAACCGTTCATAGAAACACGAATCGCGGCTTGATTCTATAATCGCCAGCGCACCTCCGATGCAGATTCTTCCGCTAAACCGAGTCCGCACGTTCGCAGGAATCCTGCTTCTCGGCCTGCTCGCCATGACGGCGCGGAGCGCCGCTGATCCCGATTTGTGGTGGCATTTGCGCACCGGGCAGTGGATCGTGCAAACCGGGCATATTCCACACTCCGACCCGTTCTCCTTTACTCGTGCTGGGGATCCATGGATATCGCACGAGTGGCTGTCCGAGGTGGTGTTCTACGAGATCTGGCGGCACGGCGGCGTTGGCGGCCTCATCCTCTTTTCCTCCGTCGTGACAACTGCCGGTTTCATGCTGCTCTATCTGCGCTGCCCGGCCAAGCCGTCCGGAGCGGCAGTAGCTGTCGCGATTGCCGCTCTGGCCGCCGCGCCGGCCTGGGGGGCGCGTCCCCAGATGTTTACCTTCGCTCTTGCCAGCCTCACGCTCTGGCTCGTGGAACGAGGAGAGGAGCATCCGCCGCTCCTGCTCCTGATCCCGCCTGTCTTTCTTCTGTGGCTCAACCTGCATGCCGGGTTTGCCCTCGGACCTGCCTTGCTTCTGGCCATTGCGCTCGGACTGCTCTGGGAGGCGGCGTCGGCCCGAACCCCATGGACTCAGGTCCGGCCGCATCTCACGCGCATCGTGCTTGTCATCATTGCTTGTATGGCCCTGGTACCACTGAATCCGAGCGGCAGCCAGCTTTATCGCTACCCGCTTGATGTCTTACGGTCCGAGGGAATGCGGTCTTTCATCGCTGAATGGCACCCTCCCGACTTTCATCAGCTTCGATATGCGCCCTTGTTGATCATATGGCTGGGTTTGCTGGTCGCCATGGCAAATTCCCGCTCCCGGCCAAAAGCTCGTTCCATCGTGCCTCTGGTGCTGACGTTTGCAGCCGCGATCGACGCGGTACGCCATATACCGATCTTCGTGCTCCTCGCAGGCCCAATCATGGCTGTCATCCTTCCCGTCGCCCCTCCCATGAAGCGTCTTCGGCAATATCCGCTTGCCTTCCGCGGTGCCGTGTTGGTGCTGATGGCGTTATTTGCCGTGGTTCGCTGGGACAGCCTCTTCCGCAGCCAGTCTCAGACGGAACGCGACCTCTTCCCTGCTCAGGCGGTGGCTTTCCTGCAATCGCACCCCATGCCGAGCCACCTTTTCGCGTACTACGACTGGGGCGGTTATGCCATCTGGAAGCTGAGTCCGGAATACCATGTGTTCATCGACGGCCGTGCCGATCTTTACGGTGACAACATACTCCGCGAGTTCCAGCAAGCCCTGCAGCTACAGGAGGGCTGGCGGCAGGTTCTTGATTCTCGAGGCGTAGAGGTTGTGCTAGTGCCCCCTTCTTCGCCTCTGTCGCAGGCTCTGTCGATGGATGCTGGCTGGGGGTCGGAATACCGCGACTCCCAAGCGGTAATCTTCCTCCGAAATCGTGCCGCCAGTCTGCCGATCGCGGTGTCGGAGGTCGTACCAAGCGCGGAACCAGAGCGAAAAAATGTGTACCGCAGAGTTCCTGAATCTGCGACACTAAGGGCAAACTCCACTGGCTTTCCTACCTGGAGTCCGGTAGAAGAGCCGGGCTGTTGGCGGATTCGGGCAGAATGAACGGCGGAATCCGGTGCTTTGGCCCGCGCTTGCCGGGACCACCCGGATAGTGCTGGCAAATCGGAAGAGATTTTCAGCACGGACGAAAGTTGCGGAGGCAAGAATGAGAGATCTGGCCAAACGATTGTGGCGCAATGAGGAAGGGCAGGATATCGCCGAATACGCCGTCATGCTGGCCGTGATCCTGGTGATTGTCATCGGCACGATCCGCTTGATCGGCGGTAATGCCAACAATGTGTTTTCGCAAGTGGCCAGCAGCATCTCGCAGTAGTTGCGAAACGGTCACCGTGACCGGCTCGCTCGAAGCACGCGACTGTCGTCGGTCTAGGGCTGATCGGCAAGGAGAGGAATGAACCGAGGCCGTTTGTTGATGATCGGGGGATTGGCTTTGGCGCTGGGCCTCCTCGTCAGTTTCACTGTCTATAACCGGTTGCGTCTTTCGCTCGGCGCCGGGAACGAACCGGGGGTGGACATTGTCGTCGCCGCGGACGACATCCCGGTGGGCGCCAAGCTCGAAGGCCGATATGTCCGCATAGCCCGGTTTCCTCAGTCCGTTGTCCCACCCGGCGCCTTTACCAATTTGGAACAGGTTCTCGAGCGCGGAGTAGTCCTGCCCATCGGCAAGGGTGAATTCATTCTCCCCAGCAAACTGGCGGCTCCCAAAGCCGGTTCGGGGCTGCCATCGTTGATTCCGACTGGAATGCGCGCGGTGTCAGTCCGAGTCAATGACGTGGTTTCGGTGGCGGGATTTGTGCAACCCGGCTCGCGGGTTGACGTCCTGGCAACCGGCACGACCAGCAACGGAAACGACCGGCAGACGACGACTGTCCTGGAGAACGTTGCCGTGATCGCCGTGGGCAAGAATCTGGAGCGTAGTAATACTGGAGAATCGCAGGTCGCGCCGGTCATCACGCTTCTGGTTTCTCCCGACGACGCTCAGAAACTCACGCTGGCTTCGCAGGAAGGCCGGATTCAGCTCGCGCTTCGGAATCCGCTCGACAACCGTAAGGAAGGAATCGACGCGACGCGCGCCAGTTCCCTGTATCCGGGTGGAACGCCGCAACAAGCAGCTCAGCCCAAGCCGAAAATCCGCAAGCTCGCGGTTTCGGCTCCCGTAGTCGCGCCGACGACGTACAACGTGGAAACGATTCGTGGCAGTAAACGAGACGAAACCAAGTTTTGAACCAACCATGCTGCTAGCACTCGTACCTGGATTCTTGCTCGAAAAACTTATGCGTGCCCAGGCGAAGGCGTTCCGATCGATGCGCAACCTTCGGCTGATTGCCCTGGTGGTGCTGTCCTTGGCAATCGCCACGGCCGCGGTTCCTGCGGCTCATTCGCAGACGCAACCCGCTCCACCTGCAGCGCAGGCAAACCAAGCTGCGCAACCAGGAGCGACGTCCGCACCTCTCCCCGGCTCCGCCCCGCTCCGGGTGATGGTGGGCAAGTCACTTCTCATCAACACGACGGAACGCCTGAAACGCGTTTCCGTGACCGATCCCGCCGTCGCCGACGCGCTGGTGGTAACCCCGAACCAGGTTCTCGTGAACGGACTGGCGCCGGGAGAAATCTCGCTCCTGATCTGGGATGAGCTCGAGCGGTCACAGAGTTTCGATCTGCGCGTCGATGTGGACATCACCGCTGCGGCCGAGGAAATCCACCGTATTTTCCCCGACGAACAGATTTCCGTGACTCCTTCGCGCTCGGCCATCGTGCTTTCCGGTCACGTGACGACCGAAGATGTCTCGAAACATGCCGGAGCGATTGCATCCGCCTATTCGCGGAATGTCGTTAACGTGCTGACATTCGGACCGGTGGGAGCGCAGGAGGTCCTGCTCGAAGTGAAGTTTGCGGAAGTTGACCGGACGGCCCTGAGCCAGATCGGCATCAATGTATTCAGTACCGGCGCGGGCAATACGATCGGCTCCATCACCACCGGGCAGTATGGCGGGATCAGAACGGGCACGATCACCGATCAGATTGGCGCCCCGCCCCCAACTTCCGACACGGGCACAGCATCGAATGCGGGAACGAGCACTACCACCGTCGGGGACCTGCTCAACATATTTTTCTTCCGGCCCGACATCCACCTCGGGGGAGTCATCAAGGCACTGCAAGCCAAGAACCTCCTGCAAATTCTTGCGGAGCCGAACCTGATTGCGGTCAACGGCAAAGAAGCCAGCTTTCTTGCCGGGGGAGAATTTCCATTTCCCGTTGCTCAACCCAGCGGGCAGGGACTGTCTACCATCACGATTCAGTTCCGGGAATTCGGCGTGCGCTTGAAGTTCACGCCGGTGATTCAACCCAACGGGAACATTCACCTGCGAGTTGTGCCGGAAGTCAGCACCCTTGATTTCGCCAACTCGGTGACCATCTCTGGAACGACGATTCCTGCCATCAGCACGCGCAAGGCGGATACCGAATTCGAACTGCAGGACGGCCAGAGCTTCGTCATCGCAGGCCTGATGGACAACCGGGTCACCAAGATCGTGAATAAGATTCCCGGCCTCGGCGACATTCCGGTGCTGGGCAACTTCTTCAAGAGCTCCAGCCTGCAAAAGAGCAATGCGGAGTTGATGGTGCTGTGCACAGCGCGGCGGATCTCGCCGAGCGCACAGGCGCCACCGGGCCCTGCAAGTCCGGAGCCACTCTTGGACAAGGATAAGTTTGATGGCAAGAAACCCGAGGGCAGTGGCAAGTAGTCACGGGCTCGCTCCATCGGAGTGCGGGTCGGGGATCTAGCGAGCTGGGTGGGGTCGAGTCATGCCAGAGTTGTCAGTTGCTGTCTTTGCCACGGACAATGATCAACGCGCTGTGCTGCAGGTTCTGGTCGACGGAACCAGCGTCGCGCACACTGTCTGCAGCCATGCCACCCTGCCGCTGGCCGCGACCGACTCCGTGATCCGGAAGACTCAAGCATTCGCCCCCAATGTCATTCTCGTGGATATTCCCAGCGAAGCATCCACTGCCGCCCTGCGGGCGATCGAATTGCTCCATCAGGAACTGCCCGACTCGGCCGTGTTCGCCATCGGCACCATGACTCAGCCGCAGGTCATCGTTAGCGCCATGCGGTCGGGCGCGCGCGAATACATCGAGCGTCCGACCACGACAACCGATTTACTGGAAGCCTTCGTGCGTCTGACCTCGACGCGCCGCAAGCCAGGACGCGAGGGCTCGCGTGGAAAGATCGTGACGGTTGTGAATGCCAAGGGCGGCAGCGGCGCCACGACCGTCGCCGTCAATCTTGCTCTCGCGCTGCAGGCGATTCACACGACCGCATTAATCGACTTGGCTCCGCTGGGGCATTGTGCTCTCCATCTCAATCTCAAACCCGCGTTCACCGTGTCGGATGCTATCAGCAACCTTCACCGTCTCGACTCTTCCCTGCTCGACAGTTTCATGGCCCGGCACTCGGGCGGCCTCCAGGTACTGGCTGGGCCGGCGGCTCCGTCGCCGATCGAGCCGTCGGTTTCCGATTTTGCTCGTCTCTTCGACACGATGGCGGGACTGTTTCGCTACATCGTTGTCGACGCTTCCTCCCGCCTTGACGGCGCCACGCGTCTGGTTAGCAATCTCTCGGAAAGAGTTCTGCTCGTGGCTCATGCCGATGTGGCTTCGTTGTGGAGCGCGGGCCGCGTCGCCCAATACCTCGGCGAGAGCGGTTCGCACGACCGCTTTGCGCTGGTCCTGAACCGCTATCGCAAAGTTGCTGGTTTCAATGAGGCGGAGACGGAGGCGGCGATCGGCGCGCCGGTTCTGTGGCGGATTCCGAATCAGTATTTTGCGGTTTCCACCGCAATCGACCGCGGCGTGCCCCTCATGCAGCAGGGCAACACAGAAATCGCGCGGTCCATTGCCGGCTTGGCGGAACATTTGACCAAGGACGACCTGGACACCAAACGCACGGCGTGGTCTCTATTCAAGACGGTATAGGAGACCCGTCTTGACTGCCGGCAGGTGACGATTGTGCGACGGGAGACAATCTGGAACGATTCTTCACGGGAGAAAAGCGTTAAGCTAAGAACCAAGAGCTAGCAGGCTGAAAGCTGTTTTTTTCAACATGGCGAACCTACAGGCATTTGAGCGGAGCGAGTACCAGCAGGTCAAAGCTGACCTGCACCGTAAGATTCTCGATCGTCTCGATCTGGAAAAGCTCGGCAAGGCGGCCGGCGATGCCGCTCGAGACGAAGTGCTGGTCCTGATCCGCAGCTCGGTCAACAGCGAGGCCGTGCCTCTTAGCTTCGCTGAGCGCGAGCGGTTGGCGCGTGAAATTCTCGACGAAATCTTCGGCCTCGGCCCGCTCGAGCCGCTGCTCAAAGATCCCGGGATCTCCGACATCCTCGTGAATCGGTTTGATCGTGTCTATGTGGAGCGGGCCGGCAAGCTGGAACTCACCGGGCTGTCGTTCAAAGACAATGGCCACCTGATGCAGATCATTGATCGCATCGTCTCGCGCATCGGACGCCGCGTGGACGAATCCTCGCCCATGGTGGATGCTCGCCTCGCCGACGGCTCGCGTGTTAACGCTATCATTCCGCCACTCGCCCTCGATGGACCCTGTTTGTCGATCCGCCGCTTCGGACGCGATCCGATCACTGCCCGCAATATGCTCGAGAACAAGACCCTGTCGGAGGCGATGCTCGAAGTGCTCTCGGCCATGGTCAAAGGCCGGTTGAATCTGCTCATCTCGGGCGGAACCGGCGCCGGCAAGACCACACTGCTCAACGTTCTCTCCGGCTACATTCCGAATTCCGATCGCATTGTCACCATCGAAGATGCCGCCGAACTTCAGCTGAAGCAGGAACACGTCGTGCGCCTGGAAACGCGCCCCCCCAATATTGAGGGCAAGGGCGCGGTGCGGCAGCGCCAGCTCGTCATCAACAGCCTGCGTATGCGTCCCGACCGCATCGTGGTGGGCGAGGTGCGTGGCGAGGAGGCCTTCGACATGCTTCAGGCGATGAACACCGGGCACGAGGGTTCGCTCACCACTGTCCACGCCAACTCTCAGCGCGATGCGCTTGCCCGCGTGGAAAACATGGTCTCCATGGCTAACCTGAATATCCCTGAGCGCGCCATCCGGCAGCAGGTGTCCGCCGCCATTCACGCGGTCGTGCAGGTGGCGCGGCTCTCCGACGGCACGCGCAAGGTCCTCACCATCTCGGAGATCACCGGTATGGAAGGCGACATCATCGCCATGCAGGATATTTTCGTGTTCGACCGCACCGGAATCGATCAGCACGGACGGGTGCGCGGAGCCTTCCGCTCCACCGGCATCCGCCCGCGATTCTCGGATCGGCTTGCAACTGCGGGCTGCCGCCTGCGGCCGGAAATCTTCGAGTCGAGGCTGGAGGTCTAGGAATGCCGGTAGCCGCCGCATTCATTGTCTTCGTCCTGGTGAGCGCGATCGCCTTCGGCGCGTTGGTTCTCGTCGACCGTCGCAGCGCCCAAGCCCGCGTTCTGCGTGACCGCCTCTCTGCCGCGCAGCAGCAACCGGAAGCTGCGGAACCTGCCGCCGTGCTTCTTCGCGACGAAATGCTCAGCCGGATTCCGGCCTTCGACACCCTGCTCCGGCGCTCGGAGCGGGTTTCCGCCCTGCAGAAGATGCTCACCCAGGGCGAGGTCAATGTTCGGGCGGGTAACTTCCTGGTTTTTTGCGCCATTGCCGCCATTGTCTTCGGTTTGCTGTTCTGGGTGGCAGGAGGAAACGTCCTGTTTGGGTGGGCAGGCGGCGTCCTGGGATTCTTCATCCCTTATGCCTATGCGTCACACCGGCGGGCCAAGCGATTCCAGCGCTTTGAGGAAAAGTTCCCTGAAGCCATCGACACGCTCGCACGCGCCGTCCGTGCCGGCCACGCTTTTACCACCGCCCTGGAGATGATCGCCGCCGAGGTGTCGGAGCCGGTCGCCGGGGAATTCCGCCAGCTCTTTGAGGAGCAGAAGTACGGACTGCCGGTCCGCGACGCGCTTTTGAACCTGGTTGAGCGCATTCCGCTGGTTGACGTGAAGTTCTTTGTGACTGCCGTTATGCTGCAGCGCGAGACCGGCGGCAACCTCGCCGAGATCCTCGACAACCTGTCGTACGTGATCCGCGAGCGTTTCAAGATCCTGCGCCAGGTGCGTGTGCACACGGCGCAAGGCCGGCTCACCATGATGCTGTTGATGGCCCTGCCGCCGACAATCGTCATCGTGATGCTGACCCTGAACCCCGGCTTCATTCAGCCTCTGTTCACCGATCCCATCGGGCATATCTTGATCGTCGGAGGCATTACGCTGCAAACCGTGGGCTACTTTTTCATTCGCAGGATTATTCGAATTCAGGTCTGATTCATGGCACTGGCGCTCTCCATTCTGATCTTCGTCACGATTGCAGTGGTCGTGTTTGCCTTCGGCGCCGCGACGGTCGCGCCGTCTTCAGTGCTGGGCTCCCGCCTGCGCGAGATCGGCTGGCAACGTCCGAAGGCCGAACCCAAACCTGCCATTCGCGAACGTCTCCAGCAAGCCCTCGATCCTCTCAGCCGGGCGCTTCCTGTGTCGCCGACAGATGTCTCGGAAACCCGCGCCTGGTTGATCCAGGCCGGCTATCGCGATGCCCGCCACGTCAACATCTACTTCGGGTTGCGTGCGCTCTTTGCCGGGCTCGGGCTGGCCACGGTAGTGCTGCTGACCGGATTCGACTCGCCGCTATTGTTGGTGGGGGTGCCGGCGCTCGGCTTCTTTGTTCCTCGCTTCTTTCTGAAGCGCGCCGTGGCGCAACGGCAGCGACGCATACGGCTCGGCTTACCCGACGCCCTGGATCTCACTGTAATCTGCGTGGAGGCCGGCCTCGCCCTCGATCAGGCGATGATGCGCGTCGGCGAAGACCTCCGCTATGCGCATCCGGAACTCAGTGCCGAGTTCCACCTGTTCAATCTGGAAACGCGAGCCGGCAAGCCCCGCGTCGAGGCCCTACGAAACCTCGCCGCGCGTACCGGGGTCGAGGATATCCGCGCCCTCGTCGGAACGCTGATTCAGACCGATCGCTTCGGTACCAGCGTCGCCCAGGCGCTGCGCGTACACTCCGATTCGCTCCGCACCGAGCGCCGCCAGCGGGCCGAGGAACAGGCCGCCAAAACTACTGTTAAAATGATTATTCCCCTCGTTCTCTTTGTGCTGCCTTCCCTCATTTTCGTGACCGTCGGCCCGGCAGTGATCCAATTGGTTCGTCTGCTGACCCAGACTGCCGGAGGGCGGCGCTAGGTCGGCGCTGAAACTAAGGAGTTGTCATGCCCGGGCACGGGCCCACGGGGTTTGCTTTCAACCGCACGCGCACAACTTACCTCGCCACCGAACTGGTGATCGCGCGGACGCATTGGTCTCGTTTCCGCGGCCTGATGGCAACCGACCCTGCCCGCTTCCGGCGTGGCCAGGGCCTGTGGATCACGCCTTCCCGCGGTGTCCACACCTTCGCGATGCGCTTCCCCATCGATGTCGTCTACCTTGATCAGAAGAGACTCGTCATCCACATTGAAGAGGGGTTGAAGCCCTGGCGTATGGCGGCGATCCGCATCCGGGCCGCGTCGGTGCTGGAACTTCCGATTGGCACGGTACACGATTCCCGCACCGCCCTGGGCGACCAAGTCGATATCCTTATGGAACGCCCCCTCCACCGCGAAGCAGCATGAGTACCATCGAAACCATTCCGCAGAGCGTTGACCAGTGGCCCGAACCGCCACGCCTGCTCGTGGAGTGGTCCTCGCCATGGGAAGAATTCAAGACCGCTGTTCGCCCGGCGCTGGGCAGGCCTCCGAAAGCCTTGGCTGGAGAAGCTCCCGTTGGCATGTTTCCCTATCGCGGGATGGCCGTCACCTGGGTCCTGGAAGCGCTTCTTCTCGTTGCCGTAATTGTGCTTCCCGAACGCATTGCCAGCCTGCGGCCCTATTCGCCGCCCCCTCTCCCCAAGTGGGACGTCATCTACTACTCCGGCGACGAACTGCCGCAAACGCAGGATCGTGGCGGAGCGCCCTCCGGCAAGACAGGACGCGCCGGCGGCCAGGAAGCCCACCACCGCACGCAGACTATTCGCGTTGCACGTGGCTCCAAACCGGCCGAAAAGGTTGTCGACGCTCCAAAGCTCAACCTGCCGCACTCCGACGCCTCGGTTGCTAACTTGCTCGCCTTGAAATCACTGCCTGGACCGCCTCCTAGCGAAGGCCTACGCTCGCGGCTGGCGATTCCCTCTCTCTCATCTCCCAGCATTGTGGCTCCAGCGCCCGAACTCAATTCGGCCACGGAGCGCAGGCCCGAGAGCCTGACGGCCCCAGTCGTTGCTCCGGCACCTGACATCGCTCACGCCAACGCGCGCTCAACACCCGCGTTGAGCACGTCTGTTGTCGCGCCCGCGCCCGACCTGACGCGGGACCGAATGCGCAGTGCGGGACCGATAAACTCTTCGGTCGTCGCTCCTCCCCCCGAAGTACAGCGCGATCTCGCGAGTTCGCGCTCGCAGGTGACTCAAAATACCAATGTGGTCGCACCGCCGGTGTCCGCGCCCGAGCGCGATCCGTCATCGACGCCAAAGCTGAGCCTGCCTGCCCCTACTGTTATCGCGCCTCCTCCCGCGCAGGTCAGCCGCGACCTGAACAGCTGGGGAGGGTCTGCGACGGGCAACATTCGGTCAAATCCAGTGCCCCCTCCGCCCAGTTTCGGCGGCGGTAGTGCAAGGGCGCGAAACGTTGGAGCCGGGCTCGGTACTCAGGTCGTCCCTCCTCCGGTCAGCGCAGGAGGTGGACTGCAAGGCGGCGGGAACCGCGCAGGATCGCTGGGAGGATCACCTCAAGTCGTACCTCCTCCTCCAAGTCTCGGTGGAGGACAAGCGGCCTCGGGAACTGGTCACGGCCTGAAGGGTACGGGTACCGGTGGACCATTCGATCTTGGCACCGCAATCGCCCCTCCGAGCAGTAATGGTGGAAACGCTGCCGGGTCAGGTGTTGTCATCTCCAATCAGCCCGGAAGCAAAGTCGGCGTTCCCAATGGTTCCAGCGGTGGCGCCATTGCCATGTCTCCGACCGGCACGGCTAAGACGGGCCTCGGCGGCAGCGGGGGTGGTTCCGGCCTCGGGAAAGGCAATGGGCCCGGCAGCGGCCTCCAGGGCGAAGGCAGCGGGGCAGGCAAGGACGGTCTGGGACCCGGAGCCGATCCCAATGCACGAGCAGGAATCTCTTCTTATCCCGGTCCCGGCGGCGCCGGACGTGGCACCAGTGGTACTCCCGCGGTGCCGGGCGTCTCCGTGCAGGGCGGCAATACGATCACGCTGCCCAGTTTTGGAACCCCAGGCGGGGACGCAGCTTCTGGGCCAGGGCATTCGTCGGTCGATGCACACAAGCGGGCCGGGATCACTGTTCAGGCTACCTCGCGCTCCGGTGGAGTATTCAACTACTACGGGCTGCTCAAGGGCGACAACTATTCGATCTACATCGACACGTCACTCGGGAGAGCCGCGATGCAGTATTCAGATCCGGCCTCTGCAGGGCATGCCACCCGAGTGCCGCTAACCGAACCGGAACCTATCCGTAAGGATTTGCCCGAGGGATTGCGACCGACGCATGTGGTATTTACCTGCGTACTGGATCGAACGGGAGTGCTGAAGGACATCAGGGTTCTTGATCCCGGTGCAGCGGAGACGACCTCGCAAATCCTGGCCGCACTGCCGAACTGGAAATTTCGGCCAGCGTTCCGTGGCAATGATCCGGTCGAGGTGACAGCGATTCTCGGGTTTGGGATCGATACGAGGTAAACCTCCGTCGTCCGGCGTCAGGCTCTAGACTTTCGGTTAATACCCTTTCTGCTTGTCGACTCTTCCTAAGAGCTCCTCTCCATTGAGAAACCGCCGCAGATTCTCGGAGTAGAGGGTGTAGTGACGCTCCCAGATTTTGTCGGTAAGCGCCGCTGTGTGGGGTGTGATTAGCAGGTTAGGAACATCCCACATCGGCGACTGCGGGTCGAGGGGTTCTTTTGGGAAAACGTCGACGGCGGCGCCGGCGATTCTCTTTTCGCGGAGTGCGGCGGCGAGGGCCTCTTCATCGACGAGGGGACCTCGGCCAACGTTGATCAGGCAGGCGTCGGGTTTCATCAGGGCTATGCTTGCGGAGTTGGCAATTGCCCTGGTGCTTTCAGTCATAGGTGCTGCTAGGACGACATAGTCGGACTGGCGAAAGATTTCGTCGAGTTGAGTTGGACCGAAGATCTGGTCCGCGCCTTCGCTTCCCTTCTCCGGATGCTCGCGGGCAGCGATCACTCTCATGCCCAGAGCTTTCGCAATCTTCGCGACCGTCCGGCCAATGGCTCCCAGGCCGATCAGCCCTAGCGTTGCGCCCGCGACTTCGCGGACGCGCGGAAGTTCGTTCCACATTCGCTTCTGGCCCCATTCGTGCTTCTGTTGCAAGCGGATGGCTTCCGGAATCTTCTTCGCGAGCGCGAAGACCAGCGCGATCACATGCTCCGCCACCACGGCCCCGTGCACCTCGCGGGAGTTCGTGATGATGACGTCACCGTTTACGATTTCGGGAATGATGAGCGTGTGAACAGCGGCTGCGGGCGAGTGAATCCAGCGAAGCTTCTTCGCCGCGTGGACTTGTTCGGGCTTGATCGACCACGTGATGGCGATGTCGGTGTCAGGAATTTCGGCGTCGACTCGGGAGTAATCAGGGAGATGGGCGACGTTGAGTTTCGGGAATTCCTTCTGCAGGCGCTGTGAAAACCAGAGCGGCGCATTCCACAGCGGAAACGGGTGGTGAACAAAAATCAGGAGCTTCATTCCACTCTGGCACCTTGTACTCGCTGTGCGAATTTTTCCACCCACACCCGTTGCACTTCCGTGTCTGGAACGTTGCAGCCCCGGGCTTCCCGGATTGCAGCGAAGGCCTGGTCGACGGACAAACCTGCGACAACCAGCGTGCAGGCGGCAAGGAGCGAGGAGCGCCCGATTCCGGCTCGGCAGTGAATGGCAACGGCCTTGCTGTCGCAGAGTTCCTTGTTGAGTCCTTCAACAAAGCTCCGCACGGCTCCGAAAGAGTCAGGTACATCTCGATCGGCTATGGGAAATGCCAGAAACGAGATGCCATTCTCCCGACAGGTGTCGGGCTCTTGGACCAGGCCGAGTTCGTCGACCTCGTCTGGAGTTAGTGCGGAGACGAGGACATCGACGCCCTCGACGCGTAACTGCTCGATCTCCTCTTTAAGCCAATCGCCGCCGCGTGGCCGCGGCATGGTCGCTAAGCGTGCTGGCCCGAGCCCGGCTATCCAATTCATGCTCGTCCTATTCTGTTGTCTAGTAACGCAACCAGCCTGATTGCCCGATGGCCCGATCACCAGATCACCCGATCTTCTTCACCCGCAAATCCGAGCCTGTCATTTCTTTTGGCTCGGTGATTCCCAGCATGCCGAGAATCGTCGGAGAGATGTCCCGTAGTGACCCGTTGGGCTTCAGCGTGTACTGCTTGGCATCTTCGCCGATTACGATGAATGGCACTGGATTCGTCGTATGCGCCGTGTGTGGGCCTCCCGTCGCAGGATCGATCATCAGCTCGGCGTTGCCGTGGTCGGCGGTGACTAGGATCGCTCCGCCTTTTGCACGAACCGCTTTCTCGATCTCGCCCAGACAACCATCGACTGTCTCCACTGCTTTGATGGTCGGCTCGATCTTGCCAGAGTGGCCAACCATGTCGGCGTTGGCGAAGTTGACGATGATGACGTCGAAAGCGTTGTCGTTGGTGGCTTTGACTACGGCTTCGGCAATTCCTGCAGCACTCATCTCCGGCTTCAGATCGTAGGTCGCAACCTTCGGTGACGGCACCAGCACCCGATCCTCTCCCGGGAACGGCTGCTCCACACCGCCGTTGAAAAAATACGTGACGTGAGCGTATTTTTCCGTCTCCGCCACACGCAGATTCCGCATATTCGAAGCCGCCATGACGTTGGCGAGAATATTCACCAGCGATTCGGGGGGGATCACGACTGGCAGGCTGAAGTTCTTGTCATACTGCGTCATGCAGACATACTTCAGATGCTTCGGGGTGCGATCGCGCGGAATGGTTGCATCGAGATCCGCGGCGCCCGGGAGGTCGCGGCCCTCCTGCGCATTCAGTCCACTATTGCGGCAGAGAGCGCGCGTGATCTGCCGAACACGATCAGCGCGGAAGTTGAAGCAGATGCAGGAATCGTCATCGCCGATCTTCGCCAGCGGCTCGCCACGGTTGTCCACGCACACGAACGGGATAACAAACTCGTCGGTCACTCCCTTGTTGTAGGAGTCCTTCATCCCCTGAACGGGATCGACATAGGTGCCGCCTTCGGCCTTACCAAAGACCATGGCTTCGTATGCCTTGTTGATGCGCTCCCAGCGCCGGTCGCGGTCCATGGCGTAGTAGCGGCCGTTGACGGTCGCGATCTTGCCGCAGTTGTACTCGCGCATCTTCTGCTGGAGCTGTTCCAGGTATCCGGCGCCGTTGGTCGGCAGTGTGTCGCGGCCGTCCATGAAAGCGTGCACAAAGACGCGGTCGACGCCCTGCTGCTTTGCCATTTTGATCAGCGCATGCAGATGTTCCTGCCGCGAGTGCACGCCGCCATCCGAGACCAGGCCGAACAAGTGCAGTTTGCGTCCGCCGGAGCGCGCGTTCTTCATGGCATCGACGAGTACGGGATGCGAGAACAGCTCGCCGTTCTGGATCATCAGGTCGATGCGAGTGATATCCATGTGCACAATCCGTCCGGCGCCTATGTTCAGGTGCCCGACTTCGCTGTTGCCCATCTGTCCTTCGGGCAGGCCGACGAACGGGCCGCTGGTATGAATCAACGTGTTCGGATACTCCCGCAGCAATCGGTCATACGTCGGCTTGCGCGCGAGCGCGATGGCATTGGCTTTGGTTTCGGCACGGTATCCCCAGCCGTCGAGAATGATGAGAACAAGAGGTTTCGGACGTGGCATGAATGAGGTATTAGCTCCTGGTTCGCGACCCCGGATTATCAACAGACTTCCGAAGACACAAGAATCATTGGGTTTGAACTACTGGATTCACTCTACAGAATATCGCGTGCGGCGAGGATCGGGATGTGACGAATGGCTTTCTTTGTATTCAGGATTGTTCAGGACCGGCCGCCTTGGCTCTTCCCATGGTCGCGAGGCTCAACAGCGCCGCCAAACCCCACAATGCCCCAGTGCCTAACCGGGCTGTCCGCACGTGAGTTGCGGGAATCGAGCGCCAGACGGTCATTCCAAAGCCGACTAGAAAATTGGTGACCAGCACTCCGAAGAACAACTGTTCGCGCCAGCAGCGCGTATCGAGCATGAGACCGACCAGCACCAGGATCCAGACGATATATGTGGCGGCGGTCCAGCCGTCGTGCGGCCAGTCGAATTCACCACGCCAGACGTGAATGAAGGAAAGCCAGGTGAAATAGGCGCACGCCAGAAATCCCATGACGCCCCAGGCACTGGAGCGGCACATGAGGTGGCCGGATTTCTGCGACTGCTTGGTCGGGCGAACGAGCAGCTCGGCATCGCTGCGATCTTCGACCTTGTCGGCTTCTACCGGCCTGTCCATTTTGGCGGTCGCTTCTCAAGGTGCGCCGCAATACCTTCGCGCGCGTCCTCAGTCGCTATCAACTCTTTTAAATATATCTTCTCCGCCCGCGCAAGTCCCTTATCAAAATGGATCGCATCCCAGGCGTGAATAGCCTTTTTGGCGTGGGCAAGCGCGGCAGGACTGAGCCGCGACAGCTCGGAAACCGTCTCAGTCACCATCACATCAAGCTCTTCGGCCCGTACCGAACGATTGGCAAGCCCGATCGCAGCGGCTTGATCTCCGGAAATCTGGCGACCAGTGAGAATCAGTTCGGTAGCCCGCCTCTGGCCGACCAGCGCTGGCAGGACCACAGCCGCCACCGGTGGATAGCAGCCGAGTTTGATCTCCGGAAAACCCCAGGTGGCATCGCGCGCGGTGAAAACCATGTCGCAGACGGCAGCCAGCTCGGCTCCTCCGCCAAGGCATGCGCCTTTGACAGCGGCAATCGTGATCTTGCGCGATGCCACTACGGCACGAATTACGCCGTGAAAGCTGGTCAGCGTTTCGCGGATTTGCTCGGGCACGTGCGCTTGGATGTCAACTCCCGCGGAGAAGGCACGAGCGTCACCTTCGAAAAGGATCACAGAAATATCGGTCCGAGATTCGAGCTGGGCGAGGAATGCAATCAGCAATCCTGTCATTCGCAAATCGATCACGTTGAGCGGAGGATGCATCAGCGTGATACGTGCGACTGGCGGCGTAATGTCAGCTTCCGCGCGGTATGCAGCCGTCGGTGGTACTCGAATCGTGCTCATACGATCCTTTAGCGGGCGAGGGCGCCCGCTTCTCACATCCAACAGAACACCCGGCTATATATTGACCGCCGACTTCCTCGGTTCCCCAATCGTCGCCAGCGGATCCCGCGCCCCTTCCTTTTCCTTGATCCACTTTTTCTCGTTGCGGATGATGTCGAGGAGATTCTCTTTGTCTTTTGCGCTCGGCAGGCACTCCTCGCAATGCTGCAGATAGGCGCGATCGTCGAGCGGCTCACCGGTCTCGCAGTGGAACTTCTTCCCTGCCCAGCGTCCGATGTTGCGGTTGAACTGCATGTGCGGCGTGTAGAACTTTTTTTCGCCAGGCTTCAAAAATGTGTTGAGCCGATCAATCAGGCCTGCGACTTCCTGCTGGTAGAGGTGGCGGTTGTAGTCGTTGAGATCCTCGAGGTCGGCGGCGTTGTCGTTCTGCGGCTCGTCGTAGCGGCCCTTAATCCCCCACACGTACGCCCAATGCGCCGACGAAGAATGATCCGTGCCGAACAGGTCGTACGAACTCGAAATCCATTTGTTGAGATACTTCTGCATCAGCCACTGCGGGATCACTCCGGCCTCCACCACGCGCCGCAGCCCGTCGTTGCCGGTGCCCATGTGAAACGCTTCTTCGCGCAGCATGTACGAGGTCGAGCGGCCCAGCGGCGCGAACGCCGAGTACTTCAGCATCTGCAGCTGGAATTTGCCGTCGCGGTCCACGAAATCAGTGTAGGTGAAGAAGTCAAGCCAGTTATCGATGTCGACGTTGAACGTGCCTAACAGCCGCTTGTTCTCAAACGCTCGGCGCTCGAGCATCTTCTGCGCCTCGACCTTTCCTGAAGATCCGAAGAAGTCGATGAGCAGCGCGCACATCTGCCAGCCGTGGCGCATCTCTTCGATCATGACGCGCGTGAGCGCACGGCGATCCCAGTCGGTGGGCGCGGCCTCGAACAGGTTACGCTGCTGCTCCACGCTCGCGAACTCCGTATCGCCCTGGTAGACGATCATGTTCATGAGCGCGTCGCGCATCTGCTGCGTGGGGATCTGGCGCAGGTTCTCCCATTTACGGCGGCCCTTATAAGAGCCGAACTGGATGTCGTCGGTCTCGATCGCACCGTAGAGGGTGTCGAAGTGAAACTCACGTACGTCATCGCCATTGACGCCGATTTCCTGGCGCCACTCGTTGAACAGGCCGACCCAATCACTGAAGCTGCCGATCTTGGCTACTTTGCCGGGCATTGCTTGAACCCCTTTTCACCACGGAGACATGGAGGCACAGAGGAAACAAAGGCACTTGGTTGAATTTCTCCGTGTCTCTGTGCCTCTGTGGTAAAGAATTCTGCTCATTTGGCCTTGAACTCCGCCGGCCGCTTCTCGACATACGCAGCTAAGCCTTCCTTCGCGTCTTCGCTCTGGAAAAGCAGCTGTTGGTTCTCGCGCTCGACGGCGAGCGCGGATTCCATTGGAATTTCCCACCCCGTCTGCACCGCGCGCTTGATGCGGCCCACGGCCTTGGCGGCTTTGTTCGGCGGGGTAAACTGGCACGCGTATTCAAGCACGTTCTCCATGAAGCCATCGCGCTCGTAAATGTCGTTGACGATCCCGAACTCCTGCGCCTCTTCGAACGAGAACGTGTTGCCCGTCACCATCAGTTCAATGGCTTTGCTTTTCCCTACCAGGCGCGACAGGCGCTGTGTGCCGCCGGTGCCGGGCAGCACTCCGAGATTCACTTCAGGCAAGCCGATCTTGCCCGCGTCTTTTCGAGCAATGCGGATGTCGGCGGCCATCGCGATTTCAAGCCCGCCACCGACGCAATGGCCGTTGATCGCCGCAATCACCAGCTTCGGCGTGTGCTCTAGGCGCAACAGCGTTTCATTCGCGTGCAGGCAGAAGTAGTACTTGAAGGTCGGGTCGACCGAGGCCAGCATCTTGATGTTTGCGCCTGCTGAGAAGAACTTGTCGCCCGCTCCAGTCAAGACAATCACGTAAACGTCATTGTCCATCCGCGCCTTGAGAATGGCGTCGTCGAGCTGCCGGTTCATCTCATAGGTATAGGTATTGGCGGGCGGATCATTCATCTCAATCACGGCGACGCCGGCATCGGTGCGATAGTTAATCAGCTGCTTGTTCGTCTCGCCTGCAGTGGGCTGTGCTGTTGTGGCCATACTCTTCTCCGTTTGCAGTTTCTGGTTTCTAGTTTCTCGTGACGGCTCTTTTCGCTCGATTCCCGCTCGCATGCTGCGATCCCGCCTTGCTCTGCATAATGCCGCTGAGAAAAATGTCGCCCATGCGCCGTGCGAGTTGTTCTGCGTTGCCATCCACGCGCGGGTTGTACCAGGTGTAAATCCAGTTCATCATGCCGAACAAGCTCATGACCGCAGTGCGGGAATCAAAGTCGAGCCTGCGCTCGCGCTTCAAGTCATCCATCAGGCCAATACAGATGCGGTAGTACTCGCGTTTAATGGTGCGAATCTCGGATCCCAGGCCGTTCTTGAGGGCTTCGTCTTCATGCGAGAGGACCTTCATCCCTGACTGATTCGCGAGGAAATATTCCAGGTGGTTCTGGATGACGATGCGGATTCGCCGCTCCGCGTCGGCGCTCTCGTTGAGTCGCGCCTTCAATCTCTCCAGGATGGTCGTGAAGGTGTGCTTCTGAATCAGGTAAAGCAGGCGCTCTTTCGATCCAAAGTAGTGGTAGAGCCCGGCCAGCGACATGCCAGCCGCCCGCGACAAATCGCGCATCGACGCGCCCTCGTAGCCCTTTTCACAGAAGACTCCCGTCGCATGGTCCAGGACTTCCCGTAGCCGGCGGCGGAAACGCCGGTCGGAGACAGGACTGGCGGAGCGCGGCGGACGTCCGGGGGAGCGGGCTGAAGCGGAGCGAGGCATGGAATTATTGCGAACGTTCGTTCTAATTAAGTATAGGACGTTGTGATGCAAATCACAACATAATGTGACATTGGCAGAACAAGGCCGGACGGAGCGCCGCCCGGCCCGCACGGGCATCACGTGCCGGAGGGAGATGGCGGCGGTGGCGCAGCAGCCCCACCATGGGGGGTGCCCGGCTTCTCGATCGTGTCTACCGAAAACAACATGAAGTGGTCGAAACTGTGGCGTCGCACATAGCGCTGGCGGTGAAAATCGGCGTAGAGTTCGACACTCTTCGGCAGCCAGAGTTGCGTGTGTTTCTCGGGAAATGCGACGGGACCGTACTCCACGGTCTGGTGTTCCGTCAGCAACTGGATGTTCGGCAACGGCCTCACCAGATCGCTTTCGACCCGCAGGATCTGTAACGTTTGGGCAGATATCCAGGCACGCCCTTTCAAATCCACGGCATAGACGTTCCCGCCGATGCGGTAGGAACGAATTCGATTCGGTTGGTCCGCACGCTGGCGGAAATGGACTAGCCAAGCCGCCTCTCCGTGCCACTGTCCCAGGCCTTCGCAGTCAAACTGAAAGGTGCCGCGGATGTCAGGGTGAAAGACCAGGGCCATGGCAGGCAGCCCCTGAGTCATCATCTGGCCGGGAAACTCCGCCATCCGCGACTCGACCATACGGAACTCACTGACCGAGAGCACACCCGGGGAAGGCTCCGAGATGTCGACAAGGTAGTTGTATTGGCGGATGTCGCGCGTTAGTGCGTGACCGAGTTCGTCAACCGTCTCATGCTGCAACTGTTCGACAGCAGCGAACTTGGATACCGACTCGACAAGCTGGCGGACTCGCGCTCCGGCCTGTTCCAGCACCGCGTCGGCAGGGCAGGTGACTCCCGCAGCCACCTCGGGTTTTTCATCATCGACACCCGGCGGACGCCAGGTCTGGATGGAAAGGCGGAGTTCGTCGGTCTCCTCGGTTCCGGGCATTTCCAGCGGCGGAAGCGACACAGGAAGAGCCACCGACGCGGGATGGGAGACCCTCTTCTCGAGTTCTCCTACGAAGGCAGCGACGAGTTGGGTACTGGGATCCTTGGGCGCGCTCGGCAAGTAGTCCTTGAGAGCTTGGATCGCTTCCGGGTCGCGGCCGAGTTGCGACAATGCCTGCCCGAGTACCAGCAGCGGCGACTTCGAAGCACCCTGGCTGTCAGCCAAGGCGAGGCGGGCATGCTGCTCGGCTTTCGCGTATTCGTGTTGCTCAAGATACGCTTGCGCGAGCAGGTGCTGCGCCAACCAGTACTTGTTGTCGGAGGCGACCGCTTGCTCCAGGGTCACGGCGGCTTTCCCGTAATCCTTCTGCTGCAGACGCAAACGGCCTAGCAATGTAAGCGCCCTGGTGTTGCGAGGATCTCCGACCACAGCCGTTTCCAGGTAGCCGACCGCCCGCTCGCGCTCGCCTTGCTGCATCGACAGATATCCCAAAAGGCAATTGATGTCGGAACTCGCCGGATCGAGTTTGTAGGCTTTCTGCAGAAACTTCTGCGCCTCTTTGTAGTTGCCTGATTTGAGCGCCGTGACCGCTCGCTCGGTTGCTTTCCGGGCTTTCGCGGACATCGAACTGCCGAGAGGTGCGTTCAGGTCGACGCTCGACGGATCGGGCCGAAGTGTTACTTCCAGATGCTGGCTGTTGGCACCCGAGTGAATCACGAACTCCTGCCGGTCGGTGAGGTACCCGACGGCGGCAATTTCGATCTCATAGGTCCCGGGCAGGAGATCGATGAAAATCGACTGCGCGCGATCATCCGTGGCCTGCCAGTACCCTTTGACGTCGTTGGGTCTTTTTAGCCCGATGACCGCCTGCCGGTCGAGAGGATGCTTGCCGTCCTTAAAGACAGCGATGGTAAGCACGGAGCCACGACTACTGTAGATGGTGTGCACGTCGGGCTCGCCCAAGTGGATTCCTGCAGTGCCGGGGATCGTGTCGTTCGCGGTTTGCGGATATCCCGCTGCGGCCGCCAGCATGAGTAAGATAGGAAGAAGAAAACGGAGAACGCGAACTCCCATAAACTGCTCCTTCGCGATGGACAAGCCATCCACGAGTGGGTCCGGCGGCGATCCGGTGGTGTTGGCCAACACACTTAGTATAGGTAGCCTTGCGCTTTCTGAGACAGGTACTTTTCACGGCTCACAGCGCCAGAGCCGGAAATTCCACAATTGCAAAATCAAGCTCAGCTTTTAATGCCCGCCATGAGTTTGTCGATTTCGACTTTCTGGTCGGCGGTCAGCGGCAGGAATGGCAGGCGCGACGGGCCTCCGTAGTAGCCGTTAAGGTCCATGGCGTACTTCACTCCCGGGACACCCAGCTCGCTGACGACACGCTGGGCAGCTAGTTTGACGCGTTCTTGCTTCTCTCGGGCAAGCGCAGTGTCACCTTCTTTCAGAGCCGCGTAGATCTCGTAGCAAGCGGTTGGGGCCGGACTCGCAAACGCCAGGATTGCTCCCACGGCTCCCATTCCCAGCGACGGTTCGAGTTGATGCGCCGCGCCCACCATCACCTGGAATCCAACTTCCTTCTGGCGGGTCTTGAGTTTGCCCACAACGGTAACTGCCGAAGAAGACGGCGAGGGCGGACGTCGCTCTGCAGCTGAGGTTCCGGCGAGAGCTTCGACGGTCACCAGTTCCCTGCTCTCTTTGGTGGCTTCGGCCGCAGCAGCCTTCACCATCCGCGGAGTCACGGCCTCGAACGTTTCGGTTACCGTGGCCTGACGTTTGACGTGCTTCGTGCCGTCGACCATCTTCTTGACTTTTTCGAGGTTGCCGCTCGATTCCTTGATCGCGGCGATATTCGGATGGTCAGCGAGTTCGATGACAACTTCGGCGGGAATGTCGTATCCGGTGGCCTGGGGGAAGTTGTAGATCACCAGCGGGAGCGGCGAACGGTCGGCCACGGTGCGGTAAAACGCGAGCAGGTTCGCCGGATGCAGCTGCTTCTTGTAGTAGTGCGGCGTGCGGACCATGGCGGCATCGTAGCCGAGCTCGGCGGCATAGTCGCAAAGACGCAGCGTCTCGATCGCCGATTCAATACCGGTGCCCGCGATCATCACCTTGTGAGGCGCGGCGGCGGCGATGGCAGTTTTCAGGACTTCGCGGCGCTCCTCATCAGAAAGAAGGATCGCTTCGCCGGTTGATCCCTGCACGACGATGCCTGCCACGGGCGTGCGCGAATAGCGCTCTACGTTCGCTTCGAGCTTCTTGTGGTAGACGCGCCCGTCGGGATAGAAGGGCGTGGTGATGGGAGGGAAGATGCCGTGAAGGAACATGGGAAAGACGGCTCCTGGCTGCTAGCTGCTAGCTTCTAGCTCTTGCTCTTGGCATTTAGCTTAGCAGCTTTTGCGGTGATTCGAAGTCTGCCGAGGGAGGTCCGTGCGTCCAGCGGGGTCATCTCGTGGGTGGGCAAATGATCGGGATCACCTCGCGCTTGTTGCGGCGGTAGACGCGGAAATCGTTGTCGGTGGTAATGACCATGTGATGCGGGTGCAACTCACTCATGCGGATCAGACAGAGGTCGGCAAGATCGGGATGGCGATCGGCATAACGGATCGCCAAGTCGTAGAGATGGTCGAGATGACCCGTG